>OHTB01000574.1_pt1 | contig 20282 bp, 27 predicted proteins | sample 1578771 | NCBI WGS metagenome assembly OHTB01 (sample SAMEA3879516, study PRJEB24766) | human gut metagenome | biome: human-associated habitat; feature: feces | place: USA | collected 1985/1987 | reverse complement strand
TACGGATAAAGAGAAAAAAGTTTTGTACTCCCTAATGGAGCACTACAGTACGTTGTACAACTATACAGTGTTGTCACAACGCCATAGGACAACACTGGTAAAAATTACCTGTTGACATTGTACCACAAAGGTGGTATAATATAGACAATGAAAGAGGGAACAACAGAGAACCAGATGGAACGGCATAGAGAAGTCCAAAACAGAGGTTCAAAGAAAACCCTTGACAAACAACAAGAAATGTGATACAATATAGGTGGAAAGAAACCACGAATTGAATCACAAGAGAAACATTGAGGAGATGTTTTTATGAAAAAGACTGTTAAGATTGATATGTATCTTGACTGCACCACCGAATGGGGTGACCGCCGCTGGAATTATGTGTGCTCTGTGTGGGGTGACCATATTGAGTTTGAGCGTTCCCGCTGGTATCTGCGTGACGCTGAAAACAGGATGGTTTGCTGTGGCAACTTGAGTGAACTTCATGGTGACGGTACAGACGAGTTTGACGTGAAGTTCAAGAACGTTGTTTGCTACTGATATCCACAGGCCGGAACTCTCAACCCTGTTGAGGGTTCTAACGTGGGGATATCCACGAACACAAACAAGTATCATTGTAGAGGTGTACTTTATGAAAATTGAATCTTATAATCTGCGTTCCATGCCTAGTGCCCAAACCCATGTTGAGTTTGTATACAACAAGTGCAATTCGCTGGTTGCAATTCGGCTGTACAGTTATCGCACCTGTATTCTTGAAACTGTTCGCATGGAAAAAGGCGGTATCTATCATTGGGTAACTAATGTGGTGTTTAATCCGGCATGCAGTCGCACTACGGCCCGTCACGTCAACAGGTTCACGCGTGAACTGTTTGGGTGTAACTATTACTTTGAATGTAAAGAAGCTTGGGCAAATGAGTCCCCGTTGGCTGAGGTACTTAATACTAATGTCATTATGAACTTCTGGAATGAGTACCAGCAGTATGGCAAACACTTCCACTATTAAGTCGAAACACCGGGTATCCGGTGTCCGCACAAGATGGCTACTTGTGCGCTGATGATGACAAGCCAAAATACATTGAAGAGGTGTACTATATGAGATGGTATAAAATTGAGTTCTTTACTCACGGCACTTTGCCGGAAAATAGAATTAAGGTGGTTGAGCGGCAGTATTCAACACATCGTCGGGCCTTAGCGGCGGCAGATGCAATGTACCGCAATATGGATAAACATGGTATAGAATGCTGGTCATATTCTATTACTCCGCTGTAATTCCTAGGCCGGTATCCTGTACTGCTGTACAGGGTACTAACGTGGGAACTACCACGAGAAAGTGAGGGCATGAAAAATGTCTATGTATCATTTCCAGTGTATCGCACCTATTTTAGCGGCTGTAGCTGTATGCTTTGGCCTGTACCTGTACGCGACTTTGAAAGGATGGCTGTGATATGATTAGGTTGTATCTCAAGAACTACGATGAAGTATTACAGTACATATCCGGGTACATGGATGCAAAGGGGGATTCTGCAAAATGAGTGCACGTTTAACTGCTTCTCAGCTGGCACATCGGGTGTATCGGTATCTGCTGGTTCAGTATTCAGCTGAACAGCTCCAGAATACCTATTACACTATGGACACGAGAGTTTTTGATGACCCCAATGTGGCGTTCTATCCCGATATCGAGAACCGTTTCAAAACGCCCACTGACGCTATGGCCTATCTGCTTGAAGCGGGTTTGCCTATCTGGCTGGTTCAGTCCGGTACTAATTATCCGCTTGAGCATTTCACCTATCGTAAAGCTGAACTCTTGTTTGCCTTGTAATTTCTAGGCCGGTATCCTGTACTACGGTACAGGGTACTAACGTGGAAATTACCACGAGAAAGGAGTGTTGAAAACTATGTTGAAACTGTTAAAAGTCCCGCCTTAGTTGGGAATACCCGATTGTTAAATTTTTGACAATCGTATATATAAGTCCCATAACTTGGACGTATAAAATCTCTATCCCGAACGCAACAAATGTCCATGTTAATCTGTACCTAGATATGGTACAATAAGTGTGGGAGATAACTACCATCTCCTAATTTAGACGCTTCAACCCAACACAAAAACAAAGGAGTATTCATCATGCGTAAGTATTCTATCACCCGCCGTTCCATCGTCACCACTGCTACCGTCAAGGCCGTCAACCTGAACACCTTTGAAGTGGTTGATATGACTGCCACTCTCGAGGGTGCATTCGCTGACAACTCTGCCGCACTCAAGGCCGTTCAGAAGGTCTGGGAAAATGACGAGTTCAACCCTGTTGCCGTTACCAGCCTGTCTTGCAAGGTCAAGACCTATGGCATGACCGCCGCCCAGTGGTTCGACAACGCCGATGTTATCGAGGAAACCGATATCACCCCTGAGGAAGCGGCCCAGTTCGGCAAGCGTCAGAAGAAGTCTGACGAGAACGCACAGTAAGTTTATCCACCCAACAAGCACATAACAAATAAGGAGTATCACTATGCATATCATCAACAAGTCCGCTAATGTTGTATCCGCTTTTGACCTGTACAAGCTGGTTCAGTCCCCTGAGCGCAATAAGCTGACCGATATCAAGGGCCAGACCATTGAGCTGGACAAGTGGGTGCTGTACACTGAGCCTGACAAGGACGGCAAGGAAATGTCCCTGCTGGCCCTGTCTACCGTTGACGGCACTGCCTACTGCACCAACTCTGCAACGTTCTGCCGCTCCTTTGAGAGCGCTGTGGCAACCTTTGGTCAGTTCGCTGAAGAGTTCCACAAGATTCAGGTCACCACTGGCACGTCCAAGAACGGGCGTGATTACATTGACTGCGTTGTGGTCGGTTAATCACCAGCATGAATAACAACTAATTAAGAAGAAAGGCGAAGTTCTTCTTAAATAAAATCACTTACAGTATCCCGGCTGGTGGCCAATTCACTGGTCGGGATTCTTTTATAAAGGAGATGAACAAATTATGAATCATCGCCAACAAGTAGCCGCTATGCACGCTAGAGAGCTGGCAAAGGCCAAACAGCAGTTGTTGCTCAAGGTGAATCAGTATATTCAGGAAGTGCGGGCAGAAGGCGGCACAGCAGAAGTAACACCACAGATACAGCGTTTGATTGAGCTTGACAAGTATCGCTTGAGAGATGTGCAGAGAATGCGGCAAATAGCAAGTGACCCTCAGAAGGTTCAAGATTATGTGTACGCTGAAAACGCACAGGGCATCCCCATTTCTGGTGAAAAAGCAGTAGAACGGTATGCTAGTTATGCCAGCAGTCCTATTTACAGAGAGCCTGTAAAGCCAGCTAGGCAAGAAGAGGTTATGCTGGACAACACAGCTGAAACTGTTGCACAGTCCTTTGTTGACTTAAAAGCATACGGTGAATTTGAGCAATTTCTTACTGATGTTATTCATTCACCTACAACTGCTATTGACGAATCGTGGTGGAGAACTATGCACGTCAATTGGGATGCACCAGATTATAGGGGTGACAGAGATTACGGCAAAGAAAAGATGGTTGAAGAGAACCGCCAGAACATCTATGAAATGCGTGCCGCTTTGCAAGCTCTTGTCGCAAGAGAAGGTGTACAGGCGGTTGCACAGCGTATAAATGATAACTATACCGAGTTACAAGAAGCGTCCATTATAGCCGCTATTGGTTATGCTGGAAATGCCGCAAGCGCTTTGCAAACTGTGCTCAAAATATTTATGCCGAGTGATAGACAACCCGGTGTCATACGGCATAGAATGAGCGATATGCAAGACGTTATTGAAGGGCAGTTCAACTATGACGATAATGAGGAATGATATCTAATGTCACGTTCCGAAAAGTGGCGAACTTTCAGTGCTGACTTTGAGACAACAGTTGAAGAGAATACGAGACAACAGACAGCGACTGAGGTGTGGAGTGCCGCTAGTGTTGAACTGTGGACTGAGGACGTTATGATTTTCCATTCCATTGGTGAGCTGTATGACTATTATGTATCATTGGACGAGAACATTGTGGTATACTTCCACAACCTCAAATTTGATGGAAACTTCTGGTTGTCGTATCTACTCTATGACCTCAAATTTAAGCAAGCCTTTGACCCAGCACCAGACCAGAAAGGCGGCAAGTTCAAAAAGAACTGGGAAATGCCTGACAGGTCGTTCAAATACGTTATCTCAGATATGGGCCAATGGTACACTATGACTATCAAAGTGAATGGACACTACATTGAACTTAAAGACAGTCTTAAACTACTGCCATTCAGCCTAAAACAAATCGGTATCAGTTTCAAGACCAAACACCAGAAACTAGATATGGAGTATAAAGGGCACAGATACGCTGGTTGTCCTATCTCTCCAGAAGAACTAAAGTATATTGCAAATGACGTTCTAGTTATTAAAGAAGCACTTGAATTTATGTTCTCAGAGGGCCACAAGAAATTGACAATTGGTTCGTGCTGTCTGGACGAGTTCAAGAAGTGTTGTACCGTTGGAGACTGTTACAGCTCACTGTTCCCAGATTTGTACAAGATACCGCTTGACCCAGAAGTCTATGGTTCTAGCACAGCTGGCGAATGGATTCACAAGTCATACAAAGGTGGCTGGTGCTATCTGGTTAAGGGCAAAGAGTGTAAGGAGTACAGAAACGGCGTGACAGCAGATGTTAATAGCCTGTATCCGTCTGTAATGCACTCTGAATCTGGCTCAGATTACCCTATTGGCAAGCCTAAGTTCATTCATGTTGAAGCAAATGAAGGCGATATATGGGACGCATACAATTGCCCTGTCAAATATGACCCGTTCTGGTTTCAGCCGACAGAAAAGCCTAAAAAGCTATGGGATTACGGAAAGTTCTATTTCTTCCGCATTAAGACCCGGTTCTATCTGAAACCCGGTAAGTTGCCTTTTGTACAGATTAAAGGCTCTTGGATGTACAAAGGAACAGAAGCACTGGAAAGCTCAGATATTGTTGGCAAAGACGGTATTCCACGTTCCGAATACTATGACATTGATGGAAACTTACACGATACCAGAGTTGAGCTTACATTAACACAAACCGATTTCATTCTACTGCGTGAGCACTACAATCTAGTTGATTATGAACTACTTGATTACTGTGAGTTTGATTCAACTATTGGCCTGTTTGACGAGTACATTAACAAGTATGCCGCAATCAAAAAGACAAGCAAAGGCGCTATGAGACAACTTGCAAAACTATTTCTAAACAACTTATACGGAAAAATGGCATCTAGCATGAACAGCTCTTTCAAAGTTGCATTTGAAAAAGATGATGGTTCTGTTGGATTCTATGAGGTGGACGAAAATGACAAAAAACCAGGATACATTCCAGTTGGTTCAGCTATCACTAGTTATGCCCGCAACTTTACCATTCGTGCGGCTCAACAAAATTATTACGGAAAGGACAAGCCCGGATTTATCTACGCCGACACAGACAGTATACACTGTGACCTGCCGCCTGAGCAGTTAAAAGGAATTACAGTGCACCCATCAAATTTCTGCTGTTGGAAGCTAGAATCGAGCTGGGATATCGGCTGGTTTGTGCGCCAAAAGACGTACATTGAGCACGTTGTAGCCGAGGACTTAGAGACGATAGAGAACCCTTATTACAATATCAAGTGCGCAGGAATGCCAAAAAAGTGTAAAGACCTGTTTGCAGAATCCTTTGACAACAAAGTTGCAGAGGACATTGAGAACGGCATAAATCCAAGAAATGAGGAACAACCGCTATCTGATTCTAAACTTACGCCAGAAGAGATTGCATTTCTCAGTAAAACACGAACATTCAAAGATTTTAAGACGGGTTTAACAGTTCCCGGTAAACTGCTTCCTAGAAGAATCAAGGGCGGCGTGTTGCTGGTTGATACTGATTTTACAATGAGGTGATATAATGACAAGAAAATTTTCAAGTCTTAAAGACCTGTATGCAACTTTATTCTTTGCAGGAGATGCACGATTTGATTTATACAGCAGTTCTGGTTTAATTCGTGCTGGTTGCCGCTGGCCTGATATTCCCAAGTCGTACAAGGGTGCTCAGGTAGCATCCCTTTGGATTAAACAAATTGATTTCACTGGTTGCATTATGGATTGCGAGGTGCGTTTCAAATGACATTACATGATTTGTGGCTCATGTGGAATGATGTTAGCGAAGATACAACAGCGTCCGTATGGGTTGAACGTGACACAAAGATAGCTACTGGTAAATTTAAGGATATTGCTTGGGACGTAAGATATCGTGATAGAAAAGTTAAAATTTTTGGTGGACTTCTTCCCTTTGGTATGCTTCTTCCCGATGAAAAGCCTATTACTCAGGGCAATTGCTTTAGTTCTGTTTTAATTATAGTTGAAAGAGAGGAAAGTACAAAATGACAGTAGAAGAATTTTACCAGTCTTGCCAGAACTGTGGCTGGAAAACCGAGTTTGAGCTGTGGAGTTTCTTCACGCTCCTGTATCGTGGAAGGTTTGACCCCATGAAGAACCAGTTCAGAAACCTTCATGTAAGCACGTTTGAGGTTCGTAAAGGCAAAGTAAGAATCCAAGTGAGGGAGTGCGTAAGATGATTACACTAGAGGAACTTTGGTATGCGTGGTGTGACATTGACGAGCACACTGAAGTACATCTGGCCTTTGATGGTGAGGATGAGTTTGGCACATTCAAGTTCAGTGAGCGTGACAAGTGGCGGCGATATGATAAGAGAATTGTTAAAGTATTTGCCGCTATTCAGCCTGATGGGCAGTTCCTTGCTACCAGAGGGGCATTTGACAAAGTTATGATTATTCTGAAAGGGTGATACTATGATAGAGTTGCATAAAATTTGTGACCATTCCTATGACCAACGTACAGGCGGCTGTGATTGCGTTAGTTGCAAATACCATATCAAGCACTATCACCCTGAACCCAAGGACTGGTTTATATTCCACAAGGTGACAGCGGTAAACGCTGGTGAGTGCTTACAGCAAGGGGGAACGCAGAATGGGTAATGGGATTATCCCTGATGCAAAAGGAGCGGCAGAAGAAAAACTCAAAAAGAAGCACCTGTTAATCCGTATCCCCGGAGAGAACTATGACAGAAAATGCCTGTCTAAAGATTCACTCATGTATGTTGCCTATTCTCTGAACAGAGAGTATGTGCATCTGCCGGGCATCAACGATGGTGCAATCAAAGTTTCATCTCTGTCCAATGATATGCTGAGGTCTAAAGTTTTCATGTACCATATTGACACCAATAAGACGTTCACAGCAATCATTGCTGGTTCTGGTTTTACACTGTGGTACACTAAAGAAAAGGAGAATAAAAAGTGAGCGAAGTTATCGTGTTTGCAATTGCGGCATCCTACTCTATTTATATCACTGCGTGCAGATACAAGTATAAACTTGATAAGTCGGTGTACATTTGTGATGCACTGTTGATTCTTGCGGCTCTTTTGTCATTGAGGTGGTAATATGAAAATCGTTCAGCAAGAAAAGGAAAAGCATTATGAATCATTGGGCGCTCTTAAACCAACTGACATTTGTTGGATTAACAGTGTGCTATACATGGTGATAAGTGCCCCGGATGAATACGACAACGTATAAAACAAACCCCTCAAGTCGAACCTAACGGAACGGCAAGAGGGGTTTTCTATATCCTGTCTCTGAGGTGCACCAAAGCGCATTGCAGATACGAAACTACATAGCGGACGGTTCATCGCCGTTGCAAAACCCGCCTGTATCGGTGGTACTGTCTCAGAGGGATAAGTTAATTCGCTACGCTCATGCGACATAAGTGTGCGCATAGCGCAGATTTGTTTTGTTCACTTTGTGAACGTGTCTTAGTAAGACAGCGCTTTCAAGATAACTTCCTTGCATTGCAGGTTCTTAAACCGGAAAGCGCCACGGTCAAAGAAATACCGCAACTGGTCTGTGAACATCTTGTACGCATTGAGCATAACATAGTTCACTCTATGGTCGTCTGTTGTAACAGCCAGCTTGAACTTGTAAGTCAAGTCTGGTTTATCATCACAGTAAATAACGCCTGTGTCTGGGAACTCTCTCAGGCCGTATTCCTTGTTCATGTAGCGAATAGTGCCCAAGTAACGAGAAGCGCCAGTAGGACGCTCAATGAATGCGGAGCTGTCGTTCAGGTACACAGCCTGTGTCAAATACACATCGTATGTATCGCCACTGAACGCACTGTTAAAAGCAGATTCAGCCTGAGCCTTAGAAGCGGCATCAACATATCCCTGTTCCAGCACCCAACCAACACCACGCAGAAAGTTTACGTTGTCATTCAGTCGTGAGCTGATATTCATCGCAACGTAGTAAGGATTCAGCAGGGTAACAGGGTTAGACAGCATATAAACAGGAACATACCTAGATTGAGCGCCCTGACCACGAGCAACAGAAGTGTGGATAGACCGGAACTTCTTTACTTCATCTGCACAGTAATGGTTTGTTTCACTCTGGAACTCGTCCATGAGCATCCGGGTGGTATCAGAGAAAAAATGAGAATACTTCTTAATCTGGTCTGCCGCATTGATGCTAACAGCATAGCCGCATGGAACGCCGTCAAGGAACAGTTCATGGTAAATGCCAGAGGCTCTGCGCTGAGAAGTCATTGCGTGTCCTTGATAGAACAGAACGCCGATATCCTTAAAGAATTTGTCAGCGCATCCATCAAGCTCATAGTTGAATCTGTAAAGCAACATGAACTTCTCTTTGTAGTTGATAAAACGCTTGACGCAATATCTGTTGAACCAAGTAGTCTTACCGCCAGAACGGTTGGTGGTACACATATAAATCTCTGGCTTGTTGCCGTTTGTGTCCATTAAAGACAGTAGCTTTGTACCGTCATAGAAGTCACCCATTGTCTCAGCTCCTTTTTAGGAATCATTCCTATTTGTTCCATGTGGAACATTTTCTCTCTAAAATAATTATATCATACCTACTTCCATTTTTCAACTACCTATGGTATAATAATTATAGAAGCTAGACCGGAAAGGGGGTGAGCTTATGAGTACCGTCTGTTCCGTTCCAGTGGAAGTAAAACTTGCTTTGGCATTTATGGTGATTGACGTTTTCACCGGAGTGTTGAAAGCTGTCAAAAACAAAGAGTTGAACTCCACAAAGGCAAGGGAAGGAATTTACAAGAAAGCCAGTTTTATCTTGTTCATTGCGTTCGGCTATCTCGCTGATTATGCTATGGGCTATGTGAACATGGGTTTCAATTTCCCTGCCGCCGCAACTATCTGCACTCTGGTTATCGTCACGGAAGCTATTTCTGTGCTTGAGAATCTGGGTCAGATTAACCCCGACTTGGTTAAACTGGTTGCGCCGTTCCTGTCTGTACTGAACAAGAAAGAAGGTGAGAACAATGATTGACGTTGAGCTACTGCTTTCTGACAACGGCGGGGTTAGAATCTATCCCACTGAATGGCACAACACTATCTACTTTGGCTATCAGAAGAACGCTAACATTTACCGACTACACATTATTCGCTCTAAGGTGTGGCAGAACCTCACTGTAAGAGCTTTCTTTCACACAGCAAATAAACAAGACCCGCCAGCACAGCTGTTTGTAGGTGATTACGTCAATGTGCCCGCTTTGATTACCGCTACTACGGTTGGTGGTGTTATCACAATTGAGGGCACTGACGGCATGAAAGCTCTTACCACAGCTGATATCCCTTACGTTGTAAGTGAGAACTCTGGTGTTGAGGATGGTACAACTCCTGAACCAGCGTCTCCTGCTTGGGTTCAGCTAGTAGCAGAAATCAATGCAGAAGCAGAAACGGCAAAAGCCGCCGCTAAGATTGCTAATGAATCGGCAATTAAAGCACAGTCTGCTCTGAATGATTTGTTACAGGGTATCCGAGATGGTGATTTCATTGGTCTGCCCGGCCCGGCTGGCCCGCAAGGTCCTCAAGGTGTACAAGGCCCGGCTGGCCCGCAAGGCCCGCAAGGTGAAGTTGGCCCGGTCGGCCCACAAGGCCCGAGAGGTACACAGGGTGTAAATGGCCCACAGGGCATCCAAGGCCCAAAAGGCAATCCTGGCCCTAAAGGTGACGTTGGCCCTAAAGGTGACGTTGGCCCTCAAGGTGAGGTTGGCCCTCAAGGTGAGGTTGGCCCAGTAGGCCCAAGAGGTTTACAGGGTGAGACTGGCCCACAGGGTGAACAGGGTGTTCAAGGCCCAGTTGGCCCACAAGGTCCTAAAGGAGACCCCGGCCCTAGCTTTTATAGTGGATGCTACTTACACACAATAGGTAGCGCAAACCCTGGCGACTATTTTGGCGGTTCATGGAGTTTACTGCAAACCAACTATGAAGAATATGGCGGCACTTTCTATCAAGTGAATATCTGGAAGCGGAATTGAGGTTGCTATATGGAAACTAAACAATATTATGTTTTCGACTACACCCTCAACCCAGATGAACAGTTGTCACCTCATTTCAAAGCACACGAGTTTCGCTGTTCTGACTTAACCCGTGTCATTGTGCTAAACAAAGCACTTCTTGAATTACTAGAAATCATCCGCCATCACTACAACAAACCTCTTATTATCAACTCTGGATACCGCACAGTAGCTTACAACAGTTCACTAAAAAATTCTAGTCCTAAATCACAGCACATGTTTGGTAATGCCGCAGATATTTATATCTCTGGCGTTTCGCCGCTCAAGCTGTACTCGTGGCTCAATTCTAAATACCCTAATTCGCTTGGACTTGGTATTTATGATACCTTTGTTCATGTGGATGTAAGAGAGGGAAAGTCACGGTGGGACTATCGAACAACCACTAAATAATTGAAAGGAGCAAATTATGGAGCTTGCCGATTTCAATGCCAAGACACAGGAGCTTATCAAGCACTTGGGAGATAACGCAGACCAAGGCGAAGTAACCAACATCTTGGCAGAATTGACCACTGGTTTTAGCGAAGAGGTTGCCGCAAAAGCGACTGCCCTTCGTAATGTTGATGACCTTACTGCAAAGAATGCGAAGCTGAAAGAGGACAACATGAATCTCTTCCTTCGTGTTACTGTGCCGGAAGAACAGCTGAAAAACTCTGTCCGACCGGAAGAGGACAAAGACCCCATCAACCGCCTATTTACCAATGGCCGACTTAACCTCAAGGGCTAAACATTTAGAAAGGATAGTGACAAACTATGGCAACTGCTATCGACATTGTGAACGCAGTCATTGAGACTAGTTCCACGCTGAAAGATAACATCCCGCTTGCTACCAATGCCACTCTTCAGACAACTGGTGGCGCTATCATGCAGTACACTCCCTTTATGAATGAGTTCATCAATGGTCTGGTGAACCGCATTCTGTTTCAGGAAGCGCACAACATGACCTATGACAACCCCCTTCGCATTTTCAAGGGTGTTGATATCCCCTACGGCACTGACGTGCAGGACAGCATTGCGAACCCCGCTGTTGCTACTCCCTACGACAGCTCTGCAATGAGTGACGTTCTGTCTCCTGCTTCTCCTGATGTTAAGACCGTGTACTACCGCCGCAACCGGCAGGACAAGTACAAGGTTACTGTCTATGATGCCGTTCTGGCTGGCGCTTTCACCAACGCCGATACCTTCAACAACTTCGTCTCGATGATTCTTAACACCCTGACCAGTGGTGACAACATCGACGAGTTCACGCTGATGAAAGGCGTTGTTGGTCAGGCTATCAACGATGGCAACATCAACAAAACCACTCTGGCCGCTGGTGCTGACCACCGGACCTTTGCTGAAACCCTTGTCACCGACCTGCGTGCAAAGTACCTTCAGTTCCAGTTCCCCTCTACCAAGTACAACTGCTATCAGAAGATGGCTACCGCTCAGGGCATTGCAAACGCAACCCCACTGACTACTTGGACTTCTCCTGACCGTATCAGCGTTCTGGTTCGTGCTGACGTTGCCGCCTTTACTGACGTTGAGGTTCTGGCAAAGGCATTCAACATGAGCAAGGCTGAGTTCCTTGGCCGTCAGGTGATGGTTGACAGCTTTGGTGATACTGGTGATGCCACTAAGACGCTGGCAATCATCGCAGACAACACCTTCCTGCGTACCCACGACAACCGTTTCCAGATGGCAGAAACCCCGTACAATGCAAGCACTCTGAGCCGCACCTACTTCCTGCATCACTGGGAGACTATGGCTTGCAGTCCGTTTGCTAATGCGTGGGCATTCATCGAAGAGTAATCTTCATAACGTAACTGCTCCATAATTTTCTCTCTTACGGTAGCTGGTTGAGCTTTAGACCAGTGAGGGCGGGACAGGGGCAAGAGAGGTACAAATTATGTTTACACCAACAACTGCTTTAAGGCTACTCGACACTCCACTCGAGAGCGATTACAGAAACACACTGTGGTTTCCTAATCGAGAAGCACAGACTGCCTATTTCTTAGGTAAAACGATTAAGACCTACGAGAACTTCCAGTACATTAAAAAGAATAACACAATTGTTGTGGACGGCGAAGTGGACTTGCTATATAACTGCAACTACATCATGTACCAGAACAACAACTTCACCAATAAATGGTTCTATGCCTTCATTGATAGAATCGAGTGGGCAAGCAACAGTTCCGTCAGACTGTACGTCAGCACAGACGTTATCCAGACTTGGTTCTTCGATATCACATACTATGACAGCTATGTTGATAGATGCCACAGTGATACTGACGTTGCCGGAGATAATATCGTGCCTGAGGATTTCAGCAGTTCTTCCGGCATGGGTTATTTTCAGGTTGGCAGTCAAGACATGACACCAGATTTTATCACAGTGTTTGCAACATCTTCTCCAACTGGTGCTCCCAATAATGGAACTCTTGAAAATGGGATTTTCAGTGGCGCTGGAAAGCTGATTTCACTGAGCATTTCAAACATTGCCACTCTTAAAGACCACTTAAACAACTATGTTAAACAGGGAACTGCAACTGCTGTTTCTAGGATTCAGCAATCGCCGTTGAACCGCCCAAAATCCGTAAGTTTTGCTAAACACCCAGACCACTTAGACTGCATATCACGCACTGGCATAACAACATACATTCCAAGCAATAAAAAACTATTATCAGGCGCATTTCTTACAGCTTATGTTCAGATGTACGGCCAAGAAATGACGTTCAATCCTGAGGGAATTAACGGCTCTAATATTAGTTTACAAATTGGAGTAGACGAAACATCCGGCACTGTCGGTGTTATTGTCAACAATTATAGTAACAACAACATAGCCGCTCTAGCTTTAACAGCTGTAATTCCTGAAAGCACTTGGGCATACAACCAATACAAAAATGACTTCAATCTTCACGCTGGAAGCAACGCAATCTATAACAGAAGAGCTAGTATTGAACGCTCTACTGCTAGAAACACTGCCGCTCTTAAAACTGCAATTGCAGGAGTTGAAGCGGCAGGAACAACTGCTAGTCAGTTCAGCACTTTTAATTTAGCTCGTCTTGCCCTTAGTGGCGTTGGCGGAGCTATCGGCGGAGCACTAAATTCAGCATCTTCTATTGCTCAAGCTGGAATGAATGTATACGAAACAGCACAGCAACAAAAAATATACGATTACGGCGTTGACGACATTTCACAAGACCTTACTTACATAACTGAAAGCATGACGGCCCCCGCCGTTGGTGGTGTTGCTTCTAGTAATATCTATCTTGCAACAGGTAAAACGGCTTTGTCCTACGGTTTCAAAGTACCGCCACTTGATATCGTAAAACGCTGTGACAAGTTCCTCACCGTCTATGGATACAAACAGAGCGAATACCGAGCAATCAACCTTCATGCAAGAGCAAGCTGGACTTACATCAAAACCAATGGCTTAAATGCCAGCGGTAACTTCCCAGACGATGATATGAACATTATCAAGCGCGCATTCAATAACGGCATATTCTTCTGGGTTTACACTGCAACATACGGAAACTTTGGACAAAACAATGCTATTGTGTAAGGTGGTGATTATATGGCAAACTCAGCGGCAGAAACGCTAAAAGAGTTCAAAACTGCGTCAACTGCAAGTAACGCTGTTTACGCCACCTTAAAAGTGCAGTATACTGGTTCTTGGATGGACGATATTCAGCAGATTTCAACGATGTGCGGTGTACCTGTCCAAACGCTATTACAGCTGAACCCTTGGCTGACTTCCAATAACTTTGTTGCCAATAACCACGACTATATAACAATAAAAGTGACTGCTGGTTCGCCGGGCACTGTTGGCAGTAATGCCCAAAACAATGTCACCGGTTTTTACAGTACTGATGAATGGTTTCATCCACTAGGTGTTGGAACTTGGTATTGCACTACTGCTTTCAGTGCTTCTCACTCTGCTATTGACCTTACTACTGGAACGCCAGGCCAGATTGCTGGAAAACCTATCTACGCTGTAAAAGCTGGCACAGTTGTACAAAGCTATTCTTCAGATTCATGGGGAAACACCGTTCTAATTCGTCACGATGATACAACGGACGCTTCCGGTAATTGCTACTATACTCGTTATGCCCACATGGAAAAGATTGGCCCATCTACCGGAACTAAAGTTTCACAAGGAGACCAACTTGGTACAGTAGGCAACACAGGAAAATCTACCGGATATCACCTTCACTTCCAGATTTACTTTACTTCTGCAACTCGCACAGACTACACTAACTTTGATGGTGGCAAAGTGAGCCACACTTTTAGTGTAAATCCTAACGATATCAAAGACTTTCCCGGCATACCTTATACAGAACATCATTACAGCCAAGTTGAGATGCACAAAAGCCCTTACGTTACTGATGCTGATATCAAAGTAATACAGGGTGCGGCATCTGAGGATGGCACTGTTACTGAATCTCAGTTTAATGAAACTGTAAACGGCATCGCTGACAGAATAATTACAGCAAAAAACGTTGACCCTTCCAGCGAATTGGCAAAACTTATTAAAGACTACGTTAAAGCACAGTTGGACGGTATCAAAGCAAATGCCGCTGGCTATGCTACTGATATTCTCACTACTGGTGATTTCAGCGGAGTTCTTAACAAGTTCTGCTCTGACGTTGTAAACAATTCCATCTGGTACGTTGAGAACAAAATAAACAACCTGCTTCAATATGCTATATCCGTTGGACAACAAGCCGCACAGAACGAAATTAACCAAGCAAAATCACAGCTAAAAAACTGGATTGTAGACGTTACTAAGATTGACCGTAACTCTGAACTAGGTGTACACACACTGAATCTACTTGATTCTTATGTTGACACTATTGTTGCAAACGGCTGGCAAGCCGTTACTACTGCGCTCACGACAGGTGATGTAAAACTAGCCGCTGGTCAATTCTTGGAAGTCACCAAAAGACAATCAATCGACTATGTTTGTGAACTTGGTTCCCACGCATTAGCAAATGCAATTACTTCCTATATTGGTTCTCATTCACAGAGCACAGAAATTAATCAGATTGCCGCAGACTTAGTGCCGGGTATCATAAACACCATGTGCCAGTCTATTGGTAGTGTTATGAAAGGCGATATCTCTATTGAGCAAGCGGCTAAAAACGTTCTGGTTCAGGTTGTATCAACAGTCGCTACCACAGTTGTTCAAAAATATCTTGTTCCAGCCGTATCTAAATGGGTTGTTACTGGTTTAACTACTATTGCAGTTAATATCGCTGGTTCACAGATAGGTGGGCAAATCGGTGCGGCCATTGCTGGCCCTGTCGGCTATATTGTCGGCGCTCTTGCCAGCGCTGGTGTTAGCTGGATTATCAACTCCATATTCGGTTAAGAGGTGATTCAAATGTACAATTACGATAACGAACTCGCAGACAAAGAAGCATCCCACGCCGCTTACGCTGACTACTACTATCGTCTTAAATCTCTGGCTTGCACAATGTTTAAGTGGGAAGGACTACCTGACAGTGTGAATGAACGATATCTTGAATATTGCCTGTTCACCTACGGTAAAGCTGTTTTCTTCAACCATGCAACCCGTGGCTATATGTGCCTGAATGGTGCACTTCGTGGAATCAATTTCTACAATGAGCCTATGTATATCAGGCCTATCAGCCCTGTGGAAACGTTCCCCGAATACGATATGAAGGACTGCGTACTTATCAGAAACACCCCCGATATGTACCCAACTTTCCTTACTACTATTCGTTACACACGGGACTTGTACGATATCGACCAGACTATCAAAGTCAACATCGGCGCTCAGAAAACTCCTGTCCTGATTCTCACTGACACCAAGCAGAAACAGACCGCACAGGCTGTATATCAAAAGTACACTGGCAACACTCCTGTTATCTACGGCATGAAAGGCACGTTTGACCCGAACAGTTTCATGGTTCTCCGCACAGATGCACCGTTCGTTGCTGGTCAGTTACAGGATATCAAGATTACGAAGTACAACGAGTACCTGTCTTTCCTTGGTATCGGCATGGCAGACTTCAAACGTGAACGGCGAGTAACTGACGAGGTTGAACAGTTTGACCAGCAAGCAAATGCTCTGGCTTACATTGGCCTGTCTCAACGTAAACACGCTTGCAAACTTATCAATGATATGTTCGGCCTGAACGTTTCTGTTCATCTGGCAAATCAGCCGTATATCACTGACGGTGACAAGTACAGCAAAAATGCTTCTACTATCTCCTATGTAAAAGCTCATGCTGGTGGCGATAATGGGGGTGAGGAATAATGGCAACGTATACCATTGAACTAGGCAAACTGCTTACTCTCGATGGGTTCGACATTGGCATGAAAGATTACCCACTGCCATCTTTTCTCCATTCTGCTGGTGATATGCAATCGTGGAGAGAAGCATTGAACCAGAAAATCATTAACCACTACTATTTCAACGAGATTTGCTGTTTGCCGCCTGATAGATTCAAGTTCTTCCTTAACAACACTCTTAACGAGAAAATGCCTTACTTCAATATGCTGTATGACGCTATGGCTGAAAAATGGCAGTTCTACACTGGCGGCACTCTCACTGAAGTTGTCAAAGCTGACGGTACTAGTTCGGATAACGGTACGAAAACTGGTACTGATGTACTTGCTAGGTCTGGTATTGATACCACTGTCAATAGCAGTACCCAAAATAATTCTCATAACGATTACACCCTCAATGTTAATTCTGACACTCCAGCTCAGATGCTCAACATCGAGAGTGATATCGCAAATAACACCTACGCTTCCTCTGCTAACAAAAATAAAAATAACGGCACTAACACAGGTAACAGTAACAGCACAGATACCACCACTTATAACAGCAAAGAAACAACCACACTCGATGAACACACCACAGCAGACAGACAGCACAATGACAACCGGAACAGAACCGTGTCTGGCTTGAACAACAAGTCATACGCAGAACTGTTCAAAGAATACTCTGAATCTGTACGCAATCTGGATTTAGAGGTTATCGACAGTTTGAAAGATTGCTTCATGGGAATTTTGTAAAGGAGTAAAACTATGGTCAACTTCATTCAGCCTGCTGACAGCAAAATCAAAATCAATGATGATGTTTCCTACCTGCTGAACGATGCACTGCATGTCAATGCCGTGTTCACCGCTTCCGGTATTGTCGAAGCAAACAACCCTGTCCTGCGTGTGAACCTGCCCAATGTTGGAAAGCACGCTGAACTGAATTGGTACAACACCAGTTCCGACTATTCCGCAACTGCCGCCGCCGAGGTGAAGGATACTGTCAGTTCCGTTGACGGTATCCACGATATCACCATTTCTATGAGTACCGCTACCGACGCTTCTCAGGAGTACCATATCGAAGGTTGGATTAAACTGCCCTGAAAGGGGTGATATTTATGGATTTAGTCTCACTGGCTAAATTCTTGAGCGCCCTTATTCAGTGGGTTCTCAACTACTTCCATCTGTAAAGGGGGTGTCACTATGCCGCTTACTACTCTTACTCCGTTGCCCTTCCTTCCTATTCCTGGTAAGTTTGACCTGAATACTTTCCTTCCGGGTTCTAGCGACTATGAGATTCTGGCACGAGTTGTGGAAACCTACAACAGCGCTGTGAAACAGTTCAATGAAATTATCAAATTCTACGGTGACTACGATACTAAGATTGAACAGCTGGAAACCAATTTTCAGAACAAGCTGGATACCTTTGAAACTAAGGTAAACAACGATAACGCACAATTCAAATCTGATATCACTACACAGCAGAACATCTATCAGAAAGACATTGATGCCAAAATTGCACAGCTTAACAACACTGTTCAGGAGTGCTACAATGAGATTCAGAAACTCATTAACGGTGAGTATATCGAAACTTATGTACAGGCTCTTGCAACGTGGATTGACAACAACTTACAGGTAATGGTTTCCAAGATTGTGAAATACGTCTGGTTTGAAATCAACGAGGACGGCTATTTCCTTGCTTGGATTCCTGATACTTGGGACTTCATTGACTTCGACACAGAAATGAATCCTGATTCTGAGGACTATGGCAAACTTGCTTTGCTGTGGGAACCGGAAGTTGTACAGTAACTTTGACGTGTGATAGGCACTCTTCAATCCTATCGGGAGGGTGAACCGAGTGTTCTGGTTCAATGGGTGGACAGTTTATTTAATGAAAGGGGTTTCTAATATGGCTATTAAGAAGTATATTGGTGCTCGTTATGCTCCTCAGTTCATGGGCGCTTGGGATAAGGCCAGCGAATACGCCGCTCTGAGCGTGGTGTATACCAATGACCAGAGCTATGTCAGCCGCAAGACTGTTCCTGCAAACACTGAGATTACCAATACTGAGTTCTGGATTAAGAGCGCAGACTGGAATGCTCAGGTGACGCAGTACAACCAGAACGTTGAGCAGTATCAGGCCAACGTGGAGCGGTATAACCAGAATGTGGAGACGTACACTCAGGCTGTTGACCAGTTCTACGCTGATACTCTTCACAGCTATGACACCAAGGCCGATATGGTAGCTGACCACTCCCTGAAACTGGGTGACACTCTGCTGACTACTGGCGGTACGGCTATCGGTGACGGCGGCGGTTCGTTCTATCAGGTAGTGCCCGAAACTTCTGCTAAGGCTGTGGCTCTGGATAATGGGCTGTTTGCTCTGCCGTTCGAGTTCCAGCCCTATGATTACAGCGAGTTTCAGGGTGAGGTTGACAGGGTGGTTGAGAGTTTCAACCAGAATACCAAGCAACTTAATCAGAAATTCAACACATCTGTTACAGAAATCAAGAACGCCAGCTTGAATAACTACAACACGGAAGCAGATATGGTTTCAGACCTCACACTGGAAGCTAATAGGACTGTGCTGACTAGTGGCAAAGCCCAAATTGGCGATAATCTTGGTAGCTTTTACCGGATTCAGAACACCAGCGCTAGGGATGACGCTGTGAACCTGTCTAACGGCAAAAAAGCTGTTCCATTTCAAATACAAGGTGGCATTGCTAGTGGCAGTCAGCTGAATTACCTTGGGCAAAGTAACGTTCCTGCTGTTTGGAATGTGAAAGCTCCGGATACTGTGACCATTCCGCTGAGCGTGAGTGCTGGCGGGGTTGTTACTGTGTTTCTGAGTGTGCTGTATGGTGCTAATGAAAGCACTGTCACTGCTAACCTGAACATCAACAATGGCACTGTCAAGACCATAACGTTCACTGATAATGGCGATAGCACGCATGACAAGATTGTTGTGTATGCTATCACTGTCAAGTGGGATGGCAGTGCTTACAGCTGGGGCAGTGCTACGAGTACAAGCTGGAATGTGACTTACGATAAAGATATTGTTTCTGTCACTGTAAAACTTCCTGCAAATGCTCCTCAACCTGTTTCTGAACAATATGCTGGCGCTGACCCTGCTATGGACTTCACTGTTTCTAACAATATCACTCTTAAAACAATCACCACTAACTTCGCCGAAGCGCCTACTGATGATTACAGCACCGGAATCAATACTATCAAACTCTTTCAGTATAATGATAGCACAAAAAAATACGATATCGTAATGCACAGCAATGACCGTGTTCCCGAGGGAGAATACGTCAATGCTATCAACAAGACACTCAACCCTGATAGTAAATACCAGTTGGAAGTCTCCCGCTCTATTCTCAAAAATGACGCAAGCGGCCTAACCCTTCACAAGTATGGTACGCAAGCTACCGTGCCGGGCGGTGCATACAACGATATCGTTGTAAGCGCTGATTCTGGCAACGAAATCTCTGTCGTTTTCAATTACGATAAACAGTAACAACTGGCGGGCGAAAGCCCGCCTTTATTGTGCTAAAAATGCGTGCTCACTGTACGAGTAAACGCAGTACAAAACTTTTTTTTCTTTATCTGTAAC
>OHTB01000573.1_pt1 | contig 20292 bp, 14 predicted proteins | sample 1578771 | NCBI WGS metagenome assembly OHTB01 (sample SAMEA3879516, study PRJEB24766) | human gut metagenome | biome: human-associated habitat; feature: feces | place: USA | collected 1985/1987 | reverse complement strand
TTCTTCTCCTTGATATCTCTTCCTTATTGTATTTCATCAGTTGTTCCTTGAATGTCGTAATTGTAAATCTCCTGTAGTCGCTCTTGCCATGGGCGGATGAGGGTGGGGTAGAAGTGTGCTATCTTCTCAGTCGAGAGGGCACTAAAGTGTGGGCGAAATGCAGGGAGTGCCCAATCTGCTTGGGTACACTTTCCTACGGTTACTAAGGTATCAGGTGGTAAAAGCTCCACAATCTTGCTCGCAAAGGTATGCCTAGAAGCAGGTCCAACGTCCGCAACGTGGTAGATGCCGAAAGGCAATGGCCCTTGCTTTTCACTCGCGATTTCCAAGATAACCTCTGCCAAGGTAAAGACCGAGGTAGGACTGCTCACTTCATCCGTTACCACCCTAAGCGGTTTACCCGCTTGGGCATTGCTCAATATGCTCTTGTAGAAACTCTTTTGTGGCCACTTGGCGGGTCCATAAAGCCATGAGGTACGAAGAATATAGGCATTCTGCTTGTGGTAGTGTACCGCATACTCGCCGATCAACTTGGTGAGCGCGTACCTATTGGCCGGCATCGGGATATCCTCCTCATTGTAGGGCTCCTTTCGTGGCGTTCGGTCGCCCCCAAAGATATGGTCGGTACTGATATGTATCAGCGGTATCGTGCCGAGGGCATTGGCCAGTGCCAAAGGTATTGAGGTATTGGCAAGAAGTGCCTCACTGTACTGGCTTTCAGCAGCATCGACATTGGTAAAGGCGATGCAATTGACCGCTATATCCGGTTGGTTCTTTGCCACAAAGTCTGCAATCTCCTCCTCGCTAGAATAGTTGAGCGTCTCCCTTGTGGTGGGGAGTATCTCCAGCTCTGGGTAGTGCTTTCTAGCCACCTCCTGAATGGCCGTGCCCAGAAGCCCCTTAGCTCCTGTGAGCCAAACTCTCTTACTCCTCATCTTCCTCCTCCCCACTAAGTTGTAGGTTGCCCTCCTCTACCTCGCGAAAACGATCGGCAAGCATAGCTAGGAATGTGCTGAATTGTTTGATGGCCTCCGTTGTCGCTTCGGTCACCTCCTCGCCTCTTGCTTTGAGCGTTAGATAACCGTAAATGCCCACAAAGCAGGTCTCCACCTCGCCCATCTGGTCGGTGCCAGTCAGGTCGCGTAGCTGTATGATGCTGGGAAGTGTCTGGAAATAAACCGATGAGTAGAGTGTCTGAGTTGGCTCCCTTAGTAGTTTGCCCGAGAGCTCCTGAAGCGAGTCCATCAAGTCGTTGAGCTGCTGCAAGTGCCCCACCTCGATAATCCCTTCAGCCTTCATGGCATCGGCGAGCTCTAGGTACCAGAGTAGCACCTTTTCCATCATCGGCTTCTCTAGTCGGTACCCCTCGTGTACATACTCAGTGATGCGTGTGAGGTCAAAGTCAAGTGCCCTGATGGTATCCTCTATCTGCCACATATAGAGGATGTATTCCGCTACATTTTCCTTCCTTTTCTGTTCTGCTACTATCATAATCTATTAACTTCTTTGTGCCTATAAAATGGAGCTTAGTTATCCCTAAGTGTGATGACGGTAATCCCGGCACCGCCTAAGTCTACTAGCTCATCCTCATAGTGTGCGATCCTAGAATCCTGTCGAAGGTACTCCCTAATCGCCTGTTTTAGTGCTCCTGTTCCGGTGCCGTGCAAGATGCGGATAGGGTTGTACCCAAAGTGATTGGCATCGTCAATAAACTGAACCACTGCCGAAAGGGCTTCATCCACCCGCATTCCTCTACAATCGAGTTGAGGCTTGAAATTGAGCCGTCGTTGGCTCGACTGCTGTTCAATCACCTGAGGCCTCCGTGCGACGAGGTCAGAGGTGGCTCGCTCCGTAGGCTGTAGCTTGCTGGCATCTACCGTCATGGTGAGGTTGCCTAGCCGCACACGTGCTTTCTTACCCTCAATAGCCACCACTTCGCCCACTTCATTGCCATTGCCAAAGGTCACGCGACTTCCCTCCTTGATCGGCTCCCTCTTGGTGGGGGCTGGTGCCCTCTTTTTCTCAGCCTGTCGATTGAGATGAGACTTCTTCCGCTCTAGCTTTGCCCTCGCCTTTTGGGTTTGCTCCTTTTCTGCCTTAGCTTCTTTGATCTCCCGAATCGTTCGCTCCACAGTTGCATTGGCACTATTCACTATTTCCAGTGCCTCCTGCTCCGCCTTCGCCAGCAGGATCTTCCGTTTTTCCGAGAAGTTGTCTAATCGCTCATCTAGCTTACTCTGCTTCTCTTGTAGCTTTCGCTCTTGCCGCTTTACCTCCTCGCGTTTGCGCTTCCAATAAGCCTTGTCCCGAATAATATCCTGTAGGTACTTATCTTGATGCAGATAGTCGCTACCCACCAATTCACTGGCATAATCAATGATCTCGCCAGGCAAACCAATCTTCCTCGCCACCTCTAGTGCAAAAGAGCTTCCCGGCTGACCGATAAATAGCTGATAGAGTGGCTCAATGCGCCCTCTATCAAAAAGCATTGCCCCATTCACCACCCCTTCGTGGAGCTCCGAGTAATCCTTGAGGTTGCCGTAGTGCGTGGTAATCACCCCATAGCAACCCATCTGCCGAAAGCGATCCAAGAGTGCTTCGGCAATCGCACCTCCAATCGTGGGCTCTGTGCCCGAACCAAATTCATCAATCAGTATCAAACTCTCCGAGGTTGCCTCCCGCAATACCCGCTTCATACCCTGTAGGTGGCTAGAGTAGGTGCTGAGGTCGTTTTCGAGCGACTGAGCATCGCCGATATCTAGGAATATCTGGTCGAAAAGGGTGCAAGTGCTATGATCCATCATAGGCACTGCCAATCCGCACTGGAGCATATACTGGAGCAGACCAACCGTCTTGAGTGCAATCGATTTACCACCAGCATTGGGGCCAGAGATGATGAGCAGTCGCTGCTCCTTATTCAGTTTCAAAGTAAGCGGAACCAACTCCCTATTGAGTGACTTCAAGTGTCGCTCTAGGAGCGGGTGCCTAGCCACTTGCCACTCCATCTCGCCCTCGGTGGAGAGTTGAGGAATTACCGCCTCCATCCCATTGGCGAGTCGTGCCTTAGCCCTATTGAAGTCCAAAATGCCTATCCCTTGGCAATTGCGTTGGAGCATCGGCATATCCCTCCTCACAAAGTTGCTAAACTCCCTAAGTAGTCGCACAATCTCTCTCTGCTCCTCACTTTGCTTCTCTCGGATCCGATTGTTCATCGCCACCATCCGCTCCGGCTCCATATAGAGCGTGCGGCCTGTGGACGACTCCTCATGCACGATGCCACCGATCTCTCGCTTTGCCGAAGGGATAATGGGGAGGAGCAAACGACCATCTCGCATAGCTGGTGTAGCATCTTTCTCCACCCAACCAGCTGCTTTGGCCTCTCTGAGGATGCTCTGCATCGTTTGACCGATAGAGCCTTGTAACTGTCGCAGTTCGCTCCTAATCGCCCTTAGCTCCTTGCTCGCTGTATCCTTGATCTCCCCCGCATCATCAATCAGATTGTGAAGTCTCCGTCGCAGGTCCACCAGATCGTCCAACCCCATGGCTAGCTCAGAGAGGTTAGGGTACTCTTCATTCTCCGCCAACGCCCTCTTCGTCTCCACTACCGCAATGAGTAGCTCCCGAAGCGGACGCAACGACTCCACCTCGAGGTAACTCCCCTCCGGACGAAGTGAGCGGAGGGCATCTCTAAGCGGGCCAAACCTAAAGCTAGGGATATCCACACCCGATGCCGTGAATTGGAGCATCTCACTGAGCTGTTCCAATCGGCTATGAAGTGCTTTGCCTGCCTGCATAAAGCCCATCTGCTCCGTGAGGAATTGACTCACCTCGTTATCGCAAAGGGCATAGAGGTCGTGCCGAAGTGTAGTGAACTCCAGCTTCTGCTCTACTATTTCAAATGCTTTATTGATCGCCACTTGACCTCCCTATAGTAAAAATCTAATCACATCGTTGATATTGGCATAGAGTACCAAAAGAATCAATAAAATCATGCCAAATATCTGAAGTCTCGTCTGCCACTTGAGTGAGGGGGCTCGGCCGGTGATCGCCTCGTATATTAAAAACATAATGTGGCCGCCATCCAATCCAGGGATAGGGAGGATATTCATCACCGCCAATATCACCGAGAGAAAAGCGGTCATCGCCCAAAAGGCGTGCCAATCTATCGTGGAAGGGAATAGGCTTCCTAAGGTGCCAAAGCCACCAAGGCTCTGTGCCCCTTCTGGGGTGGCCACATACTTCAGTTGGTCGGTGTAGTTAGTCAATTGCTTGCCCGCCTCCCGTACGCCTACTGGGATCGACTCTAGTAGCCCATACTCTAGTTTTTCGGTCTTGAATAGTTTCGTTGGGGGCGTAAAAGCGATACCGATCCCTTGCTCCTTATCTACATAGCTGCGGATCTCTTCTTGAGCACCTCCGCGTATGATAGAGAGGGAGATGGTATCCCCTCTCAGCTCCTTGATCTTGGGAAGGACAAGGGAGAGCCGATCCATCGCTTCGCCATTGATTGCTATAATCTCATCACCACGCTGAAGCCCTGCTGCAGCCCCCGCACTACTCGGCACAATGGAATCGATGCGAGCTGGTAGATCCATGGCGAAAAAGGGCTCTTTGCTCGCCAATACTGCCCTCATAAAGTCCACTGGAATGGCCACCTCTACCCGCTTGCCTTCACGCTCCACGGTGAGGGTCTCCCCATTGGCAATCTCTTGCAGAATGGAGCCCTCAAAGTAGGCGAGCTCTTTGCCATCTACCGCTATCGGGAGGTCGCCATCTTGCAATCCCATTTGATGCCCTACGCTGGAGTACTTCAAGCAGCTATCCACCTCCTTCATCGGTAGCTTCTCCACGCCCCAATGGTAGGCAATGCCACCATAGATGAGCATGGCTAGTAGCACATTGAAAAGCACACCCCCCACCATCACGAGGAACCTTTGCCATACTGGCTTGCTCCTAAATTCCCAAGGCTTTGGCTCACTCTCTAGCCCCTCCAAAGCCAGAGACTCATCCACCATGCCATTGATTTTGCAGTAACCGCCGAGGGGCAACCAGCCCACACCGTATTCTGTCTCGCTTCGCTTTGGACGGAACCGAAAGAGTGCTTTGCCCCCTACGTCGAAGAATAAGAAAAACTTATCCACCCGGATCTTGAAGAGGCGAGCAAAGAGGAAGTGCCCCAATTCATGTACCGTCACCAGTATAGATAGAGCTAGTAGTAGCTGTATTACTTTTAGTAGTATCCCCATATTTTTAATCTAAATCCCTTCGTACCACGCTTGTGCAATGGCTCTTGCTTGGCCATCTGCCTCCGCAAGGATTGCTAGGCTAGAGGCATTTCGCTCAGGAGCCACCTCCATGGTATGCTTGATGATGCGTGGAATGTCTGTAAATCGTATCTTCCCTTGCAAAAAGCGCTCTACCGCTACCTCATTGGCTGCATTCATGGTACAAGGACTAGTGCCTCCCCTTTCAAGAGCCTCGTAAGCAAGTGAGAGGCAAGGGAAGTCGTCTCGGCGTGGTGCTTCCAGAGTGAGGTGGCTCATCTGCTCCACTGTGAGTAGTGGGCGAGCTCCCTCTAGCCTTTGCGGATAAAGCAAGGCGTAGGCAATCGGGTGCCGCATATCGGGGTAGGAGAGCTGTGCTTTGATGCTGCCATCTCGGTAGCCCACCATAGAGTGGATGATACTTTGGCGGTGCACCACCACTTCAATAGCACTAGCCGGCACATTGAATAGATGGTGTGCCTCAATCATCTCCAGCCCCTTATTCATCATAGTGGCGGAGTCAATGGTCACCTTAGGTCCCATATTCCAGTTGGGATGCTTTAGAGCCATCTTGGGGGTCACCTCCCGAAGTGCTTCCTTGGGCAGATCCACAAAGGGGCCACCCGAAGCGGTGAGATAGATCTTCTCCACCGCATTCATCTGCTCCCCTTGTAGGCATTGGTAGATGGCGGAGTGCTCCGAATCTACAGGGAGGATTAGTGACCCATGCTGCCGACAAAGTTGCTTGATCAATTCACCTGCTACCACCAGAGTCTCCTTATTGGCAAGGGCAATGGTACGACCACTCTCTATGGCACTGATGGTGGGCTCTAGCCCGGCAAAACCTACCATAGCGGTCAGCACCATATCGGCATCAATTGATCCTGCTAGCTCTACGATCGCCTCCCTTCCTGCTAGTACCTCAATATCTAGCCCCTTGAGGGCTTTCTTCAGCTCCTTTTCGTGTGCTTTATTGCCAATGGCGACTACTGCGGGGTTGAACTTCTTTGCCTGCTCTACCAAGGCCTCCACACTATTATTGGCCACTAGGGCGTGTACCCTTAGTTGGCCAGAATGTTGCTCCACCACTTCAAGGGCCTGCGTGCCAATGGAACCAGTAGAGCCAAGTATCGTTACACTTCTCATATCTTTCTATACTATTTGCCCCAATCTACGAGACAAGTACAAAGTTACTAAATTCTCCCGACCTATCTAGCTCATCGTTTGCCACAAATCAGGGGTTACGCATTAGGAAAGACTATTGTGCGAATGATGATATACAATCTGTTGAGGATAATGGCGTAAGGACCTCGGCAGAGGTCCCTCTTAAATAGGCACAGGTCGGAGGGGCGTTAGCCCCGAACGACCTGTGTGCAAGAGCATATTCACCACCTGCTTGACCCCGGCTGAGGGGTCAGACCTAGAGATAGGGTTGTCCGACCCCTCGGCCGGGGTCGCAAGGGTATTTTACACCTATCTATACACAGGTCTTCGGCACTGCGTGCCTTGACCTGTGCCTATTTAGCACGGACCTCTGCCGAGGTCCTTACTCATAGATACCCCGCCAAAAACCATACAGTTAGAACTTTCTAATGCGTAACCCCTGATTTCAGGTGGTGTTGGGGCTGTATTTTCATTCGTTTTTGGTATATTGCAAGTTGAAACGAACATGACATATTAGAAGCAAATATATGATACTAACGGTACTATCCACCGACCATCTACTTCTGTACGGCTCTATACTGGCTGTACTAGGATTATTTCTAAGCAAAACTGGTTTTAGATTTGGGCTACCCACCCTGCTCCTGTTCCTAGGTGTGGGAATGGCAGCGGGTGCCACTGGCTTCATCAATTTTGATAGTCCTGTGATCGCACAGGCGATCGGCTCGGTAGCTCTGGTGGTGATCCTCTTCTCGGGTGGTATGGATACCTCCTTTAAGGAGATCAAGCCTATTATGGCACCTGGAGGGCTCCTAGCTACAGTGGGGGTGCTATTGACTGCACTATTCACGGGCACCTTTATCTACTTCCTTTTCCAATGGCTAGATATGGGGATCAAGCTCACGTTTCTACAGTCGCTCCTCTTTGCCAGTGTAATGAGTTCAACTGACTCGGCGTCGGTCTTCTCGATTCTTAGAAGCAAGAAAACCAACCTGAAGCAAAACCTCAAGCCGCTCCTAGAATTTGAGAGTGGTAGTAACGACCCAATGGCGTACATGCTCACCATGGTGCTGATACAGATGATTAGCCAAGGGGATAGCGTAACGATATGGGACGGGGTTTTGATGTTTGTAGTTCAATTTTCACTCGGACTACTCCTCGGCTTCGTACTCGGGAAAGGTGCCATTTGGCTGGTCAATAGAGCCAACCTCTATGCGACGTCGCTCTATCCAATACTGATGCTCTTTATCGCCTTTTTCATCTACTCCCTCACCAATACGGTACAGGGCAATGGCTACTTGGCAGTCTATGTTGGGGGCTTGGTGATTGGCAATTCTCGCATGCAATACAGCCACACGATTGCTAAGTTTTTTGATGGTATGCAGTGGCTCAGCCAGTTAGTGATGTTCTTGACACTGGGTCTGTTGGTAGATGTCCCATACATGATGAAGCTAGCACTCCCCGCGCTATACATTTCGCTATTTATGCTCTTCTTTGGGCGCCCACTATCGGTATTCCTCACGCTGCTTCCCTTCTGGGGGAAGTTTAGCGCCAAGGCTCAGCTCTATACCAGTTGGGTGGGGCTGCGTGGAGCAGTGCCAATTATCTTTGCAATATCGCCGTGGGTAGCTGGGCTGGAGCATGCACAACTCACCTTTGCCATCGTCTTCTTCATTACCATCCTCTCCCTACTGATTCAGGGGACTACGGTGCATACGATGGCGGATAAACTGGATCTTATCGACTATTCGGTGAGGGAGAATGTCTTTACCGACATCAACCTACCGCAGCAGATCAAGAGTGCTATTTCGGAAATCATCGTGAATGAGCAGATGCTCAGCAAGAGTGATATGATGCGTGACCTGGAGCTTCCCGACCACACGCTAGCCATTATGGTACAGAGGGAGGGGCAGTTTTTTATTCCCCGTGGGCATACTCAGCTTCGGGTAGATGACCACGTCCTCTTTATATCGGACGACCAAGAGGCGCTGGTACAAGCTTATGAGGAGCTGGGAGTTAATAACTATAGTTTGGATAGCAACGCATGAGCCAAATAATATTTGATAAGTTACACGGTCTGGGCAATGACTACATTTACATAGACCTAGACAAGTATCCACTGGCAGACATTGCCCAATTTGCTCGCCAATATAGCGACCGACGAAAGGGGATTGGCGGTGACGGGGTGATCACTTACCACAAGCAACCATCGGGTCATTATATGATGCGGATCTTCAATCTCGATGGGTCGGAAGGGCTGATGTGTGGCAATGCGATTCGCTGTGTGGCTAAGCTCCTCTACGAGAAGGGGCTGGACCGCTCGAATCCGATGACGATTGAGACGCAGTCGGGCGATAAAATACTTGCCCTTACGCTAGAAGGGGAAGAGGTAATGGCGGCTAGAGTGGATATGGGATTGCCCCGAGTGTTGGAGGTGGGAAAAAGAGTAGAAGAGGTAGTGGGGAGCTATGTCTCTGTCGGCAACCCCCACTTTATCCACTTCATTGAGAGCGACCCTGATGATTACCCTCTTGCAGAGGTGGGGCCAAAGGTGGAGCACGACGCAGCCTTTCCAGATGGCGTTAATTATGAAGTCGCTATGATCCAAGACCCCAACACGATTAAGATGAGGGTATGGGAACGTGGTTCGGGGCTCACTCAGGCGTGTGGCACAGGGGCTACCGCCACGGCTGTTGCTGCAATCAACCTCGGTTTGGTCGCCCATAAAGTGAAGGTAGAGATGCCTGGCGGCTCTCTCGTGATTGAGTGGAGTGGCAAGGAGAGCGACCCTGTCTATATGACGGGGCCCGCTACGTATGTTTACCAAGGAATCGTAACGATATGAAAAAGATAAACAACCAATTTAATAAGCTCCCTGGGAGCTATCTATTTGCCGAAATCAATCGGCGAATTACTAAGTATCAAGAGGCTCATCCCGAAGCGAAGATTCTACGCATGGGGATTGGTGACATCACTCGCCCCCTTCCCCCAACTGTTATCAAGGCGATGCACGAGGCGGTGGATGAGATGTCGAGTGGCAAAACGCTCAAAGGGTATGGGCCAGAGCAGGGCTATGCCTTTTTGCGTGAGCTGATTGTGCAGCACGACTATGCCTCGAGGGGAGTAGAACTAGCAGCAGATGAGATCTTTGTAAGCGATGGAGCCAAAAGCGATACCGCTAACATTGTGGACCTCTTTAGCAATGATGTGCGGATAGCAGTCACCGACCCCGTTTACCCGGTCTATGTCGATAGCAACGCCCTTGCAGGGCGGGCAGGTGATTATCTTGCCGAGAGTGGGCAGTGGAGCCAACTCACCTATCTCCCTTGTAGCCAAGGCAATGATTTCATTCCGCCACTTCCTCAGCAGCCAGTAGATATCATCTACCTCTGCTATCCCAATAACCCCACGGGCACTACCCTCACCTACGATGAGCTAAAGAAGTTTGTGGAGTACGCCCGTGAGCACGATGCTCTCATCCTCTTTGATGCCGCCTATGAAGCCTTTATCCGTGAGGAGAATGTACCCCACAGCATTTACGAGATAGAGGGAGCGAAGGAGTGTGCGATTGAATTCCGAAGCTACTCCAAGACGGCTGGCTTCACTGGCGTGCGGTGTGGTTATACAGTGGTGCCCAAGTCGCTTCCAGGCGGGCTCAATGCCATGTGGAGCCGTAGGCAGACCACCAAGTTCAATGGGGCTAGTTACATTAGCCAAAGGGGCGCCGCAGCTATCTACACTCCAGAGGGAAAGGCCGAGGTACGTGCTAATATCGATTACTACCTACAGAATGCCCAAACCATTAGGGAGGCACTCACCGAGATTGGAGTAGCACACTATGGAGGCGTCTCCTCGCCCTATATTTGGCTCAAGACACCCGAAGAGTACCCTGCATCGTGGGATTACTTCAATTACCTACTCACCGAGAAGCAGATTGTTGGCACGCCAGGTGTTGGCTTTGGGCTAGAGGGTGAAGGCTACTTCCGCCTCTCCGCCTTTAGCACTCACGAAGCTACTGCTGAAGCGATGCAACGGCTCACCAAATAAAAGCACAAAACTACTAATGTAAAAACCAATAGCAACAGATAAATAATGGATATAAGACTTAAGAGGCTAGTTACACTTGGAGTACTCATACTCCTTTGCTTTACCCAAAGCAGGGCAGAGGGAATTTCACTAGAGGCGATCACAGGTGGCAGATATTGGCCACAGAGTGCAGGCTATGGCTTCCGTCCCATGGTAGATGGAAAGAGCTACACGGTCATCTCGGATGATGGCACTCGACTAGTACAGTATAGCTATGAAACGGGCAAAGAAGTAGCCGTACTCTTTGACACCCAAAAAGCTCGTGACTGCGACTTTGATACTTTTAGCGACTACCTCATCAGTGATAGTGGGCACCATATCATCATTCTGCGAGATTGGAAACCTATCTACCGCCGAAGTGCTACGTATGATGCTTATCATTACGACGTGCGTCGCAATAGGGTAGAGCCACTGACTGCGGAGGGGCGTCGGGTACGTGTTCCCCTCCTCTCGCCTGACGGTCGTAGCTGTGCCTTTGTGGTGGATAATAATATCTACATCAAGAAGTTTGACTTTGATACGGAGGTGCAAGTGACTACCGATGGCAAGTGGAATGAAGTGCTCAATGGCGTGACCGATTGGGTGTATGAGGAGGAGCTCTACGTCACAAGTCTGATGAGCTGGAGCAAGGATAGCCAGTATCTGGCCTATGTACGGTCCGACGAAAGCCAGGTAAAGCAGTATGATATGGCGGTGTATGGCACCGGGCTATACCCCTTTACCTACCAATTTAAGTACCCAAAGGCTGGTGAGGAGAATAGCAAGATTTCCATCCACCTTTACCACCTTGACAATCGCAAAACCTCTACCGTTGATCTTGGGATAAAAGAGGAATTCTATATCCCTCGGCTAGAGTTTCACGAGGAGAGCCTTTACGTCTTTACCCTCAATAGGCATCAAAACCACCTTCGCTCCTATCAGGTCAACCCTCAAAGTCAGGTGGCACGCCTCTGGATTGAAGATAAAGATGACCGCTATATCGATAGCAATAGCTGGGTGTTACAATTGGCCTTCACTCCTCAAGGGGCTTACTATGTCTCTGAAACCTCGGGTCGCCCACAGCTCTACCGCTACGATAAGGCAGGTACACGTCAGGAGCAGGTAACCAAAGGTGAGTATGATATCGATACCTTTTATGGGGTTTCTCCTCAGGGCGAACTCATTTATTCTATCGCCTACCCCACCCCAATGGATCGGGTGGTGGTGGCTCAAGACCGCAAAGGAAAGATCCGTTATCTCTCCCCAGAGAGTGGCTGGAGCAATGCCACCTTTAGCAGTGACCTGAGCTACTATCTACTCAACCACTCATCGGCGACAGAAGTGCCTAGATATCAGATTTGCCGAACGAAAGATGCCAAGGCGCTGACGCTACTGGAGGATAACCAGGCGTTGAAAAATAGATTGGCACAGATCAGATATAATCAGCGTGAGTTTATCAAAGTAAATACCCAAAGTGGTCAGCAACTGAATGCTTGGATGATCAAGCCAGAGGGCTTTGACCCCAATAAGCAGTACCCTCTCGTGATGACTCAGTATAGCGGTCCCGGATCACAGACGGTGGAGAATCGCTTTAGCTTTGGCTGGGAAGAGTATCTAGCACAAGAGGGATTTGTGGTAGTTGCTGTAGATGGACGTGGCACTGGTGGTCGTGGAAGCGATTTCAAGAAGTGCACCTATCTACAAATGGGTATTCTTGAGACTCAAGACCAGGTGGAGGCAGCTCAAGCTCTAGGACAACTTCCCTACATTGATGCCAAGCGGATCGGTATCTTTGGCTGGAGCTTTGGAGGGTACATGACGCTGATGACCATGACCCGTGGACAAGGCACCTTCGCAGCAGGCGTAGCAGTCGCCCCGCCAACCGATTGGGGGCTATACGACACGATCTATACAGAGAGATATATGCGCACGCCCCAAGAGAATGCCAAGGGATATCAAGCGACTTCAGTAATGCCCTATGTAAGGGGTCTGAAGGGGGATCTACTTATTATCCAAGGTACGGCCGACGATAATGTACATATGCAAAACGTGATGCATCTGGTCCCTGCATTGGTTGAAGCAAATAAGGATTATAGGATGCTCGTCTATACCGATAAAAATCACAGCATTTACGGAGGAAACACACGCAACCACCTGTATAGGCAGATAACGAATCACTTCAAAAATAGCTTAATGAAATGATAGAGGGCAAGAAAGAACGGCCACTTCGTAAGCCCGATTGGCTAAAAATTAGTATCTCTAGCACCGATAGCTATTCTGGCACTTCTGAGACCATTAAGGAGGCGGCTTTACATACCATCTGTAGTAGTGGCCGTTGCCCTAATCAGGCTGAGTGCTGGAGCCGTGGTACCGCTACCTTTATGATTGGAGGCAATGAGTGTACCCGTGCATGTCGCTTCTGTGGCACCCCTTCGTGTAAAACACCCGCTCCCCTCGATCCTGATGAACCTAGGCGTGTGGCGGAGAGTGTCCGCAGGATGGGGCTTAAGTATGTGGTGATCACTTCGGTGGATAGAGATGATCTGCCCGATGGAGGAGCGGAGCATTGGCGGCAAACGATTGAGGAGGTGCGTCGGCTGAATCCGCACGCCACGATAGAAGTACTGCTCCCTGACTTTGGAGGACAGCTAGCGTCTCTCGACTTGGTCTTGGAAAGCCAGCCCGATGTGGTAGCCCATAACCTTGAGACGGTACGACGCCTGACCCCCACCGTTCGCCACCGTGCCACTTACGAGAATAGTCTCAAAGTATTGAAGCATATCTCCGAGCGTGGCTTTGTTACCAAGAGTGGCATTATGGTAGGTCTGGGCGAAACACCAGATGAAGTTAAGGAACTATTTGCCGACTGCCTTGAGGCGGGAGTTTCGACACTGACCATTGGACAATACCTACGCCCTAGTCATCAGAATATACCAGTGGAGGAGTATGTGCACCCCGACCAATTCAAAGCCTACAAAGAGGAGGGTGAGGCAATGGGGCTTTCACACGTAGAGAGCGGACCGCTTGTGCGCTCCTCCTATAGAGCAGACCAACAGTTTGAAGTAGCTAAAGAGCATATCAATCTCAGAGATCTCCTTCAAAAGTAACTAGATGAAGCAGCACTTTCTACTCCTTCTACTGCTACTTCTACTGTCACCGCAGCTCGCTCACGCCCAAGGGGGGTGGACGGGTGATCTGGACGAGTTTATCATTGAAGATGGCATTGCAAAGCACCAAAACAATGGCAAGTCGGGCAGTGCCGTTATCTACAAGGACTTTACCTCCGAGGCTTCAGGGAGTTTCACCTGGAGCTTCGGCTTTGTATTCCAAGACCTTCCGACCAGTAGCAATACCTTTGAAGTAACCCTATTCACCCAAGAAGTAGGCAACTTTCGATACTATTACAAGGTGGTTCCTACTAAAAATAATACTAGCATTGGACTGGTCAAAGAGACCTACCAGAAAATAAGCTCCACAGAGAGCCGTAAACTTTCAAGCACGGTACTCACCTCATGGCAAAATAATAGTGGCTACCAACTGTGGCAGAAAGTCCAAGTAGAGGTAGACTACCACGCTACAAAAGGGACACGTTTCCGATGGTTCACTCCAGTTTCCGGGCTCCGTCAAGGCGAGTGGATTGGACTACCCGAAGGTCGCCCCTATTGGCGAATGAGCCTTCGCACAAAATTCACCTCAAAGAAAAAGCTCAATAACGCTTATATCCTTCCCAAGATTATCCAGGATAATACTGGGGGAGAAGAGGAAAAACTCCATATCCAAGAGCAATGGGCTGAGCAATCAGGACGGGTACACCTCAAGCTTTCAGGTCCAGTCTCGATCCGAGATGCTACGGTCACCTGCGCTGGATTTCAACCCACCATCTACTCAGGAGATAAGGCTGAAGATATCGTCATCAACCTAGGAGCTACTTTCATGCCTGGAAATAGCTACCACTTTGAGATTAAAAAACTAATAGATAGAAATGGAAAGTATGCAGATCTATCCTTCCAAATCGATATCGAATCTATCCAACCTGGCACCACCATCATCCCAGAAGGTATATTCATTACAGAGGTAATGGCCTCACCACCTGATGATGGCCCCCTTCAAGGTACTAAGTACATAGAGCTCTACAATAATACAGGTGCACAGCAAAATCTAGCTCTTTACACTCTTTACTATGGAAAATCAAAATATCCATTACCAAATATAGTGCTTGCACATGGGGCATTTGCCATACTCTATCTTGAGAGCAACCCCTATCCCACCAGAGTAGCGACTCTAGTACCAATGCCAGAGTTTCCAGCTTTGAGCGGAAGCTTTAAGTTGCGACTTGTAGGGAGTGACAATAAAACCCATGATGAGGTAAACTTCAATTCACAAATTTATGGTGAAGGAGTTCCCAAAGGCAAAGCCTCAATAGAGCGGGTAGGCTATCAGCCAGACCTATGGCGACGCTCTGCAAACCCCAACGGTGGCACTCCTGGTCTGCCCACAACACTTCAGCCATATAGAAATGTAGCATCAAAGAGCATCGTAATTAATGAACTGCTCCTCTCTCCACCCACTACAGGTGAGAAGTATATTGAGCTATTCAACACCTCAACAAAGGCAGTCAACCTTGCAGATCTCTATCTGACGTATCGAAATAAGGAGGAGAGTATTACCTCCACCTCCTGGCTAATTGTCCCCAACGACTACCTATTGCAACCCAATAGCTATGTGGTACTCACACCTTACCCAGATGCCCTTCCCCGCTTATACCCCGAACACGATAGCCATACATTTGTAGAGAGAATAGACTTCCCAAGTATCTCCACCACCTATTCAGAAGTGGCACTCCGTGCTCACTCCAATGGCGAGGTGATAGACCAAGTTGTCTATCGACGTCAGTGGCTAGGAGATACCAGTAACGATCGAACTGGGTTCTCACTCGAACGCCTATCGCCAAGCGCCGATGGTACTAAAAAGGAGAGCTGGCAAAGAGCTCAAGCAAATGGCAATACTAAAAATACAGGCGGTACACCAGGACGACCCAATAGTGCAAACGGGATACCTCTACCGGATAGAGATAACTATTATGTAGAGTGGCCAGAAGACCCCATACTCACCTACGAACAAGTAGAGCCATTACTACAAGTATATGCACCACTTGCAACATTAACACTCTACTCAATCAACGGCGATCTACTGATGACCTCTCAAAGGGAGGAAATCACCAATACCCTTCAAAGTATACGGTTAGGCAACCTACCCTTCCCAAGTATGTTAATGGTACTTGTCCTACAATTCCAGCACCCAGAAAAGCAACCCAGCAACCTCTTCTACCGCTCTGTGTGGCTACACATATAGTAAAGCGCTTATGGAAACAAGCAAAACCACTTGCAAGGGGCTTGACAGACACTCTACCAACTTTTCCATGAACATTCTCCAAAAAGCAAATCAAAAGAGGCCATAGTGGTCATCATTACAACTGGCCCCCTACAACAGCACAAAGATACCAAAGAGCCCCACCTACCTTGCTCCCTAGAGAGCCCTAAATAAAGCTAAGGAATACTATGGCCCTCTTCATAGCATTGGTCAGAGTTGCCCACCTGTCCGAATTATCCGACCTGTCCGACTCGTCCGATCTGTCCGACTTGTCCGATCTGCCCGACTAATCCGATCTGTCCGACTCGTCCGATCTGCCCGACTTGTCCGACTCGTCCGAGATTTGCTACAGAAGTGGCGGTGGAGAGGCAAGTGGCAGTGAACAGTACAATAAAGAAGAGAGACACTCTAGGAAAACCTTCCTAAAGTGTCTCTCTCTAAAATGGCGACTACCTACTCTCCCTTGTTAAAAGTACCATCGGCGTGACTAGGCTTAACTTCTCTGTTCGGAATGGTAAGAGGTGGATCCCTAGTGCTATAGTCACCTAATTATATCGTGACATACTGGCAAATATTATAGCTATCTACTATCAATAGCTCTTAGAAACTCTGAGATGACATCTCGAATGTATATCTCAATTCTCTCTATCTTACTCAATATATGAAGCGTACAACATTTAGTACCTATTCATGCGTACTGTAATTACACAACACTACACTTCGGCCTAAAGTTTACGGGTAATTAGTACTGCTCAGCTAAATGCATTACGGCACTTACACTTGCAGCCTATCAAGGTCGTAGTCTCCAACCACCCTTAAAAGATATCTAATCTAGAGGAGGGCTTCGTGCTTAGATGCTTTCAGCACTTATCCTAAACCACACATGGATACTCAGCTATGCTCCTGGCGAAACAACTGATAAACCAGAGGTGTGTCCAGTACGGTCCTCTCGTACTAGTACCAGACCCTCGCAAATATCTAACGCCCACAATAGATAGAGACCGAACTGTCTCACGACGTTCTGAACCCAGCTCGCGTGCCACTTTAATGGGCGAACAGCCCAACCCTTGGGACCTTCTCCAGCCCCAGGATGTGACGAGCCGACATCGAGGTGCCAAACCGCTCCGTCGATATGAGCTCTTGGGAGCGATCAGCCTGTTATCCCCGGAGTACCTTTTATCCTTTGAGCGATGGCCCTACCATGCGGAACCACCGGATCACTATGCTCAAGTTTCCTTCCTGTGCGACTTGTAAGTCTCCCAGTCAAGCGCCCTTATGCCATTACACTCTACGACCGGTTACCAATCGGTCTGAGGGCACCTTTAGAAGCCTCCGTTACTCTTTTGGAGGCGACCACCCCAGTCAAACTACCCACCATACATTGTCCTTGCTCCTGCAAGTTAGCATCCAAATATCAAAAGGGCCGTATTTCAACAGCGACTCCAGGCACACTAGCGTGCACCCTTCAAAGTCTCCGGCCTATCCTACACATCTAATACCCAGAGGCAATGTAAAGCTATAGTAAAGGTTCACGGGGTCTTTTCGTCCCATTGCGGGTAATCGGCATCTTCACCGATACTACAATTTCACCGAGCGCGCGGTCGAGACAGTGCCCAAATCGTTACACCATTCGTGCAGGTCGGAACTTACCCGACAAGGAATTTCGCTACCTTAGGACCGTTATAGTTACGGCCGCCGTTTACTGGGGCTTCAATTCAAGGCTTCAACTTACGTTTGACCTCTCCTCTTAACCTTCCAGCACCGGGCAGGTGTCAGGCTATATACTTCTTATTTCTAATTCGCATAGCCATATGTTTTTGATAAACAGTCGCGTGGGCCTATTCTCTGCGGCCGTTGTGTCGCCACAACGGCGTCCTTTATCCCGAAGTTACAGGACCAATTTGCCTAGTTCCTTAACCGCGGCTAACTCGAGCGCCTTAGTATACTCAACCCAACTACCTGTGTCGGTTTGTGGTACGGGTCGATATGCTATTAACGTTTAGCGGATTTTCTTGGGAGCCTGCTTACGTCCATATTGCTGCACCCGAAGGATTCACATACTATCAGGTTCGACTCTCTCGGCGGATTTGCCTACCAAGATCAATATCTACACCCTTTAACCTACTATTCCAACAGTAGGCAGGACTGTCACTTCTCCGTCTCCACATCACTTAACATACCGAGTAAGGGAATATTAACCCTTTCTTCCATCGAGATCACCAAACGGATTACCCTTAGGTCCCGACTAACCCTCCTCCGACGAACGGTGAGGAGGAAACCTTAGTCTTTCGGCGAGGGAGATTCTCACTCCCTTTATCGTTACTTATACCTACATTTGCACTTCCAGAATGTCCAACAGACCTCGTCGATCTATCTTCAACCACGCTGGAATGCTCCCCTACCAATCATAAATGATTCCACTGCTTCGGTAGACAACTTATGCCCGATTATTATCCATGCCACAATCCTCGACTAGTGAGCTGTTACGCACTCTTTAAATGAATGGCTGCTTCCAAGCCAACATCCTAGCTGTCTATGCATCGTGACCTCGTTTAAGTCAACTGAGCTGTCATTTCGGGACCTTAGCAGATGGTCCGGATTCTTCTCCTCTCGGACATGGACCTTAGCACCCATGCCCTCACTCCTAGAGTGTACATATAAGCATTCGGAGTTTGTCTGGACTTGATAGGCGGCGAAGCCCTCGCATCCAATCAGTCGCTCTACCTCTTATATTTAAACTCTAAGGCTGCACCTAAATGCATTTCGGGGAGTACGAGCTATTTCCAAGTTTGATTAGCCTTTCACCCCTACCCTCAACTCATCGGGGAATTTTTCAACATTCTGCCGTGCGGTCCTCCATTCAGTGTTACCTGAACTTCAACCTGGTCAAGGGTAGATCACTTGGTTTCGCGTCTACTATATATAACTCTATCGCCATTTAAAACTCGCTTTCGCTACGGATCCAAGCCTGAAGCTCTTACCCTAGCTATATATAGTAACTCGTAGGTTCATTATGCAAAAGGCACGCTGTCACTCCAAAATGGAGCTCCAACCGCTTGTAAGCAGACGGTTTCAGGGTCTATTTCAATCCTCTACTAGAGGTGCTTTTCACCTTTCCTTCACAGTACTCGTTCACTATCGGTCTCTAAGGAGTATTTAGCCTTGGGGGATGGACCCCCCAGATTCGTACAGGATTGCACGTGTCCCGCACTACTCAGGATACTACTAGCCAGGCCTTCACTTCGCATAAGGGACTATCACCCTCTATGGTGGAGCTTTCCAGCTCACTTCTGCTCGTTACCGCCTGTAACATATTGTAGTCCTACAACCCCACTCTTGCCGAAACAAGAATGGTTTGGGCTCGTCCCCGTTCGATCGCCACTACTAAGGGAATCACTAAATTGTTCTCTTCTCCTATGGGTACTTAGATGTTTCAGTTCCCCACGTTTGCTCATGCATAGCATGTAGTAGGCTGTTAAACCTACTGGGTTGCCCCATTCGGAAATCTGTGGATCACGTCGTATGTGCCAATCCCCACAGCTTATCGCAGCTTGTCACGTCCTTCATCGCCTCTTAGAGCCAAGGCATCCGCCGTCTGCCCTTACTTACTTTATAACCTTTTATACTAGTGCCTTACTTACGTAAAACACCACGCATAATGTTGTATAATAACAATACAAATATTATTTGCTCTCGCATTTAATTAAGTATACTAAACATTGTCGCTCAAGTAAAAATCGAAAGAATTTGCTTTACACAATGAGATCTCATCTCTATCTCGAAAAGACCTTCGATAGTACTCGCGTACCATCTCCAGAATCCTCTTTGTCTCTTTACTATTGTTTCAATATCTATATATTTGCCAATATGTCTATGATCGCTCGGCTTGTCACCATAAATGTGACGCCAAATGTGGAGAATAACGGATTCGAACCGATGACCCCCTGCTTGCAAAGCAGGTGCTCTAGCCAACTGAGCTAATTCCCCATATCTCTATACTTTCCTATCTCATAAGTAGCACTCTTGCTAGCTTATCATCCCTCTCGTAAGACTCGTAGACCCAGGCAGATTTGAACTGCCGACCTCTACATTATCAGTGTAGCGCTCTAACCAACTGAGCTATGGGTCTATATCACTCATCATCAATAATGAGCTCCTCTCTAGCCCCCAATCTCTACACCTCAACCTTACTAACTTATACTCATCATAAGCAGGCAGTATAAAAATAGGGTTGCCGTATGATAAAATATACTAAGACAAAGGAACAAACAAGATAGATACAATCTAAACATCGTCTAGACCACGTACTCACTCTTGATTATCAATCCATTCATACAAACTACGGACAGTCGAAACTAGAGGAATAGCTACTCTGCTACTCCAGAAAGGAGGTGTTCCAGCCGCACCTTCCGGTACGGCTACCTTGTTACGA
>OHTB01000570.1_pt1 | contig 20334 bp, 19 predicted proteins | sample 1578771 | NCBI WGS metagenome assembly OHTB01 (sample SAMEA3879516, study PRJEB24766) | human gut metagenome | biome: human-associated habitat; feature: feces | place: USA | collected 1985/1987 | reverse complement strand
TCTTGCGGGTCTGCATGAGACGCCGGCTGGTTTCCTGCAGCGCAAGTGCCGAGCCGCCTGCCCCCTGGGGGATCAGCGGGTCGTGAATCATGAGCTCTGCATGGGGCGCCATACGGCGATCGTCGCCGCCCGTAAAGATCACGGCGCCCATGGACGCGGCGAATTCCAGGCAGACGGTGCGGATGGGGCACGATGCGAGGCGCATGGCGTCATAGATCGCAAGACCCGATCGCACGCTTCCGCCGGCGCTGGCGACAAATATGGTGATGGGGCGGCTGGGGTCGGTGGCATCGAGCAGGCGGATTTGCTGGCATAGGTCGTGGGCCATCGGGGTTTCGATGTTTCCCATGACGGAGAGCTCGCGACGGGCGAGCATCTCATCGTAAATGCTGGTGAGCGTGATGCCTCGGGCGGATTCACGCATGGTGAGGGGGCTGATGATGGGGGAATGATTGGTGTCCATGAGGACTCCTTTCTGTTGGTTGTGTTGTGGGATAGGATTGTTGCCCGCGGAGGGGCTGGCGAGCTACAGGGTTCGTCCGAGCCTGAGATCGAGCTCGGTTGCGGGGCAGGCTGCCTGTTCGTGCGGCTCGCAAGCGCCAAGGGCTCCAAAGCGATAGAGCGTTGCGGCGGGCGTGGTGTAGGCGAGCCGCAGCTGATGCTCGACAGGGGCACATCCGTCATTTTTGTAATGAGCCGCGTAGTACTGCGCGATGCTGGCGTTCATCTCGCTGCCATTGCGATGGCGCTCAAACTGGCGTCTGCAGGTCTCGATGATCTTTGCTACCGACTTGGGTGCCGTCGCGGGAACAAGGGCGAGATAGCCCTCAAATAGCTCGTTGATGCTCAGGAGGCACAGCAGGTCGATCAGCGTCCTTATGGCTGCTCCCTCGGCAGAAAAGTGCGCGGTCATGCGGTTATATCGGTTGCGGTCGACGATGGCCGCATGGGGTCTTGGAGTTTTCTGCCCCGTGGTCCCGGGCTTTTGCCGCGCCTGTGTATTGAGCTCGACGTTGCAGCGCTTGAGGCCGTCCAACGGAAGGAACAGTGCGGTGCGCAGGGTGTTCCGCTTGCTTTCGAGTTCATGACGCTCGTCGGGTTCCCATTCGAGCTTGAGTTTCGTGTCGAGTGCCGTAAGCATATGGGCTAGGCAGCCTACGGTAAGAACGTACGAATCGTTGTCGCGTTTTGGGGCATAGGGGTTTGTCAGCTTGCGAATGTCGGGGTCGCCCATGATCTTTGTGCAGCGCTTCAGCAGTTGAGGGTGGTCGGCCAAGATCGTCGCGAGCGGTAGCGACGCGTAGTTCTTGATGGTCGCGGCGGCAAAGGCGGCGTCATATTCGTTTGCATATGCTCGCTCAATGCGGGCATCCAGAATGCTTTTCTTATCGCCGTCTTCAGCGTGGTGGTTTGTCATAGCTTCTCCAATCGGTTGATGTTCGTGCTGTTTGTTGATGTGTTGGTTGTCGTGAGTGATGTGCTTGCCGTGGGTGATGTGCTGTCGTTGGGGTGCTATGCGGTTTTCAATGAGCCCGTGAGACAGTTGCTGCAGGGGCGGGATGGAACGGCCCATGCAAGGCGGAAGGCATCGTGCTCAAAATCGAGACAGCAATGCCCTGGGTGCCTCACATGTGGCAGTTACCTCATTAAGTTGTCATTGCGTTTGGGGCTGTACTTTGCCGATCTTCTTTCTCTTACACGCTAAAAACTGAAACTTCATATGCTCGATCTACTTAAAACCGCAACGGCGGTCTTTTATCAACTTATATGTCGGAACGTGTCTTTGCAAGTACTTTTTTGCGTTTGTTTCAAATGGGGTGGTTTTGCAACCGTCACGCGCCACGCTATACGAACGTGTCCCGGCTCGGATAAGATGGTGCGATCGAGTTCTACCGCGCTCACCGCAAGTAGTCTTTGTTGCTGAGATAGGTCATGGCCGAAAGGGGCCCGTATCCGTTGGGATACGGGCCCCTTGCTATTTGAATGGGCATGAGGGTGTATTGAGGGGGGGTGCCTGGCTGTCGGCATCCGCATGCGGCGCCATTTGCTGTCCGTAAATATACTTCTACGGCTAATTTCATACCACTTGTCGGAATGCGGACGCTGTCCTTGCGTATCGGGCGTACATTGAACGTGGTTTTTCGCGCGAAGCCACGAATCGGTTGTCGGTCCTGAACAAGGAGGCCCAGCATGACGCTTGCCAAACCCATCAATAAATACATCGACTATATCGATGCCCCCGAGGACACATTTGAGCAGTATGTCGAGAAGGCGCTAAAGTACAACTTCCGTTGTGTATTTGCGAACCTGCAGGAGTACGAGACGGGTCGCGCAATGCTCGAGGGTTCTGACATCATTCTTGCCGGCGCTATCGACTTTCCCCAGGGCACTATGACGCTTGAGGAGAAGCTTGCGAGGTTTGAGGAATACGCTGTGTGCGGCTTTACCGAGATTGACTACGTTTTGAATCAGGAGTCGGTCGAGAACCGCGATTTTGATGCCATCGAGCGCGAGATGACTGCCATTGCTGATTTTTGTCGCGCGCATGGCATCACTGACAAGGTGATCGTCGAGATGTGCAAGCTGGACGGCGACGATGCCGCCAAGCACCGTGTGTGTGAGATTGCGCTGGAGGCTAAGCCGGGATTCCTTAAGACATCGACTGGCAGAAGCTTTGGCGGCGCTAAGCTCGAAGACGTGCGGCTGATGCACGAGGTGCTCGGCGACGAGAATATGTTCCTCTTCGGCCTGCACGCCGACGAGGTCGTGCGCCTCAAGCGCGAGGGCTACGCCCCGCAGAAGCTCTACGCGCGCGACGAGAACCTGCGCGCGGTGATCGACAAGCTCAAGGCGGGCTTCTCAGACGGCGTTTCCTACGACGATCTCGCCTCGCGGCTGCTGATGAACGATGAATACATGCTCTTGCAGGACTTCGCGTCCTACTGCGCCGCCGAGCAGCGCATGGCAGACACCTACGCAAGAAGCGAGGAATGGAACCGCATGTCGCTCATCAACATCGCCCGCAGCGGCATCTTCGCCGCCGACCGCGCCGTCGCGCAGTACGCGGATACGATCTGGCATGTACCACACAAATAAAGATTTCAAAAGAGGGACAGCTTTGCTGTCCCTCTTTTGATTTTTACAAAGAAGTGGCTGTGCCACTTCTTTGTAAAGATTCGCTTCGTTCTGCGCCTCGGTTGTCCGATTTAAGCGGACAATTCGACTTTGCACCGTTGCGGCGTTACGATTCCCGCGCCCTTACAGGCGCGCCGATCGTGCCGCTTCCTCGAAACTGGCTCGCTTCTTCCGCCACCGGCGGCGCTTCGCCAATTTCCTCTTCGCGCAAAGTATTATTTCTGACGCGCACGCCCCAGGGCGGCTTCTCTTGCTGCGTTGCAGCAATACATCTTTTAGACGTCAGAAATAACGATCAGGATCATTTCACGCCTGCGGGCGTGAAACTCTGCGAGGCTTTTGGAACTTTTTTGATGGTTCTTGCGTCTAAAGGAACAACTACTGATGAGGAGGACTCTGCTATGAAGAAGCTACTCTCCCTTGCTCTTGCGTGTTTGCTGCTCTTTTCGCTCTCGGCCTGCGGGCGGGAACCGAAGGAAGAGGTGAGTAACGAAAAGCCTGTGATTTATCTATATCCCGAGCAGGAGACGGATGTGCGTGTGACGCTTGATCTTGCGGGCGAGCTGACGTGCGCCTATCCCGCCTACGGTGACGGCTGGAGCGTCCGCGCCGCGCCGGATGGCACGCTGACGGACGAGAGCGGCCAAACCTACCGCTACCTCTACTGGGAGGGCACGTCGGGGACGGATTACGACTTTTCCACCGGCTTCTGCGTTTCGGGGGAGGACACCGCGGCGTTCCTCGAGAATGCGCTCACACAGCTCGGCCTTAATCGCGAGGAGTCGAACGAGTTTATTATCTACTGGCTGCCGCAGATGCAGGACAACGCCTACAATCTGATTTCGTTCCAGCAGGACGTTTATACGGATTCTGCCAAGCTCACGGTCGATCCCGCGCCTGACACGCTGCTGCGCGTCTTCATGGCGTGGCAGCCATCGGAAAAATTTGTCGACCTTCCCGCGCAGGAGCTTTCCGCACCTGAGCGCACGGGCTTCACGGTCGTCGAATGGGGCGGCTGCGCGGTACAGTGATAAGAAAGGAGCGTGGGAGATGAAAAAGAGACGCTGGGCGATCATAGCGTTTGCCGTGATCTTTGCCGCGGCGTATGTTGCGATGGGCTATTGCATTCCGGCCTTTCGCATCAAGCTGGAAGCCGACGGCTGGACGTATTTTCTCGCCAGCCTGCAAGCGCTCGCGCCGGTGAAGCTGATCTTTTCCACTGTTCTGTCGCTCATTGCGGCGTTGGCCGTGTACAACAGCAGAATGTTTCGACAATAAAAAAGAGGGCTTGCAAAGCAAGTCCTCTTTTTTTATACGATCAACTGTTTACAGATTCTTGCCGAGCTCGTAAGCGGCGGTCAGGTCCTTTTTGCGAAGGTCGTCTGCCGTGGAGCAGCCGCCGACATTCAGCCTGCCTACGATCTCCCAGCCGAGATAGTCGGCCATGAGGTCAAACGAAGCGTTCGCGCCGGAGGCAGTCTTTTGATCCTCATCGGCCATCGCGGTGAGGAAAACGGCCTTCTTTTTGCCCATCAGCGCTTCATTGTTGGCGTAAAAGCGGTCGATGACCGCCTTGAGCTGGGCGTTGAAGTCAAAATAATAGATCGGCGAGACGAAGATGACCGCATCGGCCTCGGGAAGGTGCGATTGAGCTCTTTCATGTCGTCAGCCTCGAATGTGCACTCACTGGTGCGGACGCACTTGTCGCAGCCGATGCAGGGGTGCACGTCCTTGAACGCCGCGTCGAAGCGGAAGACCTCGTGTCCCGCGCTTTCCGCGCCGCGCTGGAACTAATCGGTCAGCGTAGCGGCCGTGCCATGCCTGTGCGCGCTGCCGGTGACGATGACGATTTTCATATTGCTATCCTCCATCCATGGAATTAGTACGATGATTGTACCATAGCTTACCCCAACTGACAAGCAACCGGCGGTCAAAAATTGCGGCAGAAAACGAAGTGTCCCACAAGGGAGCGAATCTGTGCAGCTTGGCATATGCTGTGGGCCCCTTGAGCCTTATAAGGATCAGAAAATGATCGTACAATGCAAAAAGATGAAACTTTTTGCCGATGCTGTCGTCTATATAGATATCATATAAACTGAAATTTAATTTGTTAAGGGGGTAACTGTTATGAAACGAATTGCGATCCTGCTCCTTTGTGCCGTGCTTCTCATTTTCTTATTTATCAATAGCTGGAAGAGTGTGCGGGGAACGATTTGTGATTTTGATGAAAAAACAGGAAGTATGACCGTTGTGGCGGAGGACGGGCAAAAATACATTGTCAATGACTATTTGAAGCATATTCCAACGGGAGAGGAATGGAACATAGGCGATGTTGTAAAAATCGTTTATCGGGGGAGCATTCAGGAGACCTCGCCCGCAGTTATCGAAAAAGAAAGCGCTATTGCTGTGGTCGACAGGGCACAAGACGATCAATGAACGCGATCCCAGTCTGGCAAACAGAAAGCCGTATACTGGTCAAAAGGGGCAAGGTTGAAATGCTGTGCTTCCTTTGCCTTGTCCTCAGCCCGTCCCGTGAAGCGAGCGCACGTGAATTCAAGTGCCCCTGAACCTTACCGTATTGACAGCCGTGATATAATCATACACGACTGAAAATATGAGAAAACAGAGGAAAACGCTATGGAATTCACACAGGGCGTGCGCTTTGACGCTCTCGGACTGACCGAAGAGGTCCAGCGCGCACTGAAAAAGAAAAATATTGAAGAGAGTACCCCCGTGCAGGCGGGCTGCATCCCGCCGATGCGCGAGTGGAAGGACGTCATCGCCAAGGCGCCCACCGGCACGGGCAAGACCTTTGCCTTCGGCATCCCCATCATCGAGCACATCGAGCCCGGCAGCGAGGAGACCGAGGCTGTCATCTTAGCGCCCACGCGCGAGCTCGCCATGCAGATCACGGCGGAGCTGCGCGACCTTTGCGTCTATCTTCCGGGCGTGCGCATCGTGTGCCTGTACGGCGGCGCGCCCATCGGCAAGCAGATCGACGCGCTCAAAAAGCACCCGCAGATCGTCGTCGCGACGCCGGGCCGCCTGAGCGACCACATGAAGCGCCGCACCGTCAAGCTCGACAACGTCAAGACCGTCGTGCTCGACGAGGCCGACCGCATGCTCGACATGGGCTTCATCCACGATGTGACGCGCATTCTGGACAAGCTGTCCTCCCGCCGCAACCTCGGCATGTTTTCCGCGACGATCTCGCGCGAGGTCATGGACATCAGCTGGATGTACCAGCGCGACCCCGAGGAGATCACCGTGCAGGCCAAGGAGGAGAATAAGCCCGATATCGCGCAGTACCGCATCGACGTGGGCCAGAACGACAAGGCGCATGTCATGGCGCAGATCATCCGCGCCGAGGGCCACGAGCGCGTGATGGCGTTCTGCAACACGAAGGGCATGACCGAGCGGCTCAAGGCGTTTTTGATGATGGAAGGCCTCGAGGCCGACTGCATCCACGGCGATATCCCGCAGAAAAAGCGCGAGGCCGTCATGGCGCGCTTCCGCCGCGGCGAGCTGCCGATTTTTGTCGCGACCGACGTGGCCGCCCGCGGCATCGACGTCGACGACGTCGATGCGGTGTTCAACTACGACGTGCCGCTTGAAAACGAGTATTACGTCCACCGCATCGGCCGCACGGGCCGCGCCAAGCGCCGCGGCGTGGCGTATACGCTCGTGTCGGATTATCCCTCCAGCATGCGGCTGGATGAAATCGCCAAGTTCACCGGCAATGAGGTCAAGAAGGCACATCTGGATGCGGAGGGGAAGTTAGTCGAAGACTAACAGAGCTTTATGCCCCTGCACCGTGCAGGGGAGCGAATAAAAGGGGGATATTCTCTTTCACGAAAGAGAATATCCCCCTTTGACCCCCAAGAGAAAGGTTTGCATTGCAAGCGAGCAGCTTGAAGAGCTGCGGCGCTTGCCGAATCGAGTGCCTGCTATTTTTGTTGCTATACGATTTGACTTTCTTCTATCTTCGCTGTCGCTTTGCCTGCGATTCGTTACCCTTACGCAATTTCCGTCTACTACAGATTTTCACTGTTTTGTCTGCCGAGGCGGCCTTGCTGGCACTCGCTGCAATATGGAGGCTGACGGTGGACGGAAATTAGTCCGCACTTCTACGAGCTGGGCAGAGCGGCAGCGGATAATAGAAGTAGGCCAAATCGTCTAGCAACGCTAACGCGGCGACGCCGCGCGCAATTATCTTCATTCCGGAGGCATAAAGGTCGTTCGAGCCCGAGACTGCCAATCAAACGCCTTTCTTTTGGACGGTCACACCGCCCGTTTTCTTTCTCGGGAAAGAAAATGGGGGGTGTGGTGCTGCGGCGTGCATGCCGCATACCCTCCGCACCTGTGCGGAAAAGCAGATGCAATTTGGTAACAAATTGTAACTTTTTCCTCCCCCGCCTTTACAAGGCGAACGATTTTCGCTATAATATCTCCGTATTACAAAAAACCAAGCAGCCTTCGCTGCGTTTTGCCAATGGGAGGCATGATGAAAGCAATAAAGAGGATCACAGCTCTGGCGCTCTGTGCGCTGATGCTGTTGGGCCTTCTCTCCGGCTGCGGGGAGAAGAAGCAAGGGGACGAGAAATTCGTCCTGAACGTGAGCGTCTGCAACGTGATCGACTCACTCGACCCCGCGATGAACACCGACACGGACGCTGACAGCGTTTTCTACGCGCTCTATGAAAACCTGATGCGCGAGAGCGACGACGGCAGCGGCGAGGTGACGCTGACGAACGGCATGGCCAAGGAGTACACCGAAGAGACAAACTACGACGGCAGCGTGACCTACCGCTTCACGCTGCGCTCCACTGCGCGCTGGTCGGACGGGGAAAAGGTGACGGCGGATGACTTCGTCTATGCATGGCAGAGACTTGCCGACCCCGCGACGGATTCGCCGAACCACGCGCTGATGAGCGTAGTGGCGGGCTATGACGAGGTGTGCGAGACGGGCGACAAGACGAAGCTCCAGGTCTCGGCGAAGGACGAGTCCACGTTTGTCGTCACGCTGAGTGCACCGTGCGCCTATTTTATTGAGGGCATCTGCACGGCGGTCGCCACGATGCCGCTGCGCCGCGATCTGACAGAGAACGGCGGAAGGTTTGACACGCCGGACCTTGTGAGCAACGGCGCGTACCATGTGAGCGCGTGGACGAAGAGCAGTGAGCTGACGGCGGCGCGCAGCGACGAGTATTATGAAGCACGTCTCGTCGGTCCCGACGAGCTGCACTTCATCTTCACAGCGGGCGCGGACGAGGCGTGGCAGCTCTACGAGGCGGGCGAGATCGACTACATCGCCCACCTGCCCAACAGCGTGATCGCCGAGCTCTCGCAGGACGAGAGCTGGAAGCCGACGGCGGTGTACGCGACGGCGAGCGTCCTTTACAACAACGAGAGCGACACGTTCTCGAACGAGCACATCCGCAAGGCCTTTGACCTTGCCATCGACCGCGCGGCCGCCACGGCGGCGGGCGGCGCGGAGAACAGCCCCGCGACGGGCCTTGTTCCCTACGGCATTCCGGATTCCGGCGAGACGGAGGACGATTTCCGCACGACGGGCGGCGAGCTCTGCGCCATCGATGAAGAGGGCATGAGCGCGCGGGCAACGCAAGCGCAGGAGGAGCTGACCTACGCGGGCTATTACAGCACGAGCATGTTCCCACCGGTCGAGCTTCTGTACGTGACCGGCACGGAAAACGACGCTGTGGCGAGCGCGCTGCAAAGCATGTGGAGCACGACGCTCGGCGTGAACGTGATGCTGCGCGGCGTGACGCAGGCAGAGTACAACGCGCGCATGGAAGCGGGGAACTACGAGCTCGCGCTGCAAAAGGTCACCGCGCTCTACGACGACGCGATGGGCTTCCTCGACCGCTGGTGCAGCGAGGATGAGCAGAACCTGATCGGCTATGAAAACGGCACCTACGACGTGCTGATGGGCGTCGCCAGAGCGTCGGAAGATCCTGTGGCGCGCACAGCGTTCCTGCACGATGCGGAGACGATGCTGCTCGGTGAGACGGCGCTCTCGCCCGTGTATTTTGACGGCACGGCGCACATGCTGCGCGACACGCTGCGCGGCGTCTACACCGACGGCTTTGGCAACAGCTACTTCGCCGGTGTGCGCGCGAACACAGACTGAATTGTGTGAAACAAAACAAAATGGCAGCTTTTGCCCAAAAAAGCTGCCATTTTTTCTTACTTTGACAGGAAACTTGCAAAATAGTGCTTGCTTTTTGCGAACAAACAGACTACAATATGAGCCTTGGGCGGCTCTGTTCGCCCGTACTTTTTCTGTTGTGAAGGTGTTACCATGACTGCGATTTTGAATCTGGCCGTTGCGCTGCTCGCAGGGCTTTTGATGACCCGTATTTTTAGCCGCTGGCATCTGCCTGATGTCACGGCGTTTCTTGTGACGGGCGTTCTGATCGGGCCGTTCGTGCTGGGCCGGCTCGGCATTCCGGGCCTCGGCTTTGCAAGCTACGACCAGGTCGAGGCGCTGAGCATGATCTCCGATGTGGCGATGGGCTTCATCGCCTTTTCCATCGGCAATGAATTCCGCCTGAGCCAGCTCAAAAAGACTGGCAGGCAGGCGATGATTATCGGCGTCTTGCAGGCGCTGGCCGCGCTGGCCTTTGTCGACATTGCGCTCGTGATCTTCCACTTCCTGCGCCCCGACGTGCTGTCCGTCCCTGCGGCCATCACACTCGGCGCGATCGCCACGGCCACCGCACCTGCGACGACGCTGATGGTCGTGCGCCAGTACAAGGCCAAGGGCGAGCTGACGGATCTGCTGCTGCCGATCGTCGCGCTCGACGACGCGGTGGGTCTCATCGCATTTGCCGTATCCTTCGGTATTGCCCGCGCGATGGACAGCGCACAGTTCAGCCTCGCAAGGCGGACATTCTGGCCTCCGAGGGCATCTTCGTCTCCATGCTCGCGGGCGTGAGTCTCGAGAAGCTCGCGCTGCTGCTCGGCGCGCTTGCGGGTTTCGTGCTCACGAAGCTTGAGACGATGTTCCGCTCGAACTCGAACCGCCTGTCGCTGAGCATCGCGTTCATCTTTCTGATGGTCGGCCTGTCCGCAGTGGACTTCACCGTCGCGGGCGTGGACTGCGGCTTTTCGCCGCTGCTCGTGTGCATGATGCTCGGCACGGTGTTCTGCAACATCTGCCCGCTGTCGGACGATTTGATGAACCGCGCGGACAAGTGGAGCACGCCGATGTTGGCGGTGTTCTTTGTCGTGAGCGGCGCAAACCTGCGCTTGAGCGTCTTTTCTCAGGGTGTGCTCGTGCTCATCGGCGTTGTATACATCATCGCGCGCTCGGCCGGTAAGTATTGCGGCGCGCGCTGGTCGGCCAAGGCGGTGGGCTGTGACCACACGGTGCAGAAGTACCTCGGCATCATGCTGCTGCCGCAGGAGGGTGTGGCGCTCGGTATGTGCGTGAGCGCACAGGTGCTCGGCGCGGATGGCGAGCTGATCCGCAACATCATCCTCTTCTCCGTGCTGATCTACGAGCTGGTCGGCCCGCTGGCGACAAAGGAATCTCTCAAGGCCGCCGGCGCGATTACCGAAAAGCCTAGGGAAGTCCTCGAGCGCCGCGAGCGCAAGCTCGCCGAGGCCGAGCCCAAGGAATTCCTCGAGCGCCGCAAGGAGCGCGCAAACAAAAAGTAAATCCGCTGAAAGGAGATGGCCTTGGTCATCTCCTTTTTTTGCACCGGGCGGGAACTTTTTGTGAATTTGCGCGTCTAAAGAGGAAAGGCACTTGACATAACTTGTGAAAATTATGTACAATAAAGGCGAACAAACCGATAAGGGGGAATCATTATGGAAGGACGTCGGGTCAGCCGCCGCAAACCGCGGCGCAATCCGCTTTATGTGCTTTTTATGGGACTGCTGGCGCTTTCGCTGGTGCTCCTGATCACGGTGGTCGTGCTGGGCTTCAAGCTCAAGAGCGCGCGCAGCGATCTTGCTGCGGCGCAGACGAAAATCGAGCAGCTGCGCGGCGGCCAGCAGACCGGCGAGGACGGCCAGATCACGAACGGCGAAGACGGCTCGCTCACCGGCGAGAACGATGTGAGCGACCCCGCGCAGGGCGATAATATGAGCGGCGATAATCAGACGGGCGGCGACATGATCGACTGGCTCGACCTCACGGGCCATGACGAGGTCTCCGTCAAGCCGAGCACTGTGTACGACAAGTATTACATCTACTACACAACCGGCGGCGTGAATCTGCGGAGCGGCCCGGGCACGAGCTATGACAAGGTCACGACCGTGTCGCTCGGCAGCGAGGTACAGGCCGCGGCCAAGCAGGATGGGTGGACGTTCGTCAGCGTGGACGGTAAGTTTGGCTGGATCAACTCGGACTTCCTCTCCACCACGCGCCCCGCATCGTAACAATATCAAGCAAAAAAGGAGCAAGCCGAAAGCTTGCTCCTTTTTGCTGTTCAGTTGCCGCCGCAGCCGCCTTTATCCTTCAGGGAGCACGCTCCTTTGAAGCCGCAGGCGTTGCAGTGGTTGTTCGGGTCGGACACGACGCTGCCGCTCAGAAAGCGCAGCGCGGCGTCGTCTGCCTTGCCGGAATAGCCGGGGAAGAGCATGATGCCTGCCATGCCGACAGCGGTGCGCTCGGTGTCGTCGATCGTGCCGCAGAGCAGCGCGTCGATGCCGTAACGCTCCAAAAGGCCGACGGCAGCGTCGGTGCCGCTTTCTTCCATCGGCTCGAGGAACTCGCGCACGATCTTTCCGTGGTCGTCCTCATAAAAATGGAAGGCTTCGGCATTGGCGAGCGGGGAGAAAACCTCCCCACTCACAACAGGGATTGCAATACGCATTGCTTTCCTCCTTTTACACCTCAACGCCCTTGCCGTCGTTCCACTTCCACGCGCGGACCTCGGGCAGATCCACGCCGTTGTCCTTGATATACTGGCGGTGCTCAACGAGCTTGTCGTTCATCTTCTGGATGAGGTAAGCACCGCGGTTGCCGAGCTGCGGCAGGCGCTGCACCGTGTCGATGACGAGATCGAAGCGGTCGATATCGTTGAGCACGCGCATGTCGAACGGGGTCGTGATCGTGCCTTCCTCCTTATAGCCGCGCACGTGCAGGTTGCGGTTGTGGCGGCGGTAGGTCAGCTCGTGGATCAGCGTGGGATAGCCGTGGTAGGCAAAGATGATGGGCTTGTCCTTGGTAAAGAGCGTGTCGTACTCTGCGTCGGTCAGGCCGTGGGGATGCTCGGTGTGCGGCTGGAGCTTCATCAGGTCGACGACGTTCACGACGCGGATCTTGAGCTCCGGCAGCTCGCGGCGCAGGATCGTCACAGCGGCGAGAGTCTCAAGCGTCGGCGTGTCGCCGCAGCAGGCCATGACGACGTCGGGCTCCTGGCCCTGATCGTTCGAGGCCCACTCCCAGATGCCGATGCCCTGCGTGCAGTGCTTGACGGCCTGCTCCATCGTCAGCCATTGCTGGCGCGGGTGTTTGCTCGCGACGATGACGTTCACATAGTTACGGCTCTTGATGCAGTGGTCAAAGCAGGAGAGCAGGCAGTTGGCATCGGGCGGCAGATACATGCGCACGACGTCGGCCTTCTTGTTGGCGACGTGGTCGAGGAAGCCGGGGTCCTGATGCGTGAAGCCGTTGTGGTCCTGCTGCCAGACGTTGGAGGCGAGGATATAGTTGAGGGAGGCGATATCGTGGCGCCAGGGGAGCTCATTGCACATCTTGAGCCACTTGGCGTGCTGGGAAAACATCGAGTCGACAATGCGGATGAAGGCCTCGTAGCTGTCAAAGAAGCCGTGGCGGCCCGTCAGCAGGTAACCTTCGAGGAAGCCCTCGCAGAAGTGCTCGGAGAGCATGGAGTCCATCACGCGGCCGTCGGGGTCAAGGTGCTCGTCGATGCCCTCGATCTGCTTGTCGAGGAAGCGGCGGCCCGTGACGTCAAACACGGCCTGCAAACGGTTGGACGCCGTCTCGTCGGGTGCGAAGATGCGGAAGTTGCGCGACTCCATGTTGAGCTTCATCACATCGCGGACATAGGTGCCAAGGACGTACATGTCCTGCGCCTCGACCTCGCCGGGGGCGGGGATATCGACCGCGTAGTCGCGGAAGTCGGGCGTGCGCAGGTCGCGCAGGAGAAGACCACCGTTGGCGTGCGGGTTTGCGCCCATGCGGTGCTCACCCTTGGGCGGGAAGGACGCGATCAGCTCGACCGGTGTACCGTCCTTGTTGAAGAGCTCTTCGGGCTTGTAGGAGCGCAGCCATTGTTCGAGCAGCGGCAGGTGCTTGCTTTCATCCGCGCCCATGGAGATGGGCACCTGATGGGCGCGCCAGCTGCCTTCGATTGCGTTGCCGTCGACCTCCTTCGGACCGGTCCAGCCCTTCGGGGTGCGCAGCACGAGCATCGGCCAGCGGGGGCGGCTCGCCTTGCCGCTCTCTCGCGCGGTGCGCTGGATGCGCTTGATCTCGCGGATGGCCCAGTCGACCGCGGCGGCCATCTGCTGGTGCATCGTCTCGGGCTCGTCACCCTCGACAAAGCGCGGCTCCCAGCCGCAGCCGCGGAAGAAGCACTCGACCTCCTCGTGGCTCATGCGGGAGAAGATGGTGGGGTTGGCGATCTTGAAGCCGTTCAGGTGCAGGATGGGCAGCACCGCGCCATCGGTAATGGGGTTCATGAACTTGTTGCCGTGCCAGGAGGTAGCCAGCGGGCCGGTCTCGGCCTCGCCGTCGCCGACGACGCAGGCCGCGATCAGGTCGGGGTTATCCGCCACCGCGCCGAAGGCGTGGGAGAGGGAATAGCCCAGCTCGCCGCCCTCGTGGATAGAGCCCGGCGTTTCGGGCGCGACATGGCTCGGGATGCCGCCGGGGAAGGAGAAGCGCTTGAAGAGCTTCTGCATGCCCTCCTTATCGCGCGTGATGTTGGGGTAGACCTCCGTATAGCTGCCGTCCAGCCAGTCCTGCGCGACCATGGCGTTGCCGCCGTGACCGGGGCCGGAAAGGTAGATCATATCGAGGTCATCGCGCTTGATGACGCGGTCTAAGTGCGTGTAGATGAAGTTCTGGCCCGGGCAGGTGCCCCAATGGCCGACGATGGTCTGCTTTAAGTCGCTCTCGCACAGCGGGCGCTCGAGCAGAGGATTATCGAGAAGATAGAGCTGGCAGGCGGTCAGATAGTTTGCTGCGCGCCAGTAAGCGTCGATCTGTTTGAGCTCCTCGGGCGACAGCGGCGGCTTTTTCGACAGCCGTGCTGTGCTTTTTTGCGTAGGCATGGAAAGCTCCTCCTTTTTCTTTTGATTGATGAGCTTAGTATATCATTTAATTTTAAAAAATCAATAGTCAGACATAGAAAACGAGGAAAAATCTTAAAATCTATCAAAATAAGCGGAGCGCTATTTTACAATTTGCATGAATTTAAACGATAACAAAACGAAAAAATAGGGAAAAGACGGTGCAAGCGCACCGCCTTTTCCCTATATGAGAGAGATGAGAGAATAGCAAAATTAGTCGATCGGGCAGACCCAGCCGAACGGGTCGGGCTTTGTGCCCCACTGGATGCCAGTCAGCTCGTCGTAGAGCTTCTGAGACAGCGCACCGATCTTGTTGTCGTTGACCTTGTAGTCTCTGTCGCCCCAGCTCAGCTCGCCGATCGGGGAGATGACGGCGGCGGTGCCGATGCACCACGCCTCCTCCAGCGCGCCGGACGCCGCGGCGTCAAAGAGCTCGTCCACGCTCAGCAGACGCTCCTCGACGGGCACGCCCCAGCTCTTTAAGAGCTCGATGGCGGACTTGCGCGTCACGCCGCGCAGGATGGAGCCGGTCAGCGCGGGGGTGACGACGGTGCCATTGATCTTGAACATGACGTTCATGCCGCCGCCTTCTTCGACGTACTTGCGCTCCACGCCGTCGAGCCACAGGACTTGAGAGAAGCCCTTTTCGATGGCGCGGTCGCCCGCGCGGTTGGCCGCGCCGTAGTTGCCGCCGCACTTGGCCTCGCCCGTGCCGCCGCGCACCGCGCGGACGTCCTCGGTCTCGACCATGATGGGAACGGGCTGTAAGCCGTTTTTGAAGTAGCTGCCGGAGGGGGAGAGAATGATGGCAAACGTGGCCTCATGCACGCCGTGCAGGGCAAGCGTCGGGTCAGTGCCGTACAGGAACGGACGGATGTAGAGGGACGTGCCGGGATCGCTCGGGACCCAGTTCTCGTCGACCTTGACGACGGTCTTGATGGCCTGCAGCGCATCGTCGGGATCAAGCTGGGGCAGGCCCAGACGCTCGCAGGAGCGGTTCAGACGGGCGACGTTCTCCCAGGGGCGGAAGAGCTGCACGCCGCCGTCGGGACGGCGGTAAGCCTTCATGCCCTCGAAGACCTCGGTGCCGTAGTGCAGGACGCTCGCGGCCGGGGACATCGTGATGGGGCCGTAGGGCACGACGCGCGCGTCATGCCAACCCTTGTCGGCGCTGTAGTCCATCAGGAACATATGATCGGTGAACACGGTGCCGAAGCCGAGCTGGTCGGACGGGGGCAGCGTGCCGGGATGGGTAGTCTTAGTGATCGTGATATTCATAAGGATGACCTCCTGTCGAAATTTGTTTGCTCTTTAGATTTCCTTGAGATGCTCCATGTTGTGGCGGATGCCCTCGCAGCAGGCGTGGAAGGTGGCCTTCTCGTCGGCGGTCAGCGGCAGCTCGACGACCTGCTCGACGCCGTTTTCACCGATGACGCAGGGAACACCCGCGAACAGGCCCTCTTCGCCGTACTCGCCGCACAGTTCCGTGCTGGCGGGCAGGATGACCTTCTCGTCGTGCAGCACGGCGTAGGCCATGCGCGCGGCGGTGGTGGCGATGCCATACTCGGTGCAGAACTTGCCGGAGAACGTGACCCAGCCGCCGCCAATGGACTCCTTCTGCAGCGCGTCGCGGTCGAAGCGGAAGCGCTCGTCGGTCTTGGCCCACTCATCCAGCGGCACGCCGCGGAAGCTGACGCAGGACCAGGGCGCGAACTGCTGGTTGCCGTGCTCGCCCATCATGTAGCAGGTGATGGACTTGTGGTCAAGGCCGGTCTGGCGCGCCAGCGCGCTCAGAAGACGGGAGGTGTCGAGGCCCGTGCCGGTGCCGAACACGCGGCCGCGGGGCAGGCCCAGATGCAGTGCCAGCTCGCGCGTGACGATGTCGCAGGGGTTGGTGATGTTGATGAGCACGCCGTCAAAGCCGCTGGCCTTGATCTTTTCCGCGTAGCCGCGCACAGCGGGGATGGTGAAGTCCATCTCGGTCACGCGGTCATGCGTGCCGCGCAGCAGGTCGATCTTGCCGACGCTGTTGACGATGACGTCGCACACGCCAAGGTCGGAGAAGTCGCCGCCGCGCACCGTCACGCGGTGGGGCATGTACGCGACTGCGTCGCGCAGATCCTGCACTTCGCTTGCGAGCTTCTGCTCGTTCTGGTCGACGAGCACCAGCTCGTCCGCGATGCCCTGGATCGCCAGAGCGTAAGCCACATGTGCGCCGACATGACCCATGCCGACCACGCCGAGAACTCTTTTCTTTGCCATAAGAATACTTCCTTTCTCAAAAACGGTGTGCCCGTGTAGTTAACTGATCGTTTGTGCGGCCCTTACATGCCGAAGTTGGGGAAGAGCACGCAGGTATAAAGCATGGCGAGAACCATGTACAAAACAAGGATGATGGCGAAGGCCTTGAAGGTCTTCTTCATGACGTCGCTCTCGTTGCCCACCTGGTCGACCGTCGCGCAGGCGGCGACCGTGTTGTTCGGGCAGATCAGGTTGCCGAGCGAAGCGCCCGCGTTCTGACCGGCGAAGATCGTGATGGGGTTCATGCCGAGCGACGCCGCGGCGTCGATGTGCATCTGGGCGAACATGATGTTGGAGCCAAGGCCCGTGCCGGTGATGAACGCGCCGCTCGAACCGATGAGGACGGCTGCCGCGGGATAGAAGCGGCCGACGACGGCGGCGATGTCAGAGGCGAGGAGGTTCATCATGCCCGTGGAGGAGGACTGCATGATGTAGGCGACGATAAGGAGGCTGCCCATCGTGACGAGCACCGGCAGCACGCCGCCCGCGGTGCGCTTGCAGACGGCTTTATAGGTCTTGAAGTCCACGCCCAGCGTGAGTGCGCCGAGGATGCCGCACACGAGGATGACAAGGTCGACCCAGAAGATGTAGCCGAACGTGCACATGATGGCAAAGCCATTTTCGACGACGGCGGGGAAGCCGTAGCGGATGAGCGGGAGCAGCACGAGCATGTAGACGTAAGGCGACATGGCCTTGAACGAGCTGTACTTGCGCTGATGGTTGGCGCTTTCATTGCGGAATTCGTCCGGAGTCTTCACGCCGACGAGCTTGACATACGCAACGGAGAGAAGGATGGAGATGAGGCCCGTGCCCATGGAGGTGACCTCTGCGCCGACGAAGTTGGAGAGGAGGAACATCGTGAGGCACGTGCTCACACCCGCGAAAGTGAGGTAGGGGAGAATGCCCTTGTAGCCCTTTTTGCCGAACGCCATGCCGACCATGATGAACGGGATGACGAGCACGCCGAACATGTGGAAGCGGCCGGCCATTGCGGCGTTCTGCGCGACGGTGGCAAGGCCCGCGTCAACGAGGGCCGCACCGCCGTTGATGGTCGTCAGGCCCGCACCGCCGAACGAGGCGGGCGTCGCGTCGCCGAGCAGCGCGATGGCGATGGAGGTGGTGGGGTTAAAGCCGAGGGCCACGAGGAACGGGGCGGCGATGGCGGCGGGAGCGCCCGCGCCCGCCGCGCCCTCAAGGAAGATCGGCAGCATCATGCCGATGATGACGACCTGCACGCGGCGGTCGTCGCTGATCTGCGCAATGGTGGCTTTCACATCCTCAATGGCGCCTGTCTCGCGCAGCAGGTTCAAAATGGTGAACGCGCCGAAGACCATCAGCACGATCTTGAGGCCTTCCTTGATGCCCTTCCAGACCAGAGGGTCAAGCACCTTGACGTTTTCAGCAAACGTGAGACCGTCGAGGTTAAAATAGGTAAAGGCAAGGATAAGCGTCCAGAGAAGGGCAACGGGCGAGACGGTTTTTGCGGATTTCTTGAAGCCCAGGATGCCGACAAGCACGACGACAATTGGACTGAGCGCCATGAGGAAGTTTAAAAAGTCCATTGGAGGGATCTCTCTTTCTGAAAAATGTGGAATGGGGGGATCTATTTCCGCTTTTTTCGCCGGCCGAACGAGAAAAAGTGAAAAAGCTAAGAGGAAGAGGCTCCGTCGAATCGACGGAGCCTCTTTCGTGATATCAGTCTCTATCTCGTGCGGAGAATCGGGAGAGAAGTCGAAGTTGCGTCGTGATTCGGACGGGCTGTTCAGTTTTGTTTCTTACCAGTACTGCCAGAGGCAGAATAATAAAGGACGCCAGCAGAATAAGGCTGGCGTCCAGAATAATCATGCTGTTCATATCAGAACAGGAGAAAGCGGCACAGGCGGCCTGTGCGAAGTGAGATGCAGCTGCATTGGCAAAGAACTGAGTCATCAGACATTTCTCCTTTCCTGAAGATGAACGCATCTTAACACACATTTTTTCACCCTGCAAGGGGGAAAAGTGACTGATTATGCAAGATTGGACGAGTACACAAAAAACAGAAATACCCACTTTTCGACATTGTTAAAAAGACATAATGAATCCTAATGGTTCCTTCATGTCATGGAAAGAAGCACTGCATAGGGACTTCCCGTGCGGCCATAGGATGGAGAAAAAGAGGAGGCGTTTTTATGCTGTCGATTGCACTTTATCTGCTTACGCACGCCATGCTGCTCTCGCTCCACCTGTCGGGCGGCTCGTTCCCGCGCCCGCTCTCGGCACAGGAGGAAAAGAAATACGTCGAGCGCATGCTTGCGGGCGACATTGAGGCGCGCAATGTGCTCGTTGAGCACAATCTGCGCCTTGTTGCGCACATCGCCAAAAAATACTACACCCAGTCTGACGAGCAGGACGATCTCATCTCCATCGGCACCATCGGTCTCATCAAGGGCGTTTCGAGCTACCGCCCGGAAAAGGGTACGAGGCTCGCGACCTACGCTGCCAAATGCGTGGAGAATGCTATACTATCGTAACGGAACAAACGGCGGTTGAGGTGGAAAACCATGAACCTTTTGGGGCAAAATGGTCTATGTTCTGCCGCCTGAAAGTCCGCAGCTATGTATTGGCTGCGAATGTTGCAGGCACGTTAAAAGTTGCGCCGCTTCAAATTCTCAAGTTCCCGGTCGTCCTTCCACATAAGTTTTTGGATGCCGAGAAGTTCAATCTGCGGTTTTCGGACGCATCCGAGATCACGGAAATTGCGGACAAGCTGCGGTGGCTTCGCTACCAGAAAGGCCTGCGCCAGAGAGATGTTGCAGACTACGCCGGGATAGACCGGAGCACCTACGTCCACTATGAGGAATACGGAAAAGACCTCTATCCGCCAGAGCACATGGAGAAAATCGCGCAGCTTTTTGAGGTGCCGGTGGAAACGCTGCTGGATGACTATAATCTGTTTCTTCGGAAAGGTCAGGGTGAGCAGATCAAGACGATCCGAACGAAACTCGGTCTGACGCAGAGAGAATATGCGGACAAGCTGAGCGTCAGCCTCGGCAGCCTGAAACAGTGGGAGCAGAATCGGAAGCAGATTTTCAAATCAACTTGGGAAAGGTATTTCAAACAGAGTCTTGAAAGCCGTGAATAATTCCGATAGAATTATTACAGAATCATTCAGGAGATACAGACCCATGATTATTAAATCTTCGACTGCACTGTGTAATGACTACAGCATGGTCTCTGATCTGGCGCATGAAAAAGCCGAACAGCGTGAGGAAACCTTGAAGCTGCGCGCAAAGCTGGAGGCAGCAGAGGCCGCTCGGCTTTCCGGCGCACCTGCCTACACGTTGGAGGAATCCAGAAAACGGTTGGAGGCAATCTATCGGCGTGACTGACCTTGCGCTCAGCGGGAGCTTGAAGAAATCGCGCAGCTCTATATGAACCTTGTGGGGCCAAATTCAGCGAGAAACATATGAAAAACGAGCAGACCGGCTGTTGAGGATGGTCTGCTCGTTTGCTATGTATTATTGCTGCGCTTTCAGATGCTTCACCGCTGCGTCCACCAGCTCCAGCTTCTGCTCCGTGGGACAGGGCAGCTTCTGGACATTTTTCAGCGCCTGCTCGGACTGGAAC
>OHTB01000550.1_pt1 | contig 20613 bp, 18 predicted proteins | sample 1578771 | NCBI WGS metagenome assembly OHTB01 (sample SAMEA3879516, study PRJEB24766) | human gut metagenome | biome: human-associated habitat; feature: feces | place: USA | collected 1985/1987 | reverse complement strand
ACACAGGTCGTTCGGGGCTAACGCCCCTCCGACGCGGGGGCTACGACAAATAGGACCTCCTCTGCGGAGGTCCTATTGGGTGATGGGGTGCTGGGGGAGGGTTACTGGAGGGTGGAGGCGAGGAGCTTGATGTGGCGGACCATGCTGAGGAGACCATTGGAGCGTGTAGGGGAGAGGTGCTCTTTGAGGCCTATCTTGTCGATGAAGTAGAGGTCGGCATGGAGAATGTCGGCCGGGGTTTGTCCGCTAAGTACTTTTAGGAGCATGGCGATGATGCCTTTGACGATGACGGCATCGCTATCGGCCTGTAGCTGTAATCGGTTATCGGCATCTAGCTCTCCTGAGATCCATACTCTGCTTTGGCACCCTTCGATGAGGTGCTGTGGTGTTTTCTCACTTTCGGGCATAGGGTCTAGTTCATTACCCATCTCTATAATCATCTCGTAGCGATCCATCCAATCGTCGAGGAGTGAAAAGTCGGCAATGATTTCGTCTTGAATTTGATTGATAGTCATATTATATATAATGTGTATTTAATGTCCGTTGTCGGTTATAAGTGGGGTAGAAGTCCTTGTTTTGGCTCCTCAGGGGTAGGTTCGTCGTGGTGGTTGAGTTTGCGAAGCCGTTGCTTAATCCGCTGTAGCACACGCCCAGAGAGGGTGCGTGGGGCATCACGGAGAAAGCTATTGATGTGTCGCTTCTTCTTCTCGGGTGTGATCTCCTCCATCGGTATCATGATGGCGGTCTCGAGGACGTCGCCGAAGAAGGGGTTGTAGCTGGAGCCAAATACCATCAGTGCCTCGGAGAGACCTATATAAGTATTGACGAGAGGGGGGATCGTGGTGCCCATCTCTCGGATCGCTTGGCTCATGCTCTTGTAGTCCTTCTTGTGGTCGTGACCCGTGATGATCTGCTGTAGCTGGTCGATGGGTGTCTCGTACTGGATGGGGTATTTACTTGTGACGAGTGGAACCTTTGGGGTGAAGTAGGTATCGAGATAGTAGTAGATGAGGTCGCGTGCCTTGGTATTGTAGCTCTGGTACATGGTGACTTTGCCAAAAAAGTATTGGCAATCGTCGTGTATTAGCATAAGGGCTCCGAGGCCGTCCCAAAGGTTGTCGAGGGTAAAGATGGAGCGAGGAAGTCGACTCTTTTTATTGCCATCCAGGGAGGTGTTTTGGTTCTCCACCGTGACGAAACTACGCCCTAGCTCTATGGTCTTGGGGAGATACTCCTTAATAAATAGAGGGTCGAATTGGAAGATCTCTCCACTCGATAGATGTGTCTCGTAGGTGCCATCGGGCTGCTTCTCTATGGCGTTTTTGCAGAGGATGTATCGGTACCCGCCGAGGATCTTTTGTGCCTCGGGGTCCCAGACAACGAGCTGCTGGTAGCCATCAGGTCGGAGGTCCAGCTCATCGATATCGGCTGCTTTGCCAGTGCCACCTCCGCCTGCCCTAAAGGCCTCTTCTCTTAGTCGGCCTATCTCGAGCATGGTATTGGGGGCTTCGTTGGCGTGGAAAGTATAGAGTTCGTTTTTAGCTCTATTTGTTTTGCGTAGCATCAGCTGCTCGTGTAGCTCGCTACGAATGATTCGAGGGTCTATTGGTGATATGATTTTAGCCTGTCCCATGCGGATGTCTATGTGTTATTCGGTGTATTTTTGTGGAAAGTTGTAGAGGCTGTCTCTTAGTTGGCGGGCAAATTCTGTTGCCTCTTTGGGTGAGGGTAGTTCTTGGTAGGGGATAGGGTCGCCTACGTAGATGCGGAAGTGCTTCCCCTTGGCACGGATCAATTCACTGGGAAGTAGAATCAGTTCGGCATTGAACTTCCAACCACTCTTGGCTCTTCGCTTCGCCCATTTGTAGAAACGTGGGCTATTTTCGCCCTCAAAGTAGAGGGGTACGACCTGTCGCTGGTGCTGTGCTGCCATGCGGACAAAGCTGGGGAGCCACTCGGTATCGTGTACCTTGCCTTCGCTATTCATACGGCTACAGAGACCAGCGGGAAAGGTAAGTATCTGTTGGTCGCTCTCCAGGGCTTCATTGATCAGTTTGATCGATTGGCGTGCCTGCTGACCATATTTATTAATGGGGAGGAAGGTGTCTCGGAATTGGTAGACGTACATGAGGACGTCGTTGACCATAATCTTGAGTTGCCCACCATAGTGCCCACCAAGTAGGGCGGCGTAGATAATCCCGTCGGCGCCTCCAAGGGGGTGATTGCTAACGAAGAGGGTGCGCTCCTCAGGCTTAGGGAGTCGCTCCGCACCGATGATGTCACAGGTGATGCCAAGGTAGTCCATGATCTTGTACCCCATTGAGACGCCCCCCACCTCGTGCTGTAGCTCCATCATCTGATTGAGCTCCTCCTCGTGGATCAATCGCTGTAGCCAGCGGTAGAGAAACCCTGGGAGATAGCCTTTGTATTTGCTCTGTATCGCCTTCTTGATATCTATCTTCTTTTCGCTCATAGCATTATTTCATTAAAGGGTGAGGGGGTGGTGGGTGAAGAAGGTGCGGGTGGTGGTGAGGTCCTTCTGGAGTTGGGCCTGTAACTCCTGGAGGGAGGCAAACTTTTGGTCTGCTCGGATGAAAGCTCTGAAGGCGACTTCGATCTCTTTGTCATAAAGGTCGCCTTGGAAGTCGAGGAGGTAGGCCTCTATCCTATTAAGGGGGATGCCTTCGGGGGTGATGGTGGGAGTGGAGCCGTAGTACGACATGGCGGGGTAGATACGATCTCCATGCCGCACCTCGGAGATGTAGACACCCTCCTCTGGAAGGGTGAGGGAGGGGTCGTAGGGGATTAGGTTGGCGGTGGGAAATCCTATGGTGCGGCCTATCTGCCGGCCTGCTTTTACCCTGCCGGTGATGCTGAACGGCCGTCCGAGGAGAGCCTCGGCTGTGGAGAGGTCGTTGTGGGCAATCGCCTCTCTGATGCGCGAGGAGCTGACCACGGCATCGCCCATCTGGAAGGGGGTGACGCGCTCTATCTGTAGCCCTAGCTGGCTAAGCCTTTCATCGAATTGGGGAGTGGTGAGGGCGGGTGTCTCCTTTCGGCCGAAGCGATTGTCGTAGCCGAGCTTCATGCCGATCACTCCTCGTTCTATGAGGGGTTGGGCGAACTGTGTAGCGGAGAGGGCTGCCAGCTCTTTGGTGAAAGGGAGGATCAGTAGATGGTCCACCCCTAGCTGGGCAATCAATCGCTCCTTCTGATCCATTGAGCAGAGGGTGTGTGGGCGAGGAAGGTCGGGTCTAAGAAGAGCTAATGGGTGCTTGTCCATCGTGACCACTAAGCTCTCTGCGGAGAGACGGTGTGCCATCTCCTGAGTGGCTTTAATGAGGTGCTGATGCCCTTTGTGTAGCCCATCAAATAGTCCTATGGTGGCAACAATGGGCTTCCCCGATGCCTTCATCTCCTCTATATGGTGGTATATCTTCATCGTCTTATCCACTGCTCTGGATTGAGTTTGGTTCGTTCTTTCCACACTTGGAAGTGCAGTTTGGTAGCACCGCCTAGCTCAGGGTCGGAGTAGATCTTGCCGATCTCCTGCCCTTTCTTGACCTTGGACCCCTTAGAGACATAGACCTCAGTGAGGTTGCTGTAGACGGTGAGGTAATTCCCGTGACGCACGATCACGTTGGTATTGAAGCCCTCTACCACAAAGATAGAGGTCACCTCGCCATCAAAGACCGCTCTTGCCTTGGCACCAGGGGCTCCTTGGATGTCGATGCCATTATTATCGATCTGCACATGCTTCAATCGGGCATACTGCTGTACTCCATAGTGACCTACGATGCGCCCGCCACCAGTGATAGGCATTGGGAGACGACCACGATTGTCTTCAAACTTCGCAGAGAGCTTCGTCTCCGCCTCCGTCATAGCGTATCCCCCTTTGGTCTTAGCTCGCCTTTGCGTTGTGGTGGTTGACTTACCTTTTTGTTTTGCTGCTTCAGCTTTTCGCCTTGCCTCCTCCGCCTCTCGTATCTCCTTAGCGATCTGTGCTTCGATTTGCCTATTGAGGGCTTGGGCCTGTCGGCGTTGCTTGGCTAGCTCCTGCCGTAGCTTCTTCTCCTCGCCTTTGAGAGCTTTCACCTTGGTTTGCACCTTTTGCTTATCTTGCTCCAGCTTGCGCTGCTCCTCTTCGCGACTTTGTAGGAGGAGTGCCTTCTGCTGTCGGCTCTGCTCTAGCTCTGCTCTCTGAGCGTCGATCTCTTGTCGTAGCTCCTTGAGCTTCTCCCCCTCTTTCCTCTGCCAGGTGGCATACTCTCGCAGATACATCGCCCTCCGCATTCCTTGTGCAAAGTCTTTGGCGGAGAGGATAAATAGGAGCTGGTCCTTCACGTTGCTGCCTCGCTGGAGTGCTCGGAGCGACTTCACGTAGGCCTCCTGACGCTTATCGAACTGCGCCTGTAGGCGGTTGAGCTCCTGCTCTAATGCAAAAAGTTGCTGGTCGGTCTCCTGTACCTCTGCCTCAAGAGTGGTGATCAGCTCTTGGCGGTCCTTGATCTGCCCATCAAGGAGAGCGAGCTGCTGTAGCTGCTCCTTGGCAGAGGAGGCGGTTTGCTGTAGTGCTTTATCCACACGTGCTATCTCAGCCTGTATCTGCTTGCGTCGGGCCTCTAGCTTTTGTACCTCCTTGGACTTTTGCTGCGCAGTGGCGTAGCCTGGGAGCAGCCCTACTAGGAGTAAAGCTACCATACAGCGAAACAATAGTTGGCCAGCTCTATTCAAACTCATCATAGTGATTGGATGATCTTATAAATATCCTGTAGGGAGATCCTCTGATACTGAGCGGGTGGAGTGGTCTCCCATGTGCGTGCCTTGCTCTCCTCCATATCTTGTAGGTCGAAACGTATGAGTCCATACCGCTCTGGACCTCCTCTAAACTCTAACTGAATAAGGGTGGGAAGTGGCCGCATCTCTCCTCCCATGCGGAGATGGGTAAAGCGGTCGTAGGTGGCTTGTAGTTCCCCTTCCCCTGGCACCGTTATGGTGGCCGTGTAGAGGTTGAGTGCGGTGTCGAAGAGCAGTTTGATTTGGTTGCCACCAGGACGAAGCTGGCTAGAGAAGAGGTAACCCTCCTCGGTTTGTTTCATCTCCATCCGGCGGAGCGCAGTAGCTCCGATCTCCACGAAGTTGAAAGGCTTATTCTCAATCACTGCCTGTAAAATCATGGGGTCGATGCCTGGGATCGGCAGATAGCTAGAGAGTTTTCGATGGGCTTCCTCCTGAAGGAGGTAGTACTTATTGAGGCGGTCGAGTGCCAGTACGGTATCGTCGGCAACGGTCAGTCGCCCTGCCTCCATAAAACCTATCGGGCGGATGGATAGCTCGAAGCCTTTGCCTGGAGCTTGGTACCACCGTATGCCGATGCCGTTCAGTTGGATCTGTTTCTCGGGAAGATCAATATTCAGCGAAACCCTACCACGGGCGGCAACGGAGGGGTACTCTTGCTTTTGGCTGTAGACCTCTATAAACTGCGACTTGGTGAGGTGGGGGTAGTGCCCTGCTATCTGCTGAATCGCCTTGCGAGAACTACCACAACCAGAGAGGAGTAGTAGGAGCGACCAGCAGAGGAGTAGGGTGGTGGTGGAGAGATGGTTATTCCTTTGTTTCATCTTTCTCTATGCTCTTTTGGTCCCGTTCGTGGACGATGTTTTCAATTTTCTTTTCGATTGTTGGTACGTCGCCTCCCGCTTCGAGTGCCTTGCGGAGTGCCTGTAGAGCCTCTTCGTACTCCCCTAGCGCGAATAGGATGTCGGAGTAGTGCTCATAGTAGAGAGGGTCGGGCTCTTCTTCCTTGCTGATGGCACGCTCCATATATATCTTGGCAAGTGGATAGGCCTTTTTGAGGTAGAGGATCCATGCGTAGGTGTCGAGGAAAGAGCCGTTGTCGCTGTCATACTGCACTGCTTTTCGTGCCATTTCCTCAGCCCTATTGAGGTCCTCGGGAGTGCCGTGCTTAGTCATCCCGTAGGCGTAATTGTTGTATGCGGTTGGGATGCCTGCTGCCACAGCCTTTTCATAGAATTGGGTGGCTGTTGTCCAATCATCATCTTGTATCAAATCTGCCTTGATGAGTGCTATCTGTCCATACATTGGGTCTCCCTCCTCAACCACCTCAATAGCGTGGTCTACTCTTTTATTAAAGGTGATGCTATCCTCTTTATTCAGCGCCACCAGTGCTGAGTATAGGTTGAGCAATCCATCGTGGGGAATGGACTTTAGTCCTTGAGTAGTGACTTGGTCGAGTTGCTCCACATCCTCTGCATTGGCATACTTCTCCACAAAGTAGTAGTAGGGCGAAGGTAGCTCGGTGCCCTTTTGCACCAGCTGTGAGAATATCTGCTCTGCTTGGAGCGTATCAGAGAGGAGTAGGTGGTCGTTGGCCGCGGCTAGTGCAAAGCGATCCTCTTCACTGTAGATCTGCTGTAGCTCTAGCTCAGTCTCGATGAGCGTGGGGAGTAGCTTGGTGAGGTCGTCGCTATTGCTACGAGCCGTATTGAGGAGCGATTGAACCCTAATTGGGTCGCTGCCCTCTAGCTGAGCCACTCGTAAGATCTCCGCCTTCACCGCTTCATTATTGCCTTTCATGGCATTGAATGAGGTGGTGATGTTGGAGAGGGCTTCGTTCTCAGGGTCTAGCTTTTGTGCCTTTTGAAGTTGCTCGATGATCTTATTGTCTTCTCCCCGCTTCTCATAGATCGTGACTAGGAGGAGCGTGGTCATAGGCTCATTGGGCTTTTCCTCTAAGCGCTTTAGTAGTATTTGCTCCGCCTCCTCAAGCCGTCCGAGGGCTATTAGTAGCCTGCTTTCGTTGATAATAGATACGATATCCTGTTCGGCTCCGTCACCACCTCTGATGACGCTGAGGGCTTTCTCTAGCTGGTTGGAGTTGGCATAGGTATTGGCGAGTTGGAGGCGGACCTCTCGGTCATTGGGTCGTAGCTCAAGTAGCTTTTTCGAGACCCTTTCGGTGCACTCCCAATCCCCAAACTTCTCTGAGAAATCTAGGAGCTTCCTGCCCGTCTGGTAGTCAAAGCCAGAGTATTGGTAGCTCTTCTCTAGCAGATCTAGCCCTCGCTCGTCATTGGCGTGCTGCAATAAAAGCTCTGCCAACCCATCTAGTATTTCGGGCTGGGTGCTATCAACTTGATACGCCATCCAAAGGTGATTGAATAGTGGGGAGGGTTGAAGGTCTGGCCCATTCACCTGTAGAGCACGATCAAATAATCGATTGGCGACACTCGTTTTCCTTGATGGCATATCCTGTGCCGCTAGTGGCCAGTTGGCAACGAGCAGTAGTAGGAAAAGGAGCCCCCGTATAGTCTTTATATTCATGCTTTAATAGTCTCTGCAATGTCTGTAAATTATCCCCTTGGATAATATACAAGTGTAAATATACCAATTTTCGGGTATTTGTAAGGGAAAAGAGTGTTTTTGGAGCACGTGTTACACTTTAGAAAAGACTATTGTGCGAATGATCATATTCAAGCTGTTGAGGATAATGGCGTAAGGACCTCTGCCGAGGTCCTTACTTATAGACACCCTGTTAAAAAGTATACGGTAATAACTTTCTAATGCGTAACCCCTGTGTTTTTGGAGCACGACGGATCTGGAGATTAGATGAGGTAAAAATAATTAAGCCCTAGAAACCTAGGGCTTAATGTAAAAACAAGAGAGGTCACCTACAGTGTGACTTTTATAGCGTGACTTTAGATAGCGTGTCACCAATGCTTCTGATACCGTTGATAATCTTGGCTTGTGTCTCTTTTCGGGGCGATTTTATTCCGTTTTTATAAGCCGATAGTTGACGTTGATTGATCCCACTCGCATCTGCCAATGCCTTGAGTGTTATTGGTACTTGCTGTAAAAGAGCCGAGGTGTCTAATGTGTATGTAGTCGTGTAATTTCCTTGTAGTTCTTTTGGAACTTCTGCGTTGTCTTCAATACACTCCTCTTTGTATTCTTCTAGAAAGTTTTGAAATGCCTCTTTAGCTTCTGCGATGGTACGTCCCATGGTTGAAATACCTATCTCTGAGTCTGTATAGACAAAGTATTTTCCTTCGGACCAGGTGATAGTAGCTTGTACTGTATTCATAACATTCCACGTCGTATAAAGAGAGGTGGGTGGCAGTGGTACGGTCTACCACCCATTAATTACTCTCGCTTAATCCTCTTTAACACGCTTTTTACTAATCCCTCTCCTAGGTCTTTCGATCCATGGTTCGGAATTATCTCAGGTCGTGCCCCTTGTTTTGAGTATACAAAGTGACTTCCTTTAGTGCGCTTGAGAGTGTACCCTGCTTTGAGTAATTCCTTTTCTAACTCTTTAAAAGTCATACTAAGGCCTCTCTTGTTACGGTCGATATTAACCGTACGGCAAAGGTAGTAATAATACCACCAACAAACAAGCTTTGGTGGCGTTTTGTTCGCATTAAGTTAGTGTTTGGTATCTTTGAAGGAGCCCTATGGAGAGGTAACTAAGGCATTAAGAATTAAGGAACAGTATTATGAAGACAAAAGAGAACGCGAGACTGGAAAATAACAACCACAAGATTGTGGATTATGATGCTGTACTTGATGCTGAATTTGGTGCTGTGGGTACAGCGGAAAGAGCTAAGCATGAGGCTGAGGCCAAAGCCTTCTATGCAGGTCAGTGATGTCCTTCTTGCATCAACCTCATATTCCGTATGCGTGCGGAATGGATTCCGCAGGGCTACGGAATGCGTTCCGCACGCATACGGAATGTATTCCGCACCCTATGCGAAATATGCGGAAGGTATATCATCGCATTCCTGAAAGTGTAGACACTCTGTCTCCTCTATTCCTGAAAAAGTAGACACATTGAGAGGAAATGATGGATTCTAGATAAGATTGTCCGACATCCCATGAGGGAAGGTAGTAGGGAGGGGGGCGTTTCCCCCCTGGTCGTTCGGGCTACCTGCAAACTTACAGCTAGGATACTTACCCTCGTGGAAGGTCAGACGGATCCTAGCCCGAGGGGTTATGTGTTAGAAAAGTCTGTGGCATTCATAGGAGTGACTATGGGATGGACCTCTGCCGAGGTCCTTGTGCAACAGTCTCTTTTCATGTGGGGTTGAGGGGGAGTACAATAAGAGGGTGCATCAATAAGTTGGTGCACCCTCTTGTTGTTTGTATATTTAATTTAGTGACGCTCCTGAAGGAGGTAGATGAGGACTGGGAAGTGGTCACTGTAGCCATCGATAAATGAATTATTTTCGAAGGTACGGTGTGGGTATCCTTTGCGCTTCCCCTCTTGTGTGATGAGGAAGTTGCGGTCGAATACCTCCATCTTCCAAAGTCGCAGATTGCTCTGGCTGGAGATGAGTCCGTGGGTCACCATCATCTGGTCGAAGAAGTTCCACTTATTTTGGTAGACAAGTGTGCCAATGCCCTTAGCAAAGAGCGAGGCACTAGGATTGTAGATCCCCTTTGGTGCCACTTCGCTGCGGTGGGTCTTGGCATTGAGTACCTCTGTCACACTGGTGTTGGTGGGGTCATCATTCAGGTCGCCCATAATCACCACCTTAGCATCTGGTTCGGAGGCTTGTATCTCCTCAACTATTGCGAGGGTGGTACGAGCTGCTGCCTCTCTAAGTGGGTTGCTCTTGTGGCCGCCGTAGCGAGAAGGCCAGTGGAGTACGATGAAGTGAATCCGTTCGCCTGCGATAGTACCATAGACATGTAGCTGGTCGCGAGTCACGAAGTCGGGACGCTCATCCCACTTGAAGGGGTAATACTTGTACCCTTCGAGCTTAAAGATATTGGGGTTGTAGAGTGCTGCCACATCAATACCACGACGGTCTGGACCATCTTCGTGGATCACTTTTAGCCCCATCGCTTTGATGGCGTCACGCTGTGTGAGGTCCTCAAGTACTCGACGATTCTCAATCTCTGCGGTACCGATAAAAGCTGGCCCGTAGGGGGTGTGCTCTTGACCTAAGAGACTGATCACCCGTGCGAGATTATCTAGTTTCTTCTCGTATTGCACTTGTGTCCATGCGTAGGGTCCTGTGGGAAGGTAGTCGTCATCACCTTTGTTATTGGGGTCGTCTTCGGTATCGAAGAGGTTCTCCATATTATAAAAGGCAACGGCATAAGTATTGTACTGTTTGCCCACGTTGGTGCCGGTGGCTTGCTTTGAGGAACCACAGCTCCCCAAAGCAAAAGCCACTAGCAACGCCAGTAGGGCATACCAATTATGCTGAGTATACTTCATAGCGAACTATTACTGAATAGTGATATCATCAATGAGTAGGTCGTAAGCTGCCTCCTTACCTACCTTAATGCCAAAGAAGCTATCTTTGGTAGCAAGTTTTAATCCAGATATGTCAAGGGTAACCTTCACCCACTTGCCTTGTGTATCGATAGTGCCTGTATATCCGTTTCTATCTTGAGGCTTTAGGGTAATATCGGCTGTTCCCGAAACTGTACCAATGTTAAATGGCTTATACTCTTGGTAGGTTTTACCTTTGTATTCTCTAGTTTCATCCGAATAGATGTTTATTGAGAGGGTCTTTGCTGATTTCCCCTTAATGAAGAAGGTAATAGTATTGCCGGAGGTAGGAGCCCCTTGTGGTACTTTGGCAGTAAATACGTAATCGTTGCCTGTGGGTGTGCCTTTGATGTGAAGGGCCTTTCCGTTATGCCCACCATCAACTTGCGTAGCATAATCTTTCAGACCAAATTTATTGAGTGCACCTTCGAATGCAGTCCAGTCCTCAAAGTCGGCACCAGGGAATAGGAGCTTACCAGTTGCAGGTTGCTCTGGATTGGGATTTGGATTTGGCTCTGGTTGTGGCTCTGGATTAGGTTGAGGAGCAGGTGTTGCACCACCAGCTGCGAGCTTTCCTCCATCGCTCTTCACTGCAACATTCTTGAGTTGCCAAGTAGAGGAGTGTTCTGCAGAACTGATATACTTAAACGCAATGACTACGTTCGCTTTACCTAGCATACTTGCTGGTAGTGCAATATCACCACTCTTAACGGTTGTCCAATCCTTGCCTGAAGGCCAAGTAGGTATGGTTAGTTGTTCCCATTGAGCACTCTTTACATCACCATTGAAGTTGCTAGATACCCAGATGGTCTGTTCCACCTTCATCTTTGCAGGGTCTACGACCTTTGTTTTCCCTTGGCTGATAGTGTGGTCAAAGGATATTGATGCACTTTTTGCGGCTGTAAGGTCAAAAGCAGGAGTAACTAGCCAGTCTTCATTGGCATTGTTCTTGCCATCGGCAAAGCCAGAGATGTTGACGTTTTTATATTGAGTGTTTATCTTCCAAGTCTGAGCTCCTGCAACATTGATCGCAGTCATCTTACCAAGGTCTTTGGCAAACTCCTCACTGTAGATCACTGCCCCTGTTGATGGTTGGTCGGGGGTAGGGGTGTCGGTGCCACCTGAGGTCTCAGGCTCCTTGCCACTAAAGCCGAAGCAATCGTCGGCCGAGCGAAGGAATAGCTGGTAGTCGCTACCAAACTTTGAGAGGATAGCTACCACGGTACCATTGCCCTTTGGAAGCTTGTCATTGGCAAAAGTAGCATACTTGCTATTGCGTACATAGAGACTCTTGCCACTCTTATCCCTTAGAATACGATTAACGGCATTCATCTCTTGATCGGCATAGTTGAGCTCGCCACCCTTTTCGAAGTAAACGCCCTCTAGCTGTATCAGCGTACCAATCATGGCATCGGTGATAGAGCCCATAGTGGTTACCTTAGGCATTGCCTTTTTGGCATCTGGCCATTGGTTCTTTAGGAGATGCTTCTTGGCAATCTCGTAGGGGATACGGGTATTCTTGGGATTATTGTTGTTCATTCCCAACTGAATGACGCCTCCGTAACTAGTTGCTGCAAGGCCTTGTAGCTTGATCACTACCTCCTGCCCTACAGGGTAATCATTGGCGATGTTATTTTGGTCAATACCAATGGAGAGTCCACCTGTGGCATCCTCCACATAGATTTGCTTGTAGATATTGCCTGAGATATCGTTGCCCACTACCACGGCACGGATGGCGAAGTCCTCCTCAATGATCTTACCCTCTTCGGGTACTGAGGTAAACATCTCCTTGTACTTAGCAATGGTGATGATGCCTTCATCCCCGATCTCCACAGTCGGCTCAGTGAGGAGTGGGGCATCGTATTCCCGCTCACAAGAAGCGAAGGTGAGCCCGATGAGGGCTACGAGTGCTATAATTAATTGTCTATTTAGTTTCATATATTGTATCGTCTATTAATATTACCAATTGTAACTAGCATTGAGGAAGAAGTTGATCCCCTGCATGTAGTAGTGCTTATTGGTAAAGCGCTCAGGGTGATCTAGGTTGATACGTCCTTGCTCAAATCCACCAGTGCGAATCTCCTTATTATTGAGTAGGTTGGTGATGGAGAAGTTGAAGTTGATGCGGTCTCTATTCTTTAGGTAAAGAATCTTACCGATGCTTAGGTCCATAGTCACTCCACCCTTGAAACGCTCCTGAGTGGTATACTGCTTGAAAGCCTCATACTGCTTAGCATTGTGTCCGGCAGTACCTGGAGGGGTGACGGTGGTATAATTAGAAGCGAGTCGGCGGATAGGTGCTGCATCAATGTGGTTGTAGCCAAAGCCATTGACATTGAGGTTGAAGAACCAATAATTCCAGAAGTAACCGACCCCAAAGGTACCCAGTACTTGTGGTACACCACCGAGGTAGAGGTTCTTCATGTAGACCTTCTCTTCTTTATTCATAATCTTACCATTGGTACTATTCATCACGCCCATTGGGTCGTTGCTGTAGTAGTATTGAGCGGCAGTACCGATCAGCTCAAAAGTGAGCGAACTGGTAGGCTTATACTCAACACCCACCTCTACACCTCTATGTACCTTATCCACTCCATAAAGGGTGTGGAGTACAAAGGTACGCTGTGTATCATCATAGTAGGCTACCTTCTTCATATCATCCCAGAAGCCGGTGTAGAAGGCCGATAGACGTCCTTTCACCTTAGGAGTGGAGAAGATATAATTGATGTCTACACTTCCAATCTGCTTGCTCTTGAGTGTTGGTGCCACAATATCCGAAATATCTGGAGAGACATACATCTGTCGCTCTAGCTGTGGACGATTGAGGTACTGAGCATTGAGGGTGAGAAAGTGGCGACCATTGAACTTATAGACGGCACCGACCTTAGCATCAAAGTTGATAAACGCATGGAGCTTACCTTTGCCGTAAGAATTGTCGGGGTAGCGTCCGTTGCGCATCATACCTTCACGCTGGATGGTATTAAGTGCTAGCTTGGCACCATAGTAGATATCCCACTTGTAGTACTTATGCTCATTCTGAGCCCAAAGTGCTGCATTGTAGATATGGTAGCGGTAGTCGTATCCAAAGACATCCCCCTCCCATACTCTACGGCCAGGCTTATTGAGGTCGTTTTGAACCACCTGATCATTACCAGCAAAGTCGCGTTCGGCATACTTATCGTTATCCAATAGATACTTAGCCCCTAGCAGGTCATCGACTGTCTTGAATTGCTTGGACTGAGAGTACTTAAATTCAAGTCCCGCACTCAGTGCAATCTCCTTGGATAACTGTGTATTGAGTGTGGTATTGAAGGCAATCTCTGCAAGGTCGCTCCGACGTTCCTCTACCATATAGATGGCGGAACCGTCACCGGTCATATTATTGAGGTGGTTTGCCATATAAAGGCGATCCCAATTGATCTGAGAAATCTCTAGAGTACGCCATTGGTGGGCATAATACTCCTGCACCTCGGGGGCTCCCTCGAAGTAGCTAGGGAGGTAGCGGTAGTAATCAGGGCGTGGGTCGGCACCGTTGTACCAATTGAGTGACGACCTACCGTATCTATTGTAGTGTGCACCGATACCAGTGGTAAGGGTGGTCTCGTAATTGGGCTTCCAGATGTGAGAGATGATCAGGGTTGGATCCCAGCTCTTCACCACACGGGCGTTACGCTTTTTGCCATTCTGCCAGCCCCAGTTTGGATTGTAGGTATTGTTGCAGACCAGCTTCAGAGCCTCCTCTACTGAGGAGCCTTGCTGACCACGCTCTACTGGCGAACCAAAGGTGATGACGCTGAGGCGATGCTTGCCCCTATCCCATACCTTCTCTGCACCTAGCATATAGGATATGTTCTTGTAGAAAACACCTTCAATGGCCCCTTCGTGAGCATAACGGCCACCGATAGCGGCAGAGAGTGCCCAGCCATTATCCATCAGACCGGTATTGTAGCTGAGGATCGCACGAGCATAGTAGTTACGATTAGTGCCTGAGAGGGTTGCCTTTCCGCCACGAGTATAGTTGGCTGGGCGCATATTGATATTCTCCGAGCCACCAATATCTCCAAAGGAGAAGGGAGAGGCTCCCATATAATTGATGCGATTACCATTGCGGGTCATATCATTAAGGGCACCGATGGAGGAGTAGTTGAAGACGCCTCTTACCCCTTCATTGAAGTTGATGCCATTGATATACCTCTGCTCGTAGGTATTGTCGTAACCACGATTGCGGTGACGGAATTGTGAGAATTGGAAGCCAGCCTTCTGGAGATAGACATCGTTGGTAAAGATGACCATCGTATTGGCCGACTGCCCCGCCCCTTCATCGTCAATCTGGTCGAGGTCAATATTATCTACAATCCCCGCAAACTGGGCATTGTCATTGATTTTATTTTGTATCATCACAATCGGTCCCACCTCATTGAGTCGGTTGGGGGTGATGGTGATATTTAGCTCCACAGTAGTGTGCAGAGGAGAGCTGAAGAGTAGGGTCTCTTCGCCAGCCTTAATATTGTAAAAGGCGAAACTACCATCACTCTCGGTTGTAGTCTGCTGATTACTACTCTGGAGGGTTACTAGCACGCCACCTATGCCATTGTTGCTACCTCCGTCGCGAACGACCCCTCGAAGCGAGGTCTTCTCCTGAGCGAGAAGAGGGCAGAAAGCTATAGACAGTAGGAGACTTGCCAAGGCAATAAGCCTAGTAATTCTTTGCATGTCTTTGAGTCATTAGTTAATAATCTGATTCTATTAGAAAGTGAGATGGAAAGAGGACCGCAACAGTGGCGACCCCATTTCCATCTCACTTAATGAGTACTTACTCAATCATAAAGTCGTCAATCATTAGATCGTAATCTACCTCCTTGCCTACCTTGAGAGCAAAGAAATTGTCTGAGGTGGATAGTTGCAACCCAGCAATATTAAGGGTTACCTTTACCCATTCCCCTTTGGTGTCAATAGCTCCAGTATATTGGTTGGAAGCTGCGGGTGCTAGCATAATGTCTTCTGTACTTGCTACCTCGCCCAAGTTAAATGGCTTATACTCTCTTGGGGCAGAGTAGATATTCATTGATAGTGACTTACCTGCTGTTCCCTTGATGTAAAAGGTGATCTTAGTCGCAGAGGTCATACCAGAGGCATTCTTAGTGGTGGTAAAGACGTAGTCATTCTTTGCAGGCGTACCTTTGATATGTAGTGCCTTGCCACTCTTACCGCCGTCAACTTGGTTGGCGTAAGCTTGTAGTCCAAAATTATTTAGGCTGGCTTTGAAGGCATCAAAGTCATCAAAGTTGGCGCCAGGGAAAAGCAACTTGCCCTCAGTTGGCTGTGGCTGTGGCTGTGGTTCTGGCTCTGGCTCTGGTTGTGGAGTAGGAGTCTCCTCGCCACCGATAACGATGACCTCACCATTGTCCGACCCTTTCTTCCAAGGATTGATGGTAGCACCCTCCACTATTACTAGCTGACCTCTATTGTAGGTCACCTCAACGGTGTACTTGTAACCGCTCTCAGTGGCTGTTAGCTTTAGGTTAGCGGTGTGTGGCTTACCATTGATATTAAAGGTTACCTCCTTGCCAGTCAAGGACTGTGGAGGTAGGATCATCATCCCTTTGTACTTATTAGTGCCTGCTGCCTTGATAGCTACACTTGGAGTAGCGGTCTTGGTGCCAGTAGTGATGGCCCCATCAGCAAGTGCCATCTTACCATCCACCAATACATCCTTCAGAGCAATGGTGCCATTATTGATCGCCAGCCCATCGGTAGTGATATTGAATTCAATCAAAGTGAGCATGTGGCTAAATACCAAGTTAGCATTGCCATTTTGCTTATTGATTCCCTTTTGGTTGTCCGAGTAAAGGAGGTCGATAAGGGCAGGTTTGCTTTGATCAGAGGTGTCAAAAGCCAGCTCGGTAGTCACTCCCTCCTTATATGGGTAGTAGGCGACTAGGTCTAGATTGCCAGTGCTAGGTAGGTTGATCCCCTCCATAGCCGAGGTAAAGACCACCTTTTCACCTGCTGAAGCGGTAGTGTACTTAGCATTTGTGGCGTAGTTATTAGCTCCTAGTGCTTGTCCTTCGTTCAGTGCAAAGATACCGATGGCATCAGATACTTCCCAGGTTTCTCCAGCTACACGTGTGCCGGGTTGCACAATGTTGGAGCTTACCCTAAGGTCGCCCTTACCTTTTGCATAAGGGTCATCCACTTCACAGCCACATCCTCCGCTGCGTTGACAGCTAGAGAATAGTAGGGTACTCGCTAGGAGTAGGCTTCCTAATTTAGTCGTTGTCTTCATCATATTGATATAATTATTGTGTGATTATTATTATTTACCAGTCTCTAGAGTTATTCTGACTCTTAATCGCTGTTGCTTCGTTCTCGGGGAGGGAGGGGAAGAATTTCACCCCTAGCTCCTTCTCGAGCTCGGCCACGGTGCAAGTATAGTCGTCCCACTTGCTACCACTAGCGGGTCTTACATTTGGCATCTTGACACCAATGGAGACCCACTGACCCTTTTTCTTCTTCAGTAGTACTTTCCACGTATGGGAGGGGATTGGGCACTTCTTATTGACATCGTCACGCACCATTTCAGCATTAGGAGCAAGCGTAGGGCCACAAACCACATAGAGGGTATCGGTCTTACGGGCATTCTTAGCAAAAGCATTCTCTTTATTCTCGAGCGTTGCCCAGATACCTGCATTCTGACCTTGCTCTTGTGGCACTACGTTGGTGAAGTAGAAGGTGGTGCGATTGAGCTCTTTGGAAGCGGTACGCTGATTACTTGCCAGCATGTGGCCTCGGCTCATATTGTACTCACGTGGCTGAAAGCTCCTTCTGATTAGTTGCATCTGATACTTTTGTTCTACACCAGGGCCGAAGTCCCAAGGGTCGCCACCCCACTTCTTTCTACTCCATTCCCCAATACAGTCTCTGTACATCGGATAGGCGACCATATAGGGTTGGTGACTGCTTTTGCTAAAATAAATAGTATAGTTGCGTCGCTTACCACCAGGAGTCGTTCCCCCTGCAAAGAAGCTGTCGGGAGTATCCTCTTGGTGGATGACACGATCCTCCATATAGCCATTTTGGATCAGTACCTGCTCCATATAGTAGGCCTGATTACCATACCCTTCAGCTGGAGGCGTAGGGGGTTCGGGCTTAGGGTCTTCTCCAGGTTGCTCTGGATCCGGCTGAGGATTGGGCTGTGGTTGAGTGCCTCCTTCGCCTTCCCCGATAATCTCAATAGTGGCATCAATGAGCTCCACACCAGTGTCGGTGAGCTTGAAGTTGCGTCGCACACGAATACCTGCCTGTAGCTTCTTCGACTCCATCTCCGTGTAAGTATAGCTCTTGCCCGCCACTTCAAAGGTGTAGGTAAGGCCTTTCAGCTCCTGCCCTGGTAGCAGAATAGCTTGATGTGTTGCCCCTTTAGCTACACTCTTGGCCTTGTGCATCGTTATCTTGCTGGTGGTGGCCCCGAGGTTGGAAAGTTGACCTGTAGTGAGATCAAAAACACCCTCTACGTTCACATCACCCACGCTAATTTGAAGTGCATTGAGGTCGGTATCCCCTTCGCTCATGATAGAGACCTGTAGCTGACTCAAAGCATGGAAAAATTGCAGGTTGGCTTTAGGGTGCAGGTTATTGAGCCCACGTGCATTGTCGCTGTAGAGTAGATCGAGCTTAGAGAGGTCGCTCTGATCTCGTACATTGATTCGCAACTTATGATCCGCACCAACCGGTTGGTAAGGGTAGTAGCTAATGAGGTCAATTCGCTCCTCAGGCATCAGCCGTATCTCACCTCCCTCGGCGGGAAGGAATTGCCCATCACCATCAGGAGTGGTATAGGGTAGGTTGCTAGCCTTTTGGAAAATAGAGGTGCTACTCAAGCCTTTGCCACTTACTACAGCGTAAAGACCAATTTGGTCGCCTCTCTCCCACGAGGTCTCGGTAGCCCTTAGAGAGTTGATACGACTTTGTACTTCTAGGACAGTGTATTCTCTGGGGAGTTCTTTATCCCCCTTCTTGTCGTCGCAGCTACAACAGCTAAAGATAAGTACAGCTGTAATAGCCAATAATAGTAAGATTGTCTTGTTCCTTGACATCAAATAGACTCTAATTGTTGTTTAATTCCATTTACGTTCTCTTAAAACGCCTGCCTGCGATATCCCACACAGGCAGCCGTGAAAAATTATAAATCGTTAATCACTCAATCGTGAAGTCATCAATCATAAGGTCATAGGCTACCTCCTTGCCTACTTTGAGGGCGAAGAAATTACCTGAGGTGGAAAGGTCTAATCCAGAGATGTTCAGGGTCACCTTAACCCATTCACCTTTGGTGTCTATAGTTCCAGTATATTGGTTATTTGCAGCAACCTCTAAATTAGCATCTGATGTGCCATCTATCGTTCCTAGATTATATGCCTTGTATTTTCCATCAGAGGTATATACATTAAGGGAGAGCGATTTACCACCAGTTCCTTTTACGTAGAAGGTGATGGCTTTGCCTGATGTAGGACCTCCCTCTATAGCCTTAGTGGTAAATACGTAGTCGTTGCCTTTAGGAGTTCCCTTTATAAGCATAGCTTTGCCCGTACGACCACCATCTGCTTGAGTGGCGTAGTTCTTTAGGCCGAATTTATTAAGGTTGCTTATGAATGCATCCCAATTCTCAAAGTCACCACCAGGGAATAGAAGCTTTGGTTGCTCTGGATCTGGTTGAGGGGTCACCTCCTTTGCGGCTTGTTGCACTGCAAAGGTGAGGTCGTTCATCCCCTCAGCGGTGAGGGTGATGGTAGTCTCACGCTTCTCGGTGGTCTCATTTGCCTCTACCTTTACGGTGAAAGTTTGGTCGGCAGCAGCACGAAGAGTCACGTCGCCACTAAATGTGAGCCAATCGGCAACAGGATCGGCCTTTGCAGATACCTGAGTGCCTGCCTCTAGACCAGCTAGGGTAAAGGTGTAGCTTCCTCCCTCTGCTGGAGCCGAAAGTGTACCACTAGCGTACTCGCTATTGGTGCTGGTAAGTGTCGCGGTTACTGGTGTAGAAGGAGTGGTATCCTCTTCGGGTGCACCGATCACCTTTCCAGTATCTCCCTCATCCTCATTGTCAATGGTACCAGATCCATCCTCAATCTTAGCTGAGCCATTGGATAGGCTGATGGTGTAGCGGTAGTACTTACCTGCCTCTACAGTTTTGTCATTAACCAAGGTTGCCTTGTAGACCTTGCCACCATGCTCAATAGCAATCACCTTTCCCTTGATGATCTCACCTGGCATTAGATAGGTATAGAACTCCTCGCCTTGTTTCTTGAGGTCAAGATTGGCTTTGACGGTATTGTCTACTGTAAAGTCACCACTTTCAATATTGAGTGACCCCTTAGTGAGCACCTCATTCACCGAAACCTTTGAGACAGGCTCAGTAGGATTGAGGGAATTGGTGGTCTCTACCTTGATGCGTAGCTTACCTAGCTTATGTCCAAAGTTGAGGTTGAGCTTAGGATTGGCGTTAGTAACGGTGCCAGTAGCATAGAGTACTGGCTGGTTGTTTTGCTTGGTGAGGTCGAACTCTACTGCGGTAGTTGCAGCAGCATCATAAGGGTAGTACGCCTTGATATCGTGTTGCTCTGTGCCATAAGGGATGGTGATAGGAGCCTGAGTAGTAAAGTCGGTGCTAGCTCCAGCCTTTGTAGCTGTGTAGAGTACATTAGAGGCAGTTAAAGAGGTAGAGAATACTCCGATCTTCTCATTGCCATCCCAGTGGTTGGTCTTTTGGTCGCTCTGAGTGGTCACACGGTTCTGCGCGATGGATGAGCTCAGTTCGAGTGTGGTCTCTCCGCCATTGAGTTCGCTCCTGCTTTCATTGTTGCAGGAAGTAAATGATAGAGCAAGCCCTATCAGTGCTAATGGTAGCAGTGTAATGGTCTTCTTCATGTCACTTAATTTTCTCATTTTGTTAGTTGTTTTTCTATTAATACCCAAATATACTAATTCTTCTCCAAACAAAGGTATTCTTTGCCTGTGACTTTCCGAATAAGGTGCCATTAAGATTGCCTATCAGGCGAGTTTATTTCATAGGTCTTTCCCATGGAATCGTTCCCTTTATCATTACTGACGAACTCAAGATGTACTACTACCGTGGTTTGGAGCATTGGGAGCAGACGCCGGGTTACCTTATCGATATCTATCTTACAGCACAAGACCAGTATAAAGCGCTACTTACCTATTTCCGAATCAAGTGGGTTGAGTGATCAGTGGTGTGCAATAGGAAAGCCTTGCCGTAGGGCATTCATAGGTGTGTCTATAGGGGAGGACCCCGG
>OHTB01000539.1_pt1 | contig 20825 bp, 19 predicted proteins | sample 1578771 | NCBI WGS metagenome assembly OHTB01 (sample SAMEA3879516, study PRJEB24766) | human gut metagenome | biome: human-associated habitat; feature: feces | place: USA | collected 1985/1987 | reverse complement strand
AGGCCGACGCTGCCGCGGACGGTTTTGGGGTCAATGTTATCGATTATCATTTTTTTTAGCTCCTTTTGTTAATTAAAAACAAAAACCTCCCTGAAAAAACAAGGAGGTGGAGCTAGAAAACTGCATACAATCAGTCAGCCTTATTCGACTACAAAAGTAGCTTATGTCGACCACTCCACCAAAATCAGTGGACTTGTATGAGATGTTTTCTAGACACCACGGTTCACCTCTGAACCGCAAAAGACATATTAAAGCAAATCGGACGTTTTGCAACAAAAAAAGAACCGGGAGCCTAAACTCCCGGAACTTTTGACTTACATGAAAAAACTTAATAATAATTTTTTTGACTGACGCCGCGTTTTAGAACTTATACTTGGCGTTCAGCAATCCGGTGTGATCTTTGTAGTGGTCACGGAATTTACCTTCGTAACCCAACGAAACCTCTACATTGTCATCAACCTCGGCTGTCAGACCTACTCCGGCTTCTACGCCAAAGCGATCCAAGGCCTCGCCTCGTACCTGATAGGCTGAGCCGTTAGCCAGCATAACCGACGCGTTCGAGTTGTCGTTTACCAGGTCATAGGTCATTGCCAAACGGGCTTCCGGACGGATGTTCATTCCGTTAGAGAGCGTATAATCTTTCTTGATTTTGGCTCCTACGATACCGGTCAGGTAATCCGAGCTGTTTTCTGATACTCGCTGACCAGCCGTATCCGTATACGAATCCTGGTGGATGTTGATGTATCGCAAACCGGCTTCCGGCGTAACAACCGCGCCGTTCATATGGAAGTCATATCCGGTCATAGCCTGCAAGGCGATGCTGTTTACATCGTATTTGCCTGAAAGACCTCCGTATTTCTTCTCATCATAGTCGCCCCAGTTGTACGACGCTATACCGTTCACATACCAGTCTGAGGGTTTGTATTCGCCGTAAACAAACGCCGTATGGGTGTCTACGTCTATCTTTCTATCGCCCTGTTTGACATCGCTGTTGGTATAGGCATAACCGGCACCGACTTTTACGTCGCTGTTGAGGTATTTTTCTGCACCGAGGGCAAGTCCGGTAGAATCCGTCTTGAAGTCGTTGCTGCCGTCATACTTGCTCTTGTTAAACAAGCCCTGTACCCACATGGCGGCACGTTCGAAGACGCTGTCCCCAGACGATTTGCCTTCGGCTGCCGAAGATACGGAACCGCCGGAAAGGCGGGTAGCAACCGCGCCAAACACCTGATTGGTGGTTTCGGTTACCTGAGACTGTGCTACCGGAGCGGCTACAGGCGCAACTTCTTTCGCCAACCGGGCTGCCTCTTTAACATTACGGCTTTGTACCAGTGTTGAAATCTGATTGGTAATGTTATCTGCCTGGGCATTGCCGCTTAAACCGTCTACGAAAGCTGCAATCGTTCCGGCCTGGTTACCGTTGGCTCCGTTGGCTGCTACCCCTGCGGCTACTTCTGAGGAATCTTTCTTGCTTACTGTGAGTTCTTGGCCGTCTAACTGATCTAAGGTGATTCCATCAACCTTTTCACCACCAATAGCATAATCGAATAACAGGTTATTATTCAGAACAATCTGCTTACCGTTCTTTATACTATTAGCAATGGAGACTTTATCCGGGAAATTTTCAGTATCCAAATCAGCGGCGAAAACAAAGTTTACACCGGCTTTGTCCCCTTCTGTATCAGAACCTGTCAGTGTGTTTACAGAACCATTCTTAACAGTTGTAACTTCACCCTCGTCATTAACCTCGTTTGCAAAACCGATGTTCAGAGTAGCTCCGTCGTTTAAGGTTACAGTTGAATTAAATGTATTAGAGCCAACATCCAAAATACCACCCTTGTTGACGTTGGTTGCTGTAATGCTATTACCATTGTCGGCGACAATAGCGGTACCAGATACGTCCATTGTATCAGCAGTCAGGTTAACTTCATCTCTGGCTGCGATACCTTCTTCTTCATCTTCCTCAACCGCTTCTAAGCTGTCGAGGATGAAGGTTGAACCCTCTTTTACTGCCAAAGTGTCAATCTCTGATGCTGAGCCAAAGAGTGTAGACACCGACGTATTAGCGTTGATATTTAATGTACCAGCGCCGGCGAGGGTCTTGATGGTAGAACTGGCATTGTTTACGTTGATTTTTGAGTTGGTATCAACGCTGATTTTAGCATCAATGATACCGCCATTCAAATCTACAGAAGCATTCTTTAAGGCAACATCAGAACCGTTGGTAGCCTTGATTAAAGCACCTTCGGCAACTTTAACCTCACTATTGTTTAAGGTCATTGTGCCTTCCTCAGGATCTGCAGCAGAGCCTTTAGCACCTTGAATCAGCATACCACCATTTTCGAGGTTGATGACTGCATTTTCAATGCTGGTGTCACCATAGCCCAAAATATAAGAATTATTGCGCCATTGCTCGTTCTTGTCCGTCTCGCGACCGGCAGAGGGATTGTTGCCACCAATGGTAATATTTGCTTTTTCGGTATCTGATTTGCCGGAAATGGTTAAATTTACGGCATCAATCGTTGAACCATTACGGAGGGTGATGTTACCGGCATCTGTAATCTTTACACTACCTAAATCATTTGCCGTTGCTGCAACAATGCGGGCATTGTTATCAAGAGAAACATCGCCTTTGATGTTGATTGTTGTATCTTTGTTACTTGCAAAGTCATTACCCAAATAATTTCCATTACCGGTATAACCTTTATCAAGTGTAATTGTTCCGGCATTTTTAATATCAACGGAAGATGTCAAAGCATTACTGACAGTTAACTCACCCTGATTAGCAACAGAACCTTTACCGTCAAGAGTTAATGCGGCATCTTCAGCGCCTTTGATATAGTTGTTACCAGCAAACGTAACTTCTTTACCATCTGCAATGGTCAACGTTTTGTCGGCATTTTGGGCATAATCTTCTTCTGTTTGGTAAAGATAAATGCCGGTTCCGTCAGCCATAGTGACGTTACCAACAGTCAAATTGTTGCCAAGAACCAATTCGCCTTCTTCAACTGGAGCACCTAGTGAATTATTAACAGCACCTTTTTGAATCTCAAGATCAACGCCAGAGACATCTGATCCGGCTTCCGTTTGAGTCAGATAACCGGTAACCGTCAATTTTTTATCACCGGTTAAATTTGTTTTATTGTGTAATGTAACATAGTTGCCGAATGTTACATCTTGTTCCAGCTTAGCATCGCCCATAAACGAGATACGGGTATCGCCTGATGTATGGCCGGTGTCATCCGCTGAAATTACTGAGCCTGCTGTGTATTCCTTAAGCTCGTCCGCAGCCATAGCGGAAGAGGCAAATGCCAAACCGACCAAAGCTGTGGTTACTAAAAGTTTATTCTTCATATGATAGTCTTCCTTCATTTGTTTAACGTTAGGAAACAAAAAAACCACCTGAAGAGGTGGTCGGAGAGTTCAACAATCATATAGCATAAAATGACTCTTTAAGTTTTTAAAACCGTACAAGTACAGTTTCTGGACATGTACTTAAAGCTCCCCGACCATATTGCTACAATCGGGGATATATTTATTGCTTCTGTGCAAATACAGATAACAATTTGACGATGTTATATCCTAACACCGTATGCTATACAGAGCCGTTGAAAGCCCCGTACCTCTTGGGTACTAAACACAGTTTTCCTGTATCTGGGTATGAGCCTAAACTTTCATTCTCGGGGAGTCAAGACATTTTTGGTTAATAAACACTTAAGGATGAAATATAATCCCTGTTATACGGAAAAATTGCGAAAAAAATAAATTGATGACTTTTTTGAAAATTTAGGTTATATTGCGCCAAGAAATAAACAGGGATATAAAAATATTGGTTAAAAAAATTATATCGACCGCGGAAGCGGGTAAGCTTATTCCTAATAATTCGTCGGTGATGATTGGTGGTTTTCTGCGCTGCGGAACGCCGGCCAAGCTGATTGACGAACTGGTTAAAAACAACACTTCCGGACTGACGCTGATTGCCAATGATACGTCAACCCCGGATTTTGACCGAGGAAAGCTGATTGTCAACAAGCAAATCAAAAAAGCCATTGTGGCGCATATCGGAACCAATCCGGAAACCGGCAGACAGATGAATGCCGGAGAGCTTGAGGTTGAACTGGTGCCGATGGGAACGCTGGTGGAGAGAATCCGCTCCGGCGGCGCCGGGCTGGGCGGTTTTTTGACACCGACCGGCGTGGGCACTATCGTTGAACAAGGCAAACAAATTATGGAAATCGACGGACGGAAATATTTGTTTGAAAAACCGCTGCGGGCAGATTTTGCTTTGATTTACGCCACCAAAATCGATAAATTCGGCAATGCCTTTTTGGAAGGCACGACCCGCAACTTTAACCCGGTTATGGCTACCGCCGCCGAGACGGTGATTGTCGAAGCGGAAGAAATCAGCGATGAGCCGCTGAACCCGAACGAGGTGACTATTCCGGGTATTTTTGTTGATTATATTGCATCATAGAGGTATGAGATGACTCTTTCTAAAGAAGAATGCCGCGAAATTATTGCCCGCCGGGTTGCTCAGGAATTCAGCGAAGGTGACGTTATTACCTTGGGAATCGGGCTGCCGACGGAAGTGGCCAACCATTTGCCCCCGCATCTGCATGTGGTCTTTCAATCCGAAAACGGGCTGCTCGGCGTGGGACACCGCGATTTGGCTGCCGGAGAGAATCCTAAAATTACCAATGCCGGCGGAATTGCGGTAACCACTAAAACCGGAGCGGCATTTTTTGACAGCCAATTGTCTTTTGCCATGATACGCGGCGGCCATGTTGACGCTACGGTATTGGGCGCTTTACAGGTTGACCAGCAGGGAAATCTGGCGAACTGGATGGTTCCGGGAGTATTTGTTCCCGGCATGGGCGGCGCTATGGATTTGGTCGTCGGCGCCAAAAGAGTGATTATCGCCATGGAACACACCAACAAAGGGCAACCCCGAATCGTCAAACGCTGCACCCTGCCCTTAACCGCGGCAAACGAAGTTGACCTCATTGTTACCGAGCGCGCGGTTATTGAAGTTACCAAAGACGGATTGGTCCTAAAAGAAATTAATCCGCTGTTTTCGCTGGAAGACGTTATCAACGCAACCGACGCAGAGCTGATTATTCCGGACAATCTGGTTCAGAAAGCGGTTTAAGAAAAGACCTTTTTTATATTTCAGATTGCCGGTGGCTGATTACATTATAATGTTCATCGGCTGTTATGGGTTCATAGTTCTGCAACAGCAGGTTAAAGCAATTTTCATCAATAAAAAGTTCGTTTTCATCTGTCCGGCTGCGCTCCAGCACACGTTTGCGGGCAGTATTTTCGTTGCAGTTCAGCTGATGAAAGACAATGTCTCCGGTGAGGCGGGAAGCTTTTTCATAGGCCTGGCGACGGTCTTCTTTTGACCAAAAGCCGTAATCGAGAACAACATCCACACCGGCAGCTACGACTTGCGCTGCCAGGCTCCAGATTAAATCATCCACCTTTTGAGCGGCGCTGCGAAACTCAGGTTCGGGAAGATTGCGACCATAGAGGCTGCGCATAAATTCATCGTGGGTAAAACGAACCGCAGGCAATTCTTTTTCCAATTTTTTGGCCAGGGTGGTTTTGCCAAAACCCATAAAGCCGACTATCAAATGTATGGCCGCCATTAAACACCTCCGTTACTAACAAATTATACGTTGAATTGAGAAAAAGCAAACGAACAGAAAGATAAAAAAAGGGCTGCAACCGCAGCCCTTGATTTTTCTTCGAACGAAAATGCAATGATTAACGTTTGGAGAACTGATAAGAACGACGAGCTTTTGCTCTACCGTATTTCTTACGTTCAACAACACGGTCATCACGAGTCAGGAAGCCGGCTTTTTTCAGAACGGCACGCAATTCCGGTTCAAACTCATTCAGAGCTTTGGAAATACCGTGTTTGATAGCACCAGCCTGACCAGACAAACCACCGCCTTTAACAGTGCAGATTACGTCAAATTCATTAACGCGGTTTGCTACTTCGAACGGCTGATTGATAATCATTTTCAAAACCGGACGAGCAAAGTACTGCTCAATTGACCTTTCATTAATGGTGATGTTGCCTTTACCCGGCTTAATCCATACGCGGGCAACGGCGTCTTTTCTTTTACCTGTAGCATAAGAACGACCGAATTTGTCTTTCTTGGCCTTGCGAACAACAGCTTCAGAAGAAGAAGCAGAGGCAGCAGCTTTTACAGATGCGCTTTTGATATCTTTTAATGATTCGATTTTTTCAGCCATTATTATGCGCTCCTTTTATTCTTCGGGTTCTTGGATGCGATATCCAGAACTTCGGGGTTCTGAGCTGTATGCGGGTGATTTTCACCGGCATAAACTTTTAATTTGGTCATCTGCTGACGGCCCATCGGATTGCGGGAAATCATACGTTCAACAGCTTTGACGATAACTCTTTCAGGGAAACGACCGGCCAAAATTTTAGCAGGCGTGGTTTCCTTGATGCCGCCAATCCAACCGGTATGTTTGAAATATTTTTTATCGGTCAGTTTTTTGCCGGTCAATTTAACTTTATCAGCATTGATAACAACGACATAGTCGCCGCAGTCGATGTTGGGAACGAAGTTCGGTTTATGTTTGCCGCGAAGAATCTTTGCGATTTCGGCAGACAGACGACCCAGAACAACACCCTGTGCGTCAACCACATACCATTTTCTCTCAATGTCAGAGGGCTTTGTTGCATATGTTGTGTTCATAGTATCTCTCTTTAAAAAGAAGGTTATAATTTCGTGTTGGAATATACAGGAAATAAATGTATTGTCAACAATAAAATTTCATTATTTTTCAACAACATAAATAACGGTATTATTATACCGCTCACTAACACTATGTTTTAGCTTAATTTATCTCTTATCTGCCATCAATTAAAAAATGAAATCTTTTATCTGCTCGGGATAAATGCGGGTTTGCGGCGAAATCTCAACCCATTCGGCATAGGGCGCACGCGCGTTTTTTTCAATAAAAGGCACGGCATCTTGCGCATAGATGTTTTTATCCTCAAGTTCGGCGGACATAACAAAAACAATCTCGTGGCCTGGTTTTCCGTTATAGGTAAAAATATTTTCAACCGCGCCAAGATTCCGCACCTTTGCCAGCTCAACGCCGAGTTCCTCCCGAAACTCGCGTCTCAGCGCCTGTTCGGCCCGTTCGCCAAACTCAATGCCGCCGCCCAAAGCCCGATAAAAATATTCCCGTTTAACCTTGTCATAACACTTTACGGCCAAAACAGCCCCATCCGCACGGCGGACAAGGGCAACGGCCAAAGGACGGATGCGGGAAGCGTCAAACGGCATCTTTAAGACTTTCTTCCGCCAGATTTTTAAGTTCATAGAGCTTATCCAGAGCCTCACGCGGGGTGAGGTTGTCTGGGTTAAGTTCTTTCAGCGCTTCCATTGCCGGAACAATCTGTTGCGCAGCGGGCTCATCCTTGCTGCGGACTGCGGCAAAAAGCGGCAAGTCTTCCGCAAGCTGCGAAACCGATTGGCTTTTGCCCTCACGTTCGAGCGTTTCGAGCACCTGCTCCGCCCGTTTGACAACTGTTCTGGGCAAACCTGCGAGCTTGGCGACATGAATGCCGTAAGAACGATCGGCAGCACCGTCAATCACCTCATGCAGAAAAATGACTTCGTCGTTAAACTCCTTTATTTTCATACAATGGAGCGTCATTAAAGGCAATTTTGAGGTCAACGCGGTCAATTCGTGATAATGGGTGGCAAACAAGGCTCGACATTTGTTTAGTTCGTGCAAGTGTTCTACCACCGCCCAGGCGATTGACAAGCCGTCAAACGTTGCGGTGCCGCGGCCGATTTCATCCAAAATTACAAACGAACGCTCGTCCGCCTGATTTAAGATGCTTGCAGTTTCAACCATTTCAACCATAAAGGTGGAGCGGCCGCGCGCCAAATCGTCCGAAGCGCCGACACGGGAAAAAATCTTGTCTATTACGCCGATATGGGCAGATGCACAAGGAACAAAAGAGCCCATTTGCGCCATAATGGCAATAATGGCGTTTTGGCGGAGAAACGTCGATTTACCGGCCATATTGGGACCGGTCAGAAGCCACAACCGGCCGTGAGCGTCGTCCAGTTGGCAGTTGTTTCCGACGAACGCCCCCGCGTTTTCTTTGGATATCGCATTTTCAACAACCGGATGCCGCCCTTCCTTGACGTCAAAAACAAGGCTGTCGTCAATCTGCGGCCGGCAATAGTTTTTCTCCACGGCAAGATCCGCCAAAGCGGAGGAAACGTCAAGTTCGGCCATGGCTTTGGCGGTGCGCGAAATATCCTCGGACGCCAGACGGACATCTTTGACCAGGTTGTCAAACATCTCCAGCTCCATAGCCAAAGCCTTGTCGGCGGCTCCGCGAATCTTGTTTTCAAGTTCGGTCAGCTCCACTGTGGTAAAACGCGTGGCGTTCAACACCGACTGCCGATGAATAAAGTCTTTGTTCTCCAGCATCTCCGGCGCAAATTTGCTCTGCACTTCGATAAAATAGCCGATGACATTGTTATATTTGATTTTGAGATTGGATATCCCGGTGGCTTCGGCATACTTGTTTTGCAGCTCGACAATCATCTTATGGCTGTCGTTTTTAAGCAGCTTTATTTCATCCAGCGGCGGATAAAAACCTTCACGGATAAAACCGCCGTCACGTGCCAGAAGAGGCAAATCCTCAGCCAGAGCCTGTTCCAACGTTGACACCAGATTGCTGTGTTCGCCCAGATTATTCAAAACCGTTTTCAGAGAATCGGGAAACTCGCTCAAAATCTGTTCGTCAGTGTTTTGATTGAAGCTCATCACCAGATTTTTCAACTGCGGCACAACCGCCAGCGCCGTCTTAATATTGGCAAGGTCACGAGGGCCGCCGCGTCCGAGGCTGAGCCGGGACACGGCTCTTTCAATATCAGGACAAGCCTTGAGAATTGCACGGACTTCCTGACGGATACGATTGAAACGGGTAAAAAATTCAACACTGTCCAAACGCCGGTTGATACCTTCAATATCCTTCAGGGGATTAGATACGCGGGAGGCCAGCAGACGGCCGCCGGCACCGGTCACGGTGCGGTCAATGACGCCAAGCAGACAGGAATTTTTATCTCCGGTCAACGCTTCTACCAGTTCCAGCGAACGCCGAGTGGCGCCGTCTATTTCCATAATCTGGCTTTCAGTTACCTTGACCGGTTTGGAAATCAGCGGGATTTTTCCTTTTTGGGTATTTTCGACATAGTCAAGCAATACGCCGGCAGCGGTAATCTCTGCGCGGGTAAAGTTTCCAAAAGCCTCGACAGCCTCAACCTTGAAAACCGTTTCCAGGCGTTTTTTTGCATTTTCGCTGTTAAAACGCGCCTGGGGAAGAACCGAAAGCTGGTCGCGATAGTCGTTGAGGACGTTAAATATCTGCGGATTTTGGAGGTAAGTGTCGGAAATAACGGTTTCTACCGGATTAAGGCGGGACAGGATGCCGGCCAGAACGACGCCCTCATCCTTGGCCTTAAGCGCAACCTCCTGCAAATAAAAATCGCCGGTGGAAATGTCCAGCCAAGAAAGCCCTAAGGTATCGTTGACTTTGGCCAGCGTAAGCAAAAAGTTGTTTTTCTTGGCGTCCAACAAAGGTTCTTCAGTCAGGGTTCCGGCGGTTACCAGGCGGATGACCTCACGTTTGACGACGGATTTGGCACCGCGTTTTTTAGCTTCTTTGGGGTCCTCGACCTGCTCGCAGATGGCAACTTTATATCCCTGACGGATGAGTTTGGCCAGATAGCTTTCGTAAGCATGAAAGGGAACACCGCACATCGGAATGTCCTGACTGTCCAGTTTGCCCCGTTTGGTCAGGGCAATATCCAAGGCCTTGGACGCTATAACGGCATCGTCCAAGAACAGTTCGTAAAAGTCTCCCATCCGGTAGAAAAGCAGATAGTCCTGATGTTCTTTTTTGATTTGGAGATACTGCGCCATCATCGGCGTCATTACAGCTGATTTTTCTTTAAGTTCGTTCATTTTATCTCAAAAATTTAATGATTTTAAACTTGTTATATAATAATATGATTGCATCTTAAGTCTAGGATTAATTGCAAGATATAGGACGGGAAATATGTTTGAGCGTGCCAGAAATGCCCTGGGAATTGAAAAAAATTCCAAATTTGTGGAACGGGTGCTGTTTTTGAGCTTTCCGACAGCACTGGTTTTCATCACACTGGCGGCATTCCGCCTGGTTGACCCGATGCTGGCGGTCATCTCGCTCGGCGCCGTGGTTATGTTTAACATCGTACTGCTGTTTCCGCTGACGTTCGAGCTTCAACAAATCAAACGTTATGTGACAACGCTTTCCAACGGCGGAGAATTTGACGAAAGCAAGATGACGCTCTCGGAAAAAGACGCCAAAGAAATTGTGGACGCCGTTAATGCGATGCATCGTTTCTGGGCTCAGAAAACCGACATGCTGGAAGCGCAGACGATTTCCGACACGGCCGTACTTGATTCCCTGCCCGACCCCATCATGATGATTGACCGGGCCGGAAACATTTTGGGAGCGAATCTTTCCGCCCGCAACACCTTCGGCAAAAACATCACCGACAAAAACGTTGAAAAACTGTTTCGTTCAAATAATTTTATTAATGCGGTGGCCAAAGTTCTGAACAAGGAAAGCAAATCGGAGAACTTGATTTTTTACATAGACAAGCCGGTAAACCAAAAACTGTATGCCCATATCAAACAACTGCCGTGGTTGTCCAAGGGCAAAGCGGTAGCGGTGATTTCGGTTTATGATCTGACCAAGTCGATGAAAATCGAAAAAATGCAGTCGGATTTCGTGGCGAACGCCAGCCATGAACTCAGAACCCCGCTGTCTATCATCTCAGGGTTCATCGAAACGCTGCAAACCTCGGCCAAGGACGATCCTGACGCCCGCGACAATTTTTTGAAGATTATGTCCGAACAAGCGGAATATATGTCATCTCTTATCGAGAATCTGCTGTCGCTTTCAAAAATAGAGATGAAACAGGACCAAAAACCGGAAGAAAAAGTTGACGTGCTCGACATCGTGGAAGAAGCCGGCGAAGCCCTGTCGATGAAAGCTCAGGAAAGAGACATGAAAATAAAAATCGAGAGCGAAGACGGCATTCCCGAAATCACCGCGGACCGCGCCCAAGTCAAACAAATTATACAAAACCTGACCGACAACGCCGTCAAATACGGCCTTTCGGGAACCGACGTCACCCTGAAAGTGTCCAATTGCGACAAGATTCCGCTGTCGAAAAGCTTTAAGACATCCGCGGGCAAAGCGGTCGCCGTCGCTATCAACAACAAAGGGCCGAAAATCTCACCGGAAAATCTGGCCCGTCTGACCGAACGGTTTTATCGGATGCAGGAGCATAAAGACCTGAACATCAAGGGCACCGGTCTGGGCCTCTCCATCGCCAAACAGATTATTATCCGTCACAACGGCAATCTGACGGTCAATTCAAACAACTACAACGGAACAACGTTTACCATTTATCTGCCGGTTGAACAATAAAAGGAGCTGTTTATGAAACTGGAAGTTTTGGGTACGAATGCGGCCTTTGCCAAAGAAGGCGTCAACAATTCCTTTATCCTGTGGGATAACGACGGCCTAGGAATACTGTTGGACTGCGGCTTCAGCGTGTATCAGGCTTTGCTTGAAAAAGGCTATGCCGAAAAGCTGAAGGCGGTACTTGTCAGCCATTTGCATCAGGATCATTGCGGTTCGCTGGTCAACCTGCTGGATTACCGTTATAAAGTTTTGGGGCAAACCACTGCGGTCGCCGGAGCTCCCGACGACAAGTTTATGTTTATGCATTCCGGCAACGGCTGGGAGGCCAAAACAGCCCCTTTGCCGGATGAACTTCGTCTGGATACCTTTGAAGTTCCTCATGCCAAGGGAATGCGGTGTTTGTCGCTAATGGTTAACGAAAAGCTTTATTACAGCGGCGACAGTGCAATTTCGCTGTTGGATACGCCCGCCGTGGCCAAAGCGGAAATGATTATTCACGACGTCAGTTTGAGCAAAGGCGGCATCATTGTCAGCATTGATGAGCTTAACAAGGCACCGGCCGATATCAAAGCCAAAACTTTCGTCTCCCATTATCTGCCGAAAGATTATGACGCTCTGGCCGAAAAAGTTCAGCAATATGGTCTGGGCGGCGTTTTAAAACCCGGGGATGTTTTTGAACTGAAATAAACGGTTTCCGACTGCAAAAAAATCGAAACAGAAATTTCTGCCTGAGCCGGCACTGACAAAACAGTGCCGGCTTTTTTTACGGCAGACGGAGGACTTTCTCCTTAGCAAACTCCGGGAAACATCCTCCGCCCAAGGTCATTTTCGGAACATCGTTCCTCAACCAGTATTATCTGCGCGCGTTGATTGTTGAAACGATAATACCACATTTAACAATGTATTCTGCCTATACTACATATGCAAGCACTTTCTCTTCTTAACGTTGATTTATTTCAAAATGACAACCTCCGGCAAGAAAGAATTGACAAGCTTTACCGCCTTTGCTATGGTGCGCCCCAACGTGATTATATTTATTTCCATTATTAACTAAAAACAAAATTATTATGTTTAGCAAAAAGTTTTTTTCGCAAATCGTAAACACGGTATCTATGGTTACCGCAGCGTATTTTGCCGGAAGCGCCGTTTATCTGTTCTGCTGTGTTCCCGGTATCAGAAGCATTGTCATATTCATTCAGCTGATTGGAATAATGTTTACATTCATTATGTGGTATTGTTTACGCGAATGGCTGAACGAAAGAGCCGTATTCAGCAGTTTGAATCAGCAAAAAGCCGATATTGCCCTTTGTCTGACCGTTTACAGCTCGGGGGTTGCCTTTTTTCATTTTTGGACAAAGGCTTATATGAACCTTGGCGGTCCGGCGGAAGAGCATCTGCATTATACGGCAATGTTTTGCCTGGGCGGATGTTTATTCTCTTTAGCGGCGCTGAGCATCGTACATCATTGGTTTGCCCTCTCAAAAAAAATTGATTATGAACAACAATAAACTGCTATGGCTGGTCCTGCACACAATGACGGGACTTATATTTCTGGGACTGGTTTATCTGCTGTTCTTTGAGGAAAGCCTGTTCGAACATATGGCAAATTATTTATGCCTGTCTCTTTGTCTGGCGATAATTCAGCTGTTATTCTTATATGTTCTGGGAGTGCTGGCAATCAAAAAGCTAAAACCGGAAACCAGACGACAGCGGCTGCTTTTGCTGGCAACTATCGTTTGCGGGCTAGCGTTTCAGGCGGCAACGGACATTTTTATGGTACGGATGTGCATCTCTACCATTTGGGATGAAAACTATTTTTTCTATTTAAACTGGCGAATGGCGACATTGTTGATATCCATTCTCTCAGTTGCGCTTATGCCTTATGTGGTCATGATGGCAAAACCTAAAAAAAAGCTCCCCGATTAGAGGAGCTTTTTATTTTTTTATTGCCTTATTCTTTGGATGCCTTAAAATTTTTGGCAAACTCAAACTTGTCAATGCCGTTGACCGTCGTAACCGCCGAATTGCCCAAGAGAGCGGGCAATTCCATACTGCAGAAAACGCTGCGCGGATCGGCATTATCAACAAATGCGGTAATATTGCCGGCAGCCTCGTCAATCAGACGCTTGGAAGCTTCTTTCCAAATCAGTGCGACATCGTCATCATTCAAGCCGGTATCCGAGCTGGCGAATCCCATTTCCACCAGCTTAGCCCCGCAGGGGGTATGCTCTATCATCATTTTGCCGCGGTTGGCGTTGACATATGCAAAAGCATCGTCACGATTTTTTTTGTTCGGCAGAAAACTGACGCTGTAGACAACCAGAGAGTCTTTTGGCGTACAAACATCATACGTTTTGGCTACTTTAAGCCCTTCCAAGAATAAGCTTTTCATTGTTCCTTTTTCTTTTTACTTTTCACAATATCCAAGGCACCGTTGCCGACAATGATATCCGCGGTATCGTTGTCACCAATTTCGCCGTTGAGAATCTTTAATGCTAATTTATTCTCAATTTGATTTTTTAGCAACCTTTTTAGTGGTCTTGCTCCATAAATCGGGTCATAACCATTGTTGACTATCCAGATAAAGGCGGCATCATTGACGTGGAGATGGATGTTTCTCTCGGCCAGGCGCTTTTCAATATTGTCAATCTGTATCCGGGCAATGTCTTTGATGTTAGACTTGTCCAGACGATGAAACATGGTGATTTCATCTATACGGTTGATAAATTCCGGACGGAAAGAAGCCTTAACAATATCCATTACCTTAGCCCTGACCTTTTTAGGGTCATCTGCTCCGGTCGCAGTAGCCAAAATCTCAGACCCTAGGTTTGAAGTCATAATGATAATGGTGTTTTTAAAGTCTACGGTACGACCCTTGCCGTCAGTCAGACGGCCATCGTCCAAAACCTGGAGCAAAATATTAAAGACGTCCGGATGCGCTTTTTCGACCTCGTCAAACAAGATAACCTGATACGGCCGGCGGCGGACGGATTCCGTCAGAAAGCCGCCTTCCTCATATCCGACATATCCCGGAGGAGAACCGATTAAACGTGCAACCGCATGTTTCTCCATATATTCGGACATATCAACGCGCAGCAATGCAGTCTCATCGTTAAACAAAAATTCTGCCAAAGCTTTGCTCAATTCGGTTTTGCCGACGCCGGTCGGCCCCAAAAACAAAAACGAACCTATCGGCTGGCGGGAATCGCCGATGCCGGCGCGTGAACGCCTGACAGCGTTAGAAACGGCAACAATGGCGTCTTTCTGCCCGATAACGCGTTTGGAAAGAAACTCCTCCATGTGCACAAGTTTTTCACGTTCGCCTTCCAACATTTTATCAACGGGAATGCCGGTCCATTTGGAAACAACCGCAGCGATGTCCTCCTCATTTACAGTTTCGGAAAAACTGTTTTTGTGCTTTTCGGCATTTTCTTCAGCTGCTTTAATCTTACTTTCCAATCCGGGAATAATGCTGTACTGAAGTTCTCCCGCACGTTCAAACCGGCCTTCGCGTTTGGCGATTTCCACTTCTACGCGGGCCTTATCCAACTTATCCTTCAAATCGGTGAAGTCTGCCAGCCCCTGTTTTTCTTCTTTCCATTTTTCTTCCAGAGATTTGGCCTTGGCTTCCAATCCAGAAATCTCGTAACCGATAAGTTCCAGACGTTCCTTGGATTTTTCGTCAGTTTCTTTTTTCAGGGCTTCGCGTTCGATTTTAAGCTGTAATATGCGGCGATCCAACTCATCCAATTCTTCCGGCTTGGAATCAATGGCCATACGCAAAGAACTGGCGGCTTCGTCCATCAGGTCAATTGCCTTGTCCGGCAGAAAACGGTCGCTGATGTACCGGTTGGACAAAGTGGCAGCGGCAATCAAGGCCGAATCCGAAATCTTTACGCCGTGATGAAGTTCAAACTTTTCCTTTATGCCGCGCAGAATGGAAATTGTTTCTTCCACATTCGGTTCACCGACATACACGGCCTGAAAACGGCGGGCCAGAGCGGCATCTTTTTCAACATACTTTTTATACTCATTCAACGTCGTCGCCCCGAGGCAATGCAATTCACCGCGGGCCAAAGCCGGTTTCAAAAGGTTAGACGCATCCATGGAGCCCTCGCTGGCACCGGCACCGACCAAGGTATGCATTTCATCAATAAAAAGAATAATGCTGCCGTCGGAGGATTCAACGTCTTTCAGTACTGCTTTCAGGCGCTCTTCAAACTCACCGCGGAACTTTGCACCGGCAATCAATGCGCCCAAGTCCAGAGCCAACAGACGCTTGCGGCGCAGGCTTTCCGGCACGTCGTCATTAACGATGCGCATCGCCAACCCCTCGACAATGGCCGTTTTGCCGACGCCCGGCTCACCTATCAGAACCGGATTGTTTTTGGTACGGCGTGACAAGACCTGAATGGTGCGGCGAATTTCATGCTCCCGGCCGATAACCGGATCAAGCTTGCCTTCCTTCGCTTTTTGGGTAATGTCTATGGTAAACTTTTTCAGGGCCTCAAAATTATCTTCGGCACTTTCGCTGTCGGCAATCCTGCCCTTGCGGTATTCGTTAATCACCTGATTAAGTTTAACGGCATTTACGCCGGAAGCTGTTAAAATATCATAGGCTTCATTGCCGGAAGTCATGGACAGGGCCTGAAAAATCCGCTCAATGGTAACAAACCTGTCTCCGGACTTATCTGCCAGCTTTTCGGCTTCCATCATCACCATGGTGAAATCCTGAGACATCAGGCTTTGGACGCCGGAACCGGCTACCTGGGGCAATTTTGCAAACGCAGTTTCAACCTTGTCGCGTATTTGGGTGATGCTTCCGCCGGCCTTGAGAATCAGATTGACAATCAAGTCGTTTTTATCGTCCAAAAGAACTTTCAGCAAATGCAACGGCGTAATGTACTGGTTGCGATTAGCCGCAGCCAGGTTGATTACGTCCTGCATCAGTTCTTTGGAACGGTCTGTTAATTTTTCAAAATCCATAATTTATACCTCTCTTTCTTCTAATAATAGATATAGGAAGCCGGGAGGTACAAAATCAAGCAGAGCAAACTATTTTTCCGGTTGAAGCTTGATTAAGGTTATCTCGGACGGCGCCAGCAGACGCATACTCGGCCCCCAGGTACCGGCTCCGTTAGAGACATAGAGGTCAATGCCATTGACTTTATAATGTCCCGAAAGATATGTATTGGCCTTTTTGGCCAGCCAGTGGAACGGGAATATCTGTCCGCCGTGGGTATGGCCGGACAACATCAGTTCATAGTTAAACGAAGTCAAGTTGTCAATCAGGGAGGGGTTGTGAGACAGCAAGACACGGAAATTATCGCGGCTGCTGCCTTTGAGCGCACGCTCAAAGTTAATGCTGAAGGTCGGGTGAGCCACGGAGGTTCCAGCATCGGGAATTCCGGAGACGAAGACGTTGGTGTTGCCAATCATTAATCCGCGGTTAACCAACATTTTGAAACCAAGCTGACGAAACTTATAAGCCCAGCCGGTTAAACCGCTGTAGTATTCGTGGTTTCCCATAACCGAATAAATTCCGTAAGGCGCACTCAACATTCCCAAGGCATTAAGCTGCCGGTCAATCTTGTCGACACGGTCATCCATAATGTCTCCGGTCAGAAAGATAATGTCGGGATTAAGCCCGTTAACCTTGTTAATGACATTGTAAACACGGCTCATCGGGGTCGTCCGATTGATGTGGAGGTCACTGAGCTGGACAATGGTAAGTTCACGGTTAACCAAGGGGGTCTTAATATTCAGCGTATTAACGGCGGGAGAGCGTACTCCTTCGTAAATGCTGTATATGCAAAGAAGAAACGTGGCCAAAACCGTAATCATATTGGCACGGGCAAGCACGCTGATGTTTTTGGGATTAAGCGTCCAGCTGCCGCAGCCGATAATTTTGGTTATGCCATACAACGCGTACCATATGATGTCGCGGACAATGAGCATAAACAAAAGCAGAAAAACAAAACCAAATAACGTAAAACCGCAGAAAGAGATAACGGCGAAGACAGTATCGCTTATAAATTTCAGCTGCCCCAAACCACCGATAATAAGCGGCGCAAACCACCCTAAAACCACAAACAAGGCTATCAGAATTTTAGTACCGCGTCTGAGGTCGCTGTAACTGACCAAAGTTCTGACGGTAATAATAGAACAGGCAATCGCCGTTACTAAAGCAATAACTAAAAAAATCACTTCACAAGTCTCCACGTTCTGCAGATATTAGTCTTCAACAAAATAATATCAAAGGCCCTTAAAGTACGGCGGCGGCTGCAACCGACTTTGCGGTACGGCGGGGGCGGGTTACCTTGGGCGCCTTAACTTCTTCCGAGCCGGATATCAATTCCGACTTGGCGTCCGCCGGGCTGATTTCAATGATTTTAAATTCCCGTTTTGCCGGAGCGGCCGCTTCCGCAACCGGTGACGCCTCAACAACGGCAGGAGCCGCGGCAGTCTCAGCGACGGCCGGAGCCTGAACGGCATTTTCAACTTCTGCAGGCGCCTCGTTTTCTTTTACGGCAGCAACCGGACGCTGCATATTCTTACGTTCATTAATTTCGGTGACTATCTTACGGTAATGTTCGGCATATTGGCGGAAGACTTCAGCTTCGACATAATCGCCGTTGCCATGCGCTTCTTTGGCCAGTTCATTATATCTTTTTATCAAATCCAGAGCTGTACCGCTGATTTTTCCGGCAGCACTGATACTGTCGAACTTATAATTCAAAGAATAAATCTGATTGTAGTTATTGTTGTTATTACGATATTTATTATTAGTTTTTTTCATACACACATTACCATAAATATTTTCTTCAGAGATGTCTGAAGTGTTAAAATTTCAAATGTAAAATAAAAAATTTTGTTTTAGATGAAATAAAAGGCGCAAAACAAAAAAGTAAACAAAGCCGCCGAGATAACCGTCATATTACATAATAATTCACTAAAAGCAACTTATTTTTTTAAGATTACACATCTTTCAACGTCGCCTAAATCTTTTATTATCTGCAAAAGTTTAAGCCCCTGCGCGCAGAAAATGCGGGCGACTTCTTCAGCCTGTTCGATGCCCACTTCCAAAAACACAATACCGTCGGGATTTAGCAGCAGAGGAATCTCCGATGCCAAACGGCGATATTCGCGCAATCCGTCGGAACCGCCGTCCAACGCCTTGAGAGGATCGTATTTCCGAACCTCAATGTCTAAGCGGGGAATGTCTGCCGAAGGAATATACGGCGGATTGGAGACAATCATATCAAACGTCATACCCAAGTTGACATGAAAATTATCTTCAGCCCAGCTTTTGTTAACGAAATTCACTCTGTCGGCAACATTTAAATTATGGGCATTGCGCCGTGCAATTTCAAGAGCCGGACGCGAAACATCCACCCCAACGCCGGTCAGTTCGGGACAATCGGCGAGGATGGAGAGCAAGATGCACCCCGAGCCGACGCCCAAGTCCAACACGTTTTTAACGCAATGAATTCCGGCATAGCCCACCGCAGCCTCAACCAGCACCTCGGTGTCCGGCCGGGGCGACAGAACGTCTGAGGAAACCTCAAAATCATATTTGTAAAACCCGCGGGTACCGAAAATTTTATCCAACGGCTTATGCGAGAGACGCTCTTTCAGCATTTTTTTAAGCTGTTTTTGCTGAACAGAATCCAAATTAGCACGACAAAAACGCACTTCCGACGTCTCAATTCCCAAAACGTGCGCTATCAGCATACGCGCTTCCAACCGCGGCGAATCAATTTTTCCGGCGGCAAGCTTACGCGCCGTTTTTATCATTATGCTTTCTAAATCAGAATCCATCTTCGCACCCAAAAAAAGACCGGAAACATCACAAACGATGTCCGGTTTCCTTTATAGCAAAGAAAAGTAAATAAAAAATTACGAATGGCAATTCTCTTCTTTTCGCAACAGAACCGTGTGAGCATCTTTTTCAGCAACAGCTCCCCGCTTTTTCAGCTCGATAACCTTACGAATACGAAGTTCCATACGGCGGATAAAGCTCTCGATATCCAAACCGAGCAACGCTTTTTCCTCCGAGGAGAGAATCCCTTTTCCGTCCACGCGGCTATGTAAACTTTCCGTACGCATAGCAGTCTCCCTGTCTGTCTGAATATTATATCACGCTTTGGCTTTAATTGCAAGCAAAACAAGGTTTTGCAGTTTTTCAAAGGCCTTTTTTTCTATTTGGCGCACCCGTTCGCGGCTGATGTTGAATTTGGCGCCGATTTCTTCCAAAGTAACAGGCTCTTCCCGGAGCATCCGGTTTTTGATAATATACTGTTCGCGTTCATCCAGACTCTTCAGACACTGCTGCAGAATCTTAGCCTTAAAGCCGGCTTCCTGCCGACGAGCGAGGTTTTCTTCAATATTTTGGCTCTTGTCGACGATAAAATCAATTTTTTCGTCTTCATCCTCATCAGAGACCGAAACGTTAAGCGACTTGTCTCCGCCCAGGCGGCCGTTCATCTCCTTAACTTCAGCCTCGTCAACAACCAGTTCGCGGGCAATGGCAGAGACTTCGTCAGGAGAGAGTTCCTTGTTTTCATAAATCCCCAAACGGGCTTTGATGCGGTTAAGGTTATAAAAAAGTTTTTTCTGCGCAGCCCGGGTACCGATTTTAACCAGAGACCAGGAACGCAAAATGTAATCATTGATAGCCGCCTTAATCCACCAGATGGCATAAGTGGCCAGACGGACTTTTTTGGAAAGGTCGAATTTTTTAACCGCCTGCATCAACCCGATATTGGCCTCGGAAATAATATCCGCCATCGGCAATCCGTAATGACGGTAGTTGAAAGCGATTTTGGCTGCCAGACGCAGATGCGAGGTTACCAGAGTCTGAGCGGCATTCATATCGCCGCGGCTTTGGAAATCGACAACAAGCTTTTCTTCTTCGGCCTCGCTCAAAACCGGAAACTTCTTAATCTGTTCCATATAGGAAACCAGACTGTTGTCACTGACAAGAGCGGGCAAATTAGACGTTCTAACAACAAGTTCAGAACCTGTACTCATTATAAATCAACCTCTTTTCTTCAACCTAATAAAGCATATGCTGATATAGTCTTCGTTTTATAAAAAACAACACCATCAGCAAAGAATGATAGTAGTCTTATTTACATTCCGTTGCAATATATTTTTGTAAAAAGTTACAAATAAATCAGTATGTAAAACGGAGCAGAGAATTTTCTGACGATGAGGAACCGTAGTTAATGATATCGGCCGAAATACCGCCGTTTTGAGGATACAGCAACAGATAAAG
>OHTB01000535.1_pt1 | contig 20911 bp, 17 predicted proteins | sample 1578771 | NCBI WGS metagenome assembly OHTB01 (sample SAMEA3879516, study PRJEB24766) | human gut metagenome | biome: human-associated habitat; feature: feces | place: USA | collected 1985/1987 | reverse complement strand
GCTACGCCCTCCGACACGGGGGCTACAACAAATCGGACCTCTCCGAGGTCCTTACCTGCTTGTCTAGGACAAGGGATACCTATACGGAAAATAACTTAAGTTGATACTTCTAATGCGCAACTCCTGACTAGGTTGGCCTTCTACTTGGCATAATCTGAATAATTGATTAATTTTGTGGCAAATTGAGCCAAATGATGAAAGAAAATAATCAAAACGAACATATTGACGAGCTAGACCAAAATAGTGAGCATCTGCCAGCTTCAGAGCACTCCAGCGAAGACTCCATTAAGGATGGGAGTGGTAGCTATGTACTGAGCGGAATGTATCGCAATTGGTTTCTCTCCTATGCCTCCTATGTAATTTTGGAGCGTGCAGTGCCCCACATAGAGGATGGACTGAAGCCGGTACAGCGACGCATTCTCTACACGATGTCGCAGATGGACGACCGCCTCATCAAGGTGGCGAACATTGTGGGTCAGACCATGTCGCTTCACCCCCACGGAGATGCCAGTATCGGCGATGCATTGGTGCAGCTAGGTCAGAAAGACTTATTGATTGACTGCCAAGGTAACTGGGGTAATATCCTCACGGGCGATGGAGCAGCTGCCGCTAGGTATATAGAGGCAAGGCTCACCCCTTTTGCCAAAGAGGTGCTTTTCAGCGATAAAATCACCGACTACAAGCTCTCCTACGATGCTACGCACAAGGAACCGGTGGCACTACCAGTGAAGTTTCCCCTACTCCTTGCTCAGGGTGCAGAAGGTATTGCTGTGGGGCTCTCCTGCAAGATACTCCCCCACAACGTCCGTGAGCTACTGGAGGCTTGCATTGCTTATCTCAAAGGAGAAGAATTTGAGCTTTATCCCGATTTTCCAACAGGCGGGCTGATGGATATCAGCCGTTACAATGACGGCGAGCGTGGTGGGCAAATCAAGGTGCGGGCACTGATTGAGAAAAAAGATGCCAAGACCCTTGCTATCACGGAGATCCCCTTTGGTCGTACCACCAGTTCGATCATTGAGTCGATTATGCGGGCGAATGATCGGGGTAATATTAAGGTGCGGAAGATTGATGATAAGACGGCTGCCACAGTCAATATCGAGATACAGCTACCCCCAGGCACTTCGTCCGACAAAACGATTGATGCCCTCTACGCCTTTACTGATTGTGAGGTGAGCATTGCCCCCAATTGTTGCGTGATCCGTGATGAAAAACCAGAGTTTCTCAATATTACAGAGGTACTCAAAGATGGGGTGGAGCGCACCATGACCTACCTGCGTGCTGAGCTAAAGATCAAACTAGCAGAGCTAGAGGAGCAGCACCTTAAGAGCTCTTTGGAGGAGCTATTTATCCAGAGACGTATCTACAAGGACAAGGAATTTGAGCAGGCCAAGAATCTAAAAGTGGCGATTGCTCATATCCGTGAGCGACTATCCGATGCTCTGGAGGGAATGATACGCCCTGTGACGGACGATGATCTAAAGCTCTTGCTTGAGCTCCGGATGGCACGCATCCTTCGCTTCAATGAAGAGAAAAACCAACTCTTCATTAAAGGGCTTGAAAAGGAGATGGCAGAGATCAAAGAGACGCTGAATGACATCCGCTCTTACACCATCAAGTGGTACCAAAAACTACTCAAAGAGTATGGCGATAAATATCCCCGCCTCACCAAGATCCAAAGCTTTGATGAGATTCAAGTCGCCAAGGTGGTGCTGAAAAATGAAAAGCTCTATGTAGATCGTGAGGGTGGTTTCATCGGCACAGGTCTGAAGAAAGACGAATTTGTCTGCGAAGTCTCGGACCTTGATGATGTGATTGTCTTCTTGAGAGATGGACGGTACCTCATTACCAAGGTGGCCGATAAAGCCTTCGTTGGCAAAGAGATCATACACGTAGCTCGCTGGATCCGCAATGACAAGCGTACTATATATAATGTGATCTACAGAGATGGCAAGAATGGGGCTGCCTACATCAAGAGGTTTAATATCCCATCGCTGATTCGTGATCGGGAGTACCATGTGACACAGGAAAAGCCGGGTTCTAAGATCCTTTACTTCTCCGCCAACCCCAATGGAGAGGCTGAGACGGTGAAGGTGGTTCTTCGGCCTACCCAAAGGGAGCGGAGGAGAAAGCTGGTCTTTGAACGAGATTTTGCTGAGATCTTGATCAAAGGGCGCACCGCCAAAGGGAACCTCCTGACCCGAGGGAATGTATTCAAGGTAACGCTCAAGGAGCAAGGGGCTAGCACGCTCGGGGGCCGAAAGGTATGGTTTGACTGGGATGTCTTCCGCATCAATTACGATGAGCGGGGTAGCTACCTAGGGGAGTTTGCTGGCGACGACCAAGTTTTGGTGATTAGGGAAAATGGAGAGTGCTACACCACAGGGTATAGCGATGCCACCCACTTCGAGCGAGATATCAAGGTGATTGAGCCATACGACCCTGATAAGATATGGACCCTGGTCTACTACGATGAGGAGGCAAAATACACCTATATTAAGCGCTTCCCAATAGAGGAGGATGGTGGGCGAACCTTTATCCAAGGGGAGGAGCAAAAAAGGGTGCTACTCCTGAGTGAGGAGGTATATCCACTGATCAAAGTGACCTTTGGCGGAGGAGACGAGCACCGTATGCCGATCGAGATAGACGCCGAAACATTTATCGGTGAAAAGAGCATTCGAGCCAAAGGAAAGCGGATCAGTAACTATGAGGTGGCAGAGGTAGAGGAGCTACCTCCTGCAAGAGTACCAGAGGAGGGGGAAGAATCGGAAGAGGAATCGGCAGAAGCTGAGGAGTCAAAGGAAAGTAGTAAGAAGTCCAAAGATGACCTTAAGGAGACGCTGCACCTCATAGAGGAGGCAACCGGACAGAAGATGCTACAGTTTGAAGAGGATGATGAGGAGGATTAAGCAGAACCATTGGAGAAGGGGGTGGATGCTCGTGGCACTTCTGCCTATCTATTGCTCTGTAGCTTTGGCACAAGAGCCTACTCAGGAGAAGTGGTACCAAAAACTAGGTAAGTGGGTAGAGGGAGAGCCTTGGAGCTGGGAGGGTAATTTACCCATGACCCACACTAAGTATCTATTTCACATTGGGGAGATGGGGGTGAAGGACCAATACCTTAGCCCCATAGCACACCGTGGAATGGAGGGAAAGCTCTCTTTCCTCACCGACTTTGCCGCATCGAGCCAACGCTCATGGCATATCTATCAAGATGTGTCACTCAATCTAGCTTCGCTCAAGAATAAAGCCAATGGTACGGTGATGTATAGTCTCGGGGTGGACTATGCCGTGGGTCCTAGCTGGCGAGTAGTGAAGCACAAAGGGCTATCCCTAGACCTTGCCCCGCTCCTAGCACTCAATGTGGGAGGGCATATCAAGGAGTCCAACACCAATAATATAGGCAATGTGAAGGCCAATATTGGACTAGATGGTTGGGGACGCCTGAGGTATCAAATCCCATGGAAGACCATGCCACTCAGCATCAGCTACTCTGCTCAAATACCGTTGATGATGGGGGCGTTTCACCCAGAATATGGGCAGAGCTACTACGACTACGTTTCGGGTGATAATGGAGCCAAGATAGCCATTCACTTCGGCTCTTTTCATAATACAATTGGCATCAAGCAGAGGCTACTTATTAATCTACCTATCCACAATCTCACCCTCACGGTGGGGGCGGAGCATAGCTATTTCGGACAGAAAATCAATCATACCACCTACAAATCGGGGTGCTGGAATCTAGTGGTGGGACTTTCCTTCGATAGCTTTAAGCTCTCGGGAGGGAAAGCGGTTGCCTCGCCACAAATCACCAATAGATATCGCGACTAATGAATAAGATAAGACTAGCCATACTTTCACTGGTGGTGATTGCCCTAGGTGGTTGTATTCCAGAGACACCAGGAGAGGCGGATCAAGTGACCAACTTTGAAGCACTCTGGAAGATCATGGATGAGCACTACTGCTTTTTTGAGGAGAAGGGGGTGGATTGGAATGAGGTGCACGACCGTTATTTGGCAAAGCTAAAGGAATCGGAGCAGAGTACTCTGAGCTTCTTCTATTTATTATCGGATATGCTGAATGAGCTGAAGGATGGTCATATCAACCTCTACTCCGACTTTGATATCAGTGGTTACCCCATTGCCCCCGACCCTACTACGGGGCTCAATATCTATGCACGACGCAGAGATCTATCTGGGCGTTTGATGATTTCGGGCGGGATGAGGTATGGACTCTTTGCCACAAAGGAGCGGACCCTCTCTTTTGGTTATATGTCCTATGGTAGCTTCTCCAGTGGTATTGGCAATATGCCGGTGATCCTGTCGCTTTTTGAGAAGAGTGATGCCATTATCCTAGATCTTAGGGGGAATGGTGGGGGTTCCCTAGATAATTGCGATAAGCTACTTTCTTATTTCATTAAGGAGAAGTGCCTCATCGGCTATACGGTCCACAAGACAGGACCAGGGCATCACGAGTTCTCCAAACCCAAGGCGCATTATATCAGTCCGAGCTCTATCAAGACGCTTACGGAGAAGCCGGTGCTGATTCTGCAAGATAGGAGTAGCTACAGTGCCACCAACGACTTCCTATACAAGGTGAGGAGTGCTAAGAATGTGATCAGGATAGGAGAGCAGTCGGGCGGAGGAGCTGGCATGCCGGCTTCAGCCGAATTGCCTAATGGCTGGCGGGTACGCTACTCAGCCGTGAAGAGCTACGACAAGGATATGGTGCTACTAGAGGGAGGTGTGGCACCCGATATTGAAGTGCATAATGATAGCTTTTATGAGAAGCCTGATGCAGAGGATAGGATTCTCATCACAGCGATAAAGAAAGTATTTGAAATTAAAGGGGTACCCTACCCCACTAAGTAAACCATAAAGATGGAAAATAATTTAATGCAGATGGAGGAGGAGATCGTAAAAGCACTACGAACAGTTTATGATCCCGAAATACCAGTGAATATATACGACCTAGGATTGGTCTACGATGTAGATGTGAATCACAAAACGGGGCATGTGGTGGTGACGATGACACTCACCTCGCCTAATTGCCCTGTGGTGGACTTCCTCATCACCGACGCCCAGATGAGGGTGGAGAGTGTGAAAGGGGTGAAGAGTGCCGAGATTAAGCTCACCTTTGAGCCTGAGTGGCACCGAGATATGATGACCGACGAGGCAAAGCTGGAGCTGGGACTACTCTAAGGAAGGTGTATGATCTACTTTGCCTCGGACACCCACTTCGGTGCCTACTTTCACCAAGACCCTTTGGCGATAGAGCGGAAGTTTCTACGCTGGCTGAAGGAGATAGAGATGGATGCAACGCATCTCTTTCTGGTAGGAGATATCTTCGACTACTGGTTTGAGTACAAATATGTGGTACCTAGGGGCTATACCCGTATCCTTGGGAAGTTGGCCGATATGGCGGATCATGGCGTGGAGATTCACTTCTTTACTGGTAATCACGATATATGGGTGTATGATTACCTTCCTAAGGAGATCGGTTGTCAAGTGCATAGAGCTCCTACTACCTTTGAGCTACTCGGTAAGAAGTTTTATATCGCACACGGAGACGAGTTTATCAAGGATGATAGGGGCTTTAGGATCATCAGAGCGATCTTCCATAATCGGATATGCCAAAAGCTATATGGAAGTCTGCACCCTTGGCTCACCGTGGGCTTCGCACACCGCTGGGCACTGCATAGCCGCAAAAAAGGGTTGAAGGATCAATACAAGCAGGAGTACCGAGGTGAAAAGGAGGAGTATCTAGTGGACTTTGCCAAGGAGTATCTAGCAGAGCACCCTAATGACGCCCCCGACTTTTTCATCTTTGGGCACCGCCATATAATGCTCGATCTGATGCTCTCTCGCCAATCTAGAGTGGTGATTCTTGGCGACTGGATTACCCACTTTAGCTATGCCCAATGGGACGGCACCACCTTTGCCCTCAACCTATTTGAAAACTAGTTCGTATGAACATTCTATTCTTTTACCCCACTGGATTTGACCCTCAATGTGGTGGCACAGAGAAGGTAATGGAGACGCTTTCCAATTGCTTTGCTCGTGATGGGCATTGCGTTTTCTATGCCTCTATTCATAAAGCGACCGACTATATTGCACCATTTCCTCACTTAGTATTAGATAATGCTAAATGGAGTGCTCTCAACTCGGTGAGAATTGATCTTTTATCCAGTTTTGTACGGGAGCATAATATAGACATCATCATTGACAACTATCATCACAATAAACTCAAGTACCTTAAGATGATAGCTTCAGTGAAGAAGCAGACGGGAGTAAAGGTAGTGACGCTATACCATACCGCACCTACTGGGCACGAGCTCAGGTGGACAAGAATAAAAGAAGATGAGTGGTTAAGAACGCCGAGAAAAAAGAGGCTAAAAGAGTGCATATTAGGAAGAAAATTGCTAGCAAAATTGGAGCATAAACAAACTAGTAAGGCACTACAACTAAGGTTGAAGCACTTCGACAAGCTAGTCCTACTATCCAAGTATTTTATCCCAGAGGCGATGGAACTCTCAGGCATAAGCAGTAGTGATAAATACGCTGCTATTCCCAACCCTGTAGGTAGTCTTAAAGATACAACACAGAGTGAGACTAAAATGGATGAGCTACTTTGGGTTGGTCGTATGGCGTCGCTCAAAAGGCCTGAGAAAGCTCTTAAAGTATGGCTGGAGATACAAGACGCATTCCCTGATTGGGAGATCAACTTTGTTGGAGATGGGGAGATGTATGGTGCCCTTCAAGAGATATCAAGCCAGCTAGGGAAGCGGTGCCATCTTCTAGGCTACCAAAATCCCACCTCTTATTACGAGACAGCAAAGATCTTTTTGATGACAAGTGACTTTGAGGGGTTTCCACTAGTATTAGTTGAAGCTCAAAGACATGGTGTGGTACCCATAGCTTTCAACAACTTTGCTTCTATTAAAGATATAATAGTTGAAGGTGAAACTGGCATTACAGTCCCCACAAATGATCTCGTAACATACAAACAACAACTTACTGAATTGATGAGAAATGAGGAGAAGCTAAAAGACTTATCGGAAAAGGCAAGGCAACACAGCATGCGCTTTACCGAGGATAATGTAATACCAATGTGGTATGATCTATTTCATTCGTTGGGTTTATCACCTGAAAAATAATTTTTATTATGCCTACTGTATCAATAATAATACCTGTATACAACGTAGAGAAGTATCTTAGACGGTGCCTTGATAGCGTTATTAATCAAACGTTTGAGGATTGGGAAGCTGTCTGTGTCAATGATGGTAGCCCTGACAGCAGTGCAACTATCCTGGAGGAGTACGCGAAGAAGGATAAACGATTTAAGATCGTTACGAAGGAAAATGGAGGGCTTTCGGATGCTCGTAACGTAGGGCTTGAACATAGCACAGGTGAATTTGTGAATTTCCTTGACTCTGACGACCTGATCCACCCTCAGACCTTTGAGATTGCGGTGGGATTAGCAAGACGAGACCATTCAGATATCGTCTCCTGGTACAAAGACCGTCTATTTAGACCACTGTTATTGATCAAGTCAAAGCTAGGATTTAACATTGATAATGCACTACCCACAAACCTTCATAGGAAGTTTCATATAGATAAGGTAGATAGCTATGTAACGGACGATGTCTTTGCTCATGTAGTAGAAGACAGCCACACAAAAGTAAAGTATCCGATAAAGCACTTCTATGTGGTACGACACCTAATAAAGAGGGAGCTACTATCGGATATTAGATTTCTTAAAGGAGTTACTTTTGAGGACTTCCCTTGGTGGAGTGAAGTAATTCTCAAAAACCCTAGAGTAACGATTACCGATCTTCCTTTTTACTATTATTTCCCAAATGTAAACTCTATTGACCTGAGCAGTAAGCGATCATCTAAGATACTTAACTGGCTCAAAGGCTTGGCATATACCACCAAAATGTATCGAGAAAAAGCAACTGAATATCAAAAAGGTCAATGGGAAAAGAACTGTATGTGGCCTGTGATTATTCACCAAATAGCACGCAAGCTCAAGTATGTCCAAGAGGATGATAAGCGAGAAGATGTGCGTTGCAGACTAAAAGAGTTATGGGAAAACGGTGTTTTTGAGAATCCAACAGGCAAAAAAGAAAAGTACTATCGACAAGTAATCAAAGATTATATCAAGGCATAACCCATAATAGAATTATTGCTATGAAAATTGCAGCTATTACAATGGCTAGGAACGACCTATTTTTCCTTACAAGATGGGTCAATTACTACGGTACTGAGATAGGTTATGACAATATTTATGTGCTACTAGATGGGGAGGATCAAGAAGAACCATTGAGCGAATTTCCTATATACGTGCGAAAACTGCCTCATAGAATTCTCTCAAGAGCTAAGGGGGATAAGTACCGAATTGGAGTACTTACCAAACTGGCTCACGAGCTTCTAGACAAGGGGTATGATAGAGTAATCGGCACAGATGCTGATGAGTTTATTATAGTAGATCCGAAGCTCAACATCTCACTTAAAGAATACCTCTCACAAGCCGATATTAAGTCTTCCATCTCGCCACTAGGACTGGACTTGGGACAACGCACTCAAGAAGAACCAGACAAACTTGATCCTCTGCAATCTCTCCTTGCACAAAGAAGGTATGCAGTATTGACGTCGAGGTATACCAAGGCATCTATTATAGCAAAGCCAGTAACGTGGGGGTCGGGATATCACAGAGTGAAGGGACACAACTTTCACATTGCTACAGACCTCTATCTTATCCACACTGGATACTGTGACCTAGATATGATTGCGAAAAGAGCAGGAGATAATAGTCGGATTGATGCAGGTTGGGAAGCTCATCTTGGCAGGCGTGCACGCACTGTAGCACTTACAACTCATGGGGACCCTATTGACGGCGATAAAATGTTTGCAAAAGCAAGGAAGTTACAAACTATATTCCGCCCTATTTACGCTATAAATAAACCATTAATGCCCTATCACAAGCCTATCATAGTTAGGCTCCCAGAACGTTTTAGTGCCATTCATATATAGGAGTTACTAATTTAATTTTAAATCAATAAATATGTTGAAAACCAATAATAGGTGGGTAGTTATTATTTGGGATACTTTAATAGCATTAGCAATGATGCAAGCATGTCGCTTGCTATTCTACCACTTCAATAAAAGCCTATTTGATGAAATAGAAACATACCAAATACTCCGAATTATGAGGGGTGGCTACGTACTTGATATGGTGGCAATTGGTTATGGCTTCCTTCTCTATTACCTAATGATGATAATGGGTGCCTTTATTCCTCTTAAAGCAGAAATGAGTAAATGGTATCGCGTTATCACACACGTAAGTTATTTTGTGCCCTTCACACTCTATTTATTCATCAACATCTCTGATATTGGTTATTATCCATTTGTACTCAGGAGAGTAAATAGCGATGTATTCAAAGAGTTTGAGGGCAAAAGTACTCTAGCACTCTACAAGGATTTTATCGTTGAAAACTGGGAATTAACGCTTTCTTTCTTTGCAATACTTATACTAGGGATTATAGCGTACCAAGCTATCCGATTCAAAAGGAGCGATAAAAGATCCATACCAATATGGGCAAATAGCCTGCTCACAATTCTATTCGTGATATTCCTATTTTTTAGCATGAGAGGTAGGTGGGATTTCGCTGGTAAGCCTGTCTCTATGGAGAAGGTTACGCCCTATCTCGGCAAGCCAGAACAATTCCCTATCCTACTCAATACACCTATAGCCCTTTCTATGGACGCGACTTCCAGAAAAGAGTTTACTTTTTTCAAAGACGAAGAGTTGAACCAAGTATTTACACCCTACTATGTTGCTAAGCCTCTATGCAAGAATGACTCCCTCTTTGGCTCTATGAAAGGGCGAAATATAATGGTTATTATAATGGAGAGCATGGCAAGCGAATACATAGGCTTTTACAATCAAGAGCAAAAGGATCATATTAGTCGAACTCCATTTTTAGATAGTTTGTTTCCTCAAACTCTATATGCTAAATATAGCTTTGCCACTGGTAAGAGATCAGTAGAATCATTTCCTTCAATATTTGTTTCCCTTCCATCATTTGGTGGAACATATAATGATAGAGACTGGGAAATGTCCAACTACCAGCACTTTTCATCTTTTGATACAGGCATACCCACAGCTCTTGCTAGGCAGAATTACCACCTCAAGTTTTATCATGGTGATGATGATGGGGCGATGGGCTTCTTCCCTTTTCTTAATAGACTAGGTGTCAATGATCAGTACACAGCCAAAGGTTATATCGCCGAGCACGTCGAAAAAAAATCGGATAAGATAGGAGCTTGGGGTATACATGATCTACCGTTTGAGCTGGCTATGGCAGAGGATATGAACAGTTTGAAAGAACCATTTGGAGCATTCTTTTTCTCTCTTTCAAATCACTATCCCTTTAAAGTACCAAAGGATTTTGAGAACAGCTTCAAAGAGGGGTCACTGCCTATTCACAAAACTGCTGAATATGCCGATTATGCCCTTAGCAAGTTCTTTGAAAAAGTAAAGCAGGAGCCGTGGTTTGAGAACACCTTATTTGTAATTACAGCAGATCATACCAACCTTAGTGATCACCCGGCGTACAACAACTTGGCGGGGCATGCGGCAGCTCCTATTGCATTCTATGATCCGCAAGGGAAGCTCAAGGGAGAGATTAAGGATTATGTGGTGCAACACACCGATATCCTCCCCACTCTGCTGTACCTACTTGGCATTGAGGAGCCTGTGCTTAGCTATGGAAGCAATATCTTTGATACGAAGGCGGAGCATATAGCACTCAACTACTTCCAAGGTCAGTATATCTTTTTCACCAAAGAGATTACACTAACGATGACTCCTACTGGAGATATCAAGGCATCGGCTCCTGTGCCCTATCTACAGACCGAACCCGATAAAGCGGTCATGCCATCTAGTGAGGTACAAGAGCACTATACACGTCTTTTCAAAGCCATCGTCCAAGACTACAATCACAGAGTCTTCAAGACCTCCTTCTCCATCAAAGACGTCCTTCCCCCACCCTCCAAAGAAGAGTAATAGGCTCTATATACAAGAAGGTGGAGGTGACCAATAGTCATCTCCACCTTCTTCTTATTCCAACTGAGCGAATTAGATCGCTGCTATCACTTCAAGCTCCACAAGACCACCCTTTGGTAGTGCACATATTTGGAAAGCACTACGAGCAGGGTAAGGTGCTTGGAAATACTCAGCATAGACCTCATTTACCTTAGCGAAGTCCGCAATATCGGTGAGGAACAAAGTAGTCTTCACCACATTTTGGAGGGTCAAACCCTTTGCCTCAAGGATCGCTTGGACATTCTTAAATACCTGATGTGCCTGACCCACTACATCCTCAGCAGCAAATTGACCACTCTTAGGGTCTAATCCGAGTTGACCAGAAACAAATACAAGCCCATTGGCAGCTACGGCCTGTGAATAAGGGCCTACTGCTGCAGGTCCATTTGGAGTACTAATAATCTCTTTACTCATAATCTTAGTTGTTAATATTAATGATTCAATTATCTCTTCTGTCTTACCGCTTCATAAAGCAACACCCCCGTTGCCACCGATACATTGAGCGAACCGATTTCGCCATATAGAGGGATACGGGTAAGGTGGTCACACTGACGTATAGCATACTCCGAAAGCCCCTTATCCTCAGCACCCATTACGAGAGCTAGCGGTCCCTTCATATCGCAATCGTAGAGCAGATCCGACGCCTTTTCGCTAGCTCCCACCAGCTTCACACCAGATTGCTTTAGATAATCAATTGCTCGCTCTATAGAAGGCTCACGGCATACAGCCACTCGAGAGAGTGCCCCAGCCGATGTCTTTACCGCATCGGCAGTCACAGAGACCGAGTTTTGCTCAAAGATCACAATAGCATCTACACCAGTACACTCACAGGTACGAGCGATGGCACCAAAATTGCGAACATCAGTAATGCCGTCCAATATCACCAAGAATGGGTCTCTACCCGCCTCAAAAAGCGTAGGTACCACCTGCTCCAGTGTAAAGTAGTGGGCAGCTGCCTTAACCGCCACAATCCCTTGGTGACTACGACCTGCCAAACGGTCCAGCTTCTCCACCGGCACCCTCCTTAATGGCACCCGATGATTGCGGAGCAATTCTATTAGCTCCTTAATCCCATCGCTACTATTCTCCCTCTTGAGATAGACAAAGTCAATCTGCTCTCCAGCCTCCAACGCCTCACGTATGGCATGGATACCAAATATCATCTCATCACGATCTCTAGATCTGTTGGGGTATCTCCTACCTCCCCTTGCATTATTCCGATACATCATATTACGTTACTTATTTCGTGCTAATAGTGCTCTAGCATTGGCCAATGCTGCCTCCGTCATCTCCGCACCAGTCAGCATATTTGCCAATTCCTTAACCCTCTCCTCACCAATCACCTCTCTAATGGTGGTGAAAAAACCACTCTCTTCCTCCTCCTTACTTACCACCAACTGATGGGCCGAAAGTGCAGCAATCTGAGGCAGATGCGTAATTGATAATACTTGGATATTCCTACCCAAGCGCTTCATTACTCCGCCTAATTTCTCAGCCACCTCACCACTAACACCGGTATCAATCTCATCAAAAATCACAGTAGGCAATACACTATGCTCTGCCAAGATGGTCTTCAATGCCAGCATAAAGCGAGAAATCTCTCCGCCAGATGCGATCTCCCTAATCGGTTGCAGTTTCGTCTGTTTATTGGTGGCGAATAAAAACTGAACCGCATCAGCACCACTCTCCGTGAGCTTGTCCAGGGGCTGCAAATCCACCTTGAATGTAGCCCCAGCAATACACAGCTCCTTCATTAATGCGTGCAGTGGAGGCAATAGCTCCTTTGCCACCTTAGTACGGCGCTCAGTAAGTCTCTTTGCCAGTGCTTTTGCCACATCCTGCTTCTTCGTTAGTTCCTTTTCCAACTCCTTAAGATAGGCATCCGAATTAGTGATATTATCCAGCGTCTTTCGGTACTCATCACGAAGCTTAATGAGGTCATCGCTATCACTTAGCTTAAACTTAAAGAGCAATCCTTGCAAAAGGTCTATCCGCTCCTCAATCTGTGCCAATTCACTAGGGTCTACCTCAATGGTATCCAAAAGCCCCCCCGCCTCACGGATCATATCCGATAGTTCAAGCTCTAGCGAGGAGAGACGCTCATGCAATTCCTCCACCTGAGAATAGTGCTCAGCAGCATGGGAGAGCAAACGGGTCGCCGTATGAATCTGCTGTACCACTCCAGGAATCTCCATATCACTATCAGCAAAAGAGATAAGCATATTGAGGGCATCGGCAATCTCACTGGTATGTTGCGCCATGGACTGTCTTTCCTCAAGCTGTGTCAGCTCACCACTCCTGAGATTAGCTTGATCAAGTTGCTCCAGTTGAAAGGCAATAAACTCCTGTTCCTTTGCTTGCTCCTCTATCCTTTTCCGCTCCTTTTCCAGCTCTTTAGCAGCTTTTTGGTAGGCATTGTATGCACCAAGATACTCCTCAAGCAAAGACTCATTGCCACCTAAAGTATCTAGGATACTCATCTGGTAGTGAGCCTCACCAATCAACATATTGTGGTGCTGTGAATGAATATCGGCTAATCGCTCACCAATCAGCTTCATTACAGTAGTATTGACAGGAGTATCATTGATAAAAGCACGGCTTTTACCAGCCACTGTAAGCTCCCTACGCAGTCGACAAATTGGCTCAAAGTCTAGGTCATTCTCCTCAAAAAGTTGCTCGATACCCAACACTCCATTGAGGTCACAATCGGCCTCAATAATGGCCTTCTTAGCACCCTCCCGTATGGTGGTGGTATCTGCTCTATTGCCCAAAATCAGGCCAATAGCCCCCACTAGTATAGACTTTCCCGCCCCAGTCTCACCGGTGATAGAAGTAAAGCCCTCCTTGAGTCCCAGCTCCAGCTCTTTAATTAGGATAAAATCCTTTATATACAATCTAGTAATCATCGACTAAACACAACACTTGGAAATAACTCCTCTACTAAGCTACGAGTGTTCCCCACCTCTAAAGAACCCTTATTGGCTTGGAAATGTGCACTCATGTCCTTTTCCTTAGAATCAAAAAACAAAGTCAGAAAGGAAGTGCTACTATCATACTCCCTTAATTGACGAAGCCCTTGTAAAACCGCAGTCAACACCCTATTATAAGCAGTAGGAAGAGGGCTATCAAGTCCCTCCCTATGGTATAGATACCACAGCTCGCGAAAATAGCTACCCCACTTAGACTGCAACTCGGGCAAGTACTTTGAGGGCGAAAGCTTGGAGGTAAGATAGGCATTGCTCAATCCACCACTATCTTGCCAACCCGCTTCAAAGAAGCCACTTCTTGATACTAGATAATTAAGGAAAGGGTCTCCTCCATAGAGTGAGAAGCTATCATAGTAATACATGGCACCCAATGTAGCGTAGTAATACATCACCTTAAAGAGCGGTGACTCAGGAATCTCACCTCCGATAAAGGTAGGACTGAGTAGTGGGTCAAAGGTAAAGAGCAGATTATTCTCATGAAATAGCACTAAAAGAGCCTCCTCATCAGCTCCATATACTGGACGAAAAAGAGCTATATCCAGATGGCCACTATACTCGTCACCTACCGACTGAGTAACTGAGAGCGAGAGCTGAATACGGATAGGCTGCTTAGGTCGCAATGTCACCTCTATCTCTGGGTCATAACCAATGAGCATATATTCCAATTGACGTTGTAGCCCCTGCAAATCCGCCTGCTTTTGCTCAGGAATCCCCTGTAAATTCAGAGAGACCTCTGGTGCAAAAAAGCTTTGTCCAGTAGCGGATAACCAGCTGAGCATAAGCCCAATAATGATGCCCCACGCCCTCTTCATACATCTAAATACTAAATAAAGCGTAACTCCTCCATTCGATCAACGATGGCTTTCGCCACATTACGTTTGCTCATCAATGGCAAGTCTACAGTACCGCCATTAAGTGCATCAAAGATAGTCACCTTATTCGTATCCACCTTAAACCCAGCGCCTTCATTTTGCAGAGAATTCAGTACAATCATATCCAGATGCTTCCGAGACATTTTGTCTATCACCGCTTCAGACTCCGCATTTGTCTCCAAAGCAAAGCCAATGTGCCACTGCTTAGCAGACTTGAGCTTGCCTAGCTCCGCAGAGATATCGGGATTAGGAATCAAGTCCAAAGAGAGTGCCCCTACCTGCTCTCGCTTAATCTTATGGTCATTGGGCGTAGCTACTCGATAGTCTGCCACCGCTGCACAGAAGACCGCCACATCATACTCATCACGTACGCTTAGGCAAGCCCGATACATCTCCTCAGCACTCTCTACAGAGATCACATGGATATTATCCGACTTTGGAAGTGACTCCACAGGACCAGAAACGAACGTTACTTTTGCCCCACGCTCAGCCAGCTCTTCAGCAATCGCCTTGCCCATCTTGCCCGACGAGTAGTTACCAATAAAACGAACGGGGTCAATCTTTTCGTATGTAGGACCCGAGGTCATCAATACATTCAGCCCCTCTAATGTCTTTTTAACGGGACCATCAAAGTACTTTTCAAGCGTCTGAAAGATCTCCTCTGGCTCAGCCATTCGCCCTTTTCCCACTAAGTGGCTCGCTAACTCGCCCTCTTTTGGCTCAATAATATGCACTCCCCAAGAGGCAAGTGTCTCCAAAGAACGTTTAGTAGAGGGATGAGCAAACATATCCAAGTCCATCGCAGGAGCCACAAACACTGGAGCTCTACAGGATAGATAAGTGGTTACCAAGAGATTATCCGCAATGCCATTGGCCATCTTACCGAGGGTACTTGCTGTAGCCGGTGCTATCACCATAGCATCAGCCCATACCCCAAGGTCTACATGGCTATTCCACGAACCACTCCGCTCCTCAAAAAACTCCGAGAGTACCGCTGGCCCAGTAAGCGTTGAAAGCGTGAGAGGGGCAATAAACTCTTTGGCTGCTGGTGTCATCACCACCTGTACCTCGGCTCCTGCCTTCACCAGAAGCCTAGCCAAGACGGCACTCTTATACGCCGCAATACTTCCCGTAATGCCCAGTACTATCTTTTTCCCTTTCACTTTCTTTCGGCTTCTATCATTAGTTTTTGCAGATGCATCTTGGTATCTCTTGGAAAGTCTCCATTCATCATCCAACCGAAGTATCCAGAATCCTTCCGAAGTACCTCAACCACTGGCTGCCCTTTATACTTTCCGAAGTTGAAGCAAGGAGTACCACTTTCATCGTAAACCATACGTCCGCCAAGATCCACAGTATCCATCTGCTTGGTATAATCACTGAGGCTCTCCACATCACAGGGAAGGTCGCTATACATCTCCAGCTGCCCTTTAAGCACCTCATACGTAGCCATGGTATCCACATCTGCCGAGTGTGCTCCGTCCAGTGGTTTATTGGTATAATACTGGTAGGCAGCAGTCAGCGTTCGTGGTTCCTGCTTATAGTAAATGACCTGTACATCTACCACCTTGCGGTGACTAAAATCCACAGGGGTCCCTACCCTCTGCAATTCTTCAGCTAAAAGAGGCACATCAAAGCGATTGCAGTTGTAACCACCCAAGTCACAATTCTCAATGAAAGCGACTACTCGTTTGCCCACCTCTTCAAAAGTCGGTTTATCAGCCACATCAGCATCACTGATGCCGTGCACTGCCGTAGAGGTTTTGGGAATAGGCATTCCTGGATTTACTAGCGTGTGTAGGGTCTCCTCAGTGCCATCGGGGTGTACTTTTAGGAGAGCTATCTCCACAATTCGATCCTTTACCACGTCAAGCCCCGTTGTCTCCAAATCAAAAAAGACAATCGACCGTTTCAATTGTAGCTTACTCATAATCCTCTCCGCTTTTGATTAGCCATATACGAGTGGCATCACCGCCACTACAATCTCCACACCAGCTTCACCTCCAATTGGTGTCACCAAAGCAGCACGCGAAGCATCTCCGATCCGCATAGAAATAGTTTCCGAAGGCATCACCGTAAGGAGCTGTATCAGATGCTCAGCCCTAAATGAAAAACGCGCCTCAGGAGCTGAGAAGGAGACAGGTACCGCCTCCTCTGCCTTCGTACTAAAGTCCTGATCGGTTGCCTTAAGTATTAGCTCTGATGGTGAGAAGTCGAAGTTAATAAGCCCCATTGCCTTATTGGCAAAGACTGCCACACGCCTTGTAGCTGCCAAAAGTTGCAGTCTATCAGCTTCCAAAAGCTTATCATTATCCTTAGGGATCACCGTCTCATAATTTGGATACTTACCCTCTAGCAACCTACATTGTAACTCCAACGTCTCCGTCTTGAAGAGTGCAAAGTTGGGGTGAAACTCCAGCTCTATATCGCCATCATCACTCTTTGAAAGAACCTGAAGGAGTAGTTGAACGGGCTTTTTGTGCAATGTATATCTATGCTGCTCACTGACATTCAGCTCCAACATTGAATGGCGGTAATAGGAGAGCAAAAAGCCATTGGTCGCAACGAAAGTGATATGCTCCGGACGAATATCCACATGCACACCTGTCATGATAGGGCGTACATCATCCACAGTAGTCGCATAAACAGTATTATCTAGCCCCTCATAGAAATTAGCAATGGGCATCTTCACCTTCAAGCCTTCATCTCCAAGAGATTGCACATCAGGGAAGTCCTCGCCCTTAATCACTGGGAAAGAAAAGAAGCCATTATTATACTTACCGTGGAGCTCGTAGTCCTCCGTGTTCAGCTCAAACTGAATCATCTGATTGGGAATCTCACGAAGCGGTTCCACGAGCTGACGCACACGGACGCAGAAGCTCATATCCTCGCCCTCCTTACTACTCAAGTCCACATGGCTGCAAATCCTAGTCTCACCATCAGTAGCGGTCAGACTCATCTTCTCCCCCTTCACTTCTACTAGGGCAAACTCCATAATGGCTAGCCCCTTACCTCCTATCACCTTGGCAACCAATTGCAAATGGTCACGAAGCAAGTCACTTAGTATCGTTAACTTCATAGAAATATAATATTGAAATTCAAACTTTTCTCTCTCAGTTTCACTCCACCCCTTTTGATTTCAAATTTACCAAATCTTTGGCATACACCCAAGGGTCAGACGAAAACCCATCAAAGAAGCCTCATCCGATATTCTGCGTGATGGAGTGATTGTGACATCTTGAGACTACTGCGTCAGCCTGTATACACCAATCATCTTGCGGGATGAAATCCGCAAGAAATGGGCGACGGAGTCTTTTTTCTCTTTGTAATTTTGAAAGAAAACTGTAAATCCATTATAATTGAGCGAATTATCCAATAAACGTAGGATTTACACAAAAGAACACAATGAATACATCATAAAGAAATAAATAGAGCATAAGCAGACTTCCATATAGAGATTTTGGTCTGCTAAAAAGTCGGGATACAAGAAAAAACGATCAATAAAGTACCCGACTAAAGCAATAATAACTCAGCCTGCGGAATTGTGAGATGATATTAAGAAGGGGGTATGTTGTAAATATTCCTTATATTTGCCAATACAAAGGGAAGATGTAACTTGTAGCTAATACTTTTTCAGATAATAAAGATAATAAAGTTATGTATCAAAATTTCAAAACATTGCTCCTTAGCGGTCTAGCCGCTATCAGTCTGCTTGCAGTGGGCTGTAAGGGAGAGAAAAATGATCCTATGGAAGGAAATCCATTCAACGAGCCTAGCGCACTGGCTTTTCACGCTCCAGACTTTGGCAAGATCAAAAATGAGCACTACAAGCCTGCATTTGAGGCTGGTATCGAACAGCAAAGAGCCGAGCTTAAGGCCATTGTAGACAACGAGGAGAAGCCAACATTCCAGAATACCATCCTCCCTTACGAGGATAGTGGGGCACTTCTTTCACGTGTTTCCAATGTATTCTTTGCCATCTCAAGTGCCGATGGTACTGATGAGATCAAGGCAATAGAGGCCGATGTGATCCCTATGCTCACCGCTTGGGAGGATGAGATCACCTTCAATCAGCCACTCTTTGATCGTATCAAGGTGGTGTATGACAATGAGTACGAAACCCTTCAAGGTGAAGACAAGAAACTCCTCAAGGAGATTTACGACGGCTTTGTAAGAGCAGGTGCCAATCTTCCAAAAGAGAAGAAGGATGAGCTTGAGAAGGTGAATGCCCGTCTAGCTGTGCTCCAGCAAGAGTTTGTAAAGATGAATATCGAGGCTCGCAACAAGGCCATCGTTCCTATTGAGGATGTAGAGGAGTTGGCTGGCCTTAGCGAGGGAGAGATTGCTCAGTGCAAGGCTGATGCCGAGGCAAATGAGGCTGTTACTGCACCTTATGCTATTGTAATCAGCAATACTACACAGCAGGATATTCTGACATCTCTTGAGAATCGTGCAACCCGTGAAAAGGTATTCAACGCCTCTTATCACCGTTCGGATAACACTGGCAACCAAAATACCTACCCAATCATTGCAGAGATGGCTCAGCTTCGTCACAAGAAGGGACAGCTACTTGGTTTCAATAACTATGCTGAGTACAGCCTTCAGAATACGATGGCTAAGACTCCAGAGGCAGTGACTAGCTTCCTAAAGAAGCTCGCAGAGGAGTATCAGCCTGTAGCTGACCGCGAGACTAAGGAGATTGAGGAGTATGCTCGCAAAACTATGGGTAGCGACTTTGAGCTAAAGCCATACGACCGCTTCTACTTCTCAGCCAAGATGAAGGAAGAGAAGTATCACTTCAATGCAAATGACGTTAAGCCTTACTTCGAGGTAGATAGCGTCCTTAAGAATGGTGTATTCTACGCTGCAGAGCATGTTTATGGTCTCACCTTCAAGGAGCGCTTTGACCTCCCAACCTACCATAAGGATGTACACGTTTACGATGTACTCAATGCTGAGACTGGAGAGCAGGTAGCTCTATTCTATACCGATCTATTCAGACGTCCTACCAAGGGTGGTGGTGCATGGATGAGTGAATTTGCATCTCAGAGCCATCGCAATGACCAGCTTCCAATCATCTACAACGTATGTAACTACACCAAGGCACCAGAGGGACAACCTAATCTAATTACTTGGGATGAGGTAACTACTCTATTCCACGAGTTTGGTCACGCTCTTCATGGTATGCTATCTAATGTAGAGTACAAGTCTCTCAGTGGCACCGACGTGTTCCGCGACTTCGTAGAGATGCCAAGCCAGTTCAATGAGTACTTTGCTACTGTGCCCGAGGTATTTGCCAACTTTGCTAAGCACTATGAGACAGGCGAGGCTATGCCAGAGGATCTTAAGAATAAGATGCTGGAGTCGGTTAACTTCCACGCTGCCTATGCTCTAGGGGAAAACCTTGCTGCTTCTACTGGCGACGTAGCTTTCCACATGCTTTCTACAGGTAATGAGGTAAATGCAGAGAATGTAGAGGAGTTTGAGAATAACGCTCTTGCAGCGGCTGGGCTTCTCAATCCACAGATTCCTCCACGCTACCGCACTAGTTACTTTAACCACGTTTGGGGTGGTGGCTACGCTTGTGGTTACTATAGCTACCTATGGTCTGAGGTACTGGCTGTAAATGTTGGCGAGTATTTCACCAAGAATGGTGCGCTCAACCCTGAGGTAGGTAGAGCTTTCCGCGACAAGGTTCTTTCCAAGGGTAACACCGAGGATCTAGCACAGATCTTCTCCGACTTCACCGGTCTTGCAGAGCCTAATGTAGCTAGCCTGCTTCCTGCACGCGGAGTGAAGTAATCACGCACGACATATTAAATACGAAGGAGCCCTCACGCAATGTGAGGGCTCCTTTATTTTATACTAAGATGAAAATAGACTTAGTCGAGAATGTTGCACGAAGTGCCATTCTCGCACATTTGCTTCAAATGTGCCGAGACT
>OHTB01000534.1_pt1 | contig 20957 bp, 17 predicted proteins | sample 1578771 | NCBI WGS metagenome assembly OHTB01 (sample SAMEA3879516, study PRJEB24766) | human gut metagenome | biome: human-associated habitat; feature: feces | place: USA | collected 1985/1987 | reverse complement strand
AGGGGCATGCGGGGATTTTCCGGTACGGGGTCCTGCGCGTTCTTCTGTTCGTTTTTCATTTAATAAAGGTATATCTTGTTCGACTTCATGTTGATGAATTTGTTGAGGGCCGCAAAGGTGAAAAGCCCCGAGATGATGATGCCGCCCGCAATCATCGAGCCGAGGATGATGGCGATTTTGCCGGCTTCGGCAATGGTCATCAGTTCGGGAACCGCCTCGTTCAGTCCGTAGACGGCCAGACCGAACAAGGCCGAGGCGGCCGTGCCGGCCAGGATTCCCTGCGTGAGGCTGCTTCCGAGAAAGGGCCGCATGATGAACCACTTGGTCGCGCCGACCAGCTTCATCGTATTGATGAGGTAACGCTTCGAGTAGATCGAAAGCCGGATCGTATTGCTCAGCAGAATCAGCGAAATGGCCAGCAACGCCGCAGCGAAGACCGCCAGCACCAGCTGGATCTTGTTCACCGTGGCGTGCATCCGCCGGATCATCGGCAGCGGGCAGGTCGCACGCTCCACGCCCCGCATCCCGCCGGCCTTGGCCATGAAGGCGTCGAGCCGCACCGAGTCGGCCGACTCGGCCGAGAGGTGCACCTCGAAACTGTCGTTGAGCGGGTTTTCGCCGAGCACCTCCTCGATCTCGTTTTCGAACATGTGGCGGAACTCCGCGTCGCCGATCTTCGTCTGCTTCGAGACGAATTCGATGTCGCGCACCATCTCGTCGCCGCGCAGGCGGCGTTCGATCTCGCCGCGCCGCAGCGAATCCACCCCGTCCGCCAGTTCGACGGTCACCGTCACGCTCTCTTGAAGCGTCCGCGCCACACGCAGCGCGGCCGTCATCAGATACCCCACCGAACCGAGCAGGAACAGCACCAGCGCCATGCTCACCGTCGAGACGATGTAGGAGTTGCGCACGCGCCGTTTGAGTCGCTTGTTGTCTTTCATCGCTTTTTTCGTTTATACCACTCCGCAGCGGCCAGTCCGGCGATCAGGAGCAGGATCGCCGCCGAGCAAAGCCCCGTCACCCCCTCGACCGCTCCCCAGTGCGGCGCACGGAACCGCCACTCGACCGTATGATCGCCGGCCGGAAGTTCCAGGGCGCGCAGCAGGTAATCGGCACGGAAATAGGGTGTCTCGACGCCGTCCACCCAGGCCGTCCAGCCCTTGTCGTAGAAGATCTCGGAGAAGACCGCCGTGGCGGGCGCCGCGGAGGCGTATTCGTATTTCAGATAGTTGGGGCGGTATTCCGTGAGCCGGATCGTACCGCCGAGCGTATCGACCGCCGGAAGCGCCCCTTCGCGGGCACCCGTCATGCGGGCATAGTCGGCGGGGTTGACCACCGCCTGACGGCGCAGGTCGGCCGTCGCCAGCGCCGCCAGCTCCTGCTGCGGCGTCGAGGCCGTCACGACGTCGCGCACCAGCCACGCCGCACCCTGCGCCGTCGCGCGCAGATGCGCTTCGGGCCGCCCGTCGGCGCCCGGCAGGATGAGGTAACGGGTATTGAGCATGTCGAGCACCGCTTCGTCGTTCGACGAGAGGTAGCGGTCGATCACGTCCTGATAACGCGACATCTTCGCGCCGTGGTAGCCGCCCACCGAACGGTGGAAGTAGGAGGTCGTAGCATCGTTGAAGGGGCTGACCGTGAGGTTCAGCACCCGGAATCCGGGTTCCGGGTCGCGCAGGATCGCGCGGTCGGCTTCCGTAGGCTGTATCTGTTGGCGTCGTGCGGCGACGAAGCGGCTTTGAGGCAGGTAGCGCAGGTTGACCGGCACCAGGTCGATCAGAACGATCACGCCGAGCAGCGCTATGAGCCAGCCCCGTCTGATCCGTCCCAGGGCGAAGAGCAGCACGCTGCCCGCCGCGAGGGCGATCATCAGCAGCGAACGCCAGGCGTCGGAGCGCATGATCGCGGCCCGGTCGGCGGCCATCGCGTCGGCCGTCACCTCTCCCAACTCTTCGGGAGCGCCCTGTGCGATGGCTTCCTGCATACCTGCGGCTTGGAACATCTGGTAGTATTGGCGGCTCATGAAATCGGCGGCTTCCGTCCGGCCGAAGTCGAAGATCGCGCTTCCGGCCACGGCGAAGAGCAGGCAGAAACCGCCCGTGATGCCTCCGGCCCAGGCGAGGGCCCGCAGGAGTTTTCGACGCGGCACCTCTCCCCGCCAGAGGGGCATCAGAGCCAACGCCGCGAGCAGGGGAACCGTCCATTCGACCACCACGAGGGCCATCGATACGGTGCGGAACTTGTTGTAGCCGGGCAGGTATTTGAAGGCAAATTCGGTGAATCCCATGAAATTATGTCCCCAAGCCAACAAAAGCGTCAGCAGACTGACGGCTGCGATCCACCACTTGTTGCGTCCCGATGCCAGCAGGAGTCCCAGCAGAGCCAGGAACAGGGCGGCGGCGCCCAGGTAGGTCGGTCCGGCAGTGTAGGGCTGCTGCCCCCAGTAGGCGGGCAGTTGCTCCGCGATACCCTCCAGCCCGTACGGTTTCAAGGCCTCGGCTACCTTGCCGTCGCGTGTGAACGCCCGACCCGAATCGCCGCCCATGAAGTCGGGAATCAACAGGTTCCAGCTTTCGGCGCGTCCGTAGCTCCAGGCCGTAGCGTAATCGAGTGCCAACCCTTCCTGGGAGGTTTCCTCGCCGGCGGCGAGTTCCGAACCGCCGCGGATGGTCTGTTTCGAGTGGTGCATCGTGTACCACAGAGGAGCGAAGTTCGAGCCGACGGCCAGAATGCCTGCGGCCAGCAGTACCGCCGTGCGGCGGACGAACGAAGGCAGGTGCTTTTTTCGGAAGGCGACGATTCCTTCGCTGATCCACAGCGCGGCCATGGCCAGCAGGAAATAGTAGGTGATCTGCGGATGGTTGGCGCCGATTTCGAGCGAGGCGAAAAGGGCCGTGAGCGCCCCGCCGAGCCACATGTTACCCCGCAGCGTAAGCCATGCGCCGCCCATCATCAGGGGGGCATATACCAGTGCCCACATTTTGGTCACGTGACCCGCGCCGATGATGAGGAAAAAGTAGGTCGAAAGGCCGTACATGAGCGACGGAATGATGCCGACCCAGGGATTCACCCCGACGATCGGGAGCATCAGCCACATGGAAACCATGGCGAAGAAGACGAAGGCTGCGGGAGTATTTATAATTTTAACGATCTGTCCTGCCGTGTTTTTGACTAGCTGTGCCGGGTAGGCTACATTGATCAGGTAGGCGGGCATGCCGCCGAACATCCGCCCCGCCCACTGGGGATCTTCGCCCGTTTGGGCGCGGTTGTCCCAGATCTCCTTGGCCATGCCTTCGTATTGCTGCACGTCGTGCTGTGGCAGCACTTCGCCGCGAAACTGGGGGGCGAAATAGAGGGCGCTGACGATGAAGAAGAGCAGCAGGGCCGCGCCCGTCGGCAGCACTTTCGGGAGAATCTCTTTGAAGCGGGTCATCTGGAATGTTTTTGTCGATTGCCAAAGGTACGAAAAAACATTGAGTTTCCTCCCCGACTCAGCGAAAAATCACTACCTTTGCACGGATTGATCCCAGGCTCGGGGCGGTTGTATTCCGGCGGGGAGACAATCGCTCTGTATTCGGCTAACCTTTTTTCGACGTAAACAAAAGTTCGGTTATGGTAACACTCGATATGATCCGCAAGCCGGTCGAGGGTGATCTGGAGGCCTTCGAGCAGTTCATCCGGCAAAAATTCACGGCGGACGGCACGTTGCTCTCCGAGATGCTCGATTATGCGCTCTCGGCGCGGGGCAAGGGGATTCGTCCGATGACGGTGCTGCTGTCTGCGGCGCTCAACGCTCCGGCGGGGCAGCGCAGCGGCGGTCTGCGCGCACTGCTCGCAGCCACGTTGGTCGAGATGATCCACGTGGCCTCGCTCATCCACGACGATGTGATCGACGAATCGGACATGCGCCGGGGCCGGGCTTCGGTCAATGCCCGCTGGCAGTCGCGCAATGCGGTCGTAGTCGGAGATTACATCCTGGCCAAAAACATGGACCTCGGCCTCAAGAGCGGCCAGTTCGACCTGGTGACTCACGTTTGCGGTGCCATCGCCACGCTCTGCGAGGGAGAGATTCTGCAAAACGACAAGGCGAACCGGCAGGAGATGACGCGGGCGTCGTACCTGGATATCATCTACAAGAAAACCGCCTGCCTGATCGGGGTGAGCGCTTCGGCCGGAGCGCTGGCCGTCGGTGCGTCCCGTGAAAAACAGGCGCTCATGCGCAAGTTCGGCGAGTCGATAGGCATGGCGTTCCAGATTCAGGACGACATTCTGGACTATACCCGCACGGCCCGTACGGGCAAGCCCTCCAACAACGACTTGCGCGAACACAAGGTGACCCTGCCGCTGCTCACGGTGCTCGAGTCCGTCGGCGAGGAGCGCCGCAGGGAGTTGCTGGCCCGGCTGGCCCGTTGCCACGAGGAGGATGAGTCGGTCGAATATTTGCAGCACATCGTCGAGAACGAGGGCGGTATGGAAAAGGCGGCCCGCGTCATGCAGGAATACCTCACGCGGGCGATGTCCGTGCTCTCCGAATACGAACCTTCCGAATACCGCGACGCATTGGCCAACCTCTGTGTCTATGTCGGTGAGCGGGACCGGTAGGGAAGCGGTTGCCCGTGCAGCTTGGTTCCGGGTTCCTCGTGCGAATTTTTGACCTGTTGTCTGGATTTTCTGCGGCTCGGCTCGGATTTCCGGGCGGGAGTGCGGATTGTCCGATCGGCGGAGGTCCGTTGTAAATTTCCGGACATGGGACCCGAACAGGTGTATGGCGGTGTGTCCGAATGACACACAACGGTAGTTATTATCGGGATACGGGTTAAGTCATTTGCCATAGTAAAAGACTGTCACCCTTACCCTCAATGCCTTGCCTTGCATCCATTCCGACACCCTTTAGGATCGTGCCTGAAATTTTCATTTCAACACACTCTTTTTTATGACAGGATACACTTGCAGGTCGAGGGTGGTTTTCTGCGGGCTGTTTTGTATCTTTTTTTACTGCTTTTTATGATGCGCTGGCGGGTTGCCGACCCGTCGGATGCGACGAAGAAGCCGCCTGATAAAGGCGGCTTTCTCTTTTCGGGGCGTTTTCAGTTATTGACGCGGTAGGCTTTCTGCACGCCTTTGATCCGCAGGATCGAGTGGATCAGCATATCGACCATGCCCGTACCGGGCACTTCGACGTGGATCACGCCCGAGAGCAGGCCGCCGCCCGGCGACAGGTTCATCGAGCGGATGCTCAACTTCAGGTCGCGGTTGATTACTTCGGCGATGTGGTTGATCATCCCCGTCGTGTCGCTGGCCACCACGCGGATCGACACCCGGAACGCGCCCTGCGCTTCGTCGCGCCAGCGGGCTTCGAGTACCCGGTAGGGGTAGTTTCTGCGGAGACGCTGTGCGTTGGGGCAGTCCGTACGGTGGATCGTGATGCCGGCACCTACGGTGATGAAGCCGAAGATTTCGTCGCCGTGGATCGGATTGCAGCATTTGGCCAGTTTGTAGTCGAGCTGTCCGATCTTTTCGTCGATGATGAGTGCGTCGCCGCTGCTCTGGGTCGAAACTTTTTCGGCTTTGCGTCGTTTTTCGGACTCGATGGCTGCTGCTGCGGCCCGGCGCTCTTCCTCCGCTTCGCCCGACAGATGGGCCTGAAGCAGCTCCTTGATCTGCATGAGGTCGATCTTTTCGGTGCCGATCGAGGCGTAAAGTTCCGTTCCCGTGCGGAGTTTGAAGTGCTTGCAGAGGATGCCGACCCCTTCATCGACGGTCAGGGGCAGTTTCCAGTTCTTGAGTTTGCGTTCCAATTCTTCCCGTCCCAGACGGGCGTTCTTGGTGTGCTCCTCGCGCAGCGAGGCCTTGATCCGGGTGCGGGCCTTCGACGTGGTGACGAACCCCAGCCAGTCGGCTTTGGGCTTCTGATTCTTCTGCGTCAGCACTTCGACGATGTCTCCGTTGTGGAGTACGTCGCGGATCGCCGCCGGACGGTTATTGACCTTGCCGCCCGAGCAGGTGAGCCCCAGCGAGGTGTGGATGTCGAAGGCGAAATCCAGCACCGTGGCTCCTTCGGGCAGCTTGCGCAGGTCGCCGCCGGGGGTGAAGACGAAAATTTCGCCCGAGGAGGGCTTGGCGTCGAAGTTCTGGGCCAGCGGACGGGTCTTGTCTTCCATTAGCTCCCGGAGTTGTTTCATCCACATTTCGCTCCCGTCCGATCCCGCGTTTACGCCTTTGTAGCGCCAGTGGGCCGCGATGCCCCGCTCCGCCACGGCGTCCATCCGCTCGGTGCGGATCTGGATTTCGACCCACCGTCCCTCTTTGGTGGCGACGGTGGTGTGGAGCGATTCGTAGCCGTTGGATTTGGGGATGGAGATCCAGTCGCGCATCCGCTCGGGATTGGGCGTGTAGAAATCCGTGACGATCGAATAGACCGTCCAGCATTGCTGCTTCTCCTCTTCGAGCGGACAGTCCAGGATGATACGGATGGCGAAGATGTCATATACCCCCTCGAACGGGACGTGCTGCTTGCGCATCTTGTTCCAGATCGAGAAGATCGACTTGGTGCGGCTCTTGACGTGATAGCGCAGCCCCGCCTGGTCGAGCCGCTGCGTGATGGGTTCGAGGACGCGGGCGATGAAGGCCCGGCGTTCGCTTTCGGTCTCGGCCAGTTTGTCGGCGATATGCTGGTAGTCCTGGGGTTCGAGATAGCGCAGGGCGATGTCTTCGAGTTCGCTCTTGATGTTGTATAGACCCAGTTTGTGGGCGATTTGGGCGTAGAGGTTGAGGCTCTCCCAGCTCTTCTTGCGCCACTTTTCGCGGGGGAAAATTTCGAGGCGGCGCATCACCTCGAGCCGGTCGGCCAGCTTGATCAGGATCACGCGCGGATCTTCCGAATAGGAGACGATCAGCTCGCGGAAATTTTCCGCCTGCTCCCGGGAGGCTTTCAGGCGAATATCGGAGATGTGGCTCAGACTTACGGTCATGCCGAGCACCTCCTTGCCGAAGCGGTCCCGGATCTCGTCCGTCAGCCGCAGGAATGTCTCTTCGTCCTGCCGACTGGCTGTGCGGACTACGTCGTGGAGAATGGCGGCCACGACCGAGTCGCCTCCCAGCCCGATCTCCTCCAGCCCGATCCGCGCTACTTCGGCGGCGTGGTCCAGCATCGGCGAGCCGTCGTGTCGTACCTGCGAAGCGGTATGTTCGGCAGCATATTCCAGGGCGCGGTCGGCTGCGGCCGCCTCGTCGGGCGAGAGCGTTCGGCGGATCGCGCTGCGCAGCTTGTCATAACGGGTCAAATCCATTTTCCGGAAAGTTTTACTGTTTTTCAAAAGTAGCGAAAATCTTCGGCATCGCAAAGCGCCGTCGGGGATTTCACGGAATAATCTTGTGCAAAAACCGATGCAGTTGTATAAAAAACGTATCTTTGTAGAACAGAATTATACGTCGTCTATGAAAAAAGAGGAAAAAGTCCGTTTGCCCTACGTACCCACCTACGGCGAGGAGGTGGCCAACACGGTTTCGCATGCCGTGATGCTGCCGCTGACCCTTTGTCTGCTGCCTTTCGCTGCGGTGTGGACCTATCTGCACGATGCCCGGCCCGTGCTGGCGTCGGTGTCGGTAAGCGTCTGCGTCATTTCGATCTTTCTGATGTTGCTCGCTTCGACGCTCTACCATTCGATGCGCCCGGATTCGAAGCACAAGGCCGTTTTCCACAAGCTCGACCATATCTTCATCTTCGTCGCCATCGCCGGAACCTATACCCCCGTAGCGCTGCTCGTGATCGGCGGCTGGCAGGGTGTCTTCGTCACCGTTTTGCAGTGGACGGCCGTTCTGCTGGGTATTCTGTATAAGACGCTGGCCCGGCGTTCCATCCCGGCTTTGAGCCTGACGATTTATCTGGTGATGGGCTGGACGGCGATCTTTTTCCTGCCTCGGCTGATTCGGAACGCTTCGCTGCCTCTGCTGTTGCTGATCCTGCTGGGCGGGGTCCTCTATACGGCCGGAGCGATCGTTTATGCGAAGAAGGGATTCCGCTACCACCACCTGGTCTGGCATCTGTTTATCGACCTGGCGCTGTTGTCGCATCTGGCGGGGATCGTCTTTTTTATCGGTTGATAATGAATTCGCTTATATGCCGGGCGTAACAATGCAGATTCTTTCGGAGGAAGGGATTTGGGAACAGTTCGGAATCATAAACGCGGCCAGTACCGCGAATAAGCGATCGTCGGATATATTTTAATCATTGACAGATGAGCGTTGTAAAGGTCGGACCGGACGATTTCGAAGAGCTGGCCGAAGTGTGGGAGGCTTCCGTGCGGGCTACCCATGATTTTCTCTCCGAGGCGGATATTCGGGAATTGCGTTCTCTGTTGCCTGTCCGCTACCTGCCGGCGGTCGAACTTCGCTGCCTGCGGGATGCGGGGCGTATCGTGGCGTTCATCGGTCTGAACGGAAGTCATATCGCCATGTTGTTCGTTCGGCCCGAATACCGGGGCAGAGGCTGCGGACGCAAGTTGGTGGAGTGGGCCGTCGCCCGCCAGGGAGCTGATTCGGTCGATGTCAATGAACAGAATCCGCAGGCGGTGGGTTTTTACCTGCGTATGGGGTTTGCGGTTGTCGGGCGTAGCGAAACGGACGATGCCGACCGGCCGTTTCCGATTCTGCATCTGCGTCTGGAGAAATAAAAATGAAAAAGTTTCCCTTTTAGGAAACTTTCGCTATCGGGATTCTGGTTCGTTTTCCGTTCCCATAAAATCCAACAGGGCCCGAGCCGTGATTTCGGGTTCTTCGAGGAATCCCATGTGTCCCGAATGTTCGAGCCAGGCGATGCGAGCCTGAGGATGGGCCGCCGCCAGTGCTTCGGCTTTTTCGAGGGGAATATAGCCGTCGTGCTTACCGAAGATGAAGAGCTGCCGCACCGCAGAGCGGCGGAGCATTTCGTTGCGGTCGGGCCGCTCGATCATACCGCGCAGCAGGGCTGCGATCCCTTCGTCTTCGGTGACGAATACCTGTTCGACCAGATCTTCGATCTCGTCGCGCATTCGCGGCCGGTTTTCGGGAGCGAAGCCCGCTTCGGGAGCTACGCGGGCCAGCGCGTCCTTTTTGCCTGCTTCGACCAATTTGATTTCCCGCAGGCGGTTTTCTTTCTTTTCGTCCGTATCGGCGTCCGGCGTCGAACTGAGCAGCACCACGCCGTCGAGCCGTTCGGGGTATTTCTCGCAGAAAGCCAGGGCGACGTAACCGCCCATCGAATGTCCCACCAGGGTACAGCGGGCGATACCGAGCGCATCGAGCGTATCCTTCACCACATCGGCCAGGTATTCCATCGTGTGTACAGGCCCTTTGACCACCGAGATCCCGTGCCCCGGCAGGTCGAGCGTAATCACGCGTACCTGTTTGTAAAGATAGGGGACGAAATCGTCCCAGACGAGCATCGACTCCAGATAACCGTGCAACAGGACCGCGCACCGGTCTCCTTTTTCGGAGTCGCACACATGGACGGGCGTGTCGCCTGCCGTAATGAATTTTTCAACCATTGTCGGGTGGATTTTCAGTTTTCCTCGTCGTCGAAATAGTCGAACGCCGATTCCCGCTTGGGGCGTGCGGGCGCATCGTCTTCCTCGTCGTCGAGTTCGCGGTAGATGGTGTGGCGTTCCTTGCCGCTTTTGTGGATCGGCTCGAGCCGTTTGGCCTTACGAAGTTCGTCCGCATGGTTTTCGTCGCGGAATCCCTTGTTCGTTTTCATGGATCGGAGAAGAAAAAATAGATTTAGGATTGAAAGTTGGCGGTATCGTAGCTGCCTTCGAATACTTTGCGGGCCTCTCCCGAAAGGCGGATGCGGGTGTAGATGCCGGGTTTCGGCTCGTCGAAGGCGATGCCGAGCCGTCCGCCGCGTACGTCGATGCGGAACGCTGTGACGGAAGGCTGGGCCGCGAGGTGGGTGACCAGCGCCGCAGCGGTCGATCCCGTGCCGCAGGCGAGGGTTTCGTCCTCCACGCCGCGTTCGTAGGTGCGGACGGCGATATGCCCGGGACCGACTACCTTGACGAAATTGACGTTGGTGCCTTTGGCGAAGCGTTTGTCGTAGCGTATCCGGCGTCCGCGTCCGATGACGTCCACGGCTTCGAGGTCGTCCGTGAATTCGACGTAGTGGGGAACGCCCGTATCGAGGAACCAGTATCCGTCGCCCCGGTCGATCCGTTCGACGTCGATCATTCCCAGCTCTACGGTGCTTCGCAGCCCGTCGATACGAAGCATCCTGGCTTCGTGGATGCCGTCCGTCGAGTCGAACCGCTTGATGTCGCCGCCGATGCCCAGGTGATGGGCAAACAGGGCGAAGCAGCGGCCTCCGTTGCCGCACATCTCGCCCGGCGAGCCGTCGGCGTTGTAGTAGCGCATCGAACAGTCGCAGCCGGATACGGCGGAAGCGGCGAGCGTCATCAGACCGTCGGCTCCGATGCCGAAATGGCGGTCGCACAGACGGGCGATCTCCGCGCTTTGGGGAGTCGCTCCGCCGTTCCGCAGGTCGAGCAGGATGAAGTCGTTGCCGGCACCTTCGTATTTTGCGAATCGCATTTGCATCTGTTCTGAAATATCGGCTTTGTCGCTATTCCGGTTCGGAGGTCGGAGCCGTTCGGCACTTCTCTTGCATCCTGAAAACGCGTGTATGTCCGGGACGGAAGAGGGTTTTTCCGGGGCGCTGCAAAATAGGTTCCAACCAGCTTTAACGCGGACAAAAATAATAAAATTCTAAAAGTTTTACTACTTTTGCGTGAATTTGTTACGTAACTTATAATCCGTATGAAAACATTGCTTGCAAAACACCGTTCGATCCGAAAATTCCGCTCTGAGCCTATTGCGCCGGAGGTGCTGCAAGACATGCTCGAAGCCGCCTCGCGTGCCTCGACGTGCGGCAATATGCAGCTTTACAGTCTGATCGTTACTCAGAGCCGGGAATTGCGCGAGGCATTGGCCCCGTGTCATTTCAATCAGCCGATGGTTACGCAGGCTCCCTGCGTGATTACGGTTTGTGCCGATGTCCACCGTTTTTCGATGTGGTGCGAACAGCGCGATGCCGAGCCGTGCTACGATAATTTCGCCTGGTTTCTCAACGGGGTGACCGATGCGCTGCTGGCGGCGCAGAACCTGTGTGTCGAGGCCGAAGCGCACGGGTTGGGAATCTGTTACCTCGGTACGACCATCTATACGGCCGAGGAGATCGCCCGCATCCTCGATCTTCCCAAAGGGGTGATTCCCGTGACGACGATCGTGGTGGGGCATCCCGACGAGTCGCCCGAACTGACCGACCGCCTGCCGCTCGATGCGGTCGTGCATTGCGAGAAATACCATCATTACACCTCGTCGGAGATCGACGAACTCTGGGCCGAGAAGGAGACGTCGGAAGAGACCCGGCGGCTGCTCGAGGAGAACGGCCTGCCGAATCTGGCACAGATTTTCACGCGCAACAGGTATCGTGCCGAAGATAACCTGGCTATTTCGCGCAACTATTTCGCGCTGCTGAAAAAACAGGGTTTCTTCAACAATTAACGGAAGTCTTGAAACGGTTGCCGGTCATATTCGTCTTTTTGCTGGCGGTGCTCGCGGGGGTGTCGTGCAGTGTCACGCGCAAACTTCCCGAGGAAAGTTATCTGGTGCAGAAGGTGACCGTAGAAGCCGATAAGGAAACGCCTAAAAAAGAGCGTATTCCGGCTTCCGACCTGCGGAAATTCATCCGTCAGAATCCGAATAAACGGTTCCTGGGACTCAATTTTTACGTCTGGGTTTATGAGCAGGCCGATCCCGAAAAGGATAATTGGTGGAACCGGTTCAAACGGCGTATCGGCGAAGCGCCCGTGCTGCTGGATATGAGCCTCACGGAGCAGTCGGTCCGCAACCTGAAGGTTTACATGGACTATCGGGGGTTCTTCTCTTCGCAGGCGACTTACGAAGTCGATACCACGTCGCGGAAAAAGCGGGCTTTCATCACCTACCGCACCGTACAGCGCGAGCCTTACCGCATCAACCGCCTTTCGTACGATTTCCGCGATCGGTTCCTCGAGCAGATCATCCTGCCCGATACGGTACATTCGCTGCTCCGTACGGGCGAGGTGTTCGACATGGAGGTCCTTGACCAGGAGCGGCAGCGCATCACCACCTACCTCAAACAGCGCGGCTATTACAATTTTACGGTCAATAACATCGAGTATGAAGCCGACACGCTCGGCGGCAATCATCTGGTGGACCTGAAGATGATCGTCAAGCAGCATCTGGCCGGTTATAACGAGCAGGGTTATCCGATTCTGCGCAACAATACGGTTTACCGTATCGACCAGATCAATATTTTTCCCAATTACGATCCTACGGCGGCTATTGCTCCCGACTACCGCAAGGGACTCGACACGATCTACTACCGGGGGTTGAACGTGGTGTACCACAAGGACAACAAGCGTCCCAACATACGTCCTTCGGTGCTGCGACAGATCGTGCCGATCTATCCGAACTACGTCTATAACATTAACCGGGTCGATCAGACGTACAACCAGATTATGTCGATGGGCTATTTCAAAAGCGCCAACGTCATTTTCAACGAGCAGGCCGACAGTGTGGCAAAGGATAACTACGTGACTTTCGTGGGCGAAGGCAAGGAGCCGGCCGATTCGGTACATCAGACCCGCGAGGGCTATCTCCAGTGCGACATCCAGTGCATTCCGGCCTTGAAGCAGGGGTATAAGATAGAGCTGGAAGGAAGTACGACGTCGAGTTTCTACGGATTGCGGGCGACGGTGGGGTATCAGAACCGCAATATTTTCCGGGGAGCGGAGTCTTTCGACGTTTCGTTCTCGGTAGGGTACGAGTATATGAAAACTCCGAGTGCCCGCAAGCGCAACGCCATCGAATTCGGAGTCAATATGGGTTTGCAGTTTCCCCGTTTCCTGCTGCCTTTCCGAACCCAGCGGTGGCAGTCGATCCAGATGCCCCGGACCCGGCTCGAATTCGGCATCAATTTCCAGGATCGCCCTTATTATCGGCGTACCCTTTCCAGCGTGGCTTGGGGATATTCGTGGAGCGATTTGAAGTATTCGAGCTATTCGCTGCGTCCGATCGATATCAACGTGATCGATATGGGGTATGTCAATAGGGAGGATTTCCTGGATCATCTCCAGAACGAATATCTCAAGCGAAGTTACGAGTCGCAGTTCATCAGCGGCCTTTCGTTCAGTTATGTCTATAACAATCAGCGCAAGCATCTGGGCGGAAACGCGACGCTGCTCCGCTTCAATTACGAGATGGCGGGCAACCTGCTCGACGGCCTGATGCACCTCTTCTCGCGTCCGGCGGCCGGGAAGGACTATTACGAGGTTTTCGGTCTTCAATATTCGCAATATTTCCGGGCCGATTTGAGTGTGAGCCGCAAGATCATGCTCGGTGAGGTGACGGCTCTCGTGGGACGGCTTTACGGCGGTTACGGTATGGCGTACGGCAATTCGACTTCGATTCCCTTCGACCGTCTGTTTTATGCGGGCGGTGCCAACAGCATGCGCGGTTGGGCACCCCGTATGTTGGGGCCGGGGGCTGTTCCGGAGCCGGAAGATGCGGTTTTCCCTACACAACTGGGCGATATGAAGCTGGAGGCCAATCTCGAATTGCGCTTCCCGATTTGGGGGATGTTTCACGGAGCGACGTTCGTCGATGTGGGCAATATCTGGTTTGCCGACCGGCATTCCGCGCCTTCGCCCGCTGCGGTTTTCCATTTCGACAGTTTCTACAGGCAACTGGGCTTCGATGCCGGTATCGGTCTGCGCCTGGACATCAAATTTGCCGTACTGCGTCTGGACTGGGGCATACAGATCCACAACCCCAATGCACCTGCCGGACAACGGTGGATCCACAATTTCAAGTGGAAGAATACGGCGCTTAATTTCGGAGTAGGTTATCCGTTCTGATGCCGATATGGGAATATGGGCCGGAGCGGGCGGTGTACCGGATTTTTCACTGCGGCGGCCGGGGCTGTGTATGGAGCCGCTGTCGGGCGAGGATGATTCGTCTGCACGGAGTTCGTGTCGGCAGGGGAAGGATATGTTGAACTTTGATTTCCGCAGCTCGGAAAGGACTTTTGGAAGAAATAAAGCGTCCGCTTCGAAATCCGAAGCGGACGCTTTTTGTTGTCGATGCGTTGCCGTTTATTGAATCCCTAGCTCGGCCTTGACTTCGGTGCTCAAATCGGTCATGGCTGCTTCGTCGTAATAGACCATCGAGGGGATGGTCGTATTGAATACGGCGACGTAAGCTCCCTTTTGCGCCACCTTCTTGACGGCCTCCTGAGCCTTGGCGACGATCGGGTCGGTCAGCTCCTTCTCCTTTTTCTGCAAGTCTTCCTGTGCGCTCTGGTAGAACTCTTGCAGACGGTTTTGCAGGTCGGTCAATTCTTTCTCCTTCAGTTGGCGGGTTACCTCCGAGTAGGTCGCTTTGTTTTTCTGGAAATCGTTGTACTTGGTGTTCAGCTCGACCTGAATCGTTTCCAGGTTGTCGCGCAGATCTTTGCTGTACGCCTCCATGTTGGTCATCATCTCCTTGTATTCCGGCATAAGGGTAATGATCTCTTCGAGATTGATACGGCCCAGCTTCTGTGCGAACAGGGAACTGCTTCCCAGTACCAAGGCAACCACGAGGGTTAATTTAATGAGTTTTTTCATACGGATTTATTGATTTGATTCGATATTTCTTACTTTTTCATAAATTCGATGAGGGCCTGAGTGTGGTCGATTTTTTCTGAATTGTAAAGCAGCGTGGGGTTCGAAGCCGCATCGAGAACCAGCTCATACCCGTTTTGTGCGGCATAGTTCGCAATGGCGTCGAATACCCGTTTCTGGATCGGCTGGATCAGCTCGATCCGTTTTTTCATAAGGGTACCGTCCTGGCCGAAGATCTCCTCCTGGAATTTGCTGGCCTCCTCTTCCCGGGTGAGAATCAGGTTTTGCCGGGCCTGTCGTGACGAAGCCGAAAGGGACATTTCCTGCGCCTTATAGTTGTTGTAGAGGGCTTCGACCTCTTCGAATTTGAGATCGACCTGCTGCTGATAGCTTTTGGCCAGTTGGTCGAGCGTGTCGAGTGCTTTGTTATATTCGTCGATCGACTTGAATACTTTTTCGCTGTTTACCACGATGTAGTTCTGTGCCGAAAGCGAGCCTATGGCTGCCGTGAAGGCGAGTACGAGCAAAAGGATCCGTTTCATACCGTTTATTTTTTAGTTATCTTTTATAAGTATAACCCTGTTTCTTCAAATTTATTGCCAACTTCCGCCGGTTTAGAACTGCATACCCATCGTGAAATGGATGTGGCTGCCGCTGCGCTTGGTCTGTCCTGCGGCCGGGTCGAAGCCCCAGCCCCAATCGACTCCCACCATGCCTACGACCGGCAGGAAGAGGCGCACGCCGATACCCGCCGACCGTTTGATCTTGAACGGGGAGAACTCCTTCCACGAGGTGAATCCGTTGCCTCCTTCCAGGAATCCCAGTACGTAGATGTTGGTCTGTCCCTTGAGCAGGAGCGGATAGCGGAGCTCCATCGTGTATTTGTTGTAGGCACACGAATAGTTGCTGCCTACGGGATCGAGCGCTCCGTCGTCGTAACCGCGCATGGAGATAATGTCGATACCGTACATATTATAGCCCGTCATGCCGTCGCCGCCGACTTCGAACCGTTCGAAGGGCGATACCTTGTTTTTATTGTAATGTCCCAGGTATCCCATTTCCGCGCGGGCCATCAGCACCAGGTTGCCGTTGCGGGTCAGCGGAGTGAACCATTGGCCTTTGAGCATCCACTTGTGGAATTCGATCCAGTTGTAGCGTTCCTGTTCGCTTAAAGCCGTGCTTTTGTAATCCTTGCCGTCCCACAGCGAATAGGGAGGAGTGAGCTGCACCGAAACGCTGAAATCGGAACCCCTGCGGGGATAGATCGGCTGATCCACCGAATTTCGTCCCAATACCAGGCGGATCGACAGCAGGTTTGCCGCACCGTTCTTGAGTACGAAGGTGTTCCAGTCCTTCAGCATGTAGCGCTCGTAGCTGGCTTCCGCATAGAACGTGAAGTACGGGTCGGGCCAGTCCAGACGCTTGCCGAGTCCCGCCGCGACACCGGCGGTGCGGAAATAACGGGTACCTTTCTGCCAGGCGTAATAGGCGTTGTTCTCATCGGAATAGTGAGCCGAAATCGTGAAGGAGTTCGGTTTTCGCCCGCCCATCCAGGGATCGGTGAAGCTGATTGCGAAGGCTTTGTAGTAAGTACCGTTGGTTTGGGCGCTGATCGACAGCCGCTGGTTCTGTCCCATCGGGTAGGGTCTCCAGGCGCCTTTCTTGAAGAAGTTTTTGATCGAGAGGTTGTTCAGTGTGACACCCACCGAACCCACGAACGTACCGCCGCCCCAACCGCCGGCGATCTGGAACTGGTCGCTGGCGATCTCCTCGAGCGGCCAGTTGATATCGACCAATTCGTCCGAATTGACGACGGGCTGAATGTCCGGAGCGATCGCTTCGGCCGTGAAATGTCCCATCGAACCCAGGGTGCGGATGGTCTGGAACAACAGCGACTGGTTGTAGAGTTCGCCCGGCCGCGTGTAGAGTTCACGGCGGATCACCTCGTCGTCGAGCCGCATATTGCCCGAAATGCCGACATTGTTGATGGTGAATTGTTTGCCTTCGAATACGCGGACCTCCAGGTCGATCGAGTCTTTGCCGATGATGATTTCGGCCGGGTCGATCTGCGAGGTGAGGTAGCCCTGATCTTTGTAGAGATTGGTGATGGACGGTTCGTCCGGATTGTAGTAGGCGCCGATGCCCAGGCGCTTGTACATCGATTTTTTGTCGTAAATCGAGCCTTTTTCGACACCGAACATCCGAGCCAGTTCGTCGGTTTCATAGACCGAGTTGCCGATCCAGGAAACATTGCGGATGTAGTACTTGTTGCCTTCCGAAATGTCCAGCGTGATACCCATACGCTTGTCGTTGATCGCGTAGATCGAATCGGCGACGATGTTGGCGTTGCGGAAACCTTTCGAATTGTAAAAGTCGAGCAGCAGCTCCTTGTCGTTTTCGAAATCTTCTTCGTTGAATTTCGCCCCCCGGAAGAAGTTGAGGCTTTTCTGGTGGGTTTTCTTGAAGGTGCGGCGCAGACGTTTGTCGGAAAATTCTTCGTTGCCCGTGAAATTGATCTCTCCGATTTTGATTTTACGTTTGCGATCGACGATGAAGGTCACGTTTACGGCCTGCTTCAGTATCGAGTCGTTGTCGATGCGGACCGATACTTCGGCGTTGCGGAAACCTTTGTCTGCGTAGTATTTGTGAATGAGCTTCGAGTTCTTGTCGATCACGTAGTCCGAAAGCTCGGTGCCGCGCTTGAGTTTGAGCTTTTCGAGCAGGTCTTTCTGGTTGCTTTTGGAGATGCCCTCGAAACGCCAGTAATTGACGCGGGGACGTTCCTTCAGGAAAACTTCCAGGTCGAGGCTGTCGCCTTCGATGGTCGCACCGACGCGGATGTCCGAAAAGAGGCGCTGGTTCCACAGGCGGGTGATGGCTGTCGAGATGAAGTTGCTGGGCAGGTATATCGAATCGCCCGGGATAAGACCCGACGAAGCTCGCAGAATGCTGTTGTCAATGTATTGCGCCCCGTGAATATTGACGTTGCGGATGTGGTAAAGTTTCTGGGTACCGCCTTCGAGCGTCGGGGCTTTTTCGAATTGCTGTAAAAGCTGGTTCGTATCCTCGTCCTGATCCGTCTGTTCGGCCGGGGGCGGAGCCGCCTCGCCGGAGGGCTCCTGCGCGAATATCTGGGGACAGAGCAGCAGCAGGGCGGCCGTCAGTGTCAGAAATACTTTGCCTGGATGATTCATCGTGTGTCGTCTAACTTCTCTCTAGAGTTTCTTTCTTCATTCTCTCCGTTCAGTGTAGCGAGTAAACTCGTGATGCACTCGCTTACCGAATACGTTCATTATTTTTTACCAGTCCGAAACGCCTTTCGCGCCGGGCATATTCGTCGAGTGCCTGCGCGAAATCCTCTTCGGTAAAGTCGGGCCATAATACGGGGGTGAAAAAGAGTTCGGCGTAGGCAGCCTGCCACAGCAGGAAATTGCTGAGCCGTTGTTCGCCGCTGGTGCGTATCAGCAGGTCGGGGTCGGGACAGCCCGCCGTATAGAGCGCTTCGGAAACCGTCTGCTCGGAAATCTCTTCCGGAGAGAAGATGCCGGCTGCGGCACGGCGTGCCAGACCCTGCATCGCATGGACGATTTCGCTGCGGGAAGAGTAGTTGAGGGCCAGTTGCAGCGTAAGGCGTTTCCCGGTAGCCGTTCGGTTTTCGATCTGATCCAGGTGGTGTTTTACTTTTTCGGGGAAACGGCTTTTGTCGCCGATGATCCGCACGCGCACTCCCTGAGCAGCCAGTTCGGGCGTTTCGTTGATTATGCTCTTGCAGAAGAGCTCCATCAGGGCATCGACCTCTGCGGCGGGGCGTCCCCAGTTTTCGGTCGAGAAAGCATAAAGCGTCAGGTAGCGAACCCCGTGACGGGTCGCGGCCTGGATTGCCCGGCGCACGGACTCCACACCCCGGATATGACCTTCGAAACGCTCCAGCCCGTGTTGCGCGGCCCAGCGTCCGTTGCCGTCCATGATAATGGCGACGTGTCGAGGTATGCGTTTTTGCTCGCTCATAGCATGCAAATATAGGGAATAAAATCCGAAAGCGAAAGAATTTCCGGCAAACAGGGGTTTTTCGTCAGCTTCGGATATCCACTCCCCACATCATTTTCTTGCGTAACGTGTCGTAAAACGATATATTGTGCGGGACCGCCAGAAAAAAGCGTCTGGAAGCCAGGCGGACTTTGAATTCGGCTCCTTCGGGAATCGGACAGGTTTCGTTGTCGGTGGCGATCGATATTTCGGCGTGCCGGGCGTGTACCTTGAGCCGCACGTCACTCGACGAGGGAATCACGACCGGGCGCATCGTCAGGTTGTGGGGCGCGACGGGCGAGAGCACCAGGCAGGCGCATTGGGGGGCGACGACCGGACCGCCCACGCTGAGCGAATAGGCCGTCGAGCCGGTCGGCGTGCTGACGATCAGTCCGTCGCCGTGATAGGTGGCGACCATTTGGTCGTTCACGTACGTTTCGACCGAGATCATGCCCGCGCCCTGGCGCTGGATGACCACTTCATTGACCGCATAGCGGGTCGAGATGCCGTCGCCGAAGTCGCCCGTGACCTCGAGCATCGATCGGGGCTGACATTCGAGTTTGCCGGCGGCGATCAGCTCGAAGACATCGCCGATGCAGCCGTTGCGGGGTACGCTCGTCAGAAAACCCAGATGTCCCGAGTTGATGCCTATGACGGGGATTTCGGCCCCTCCCAGCCGGTGAATGCCATCCAAAAGCGTACCGTCGCCGCCGTAACATACCAGCACCGACTCCGCAGGCTGGGGACCCATCGGCCGCCCGTAACGGTGGGCCGCATCGATGGATATGCCGGTGAGCCGTTCGATCTGGGGAGCGAACTCCTCATTGACCGCGTAATCGAACCCGAAACGGGCGATCGCGTCGAACATCTGATGCAGGTCGCCGGCCGTGTGGACGACGCCCTGCCGGGAAAAAAGTATGATTTTCATCGGCGGAGTTTCGAAAAAATAAGTAACTTTACCACGCCAAGACGATACAGGAAGCCGGTTCGTGCCTCGTCCGGATCGCCCGGCGCAACTTGGTTCAACATCGGGGACGGCGCAGTCCGCATTCCGGCTTCATCCGGCAGCGGCCGCAGACGGGTCCCGAATGCAAATATAGCGAATTTTATGACAAAGTTGAGTGTAAACATCAATAAGATTGCCGTGGTGCGCAATTCGCGCGGCGGCAACCGGCCCGACGTGGTGCGTGCGGCGCTCGACATCGAACGCTTCGGTGCCGACGGCATTACGGTGCATCCGCGTCCCGACGCCCGCCACATCCGCTACGACGACGTGCGGGCGCTCAAACGGGTGCTCGCCACCGAGTTCAACATCGAAGGCAATCCGATCGACAGCTTTGTCGCGCTGGTGGAGGAGGTGCGTCCCACGCAGGTGACGCTCGTCCCCGATGCCGCGGATGCGGTCACGTCGAATGCCGGCTGGAATACGGTCGCGCACCTCGGGTTCCTGCAAACGGTCTGCGAACGGTTCAAGCGTCTCGGAATCCGCGTTTCGATCTTCGTCGACCCCGTGGCCGAGATGGTGCGGGGCGCCGCCGCGTGCGGCGCCGACCGCGTGGAGCTCTACACCGAAGCCTATGCGCGCGGATACGCCGCCGATCCCGCGCGGGCGATCGCGCCCTACGCCGCCGCCGCCGAGGAGGCGCGCCGCTGCGGGTTGGGGCTCAATGCCGGCCATGACCTCGATTTGGAGAATCTGCGCTATTTCGTCGAGTGCATTCCGTGGACCGACGAGGTGTCGATCGGCCATGCGCTCGTCTGCGACGCCCTTTATCTGGGGCTGGAAAACACGGTCGGACTCTATAAACGCTGCCTGCATCGATGAACGACGACAGCCGCAATCCGCTTTCCGATCCGATTTTCCGCCGCATCTCGCGCCTTGCGGATGCGATGGGCGTGCGCGCCTACGTGGTGGGCGGTTACGTGCGCGACTATTATCTGGGGCGTCCTTCGACGGACATCGACGTGGTGGTCGTGGGGAGCGGGATCGCCGTGGCCGAAGCGCTGGCCGCCGAACTGCATACGCGTCTGTCGGTCTTCAAAACCTTCGGCACGGCGATGCTGCGCACCGGAGGTATGGAAGTCGAGTTCGTCGGCGCACGCAAGGAGTCCTATTCGGCCGATTCGCGCAAGCCCGCCGTGGAGGAGGGGACGCTCGAAGACGACCAGCTCCGCCGCGATTTCACGATCAACGCGCTGGCGTGGTCGCTCAACGGCGACACCTTCGGCGAGCTGGTCGATTCGTTCGAGGGG
>OHTB01000483.1_pt1 | contig 22483 bp, 17 predicted proteins | sample 1578771 | NCBI WGS metagenome assembly OHTB01 (sample SAMEA3879516, study PRJEB24766) | human gut metagenome | biome: human-associated habitat; feature: feces | place: USA | collected 1985/1987 | reverse complement strand
AAGGGAAAGTCTGCTGGTTAACTCAAATTGAAGGAATTAAATGACTATCCCTAATTTATTACCTCCTTTATTATTACACTACTAAGGTAATGCTTTTACAGGAGATATCGTAATTATAAGATCCTTATTATCACGCCATTAGCTTACTTTATCTTAGGCTAAAAGTCCTTATTTAAGGTGTCTATACCCTGACATCCGCTACCGGTCGGTATCGGGTTCCTCCAGGCCGATGGTACGGCATATCTCCTCCACCAGTTCAGGAAGGCCGGAGCCTTTCTCCTGATGGGGATCGGGTGGAAACAGCGTGGAACGGAAGACACCCTTGCAGACAGGGTCCGCCTCCCTGTTGTAGCGGAGGGTGTTCGGAATGTGTGAGGACAGCAGCCGCAGCCCCATCTTGTCGATGACCCGGTTCCAGGCGTCATACAGGTCCTTCCGCCCCCTCCTGTCCACCATGTTCCAGAACAGCCAGGTCCCTTTCAGGTTGCAGTTCTTCCTGGCGACCAGCTCCTCTTCCAGAGCCTTGGTAAACTGCAGGGAACTCTGCATGACGATGTTGTCCGCCTTGAGCGGGACGAAAATGTAGTCCATCGCGGCAACAGTATAGACCACCCCCTCGCTGCGGAGCGTTCCGGGAAGGTCGAAAAGCACGATATCGAAAGTTTCCCCCTTTTCGTCCATATAACGATGCAGGTCCTCCACCGCCTTTTCCGGATCGCTTTTGATGACCGGATAGGCAGGCTTCCGGATTCTCTCGTGCTGCCGGTAAAGGCTCACCTTCAGGTCGTCATTTTTCATGACACTCTCCATGTCCCTCTCACGCATCAGGGCGATGCTGTGCTGCGGGTAGTCACAGTCCACAACCGCCACACGCAGGCCTTTGCGGTAATGCAGCACACTGGCCAGCAGTACCGTAAAGACGGATTTTCCCACGCCACCCTTCTGGCTGGCGACGGCAACCAACAACTCTTTTTCTTTTTTCATCATACTTCTTGCATTAAATGTTAAACACTATTATGACCGGTCGGGCAGGGACTCTTCCAGAATCATCTCCACCGTTTCCCTGTATTCTTCCAGATGCCGCGATACAAGGTGGTTGATGAACCCCTCCAGCGTGACCGTTCCATTTCTCGAGGCTCCCGCCAGGATGGACAGTTTCCGGTGCAGGGCGGCAGGAATATGCAGTGACCGGCGCTGCACGCCCGCAATGCCATGCAGGTATTCCTCCCCATAGACGGACGGCTGCATGGGGCCGCTTTTCCTTGCGGGACGCATTATGTCGTTACCGGACGTTCCACGTCCCTTCCGGGGACAGGCAGGTGCTTCCCCCATGATCTCACGGATGCGGTCCGCGTCCATCCCGCCAAGACCAATCCGCTCTTTTACGTTCTTTCCTGTCATGATATGCCTTCTTGGACAATGACAACGTTTTATCGGCGAGGTGTTCCTCCCGGCTGTCCGTCCTCATCCCAGGGACGGTAGACCTCACCGAGCAGGGAGGCGATGTCCTCCCTGTGTTCCTCCATATGGAGTTCCAACAACCGGATGATAAAACCGGAGATGCTGCCGCAGCCGGCGGCCCTGACCAGCATGGCGATCCGGCGGTGCAGTCTCCCATCAATGTAGGCGGTCTTCCACTCAGCGGCTCTGGGAGCGGGAACCAGAAACCTCCTCTTGTATTCTTCCGGGGCTGTCACTTTCCCTGCACGGACCTGCCTTTCATGACCCGGCATATCCACCGCCGGTTCCGGGGATGGGGAAACGGGAGCTGACAGAAGGTTTCCCGTGAGTCCGACCCTCTCGAGAACGATATCGGAAAGCCGGTTCTTTTCCTTTTCTGAATCCATTGTCTTAAAATCTTAAATTATTAAATTACACAACTGGCATTGTTTCGGAATACAAAATAAAAAAAGAAGAGGACAGGACGGAACGGAACCACCTGTCACTTATAGTCATCCAAAGTCGGGGATTGTCATGATACACATGACGGGGGGACGAACATATGGTTCCATCCGGATGGTTCTTCCCATGCAGGAGTGACGTCAGAATCCTGCTGTCCGTAGCGGCGTGGAAAAGCGGCGGGATTCCGTTCCTTGTCCACCGCCCCTTTCAAATCCTTATGGGCAGGTGTGGGAGCATGCATCCGTCCTGATACGGATTCTTGAATTATCGGTCTGTGGAAGTGTAAAAATATCAATCCGTTAATGGAGACAAGGAAGAAAAAACATAAGGCGTACACGGCTACATGCACGTTCTCCATTTGCAGAAGTGTAGAAGTGACAATCCATTAATGGAGACAATGAAGGAAAACCATAAGGCATACACGGTTACATGCCCATTCTCCATTTGCAGAAGTGTAGAAGTAACAATCCGTCAAAGGAGACAGTGAAGGAAAGCCATAAAGCATATACGGTTCACTGCCCATTCTCCATTTGTAGAAGTGTAAAAGTAACAATCCGTCAAAGGAGACAGTGAAGGAAAGCCATAAGGCATATACGATTCACTGCCCATTCTCCATTTGTAGAAGTGTAAAAGTAGCAATCCATCAAAGGAGACAATGAGGGAAAACCATAAGGCATACACGGCTACCTGTCATTCTCCATTTGCAGAAGTGTAGAAGTAACAATCCGTCAAAGGAGACAATGAAGGAAAACCATAAGGCATACACGGTTACATGCTCATTCTTCATTTGCAGATGTGTAGAAGTAGCAATCCATCAATGGAGACAAGGAAAAGAAACCATAAGACATACACGGTTACATGCCCATTCTTCATTTGCAGATGTGTATAAGTAGCAATCCGTTAATGGAGACAATGAAGGAAAGCCATAAGGCATATACGGTTCACAGCCCATTCTCCTTTTGTAGATGTGTAAAAGTAACAATCCATTAATGGAGACAATGAAGAAAAACAATAAGGTGTATACGGCTACCTGCCATTCTCCATTTGCAGAAGTGTAAAAATAACAATCCATTAATGGAGAATAGGGTATGGAAAGGGCAGATTTCCAGTACATACGTCTCCCTTATTCCTGAATTATGGGCGTAAGTCACATGATTCAGGAGAGACAGCCACCTTTTTATGGGGAGAGCAGCCGGCAAATGCCTGATGGAAATGACCCGAAAATCACAGGAGAATAGCCGTACAATGGGCTGATACACAATTCCTATTGGAGAATGTTGTCCCCATTAGGGGACAGCAAGTTGTGTTTTCGTTTAACGAAAACAGGACGGTTTAACGGAGAATACACCGATAAACCGTTACTTATTTCAAGCTCCAGCGTCGCTTTTTACATATCTAACTATAATTCATTTGAAATCACAAAACAGATTGAACCGAATGTGGTTAGTTTGTCTGTTTATTTCATGTCCGAATCATTAGTATGCTATGTTGCAAAGTTCGTATTCATTATGAAAAAATCCGCTTACGAGAACAAGATATTCAGGTAATTTGCCATCCTTTCCCCAAAGAAGTTTGATGTTAAAAAGTTCAGAAAGCGTTTTGGCTATGTCAAATCCGAAGGCTTCGAGTGACGGACGCACTTTTTCCGGGTGTCGGCATGGTGTGCCGCAGTTACGCGTACACTCGTTATCTGAGCAGTGAAGACATTTACCTATATAGGCAAATGAACGCCCTCCATATTTCCGTTCCATATCCAATAATTCGCTCTCGATTCGTATCCGTTCCGGTAAAATGAGTTTTTGTGTATATTCAATCGGAATATCTTTGTCTTCAGGGATTATCTTCGTTGCCATAAGATGTGCATACTTGTATTGTCGGAGAAACGATTCCGTATCAAAATCAAATGGAGGACACCCCCAACTTTTACCGTAATTGGTACATTGTTTGCAAAGTTCAAGAAAATGTGGTTCGTCACGGAATTCGGCGATATATCCTTCAACAGTGATGTCTGAAGTAAAATTTTCTACAGTGTATATACTCATTGTTTCAAAATCATTGTACCGCATAAGGAGTCGAAACGGATGTTTTCATTTTGGAAAAGTCTGTCAATGTATCCGCTTTTCTGCATTTCAGACGCGGTCAAGCAACTTAAATTCGGGGTATCTAACAATGCTATCGAATCGCACATGGACAACGCGATGTCAAGTTCATGTGTCGAGAACATGATACATTTTTTCTCGTCGTGGACAAGCCTACGAAGCAACGCCACAAGTTCGTAGCGATTAGGCATGTCAAGAAAGGAAGTCGGTTCATCAAGGAGAATGATAGGAGTATCCTGTGCCAATGCACGAGCAATCATCACACGCTGGCATTCGCCATCCGACATTTTATCCATCGTGCGGTTTGCATAAGCCTCCATTCCCACCGAAATGAGCGATTGCATGACTATCTCCTTATCTGTTTCTTGCATCCTACCTATCCAGTTGGTATAAGGAGCACGGCCTATGGCTACGACATCCTTGCACCGCAGGTTGGCGATGCGCGTGCGCTCGGTCGTGACGACAGCCAGCGTTTTTGCCATATCTTCGGTTTTCATGCAGGCGATGTCGTGCCCGTCGAGAATGATTTTTCCGGAATAACACCGGTTCAGACCGGCTATGGCGCGGAGCAACGTCGATTTTCCTGTCCCGTTTCTTCCGATAAGGGCTGTCAGTTGACCTTTTTTTATCGTGGCATTTACCTCGTGGAGCAACGAGTTTTCTTTGTAACCTATGGAAAAATGCTGTAATTCTATCATGCGGTGATGGATTTGTTGCGTAAAACCACCCATACGACGATTGGGATTCCCAATAGAGCTGTAATGGCGTTGATCGGCAAGGTGAATATTTTAGAAATGATGTCGCAAAGAAGCAATATCGATGCTCCCGAAAGAATTGTTCCGGGCAGAAGGACATGATGATCGCTATTTTGGAAAAGCATTCTTGTGACATGAGGCATAGCGAGACCTATGAAACCTATCGGACCGCAAAAAGCGGTTATCGTTCCGGCGAGCAGCGTTGTCGAGAGAAACAACAGGCTGCGTGAACGCCGAATATTCAGTCCCATTGTTACGGCATATTCCTCTCCGAACAGCAGGAGGTTAAGCGGTTTGATGGTCAGTACCGCCAACAGCAGTCCGGCAAACACCGATGGAACAAGAATCAGAAGTTGTCCGGAGGTGACGTCACCCAAAGCCCCCATCGTCCAAATGACAAAGGCTTTCAGCGATTCCTCTTTGCTGAGGTACTGCAATATCTGCACGACAGCACCTACGCCCGATGAGAACATCATGCCCAGAATCAGGATTACCATGATGTCTTTTATTCGCTGTCCGACGGCAGTTATCACGAGCAACACGACAGCCGCACCCACCCACGCTGCTCCGGCAATGCCTATTGATGAACCGATCCCGGCAAGTACCACAAGTGCCACACCGAGACTTGCACCGGAACTGATGCCAAGGACATAGGGACCGGCAAGAGGATTACGGAAGAGGGTCTGCATCTGAAGACCGCTGACCGATAAGGCAGCCCCGGCCAACAGTGCCACTATAGCTTTTATGAGGCGTATGTTGAGTACGATTTTTTCCGTGGCACGGGAACAATTTCCCCCGGTCAGTGCTGCCCATACATCGCGGATCGGAATGTTGACAGCTCCCACGGCCAAGTCCAGTAAAAAAAGACCGACCGTGAGCGTAATCAATATGGAGAATAATATAGTCGAACGGGAACGCATCTATTTCAGTTGCTTGTAATACACACACTCTTCCTGCACCAGTTCAGGATGGAATATCTTCACGAGGTCGCGGAGCACGATGTCAGGATTCACGACGGCAGACTCGTAATAGTCGTTACCCCCGGCTGTGTTGGTACGGGCGTTGTTGTTATACACCTCTCCATTTTTGAAACATCGGGTATCGGTGAATTTCGGACATGATGCCTTCAAGTCGTCAAGGGAGTTCGCCATTCCCACGTTCAGCCACATGTCCGCATCCGACGCGAGCAGATATGCTTCTTCTAAGTCAATGGGGATAGAAGCGTTTCCCGTGTTCTTCTGGTAGATATAGCGGCCTCCCGCATCAGTAATCAAGCGGGCTACATAACTTTGGGTTGAAGGCATGAACCACGAGTCGCCATAGGGAACATTAAGCATAACCGAAGGAGTGCCGAGGGTACTGTCGGCCACTTTCTTTTTCAAGGCGTTGTATCTGACCGGGATTGCGGCAAAGGCTTTTTCACCCTTCTCACGTTTTCCTGTGACTTCTGAAAGCACTACCATCCATTCGGCCTTGCCGAGAGGCGACTCTTCAAGATAATCGCCGACATACATGAACGGTATGTCGAGTTCTTCGAGTTTGCTTTCCATTGCGCTTGCGCCGTTCACCCCATAGAGCAGAACGAGGTCGGGATCGAGCGAGAGCAGCAACTCGTAGTTGATGTTCCCTTCATAGCCGACATCGCCAATACTGTCGCGGCGGGCTTGGATGTCTGGGTTGGAAATGTAGTCGATTCCCGAAACGCCGGTTATACACCGGACTTCACCGATTGCGTCAAGCATGGCGATATGAGTGGAAGACATCGCCACGATGCGTTTGGCGTCTCCTTTGAGTACCTGTCCTGCAAACCCTTCGGGAACCTCTTCACCGTTGCGGACGATAAACAGCCATGTGGTTACACTGTCCGCTCCCTGCCAGGGATTCCTGACGGTTATCAGTACGCTTTCCTTCCCGCCCGCCCCTTTGATGTCGAAGCCGGAGGCATATTCGGGAGCATAAAGCAGCAGGTTGAAATCATTGATTTTTGAGCTTTTGTTGTGGCAGCCTGTAAATGCCAGAGAAAGCAACAAAATCAGGCTTAAATTCTTTAATGCGTTCATATTGATGCAGATTATCGTTTACTATTTTTGTTTTTTCCGAACTTGGGTGTTATGCCGATGAATATCTCGAAATTGATGCCCGGCATGGGACGGGACAATACGGAAAGGTATTCTTCATCGAACAGGTTGTTGATGCTGCCCTTTAGCGACAGATCGGCCCATCGGAAAGAGAACTGTTTTTCCAGTGTCACGTTATTCATGAAGTAAGGGGGCAGATAGCCCGTCAGGGTATAGTCATTACTCGACATGGTATAACGCTGGCTGTAATAACACCATTTGTAAAGCAGGCTCCATGTCCGCCATGACAGACGTCCGGTCACCGTTGCGGAAAACTCCGGCACGTATGGCAACTGTTTGCCGACGGATTGGTCTGCCGGACTCATCGGTTCGCTCTCGTTGATCGAGGGAGTCCACGAGAAAGTTCCGTTCATATCCAGTTTCCAGTCCTTTCCGAGCATTATATCAAGGTGGGCGTTGGTCTCTGCCCCGTAAGCATGTACCTTTTTGAGGTTTCTGGGGGAGAAGAATCCCTTGGTTGTGGGTAGCCAGATGATCCAGTCGTCGATGTGCGAATCGAACCAGTTGATACCACCGCTCAAAGCATATACATTTTCTTTCCCCACCGAGAACGACAACCCCACGTCGTATGTGAAGCCGTGCTCGCTTTTCAGGTCGGGATTACCGCCCGGCAGAAAATAGAGGTCGTTCAGCGTGGGAAAACGGTAGTTCCGGGAGATGGATGCTTTCGCCACGATATTGCCTTTTTTCGACAGTACCCCGTCGATGAAGAAAGCCGGGATAACCGGGGCCCATTCCGTACCGAACATATCCTCGCGAAGGACAAGCGAGGCGGCAAAACGATCGACAGGCCGCCATTTCGCAGAAACGGAACCGGAAAACTCGACACGTCCCTTGTCATACCCGACAACAGCCTTGTTACCTTCCTGCGAGATGATATTTTTGTCCGCGCTTTCCACCAAATGCTGGTGTACGGAAACACCGGCCGTGAACAGCCATTTCTCTGAAGGAGCATAATCCCCGTCCGCACTTCCGTAGAACGTGTTAATCTTACTGCGTGAGCGGGTCATCGAAGCCATTTCGCCGTTTCCCTTGTCCCGCTTGTAATCATAGGCCATCCATGTGTGTATATAGCCGCCTTTTACACCGACCTTCCATTTCTCCCGCACGCGATCCCACGAGAGGACGCCGCGAAACGTCTGCTCCCTTTGGCGGTTCTCGAAGTCCATGTCGTTCCCGTAATCCGTGCTGAGCATCGCCAGTTCCCGGTTGGAATTGATATACCAGGCGTTTAGCCCGAACTTGTCGCCTTCGCCCGTGTTATAATAAATTTCCTGCAAGACGTGCAGATCCTTATAAGCCCCGCTGCGGTTGCGTTCCGTCGGGTAATAGGAACCGATGATGTTCTTGTCCTCGTCATAGATGTTTTCCTTCTTGTCCCGGTTTCGGTATTTGTAGTCGTTGGGGGAAGAGGAATACACCACACGGGTGGAGGACTGCCAGTGTTTGTCACCGTAGGTCAGGCGGAGAAACTCGTCGAACGTGCTGAACGACCCCACTCCCTGCACGTACTGCAACCCGAACCCTTCATGGTTGGCCGGAGAAGTGGAGAGCCTGACCAGACCACCCAAGCCGCCGCCCGTTTCGTTTACCGATGACGTTCCGTGCAGCAGCGAGGCATCATCGATAAAGTAAGAAGGGATGGTGGAAAAATCCGTCATGCCCAGCATCGGGTTGTTAATGCGCATACCATTCCACGTCACTTGGGTATGCGAGGGAGAGGTACCCCGGAAAGCCACGGTGGATAACGTGGCGCGTCCGTAGTTCTTGACAAAAACGGATGAGTTGAATGTCAGCACATCGGCCATAGACAAGGCGATGTTCTCTTTCATGGCGATGGAATCGAAACGGGTTCGTTGCACGCCTATATCCTTCATAGGTCGTTTGCCCACCACCGTAACCTCCGGAATACGTAGTACCCTTTTGGTAATGCTGACGGAATTTTTCTGCTGGGCGGCAAGCAGAAAGGGCAGGCTTACCCCCACGAACAATAGAATAAGATGTCTTTTCATTTTTGTCCTCCTTCCTCGTTATTTCCAGCAGAAAGCTCCCGGAATGATTCCCACGTAAAATTCATCGATCAGCTTGCCTTGCGGCGAATAGCGATACACGATACCTTGTTGCTGGTAATCAATAGCGTCGGCCACATATACCTCCCCGTTGTTGGGATTGACCGTAAGGCCGTAGTATTTGGTGTCCCGAAACTCCAGAAAAGGCCGGACGGGAACACGGTCGGCTTCCACCGGCATTCGCCAAATATCGTTGTTGATCCAGTAAAGTGTATCCCGTGTACCGTTGAGCTGGACTTCCGAAGGCCAGTCGCCCAGCTTAAACTTGAACTGTTTCTCTACGGTGAAAGTCTCGGCGTCTATACGATAGAGAGACGGTGCCTCGTAACCGTATGGGCTGCCCTCGTAACCGCCATCCGTGATGGTCCACATCTTGTTGTATTTGTCCATGACCAGCGAAGTAGGTTGTATGCCGATGGTCAGTTCGTCCACGACCTTGTCCGTCTCCGTGTCGATTTTCAGGATGCGGTTCTGGTACGACCAGCAGTTCACATAGACGTACTTGCCGTATTGTACCATTTGTTCGGTGGAACCCGATTCCATGTCCATGTCTGGACATTCGATATAGCCGGTAATCTCGTATGTCTTGGGGTTGATGATGAAGATACGGTAGTCCCATATCTGCGTCACATAGGCTTTCTCATCCGACAGAAAATGGATATACCGGGGTGAGGTGAAACCTGTGATACGGCCCACTTCCTTGAAAGTATTGATGTCGATGGCGAAAATCACATGCGAGTTGTTCACCACGATCCAGCCTATACCGTCCCGGATAACCATAGACTGGGCCACATCGCCCAACTTGAACCCGTTGGCACGGTAAAACACTTCATTCTCCACTTCGCACGTGGCGGGATCGTAGTAGGAAAGCGTGGCATTGCTGTACTGGAAATTCCCCTCGTTGGTAATGAAAAGACCAGAGGCCGATACAGAGAAATCTTCCATCTCTCTGTAATCCCATTTCATGCAACTGCCGAAAACTGGCAGGCAGAAAAGAAAAAGGCAAATCCGTTGTATTGTTCTGCTCATTGTCATTCGGATAAAAAAGAGTACCCGAATCATTACGGGTACTCTGGTTAAGGTATAAGGTTTAATCCTGCTGCGTATATTGTTTGTCCTTCATATTTTGGAAGGTTGGGTTATACCCACATTTCGTCACGCTCCAACTTTCCCCCGTAATCATTCCGTTTTCTATAAACTTGCCGAAGAAAGTGTAGTCGGTAAATTTCGTCAAACCGTCAAAAACAACCCCATGCAAGGTCTCCAACTTCTCCATGGAAAGTGTTTCCTGAGAAAGAGAAGTCGCACTTTTTATCTGTAGCGTACCATCTATAGTCTGTAATTTATCACAAGTAATGCCTGTTGCTTTATTAACGAACAACCCTTCACCTCCTACGTGAAGCAATTCCGGAATATCCAGCGATTTACTTTGTAAAGATATTGCTAACGAACCCTCTCCCTCTTTATAATATACAGGAGAAGCTGAACAACAAACTTTGGATAGTAAGGGCAAGTTACAACTGGTAAAATTTCCAGATAAATAGAACTGTCCTCCCACTTCTTTCAAGACTGGCATTGTGATTGAAGCAAACATGGGTATTTGGATATATCCATATCCATCTATGATTTCCAAGTCGGGAAATTTGGCATTGCTTCGCATTTGGCCTGTCACATTTAGATTTCCATATACATGTTGAATTGTCGATATGGTATAATCGATATTGTTGGTGGTTGGCTTACAAGTGAAGTCTTTGATATTCTTGAACGTGATTTCAGGGAACTTATTATTCGTGAGACTGGTGATGACAAAATTTACATTTGACAAATCTTCGGCTGTTTCAATTTTGGAGAGCTGCACCTTGTTTATAATTTCAATCTGGGGCGCTGTTTCTCCGAAGGTTTCAAATCGGGCGTTCGGCAACAGCAGTGTTCCGCTCACATCTTCAAGATAATCCAGCGTGATGCTTCCAAGTGTGGTGATCTTGCTCCAGTCGGGAAGTTGTTTGAGTGCCGTGAAATTCTTTATCTTTATCTGTCCCTTTATCGTTGTCAGTTTGTCCATTCCACCGAAAGCCTGAAGCACGTCATTTCGTTGGGGAACAAAACTACCGGTAGGAGGAGCTTCCATATTGGCTTCCATAATAATACTTCCGTTTACTGTTTCGATTTCCGGAAGGTTGATGGTTTCCAACATCACGGGGACGGTATGGAAATCAAGGCCACCGGTCTCTTTCAGCTTAAGGAAGCTCATGGAAGTCAGCTTGGCAAGATTGTTTACGGACAAGACCCCTCCGACACTTGTCAGTTCCGGTATTTCCAAAGACGCAATCGAACCGGCTGCTGTGTTCTCTTCATTGAGTCCTTGAAGATTCAGATCCTGACCTACAGTAGTCAGAACCGGAAACTCAAAACTCTGTAACGACGACGCATTGAACATCACGCTTCCTTCAATAGTTGCCAGTTTCTCGAATAGGACATACGTCACTTGGTCGTTATATACCGATATGTCTCCGGAGAGCGTTTCCAATGCTTTCATGGAAATCATGTGAAGTTCCGTAGCTTTCGAGGCGACATCGGTCGAACCTACCTGTAAACCTCCGGCAGAAACGATATTATCCAACCCTGTCAAGTCTGCACCGTTGTAACTGTTACGAATGACAATGTTGCCAGTAACCTCTTTCAAAGATGCCAATGCTGATATGTCAGTGATTTTTTCTGCCTCTTCCGCATCAGAGCCGATAATCAGGTTCCCTTTGACAACGGTTGTTTTGGTTGCGGCAAAAGAAGCTACCTCCTCGGTGGTCTTCAACTCCACATCTCCGTCAGATTCTATCTCGCTTTTCACGACCTTATAGGTATATTCGCGGGCATCTCCGTTATAGGATGTCACCCGGAAGGTTCGTTCGTTATCCCAGTCCGTTACCGTTTCAGGATCAGGTATGATTGTTGCAGAAGTTGTGTACTTGAATTCCACTTCGGCATTGTTCAGCGATACCGTATAGGGAACGGTTATTGTTACTGTATTGTCCGCAATGTCGGCCGTGTACGATTTCCCGTCCACGGTCATCACGACCGATGTGATGAAATTTTCATCTGCATCTTCAGGTATAATTTCATCGTTTTTGTCACACGCTCCCAAAAAGAACAAGGATAGGAGCATGGGAAGAAAATAATTTTTCATACTTGCAATTTTTATTATTTGGTTAAATCCTCAAAAGAAAATACTTCCGTTGAAACTTCGCCCAGCCAGCCGCTTTTGGCCAAGACACCGCATTGTACTTTGATAAAGTCAATATATTGCAGATTGGCTTCCGTTCCATCGGCATGGATGGCATTGGAAATTTTGAAACCGTTCCTTTGACCGCTTCCATCCACCGTACTGCCGCCTTCTATCTGGTCGTTTCCGAAATTATCCACGTACCCCCAGTCATAACTCTGATTATCCCAATAACCGGTTTGTGAATCTTGGGTGTTGCGGGCGGCCAGACAAGTGCCTGTCAGGGTGTAACTGTTTTCCGAAATCCAAGCCGGATAATAATAGTCCTGCGTATGATAAGCGGACAGATAGTCTACCCAGCCGTTTCTACCGTCGGAACTGATCCATTGGACATCCATTTTTTTGCCTTCCGGACGGTAATAGGTCACTTCAAAATTCTGTATTGTTTCTTCCTTGCCTGCTTCAGATCCTTTCAGTTCGTACCACTCGTCATCCGGCAATCCGTTTCCGTTTATATCTTGCATGACCCATACGATACCCGGTTCGGAACTGCCGTCAAAGGCGTTCCCCTGAACACAGAAATCATATTGGTTACCCGAATTGGGAATACTGTGGTCGAAGCCGACGATGATATAACCCCCGAAAGAACCTAAAGAGACGTGCAGTTTGTCTTTCAAACGCTGTGTTGCCCATGCGACAGCCGCTTCAGGGGATGTTTCGTTGCCGGTCATACCACCTATCGTGCTCGTCTCGTTGATAAATTGGCCGGGAGCTGGGGTATATTCATAGACTTTATTCCAGAGCTTGGAACTTCCCGAAGCCCGGAAGCCGTCTTGTTCCTTTTTGTCCACACAAACGACTTTTACGGTGGCAGTGACAGCCGTTTTCCCTTTGTCGATATTCCTGCTTATTTTTTCCGTCGGTGTGTCTTCCGACACAGTACAGGAGACGGTGTATTCTCCGGGTGCGGACGGCGTGAACTTGAACATGCGTTTCACTTCTCCTTCCATGACCTGACCGTCTACACTCCACTCAAAACGGGGATTGTCGAAATACTCCAACAACGGACGCAGGAAAACAGGGCGGTCGGCAAAAGTGTACCTGTCCGTGGATGTTTGCTGGTAAGACGGGGTCGGTAATTTGACAACGTAGGGCATCGTTTCCACGACCTCTACGCTTACGTCTTTCGTTGTTGTCCCATCTATATTGGAAGCGTTGATTGTCACCGTATAAACACCGAGTTCTTTTTCATTGAAAGTATAAGTATTCTCGGTGGAAACGATTTTTCCTTCCCGTACCCATTCGATTTTGAACCCTTCGACATCCGAATGCTGAATATCGGGAGTAAATGTGTAATCGGTATTCCGGACGACTTTTAGCCCCTGCGAAGGTAGTGCCAGTGAGATGACCGGAGGGGTGAGTTCTTTCACTTCTACTTTCAGTTCCTCTTCGGCATAGCCTTCCGCATTGTCTACTCTTAGTTTGACATAAAAATCCCCGCATTCATTCCATGTACGTTGAAGAGACGGACCCGAAGAAACCAGCGTACCGTCTATCGTCCAAGCAAAAAGAGCATCTTCAACATTCTGGTATGTCGGGGCGATAGTCAATTCGTGATCGACCTTGACCGTGTAAATACCGGTCTCGCTGTCAAGTTCTATTATAGGTTGTCCTCCTACTTCTTCGGTAATGACTTCATCCTTGTTGCAGGAGGTGAACAGCATACAGGCAGAAATAATAAAATAGTGAAAACGATGCATGATGTGTGGATTTTAGAAAAATAACAGTGATACCCCCGACAGAAGGGATATCCCTGTATTCTTTTTATTGTATGGTGATATCATCGATACAGATATAAGCCGGAGTATTCAAACCGTATGCTCCCGAATCCGAACCCTCGAAGTTGAATTTCACACTTTGCACCCCTTCGGCATTGATTTCCCAATAATCCCATGTCGTGATAGGATCAACCTGTTGTTGGCCGTTACGATAATCGGCTAAAAGACGTTTGTAAGTGCGGATCAGACCGCCATTCGCATCATAACATTCCAGATTCACTTGGAAATACCCTTTCATCTCTTTCAGAGGAGTCGCTACCCCCGTAGAACCGAACTGATTACCATAAGTAATGACACCATAAGTGTATGAGGTGTTGCAGATCCACAGGCCGACCAATTTCCGGGGAACATTGAAATAAAATTCTGGTTTAGCCATCCATGCCTGATTGTAAGCATCCACATATCCGTAAACGACACCGAAATTGGAACCGCTGTGCCCGGCTTCCTTATTCTGTCCTTCCGCTTCCACCGCAGTGTTATAGACAGAACATTGGTTTAGATAAGAATACCACCAGTCTCCGGTATTTCCCGACTGATTGGAGCGGATGTTCCAGTTGGAAAGTGCGATGCCGCCGCTGGAATACTCTGTGCTTCCACCTACAGTATTAAACATTGAAAGGAAGAGATATTCTTCCGGAGTATTGTCGTAAATGGTGGTTACTTGAGGATACCCTTGGTACGAATAAAGATTTTCTCCGGCCGAGGTAGGTCCTGCTAACATGCCGGAATCGAAATCGTCGAAAGTGATAGTCAAGGTACCGTCCGGATTTGTCACAGCACGGGTTTGCGGAGTTCCGGAATAAACCGGTTCCATCAAAAAGTCATCGTCCGAGCTACAGCCAGAGAACAAGGCGGTTGCGGTAAATAGACAGGCACCTGCCAGAAAGCGTAATTTTCTTTTCAAAGGTCACTCGTTTTAATGTAAAACATATTATTAACAAACACAAAAAAATCCCGTTCGTGCGGACTTACACGAACGGGAATATGTCTGTCTTCAAATATTGAATGGCCGATGAGCTATTCCTTATTTGATTACGACCTGTATATCCCGCAGGTGTAAATCTCATTCCGGTCATGGCAGGTCTTCTGACTCGTCCCGGTCATCGTGCCTTCCCGGTATTACACCAGTGGCAAAAGTTCGATGTTCGTTTTTTGTGGACTCACAGCAGCGGGTACTGTCCCGGATTTTTACCGGGTTCCCTTTTCATTCGGAAGGCGTAAACCTCCCGAAACCATTTTCCGGCTGCAAAATTATCTATATTACATGTCATATCCAAACAATTCACATAATATTTACGATAAAACACACAAAGCATGATAACCGTGTCGCTTTAATTAGAGCATTCAAGTTTACGACAAACGAAGACGGTAATTATCATACACAATATCCATAAAGCACCAAAACAGCTTGCCATTTTCCATAGCAATGCGTTCTGGAATAGATAACCGTTAGCTGCAATTATACAAGCAAAAAAAGCAGACAGAATAATGACTATTAATATCATGCACCAGAAATTAATCCTATAAATTTATGGAAAACAAGTAAGGGAATGGAAGTTCCGTTGCCGCATGGATGCAGGTGAAGGACCTTCTCTTTTAACGTTGGATACGCCAATGCACGCCAACGGAAGACTCTGATATTATCTGTTTGGAAAGGATATAGGATGTGCGTTACTTTGTCGCATATTCAGAATCTTAAAAAGAATTTTAGTATGGAACTGACAATTATTGAAACAAGCGCGTATTAGGAGTTGAGAAAGCTGGTCAGCACGCTGGTCGTACAGATGGGCGACTTCCAGAAAAAGATTGCCCCGCCTGCGCCGGACAAGTGAATGGATGCGCAGGACGTATGTGATGGACTTATGCCCAAACACTTTCTGAAGAGTTTCCAGCAGCATCCCCTTGAGTATGGCCAGAACGGCAAATGCGTGGCGTCCGATGTGCGGGGTGACCTCGCCCCGGAGTTGCATTTCCTGCCTATGATTCCAAGACTGAGCCGCATGGCATTGTATTCACCTACCGGAAAGACACATTCGGGGAGTCTTTCTTTTCATCCGTACCCCTATATTTTTCAATCAGTTCGATAGCAATGGGCAATAATTTTACGACATACGCCACTCCCGTTTTTATACGGTTGCCCATCAGCCATGTACCGCCGTCGGAGTCGGTATGGATATTATCGTATGTTATGGCTTTCAAGTCCACATAGGAAAGACCGGTGAAGCACATGAACAGGAACATGTCGCGCATGGCACGCTGGCGTTTGTATCTCGGTTCTATATGGATTATCCTTTGCAGTTCCTCTTCGGAAAGGAAAGAACGCCTCTTGTATTCGGGCATACACTCGAATGATGCGAACGGATGAACCCGTATCCAGCCTTTTTCCTGCGCGATATACATCAGCCACTTCAAGGTATTGACACGCCCGAAGACAGTGGAGTTTGCCAAAGCGCATGTACCGAGCATCCAGTTGTAGTAATCCTCGATGAATGATTTCTCAAGTTCTTCGATGACAATATCCTCTGCATTCTTCTTGCTTTTCATGAAAAGCAGGAGACTCTTGTAATCGGCAACCAGACCGCAGTAGGTGCTTTCGGCTTTCTCTATGCCGATTTTCTTTTTATACGGTTCCAGCTGTTCCCTGAAAAGGTTCATAAGGGTGTGGCATTCCTCTGAGAAGCCGACATAGCGGTTATAGACTTTCTTGGCTGTAACAAAACTGTCGTGGTCGCAGATGTACTGGTAGTGCCTGGTGATTTGCGCCTTGATATTGTCAAGCTCCTGATTGAGTGTACGGGCCTCCTCGGACTTGCCTTTGGCCCGGTTGGTTTTGACGTCCCACAAAGCGAGGGACACTTCTTTCTTACAACTGAAACCGGCTTGGGTTCCATTGATGGTGATACGGCCCATAATCGGTGTCTTTCCGTTTTTTACAGACTGTTTATTCTCAAAACACTTAGCTATACATGGTCTGCGATAAGCTAAGAGAGATTCCCCTTACACAAAAGCATGGCATCTCCTTGTCGTATCTCGCCTTTATACTTTTATGTATAGTAGTCTACCGGATCGAATGAACAAGACCTATCCCATACATAAACCAATTTAGACTGCTATGTTATTTTTGAGGAAGAAGATGGAATGAGACCAGATACCCTCTTTAAGGCTGACTGTAAGTCGATTAAATGTAGAAAAAGATTGCTTTTGTCACAAGTAAAGTGTATATTTGCATTGAAAGAATCGTTCTTTGACAGAGGCAAAAGAAAACAGAATATTGTAATTCGCTCGTTTCTAAATCGTTACCTGATATTAATTAAACAGAAATAACTGTTTAATTTTCAATTAGATAGAGATTGTATGATGTTTCGATTTGTTGCACGGGTTCGACTATACGGCCTTTTTCGGCAAATCCGATCTGGAACGGGCCAAAGCGATCAGCGGAGGAGTCGATTTTCTGCAAGCTCCCGAACGCGAGGAGCCGAAGAAGCTGTTTATCAAGGAGGCGCTGCTGTTGCGGCAGGCGTTGTCGCTCTGTCAGAGTTTGTTGAACTACGAGCAGCGTCTCGAAGCGGCCTATTTCGAAGCTGTGCGCACGCTGTTGACGCGCATCGAAGGCAAGGGCAAAATGTCGCTGCGCGAAATCAACGCACGGATCAACGAGCTGCTCAAACAGAGCATCAAGAGCGACGGTGTAATCAACCTCTTCTCCGACGTCGAGGAGGAGTTTTCGCTGTTCGATCCGAAATTTCTCGAAGAGATCTCCCGGATGAAGGAGAGAAACTTCGCCGTCGAACTGTTGCGCAAGCTGATTGCCGAATAGGTGCGAATTTATCAACGGACCAATACGGTGCGGGCCGAAAAATTCTCCGAGATTCTGTCCCGTGCCATGAGCAATTACCTCAAAGGGTTGCTGACCAACGAGGAGGTAATTCAGGAGTTGCTGAAAATCGCCCACGAGATCGCCCACGGCAAAGAATCCGACAAAGCGCTCGATCTGAACGACGAAGAGCTGGCATTTTACGATGCGCTGACCAAACCCGAGGCCGTACGCGATTTCTATACGAACGAACAGTTGGTTGCCATTACACGGGAACTGACCGATGCGCTGCGCTGCAACAAGACGATCGACTGGAACCTCAAGGAGAGCGCCCGTGCCGGTATGCGTCGGATCGTGAAACGACTGCTCAGGAAGTATGATTATCCGCCCGAGGGACAGGAAGATGCGTTGAGTACGATCATGAAGCAGTGCGACATGTGGAGTGAAAACAGCTGACGGATTGGCCGTCGGAAAAGCGTGATAACTCCGGTCTGCCGGGGAATCGTTATGTCTTGGATATTCCTCCTTCGGCCTTGCGGCTTCGTTCCGTGAATTTTCTGCTCATCGCTGTTTGCGAACCGTATCCTGTCGGTCTCGGATCGCCTTGCGGATTTGTCGCTGCTCGGCACTCACCCCTGCTGCATGGCCTGTTCGAGCGCGCCTACGATCCGCTCCTTTTCGCTGCTGCCGTCCGTGGAGAGACGCAGAAGCGGCAGGCCGATCTTGACGAGAATACCGTTTTTGCGCCGGTCGCGGGCGACCTGCACCTCGTCGAAGCGGTGGTGGAGCACGCCGTCCACCTCGATCCCCAGAATCGGCGTGTTGTCCATCCGGTTGTAGAGCAGAAAGTCGAGATGCGAGCGGCGGCGGACGAAGAGGCGCTCCTCGTCGGACAGCTCGACGTTCCGTCCGACCAGATCGTACAGCCGGTAGTGTCGGTGGACGCCGATGGCGGAAAACCGATCCTCCTCGGCGAGAATTCCTCCGATGAGCCGTTCGGCGATCCGTTCGGCCGGCGATTCGCGTTTCGCATCGGAGGCGAACCGCATGGCGGCGTACTCCGTATGCAGCACGTCGAAAACTGAACGAATCGGACTGGTGATAAAGACCGAATCGACGTCCTCGCACGTGAAACGGATGTAGCGCAGCAGATCGCCGATATCCGACCCGTGGGCGATCCGCATCCCTTCGGTCTTGACGACGACCAGATGCTCGACGGCCCGTGAGACGGCCACGTTGATCAGGTTCGGATCGTCCAGAAATGCCGTGATTTCGGAACGTACCGTGTGGAACACGATGGTATTCTTCTCCCGTCCCTGAAACTTGTGGATCGTGTCGGCCTCGACACCCGGCGGCAGGCACCGCCGCAACTCCTGCGCATGATACCGGTAGGGAGAGATGACGCCGATCTGCTCCGGCTCCGCATGCTGCCGCTTGATCCAGTCGCACGTAGCGTCGATCTGGCGCTGGTTGTAGATCCGGCCGTTATGGGAGTAGGTTTTCGAGGCGGTTGTCGTCAGGACCGTAAAGGGATAGTCGCCCTTCGGTTCGGTCATGATGAGCAGCTCGTTCCGGTAATATTTCCGGTTGCAGAAGTCGATGATGAGCGGATGGCAGCGGTAATGTTCGCGCAGCAGCGTGACGGGCAGCCGTTCCCCGAAGACCCGTTTGAAGGAGGAGAGGATGTTCTGCCGCACGTAATCGTAAGCGTCGGGCACCCGATGTTTGTCGCGCAGCTCCTCGGCCTTCGCCCTGAGCTGCTCCTCCACGATATGCGGCAGCTGCCGGCTGTCGCCGATGATGATGATATTCCGGCAACAGGCGCAGCAGACGGCCGCCGTGAGGATATCGACCTGCGACGACTCGTCGATGATGACATAGTCGAGCAGGTGCCCCGCGCCGATCGAAGCGCACAGCGAATGGGTCGTACTCAGCACGACCGGATAGCGTTCGACGAAGGTGCGGAAATGCGTCCGGTAGTTCTGCATCGTGAACGGGGGCCGCTCCTCCTGCCGCGCTTCGTTCAGCCGTTCGTATTTGCGGTAGAGCATATCGCGGAACAGCGCTTCCGACACCTTCCCGTATGCTTCGATCAGGCTCTTCGCACGCTGCTCGTCGGACGGTGCCCCGAGCCGGGCGATGCGGGCCGAGAGCTCGGCGATATAGGTTTCGTAGAACTTGCGATCGGCATAGGCGGGCAGCAGCTCCGCATCCGCGAACAGCCGCTTCCCGGGCCACGCGCCGCACCGGAACAGCAGTCCGGCCCGCAAAGCGAGCGACGGCCTTCCGCCCTGCCACCTCTCGGTAACGAGATGCCGGAACGACAGCGCACGCCGGCTGTCGATCGGACGGAAGAAACAGCGGTCGACCCGCCGCATCCGCGCTTCGTCCAGCGGTTGTTCCCACAGCAGATGACGGTACTCGCATTGGGCATAGGAGCGTTTCGTCCGCAGGTCGGCCAGCTCCGCGTTGACGCGGAAAAGCTCGTCTATGGCCGCCGACAGCTCGCCCAGCCGCGTTCGCAGGGCCGTGCGTTCCTCCGCCGGCAACCGCCACGTAGGGTCGGGCATGAAATCCTGCTGTTTGTCCGCGAAAAAGGCCTGCCGTCTGGTCCGGTTTCCCAGTTCGGCCATCAACGCCCCGTACTCGTATTTCGACAGTTTGTCGCGCACGTTGTCCACCGCCGCATTGTTGTTGGACACGACACCGACGGTTTTTCCCTGCATCAGCAGATTGGCGACGATGTTCAGAATCGTCTGCGTTTTTCCCGTGCCGGGAGGTCCCTCTACCACGCTCACCCGATTGCCCAGCGCCCGCTGCACGGCGAGTTTCTGGCTGGCGTTGCAGCCGAAGGGATAGACGAGGGCCACGTTGTCGACATCGCACGCCGCCGTCCGCCCGTTCAGATAGGCATACAGCGCCGTACGGGGATCCTGCGGATCGATGCGCTGCATCGTCTCGGCGAGCAGGGCGGCGATCGAACTTTTCTTCTCCCCTTCGGGAACCTCCTCTGCGGCTTCCGTATCGGTCTCCGACTCCAGAGAGGCTTTGGCTGCGAGAACCTCCGCGAAATAGGAAAGTAGCCGCTCTTTGTCTGCGGGGAGCGGCTGCGCATCGACCGCTTCGATCCGCGACTTCTCGATCGCCGGCGAACGCAAGCCCTCTCCGGCGCCCAGCCGGACATATTTCCCGTAGTCGAACAGCGTATCGTACGGCTCCTGCAACGTTCCGTCCTTGTAGATGCGTACCTGCCGGCGTGTGGCGAGCAGGGGATAACAGACTACATGCTCTTTGCGATAGCGGAATACCCGCGCCGCGCCGTAATCGACATACACATACGCTCCGGCCGGTCGCAGCCCGACGATCTCCGACGTCTTGTCAACGTAGGCGTCGCGCCGCTTGTCGTGTACGAAAATCAGTTGGTCGGTCATCGTTCGGGTCGTTTATCGGGAATTAAAAACCGCTTTACCCTCACAAAGATAGTCATTTTGCCGCGATGGGTAAGAAGATGATAATTGGTCCGGTATTATTCGCATTCGCGCGACCATAGCTCGTAAAGTTCGCGGCTGAGCGCGATGACCTGCTCGGAGAGGGCTTTCAGCTCGCGCGTGCGGCGCTCCAGAAGAAGCACTTGTCGCGGAATCGCCGTATGCGAAAAATGCGTGTTGACGGCCCGTACGATCTGGTTATAGTTGTTGCCCACGCGCTGTATCTGCTCGTAAAACTGATTCAGACGGGTCACATATCGGCCCAAGGTCGGGTCGATACGCACCACGCGAAACTCTTCGGCGAAGATTCTTTTGACGATAAACCGGCTGCGGTTGTGAAATCAAGGCTTTTGAAACTGAACCGATGTGATATTGATTATGCGATCGACCAATATCAAAAACAGGTGACGAAGGTACATAACCATAAGGCATATATGCTCACGGTACTTTATCAGGCGAAATCGCAGGGCGAGTTGGATATCATTAACCGTGTTATGTATGATTTTTATGGAGCAGGCAGTAAAGCTGGTGATACAGGAGGTGGTGGCAGTGGATAATAAGGACAAGTCTGCCAGAATTCCGGTGCTACTCCGGCTGGATAATCCGAAGCACAGACTGGTCTATAACATTCTTGAAAGCGCAGACAATAAAAGTGCTTACATCCGGGAAGCAGTGATCTATTATCACAGACATAAAGGCATATCTCCGGAGGAAGATGATGTTATGGATCATATCCGGTTGGTGGTGCAGGAATGCAATCAACAGCTTTTAGCCGAACTCGACAAGAGGATCGGAAGTAAAGATTTGATTGACTGTGACAAACTGAAAAATATATTTTAATCGACAGAAAAATACAGTATAATTTACATTGCTGGGAATGACCAGCGTACAGCAAGGAGCGTGAACGATATGAGAAAAATGATGAAAACAGGCATGGTATTTTTTATGGCGATGCTGGTGCTTATGACGCAGCATGTTACGGCAGATGCAAAAGCAAAAGTGCTGAACAAAAAGATGACCATCGACTTAAACAAGGATTCGGCAGGAATCCGTTTTGCACCGACAAAGCTAAAGAAGTATTCCAAAGTGAAAGTCAGTGTGAAAAACAAAAAGGTGTTGAAGGCGAAGGCAAATGGAAGAAAGTATATTTACTTGAAAGGCAA
>OHTB01000475.1_pt1 | contig 22793 bp, 23 predicted proteins | sample 1578771 | NCBI WGS metagenome assembly OHTB01 (sample SAMEA3879516, study PRJEB24766) | human gut metagenome | biome: human-associated habitat; feature: feces | place: USA | collected 1985/1987 | reverse complement strand
TCACAATATTTCTGATTTTATTTTAGATACCAACTTCTGATCTTCGGGACAAATTTAATTATAAGTACATTTTACATCACATTTTCAGCGTCATCAATTCTCTTAGCACGAAATTAAATATGCAGTGAAATGAAATTTGACGCCGTTCAAATGTTGCCACATGAAATGTAAAATTACATTAGGTGGTGATGCTATGAAAATTGAACGTGACGAACGCAAATTTGACTTTCACGGGATCGGACTTGCTATCAAGAAAGCCCGTGAGCGTGAGGGCATGACGCAGGAGCAATTAGGATACATTGTTGACCGCGATCCGCGTACCATTATGTATCACGAAAATGACGGACAGCATCCGAGCCTAAACGCCTTTTACCAAATGGTAACAATGTTCGGTATCTCCGTGGACGAATACTTTTATCCCGACATGGGAGCCGATGAAGCCGCAAAGAAGCGTATCAACATTCAGCTTAATTCCCTCAATGAAAGCGAGCTGCGGCTCGTCGAGGGTATTATCAATGCAATCATAGAAAACCGTGGAACGGAGGAAGCGTAAGAAACGGCGCTGCCTCCGTTTTTCGCGGGGGTTCCGGGGGAGCGCGTTAGCGGCAAGCAAGGCAAGTGTATTGACACTTGCAATTTCCGCGCTGCGGAAATGCTTGTTGGGGTGCCCCCAAACCCGCTGGACTTCTGGCCACCGTGACCAGAAGAAACATTGTCTGCGTCGCCGTCCCTAACGGGCCTGCTCCTTATTGCGCTGGTTGTCCGTCAGCCCGCGCAGGTGATCCACGCTGCCCTTGACCGCCACCAGTTCCCGCATATCCTGCTGGGCCTTGCGGTATTCCAAATAAAGAGCCTTTTTCCGCGCTGCCAGTTGGCGGCGTTTTTCTTTTAGTACGTCCATTTTGGGGAGCTTCTCGCCGCCCAGCAGCTCGGCCATTGTCGCCTTGGCTGCCCGGTAATCGGCCAGCTCTGCCTCATGCTCGGCAAGGTATTTCCGGCTGTACTTGGCGGCCTTGTACCCATCGAACGCGGGGCGGGTCTTGGCGTACTGCACCACGGCGGCCATCAGATCGGACGCACGGGAAAGCTCGGCCTCGGTCTGCTGAATGTCCCCGGCCAGCGTGTGAAAACGCTCTGTGGCGGCGGCGGTCTTTGCGGCCAAATCGTCATATTCAAAAAGCTGGTGCTCTTTCAGATATTGCAGCGCAGCCGCCATCTGTTTAAGGTTATACACCTTGGCCCAGCGCTCATAGGCTGGGCCTTTGCCCTGACGCATCCTCTCCTGAATATCGATCAGCAGATTGACACGGCGGGGCGCGGGCGCTCTCCGTGCCGGGGCCGTTCGCGTGGGAGCCTTGCCGTCAATGACGGCCTGCACGTCCTCGGGGCCGTAACCGTCCCCCAGCGTGGCCGCCCGGAAACGGGCCGCCCGCTGTTGTCCTGGCACAAGGAACGAGATCACGCCGCCGCGCCCGTGCTTGACCTGTATGCCTGCCGTTTCCATGCGCCGGAGAAAGTCTGCAAAGTCCTTGGGGCGCTCCGTCAGGGCCGCGTCAATGGCAAGGCGGATCTGTTCTTTCTGTGAGAGCTTTTGATTGTCCCCCAGCCATTGACCGTAGTGCAGATACCGCCCCTTGCTGTGGAGCTTGGGATTTGCAATCACGGATAGGTCGTGCTCCAGACATACCCGGTCAGACAGCCGCCGCAAGGCGAACGAGGAGCCGATGAAGTTGCGGAACTTCCGGGAGCGGTCATAGGCGGTGGAATTGTAGTAAATGTGATTATGAATGTGCTCTTTGTCTATATGGGTACAGACAAAGAATTGATACTTGCCCTTTGTCCAGCGCATCGCCGTTTCATAGCCGATGCGGTTGGCCTCCTCCGCCGTCACCTCGCCGTGAGGGAACGCCTGCCGGATCTGGTAGCATAGCGCCCCGTGTCCGGCCTTGCGGTCAGTTTCGCCCTGATACTGATTTTTGACCAGCATGAACTCGGCGTGTGCCGTGGCCGGATCGCAGAGGTAGGAGGAAACGGCCCCCAGCTTCTCCGGGTTCAGACCATAATCAAAGCGGTCTTTCAGACTTTGCAGGGCCGTCCGCTTATTGGCCCGCTTGTGGGATTTGAGGTAGGTTGTGGCCGTAGGCGTCCTCCTTTCCATACGATAAACGGCGGCTGGGATCAGCCGCCGTTTCTGCATCTTCTGGCCACTGTGACCAGAACTCAGTCCGTGATGAAGCCCCGCAGGGAGCCGTTCAGTTCGTCCAGCTTGGCAAGCAGCCATCCGGCCAGCGCAGGCAGGCCAAAGGGCGAAATAGCAAACGCCATCAGCAACCCTGCGATCCCTGTGGAAATGTCTTTCTCCACAAACAGCATCAGGACACTCAGCAGCCCCAGCACCGACGCGAGGATGGAGAGCAAACCAGCGGAAAGACTCAGCAGGAACGAGAGCACGGCCACAAGCAGGGTCAGCACCAGCACAAAGGGCGCGGCAAGAATTTTGAATATGATCCGCATAGGGGGTTCCTCCTTTTTCCTGTATATGTCTATTATAACTCTGAAAAAATCGGCACTCAAGGATGTCCCGGCCCTCCGCACTTCTGGTCACAATGACCAGAAGCAGGGACAGCCGGGGAACGGCGCGGGGCCGTTCCCCCTGTGTCACATCGTTACAATGGCGGAGAGCTGGGCCAGCAGATCAGACAGCGGCCCCCACAGGTCGGCATAGTCCTTTTGCAGCCGCTTCAGCTCGTCCGGGTACAGGCCGCCGTAGCTGTTGGCATGGATGGCCGCCTGATTGAGATTGTTTGCACAGCGCCTCTGGAGCGACACAAGCTCCTTGACAGGTTCAAGGTCAACGTGGAGCACATAGCCGCCCAGCGCCATTTTGCGGATATAGGCGCTCATGTTGCGGATGCCCGCCTCGGCCATGCGCTCCCGAATGACCTCCAGCTCGTCAGGCCGTACCCATACATAGATGGGGACACTGCGGACGCGCTTCTTTGTCAACGCTCCTCACGCTCCCGGCTGCGGCGCTTGGGCGGGTGTTCCCGCACCTTGTCCAGCGGCTTCTCCTCCGGGGACGGCACAGGCAGGTTATTGATGATGCCGTCGATCATGTTCCCGTTCTGCTCCATAGAAAGCTCGGCGTTCTTGTTGGGATTGCGTTCCTGCTCCATAAATGTCCTCCTATCTGTCGCCCCGGTCAGGGGCATTTTTCTTTGGGGCGGATTGCCCACGGTCAGCCTCGGCCTGTTTTGCGGCGGTTTTCATCTGTTCCCGGATCGAACGGGGCCTGTCGGGATTGTCAGGCGCAGGCCGCAGCTCATAGTCAGACGCCTGCCGTTTCGTCAATGGCCGCGTGTAGGTCAAATGCCCCCACGCCAGAAATGATCCATTTTCAACCGGGACGCGCTGATCGTAGTTGACGATCTCATCCGGGGCGTTACGGGGCGGCTTGGGGAATGTCCCAATGTCCACAGGGCGCTGGGTGGAATAATACTTGTAAAGACCGGGAGCTTCGGTCTGCTTGATACCGACATTGTAAAGGCGCTGGTACTCCTGCACCCGCGTCGCAAAGTCCTGTTCCAGAGCGGAGCGGTCGCTACCGTAATGTCCCCACTCATACTGCCGCTGGCCCTTGTCATCGTCATAGCAGGCCCATGTGACATAGGGCGAGGGTGCGGTTGGATGATACCCCAGTGCAAAGCCCCTGCCGTTTTCCAGCATGACAGCCTTTATGATCTCATAGCCTTGGTTTTTGTCCATACGACCTCCTTTCCAAAATGTTAGCAATATTTCTGCAAAACCGGGCGGGGCTATGAAATCATACACCCCGCCCATGAAGCGGCCCCGGAAAGCCCTGCAATTAAGGGTGTTTTCCGGGGTCAAATGCTCACAGCCTACCCCCGGTATTTCCGCATATAGCCGCGCTGCTTCTGCCGCCTTGCATCATGGGCGCAGGCTTTGGAACAATACCGCTGCCGTCCGTCCGGGAGAAAGACCCTGCCGCAGATGGGGCAAGAGCGGGTTTCCGTGATATGCTCCGCTGTCAGCGATCTTTCCAGCACGGGATCAAGGGGCAGCACCGCAGAACGGAAATAGCGGCAATATGCGCCCGTCCAGCATTTCCCCAGCATATAACAGGGGCAGTCCAGCGGCAGGCAGCCATAGTCTTTATCGTAGTTGGCGCACCACCTTATCACCAGCATACGAATCGCCGTTTTTTCCTGCCGGGTCAATTCACGGCTCATGTTTGCCCCCTGTCTTTGACCGAAACTGCTCCCGGTAGCAGAACACGCAGCCGATCCCATGCCAGTAGGGGCAGCCGTCACAGCGGGAGCCTTTGGGCGGCAGGTTGGGCGGAACGCCCTTGAAGTAGCTTTTTTCTTTCATAAAGTCCTCATAGGGACTGTTGGTAAATCTCATTCTTCACCGTCCTCGTCCCACGGCGGCCCGTCATCCTCGGGATCGGTTTCGTCATAATTCTCTGCACCGTCATACTCGCCGCCGTAGTCCGCCTCGGACTCAGCGGCCCGCTGCTTCTTGGGACGGTAGATTTTGAAGTACCAGCCAGCCCCGCCGCCAATGACCACCACGGCCAGCGCCAGCAGAAGCATACCGCCGCTGCCCGTGGCCTTGGGCTGCTCCGGCTCGGGGTCAGGCTCCGGCTCTACCACAGGCGCAGGCTCCGGGGCCTTGCCCTGGCACTCGCTCATGTTCACGGCGCAGACGGCACAATCCGCGTTGATAGCACCAACGGCGCATTTATCCACGCACGAACACTCCGGCAGCTCACCGCCCGCCGCCTGCATCGCCGCCAGCAGGTCGGCCTCGTCCACCATGTTCAAAAAGTAGGTCTGGTACTGCTCGCCGTCCTCGTCGGTGGGCTTGTCATAGTCGATGACGATGTAAAAGGTATTGCCGCCGCTGGTCTGCACCGTGATGAACTGCTTGTTGGTGGCCTTGTCATAGAGCAGATCACGGGTCACAAGGTTGCCGTCCTCGGTGAAGCTCTCGCCGGGGTCAACGGTTTCCGTGGGCAGCGGCTCCACCGGGTCAAGACCGTCCCATTCCTCACCGCCCCCGGCGTAGGCCGTGACCGCCATACCGCACATCAAAACAGCGGCGCAGAGCGCCGCCGTCAGCTTCTTTATCCACTTGTTCATTCGCTGTCCTCCTTATCCGCAGCCTTCGGGACATTCTGTCCCAAAGTGCCTCCGCTCTTGATGGTCTGGAGCAGCGCGGGCAGGTCGGTGAGCGAAACGCTCATGCCGCGCACGATCTCTACGATCTCGCTGTTTTCGGCCTCCAGCTTTTTCTGTTCCAGCTCCTTGAGCCGTGCCTGCTGCTCGTTGATCTTGGCCGTGACCTTTTCAATCTCGGCCTGAATTTTTGCGCTTTTGGAGATAGCCATAAAAAACCTCCTGTCAAAACAATTTTCCGTAGGCGTAGAAATGGGACTGCCAGTAACTTGTGTTGAGGTTGGCGTAGCTGATGGGGTCGCCACAATGGAGCATCCAACCATCCCCCACATAGATGCCCACATGGGAGATTCCCGGCGTGTCATAAGTCCCCGTGAAGAATACCAAATCGCCGGGCTTGGGGCTGCTCGTCCGGGCGGAGATGTTGTATAGCCCCTGCGCCCCCAGCCGTCCGAAGTCCCAGCCGCATTGGTTGTAAACATAGCTGACGAAGCCGGAGCAGTCGAACGAGGTATTCGGAGAGCTGCCGCCCCACACATAGGGGTATCCCACATACTTTTCTGCCTCTTTCAGAATGGCGGCAAAGGTTTCATCGGCAAGGTAGTCCTCCGGGATCTCATGTGCCGGGGGCTTGTTGGTGTACTTGCCCACATAGGGCGAGGACGGGAACAGGTCGGGGCGGTTGCCCAGCGTCGCCATGTAGAGGGCGTACCGGGACAGGGTTTCCTCACCCATGATGTAGATAGGCAGATGGGAGAGATTGAAGTTTTCAAGCGTGACATAGCAGATGTAATAGTTGTACGGAACTTCTACATCATAGTCGTTGCCCTCGCTGTCCGTCCGGGTCACGGTTCGGTAGCGCACCTCCACCACCACATCCTCGGTCAAAATGTACTGGCGGTCAAAGAGCATTTGGAGTGTTCCCCGCACCTCGTCCAGCGTCCACGCGCCCTCATGGAGCGCGCAGACGATGGACAGCAGCACATAGGGATCGTGTTCGATGGTGTCAAGGTCAAAGTGATACTCGTCATAATCGTGGGTGCGGGTGTAGGTGTCGAGGTAGCGTTGCAGCTCGTCCTCCAGAGCGCAGTAGGCGGCCTCCGCCCCCAGCAGGTCAGCGTCCTCGGCGGCATAGGTGGATGCGCCGATGGCTCCGGCCACTCCGTTGCCCACCGTCACCAGCGAGGACATACACGATTGCAGCACCACCAGCAGAAGAAACGCCGCCAGCAGCAGGAGCAGCCCGCCGGGGTGTTCCTTGATGTAGGCGGACACCTTTTCCGTCAGCTTCCCCGTGACGGACGCCGTACCCTCGGCGGCCTTGGCGGTCTGTCTGGCAGCCTCCCGCGCCTGCTTTGCGTACTGGCGCTTGATCTTCTGCTTTTGCAGATACCGGGACACCGCGCCGCCCTCCTGCATTTCCGGGTGTTCCTCCACGGTCTTGCGGTAGTAATAATCCGCCGTGGCCTTGATATGCTTGCTCTCGGCACGCTCCACCGCCTTTGCGGGATGTTCCCGGATAGCCTTGCGGAGCTTGCGCCTGCCGAAGCGGTACACGGACTCCGCCGCCAGCTCGGAACGGTGTGCGCCCTCCGTGCCGACATTTTCATGCTCGACCTCATAGAGCTTGCCATGCACAAAGCCGTGGACGCCGTGTCCGGCGGTATGGGCAAGGCGCTTGACCGCACCGGACTTTTTCGGCGGCTTCTGCTTTGCCAGCTTCTCCCGGGCGGCATCCAGCTTTTCGCCCCGCTTTTCCATGCGTAGCTTACTGGCGGCTGTCTGCTCCTGTTGGCTTTTTCTGCGGAACTTGGACTTCGGGACATTTTGTCCCGAAGTGGGGTTACTCGTCTGTTCGCTCATGGGCAAGATCCTCCGGGCGGGTCGTCAGCAGGTCATAGATCTCTCCACGGGGGAAACGGTCTACAAACGGGATGGTGACATTTCCATAGAACAGCAGGCCCTCGCCGGAATTGGAGTGCGTGATGTAGGAGAGCTGATGCTCGGAAATGCCAAGCTGCTTTGCCAAGATCGCACGGTCGCTCTGCGCCTGTGACAGCAGCACCATGAAATCCGTGTTGTCCAGAATGTTCTCGATCTCACGGCTGGCCAGCAGGTCTTTCACATTCTGCGTCAGCGCCGAGGGGACACAGCCCTTTTTGCGGAGCATTTTCCAGACCGCCACAAAGTAGCTGGCCGTCAGCGGATCACGGAGCAGGATATGGAACTCATCAAAGTAGCACCAAGTCGCCACGCCTTCGGCATGGTTGGCGTTCACCGCCGCCGTGACAAATTCGTTGGTGGTGTGCATGGCAATCTTGCGGAGGTTTTCGCCCAAGCCTTTCAGGACGATGCAGACCACACGGGAATTGAGGTCAACATTTGTCGGATGGTTGAAAAGGTTGAGAGAGCCTGTGCAGTAAAGCTCCAGCGCCGTCGCCACCCGCCGCGCCTCCGGCTCGGGCTGGCGCAGCAGCTCCTCATACAGATCTTGCAGCAGCGGAGTTTTGGCCGTTTCCAGCCCCAGCGCCATCTCCCGGTAGACCAGCCGCACACAGCGGTCAATGACGGTTTTCTCGATGGGCTGCAAGCCCTCCTTGCCGCCCACGATCAGCTCACACAATGACAGCAAAAAATCCGCCTTCATGGAAAGCGGACTGTCCTCGTCGTTGATATTCATTTGCAAGTCCATAGGCGAAATGTGGTGTGGGCTGTCCGGGGCGATCTCAATGACCTGTCCGCCCAAACGCCGTACCAGCGGGGCATATTCGCCCATCGGGTCAACCACGATGATACGGTCATTGGTGGCGAGGAACACATTGATCAGTTCTCGCTTGGCGGCGAAGCTCTTGCCGCTGCCCGTAGAGCCGAGATACATTCCGTTGGCGGACTTCAGCTTTTTGCGGTCAGCCATGATGACATTATTGGAAAGAGCGTTCATGCCGTAGTAAAGCGCCTGCCCCTCCATGCGAAGCTCCCGGGTCATAAAGGGAATGAAAATGGCGGTGGAGCTGGTAGTCATGCCCCGCTGAATTTCAATGCCGCTGTAACTGAGAACCAGCGAGGACACAAACCCCTGCTCCTGCTGCCAGTCCAGACGGCGCAGGGCACAGTTGTATTTCTGGGCGATGCCGCTCACCGTGAACACATCGTTTTCAAGCCGCTGCCGGGTGGGAGCGAGGTTTACCACCGTAAAGGTCAGCAGGAACATTCGCTCGTTGCGGCTTTGCAGGTCGGAGAGCAGCTCGGCGGCGTCCTTGGAAAAGGTAATGAGGTCAGGCGGCAAAATCTCCATATCGTAACCGGCACGGACGGCCTTTTTCTGTTCCTCCGCCTTCATGCGGCCTATGTCAGAGATCTTTCCCTTGATCGTCTTAATGGCCTTGAGTTGGTCTACCGTCTGAATGTGCATGGTGACGGTCAGCTCGGCGTCCAGTTCCAGAATTTCCGCCAGCAGCTTATCCGAAAGCTCCGACGCCATAATCTGCAAATAGGACGCCGCGCCCCACATCTGGCCGATGCGGAAAGTCCGGCTCTGCCGAAAGTCGAAACTGTCCGGGGCGATGTAGTCCTTTGTCCCCATGCCCGTCTTGGGAATGTCTTTCCACGCAAAGCGGAACGGCTCACGCCCGCCGGGGTGCATCTGCCCATGCAGCACCGCCAGCCGATCCCGGCCATCCAGCGGGCGGGACTGGACGCCCAACCGCTTCAGGTTGCCCATGACATCCGCCTCCACGCGCCCCAGCCGGGGACGCGCCTCCGCCACACCCTCGGCGGGCAGGCCAAAGGTGATGTACTTGTACCGCTCAATACCGTTGTTGCTCTTGGCGATCTGGCCTTTGAGCATTTCCACATATTCGCCCCGGATGCTGTTGAAAGCATCCTCCTGCGCCGGGATATTCACTTTGTAGCGGTTGGCATTGCGGCTGCGGCGGTTGACAAAGGAAAGCTGGAATGGCAGAGAGCTGTCAAAATAATTCAGGCACGCGCTCCACCCGCTGATAATGGCAGTCTGATCCTCCGTAGATGCCACGGCATAGTTGATGTCCTCATATTCCAGCGTCTTTGTGTAAAGCCCGCCGGGGAGCTGGCAGATCCCGTCTGGATGCATGGCGATATAGGGAATGGTCTGCTGGGCGGACAGCGCCCGGTGCTTATTTGCGTTTTTCTGCTTTTTTGCTTTGCTCAATAGGCTCCTCCTTTCGCGCAAATGGGGCGTAGATATTTTCCGTTCGGTACGGGCGGATGCCGGGGCGGGTAAACTTGACCCGGATGATGTTGCGGATCACCTTTTCAAAGGGCAAACCGTCCTTTTCGTACATCGCCAGCAGGAACGCCGGGAGCATGATCGCCAGCATAGCGAACAGCGCCCCGGTGTTGCCGATGGCCTGCCGGGTCAAAAGGTAGGTGGGAATACCCACCGCCGCCCCGATACCAAAACAAATGAGCTGCCGCTTGGTGAGGTTGAACGCGATTTTTGTCTTGATCTTGGAAAGGTCGTTCGGGACATTCACATAGGGCATGGATCACACTCCTTTCTACACTTCGGGACAATTTGTCCCAAAGTCCGGGATCGTCGGCTCCACCTCGTTGCCCCACACATCCCAGCCGGGAGGGGTCTGCCGTGCGAACAGCTCAACACGGGGCAAATCTCCCATGAGGGCAACGATCTTATCACGAGTTTCATCCGGCTTTTTGCTGTGGGCTTCGATGGGCGAAATGATAAACTGGTGAATGTCGGCGGCCTGCCGCTTCGGATGTCCCTTGGTCGCCAGCAGGCAGATCTCGGCGTTCGCCCGCGTCCAGAAGCCCAGCCCATAAAACCAACTGTCCGCCTTGCGGTTTTTCTTCAGCCAGACGAACGCCACGGATTTATAGGTGAAGCCCCACGCACGGATTAGCCGCAGAGCCTCCGGGAGCTGGGGAAAGGTCGCCCACATGAAAAGGGCGCTGTCCTTGGCCGCAAGCTCGGCCACAGGCAGCGCACACAATTCATCAATGCTCATGGTGGGGTAGTGATTTTCCGCCGCGCCCTGCACTTTCTTTGCAGAGTAGCGCCACGGCGGGTCGGCGTAAATGATGGGGTATTTTTTGATAGCTATTCTCCTTTCCCGCCCCCGGCCATGGCCAGCCGCGCCTGCTCGATGCGCTGGGCGGCGATGGTGTAGATGGAGGGGGCATTTTCAAAGCAGATGAAGCGGCGGCTTGTGTTCATGGCGGCAACGGCAGTCGTGCCGCTGCCCGCGCAGATGTCCGCCACCACCTCTCCTTCGTCGGTATAGGTATTGATGAAATACTCGCACAGCTCCACAGGCTTTTGCGTGGGATGGATGCCGCCCGTCACCGTCGGCACAAACAGCACATTTCCCGGATAACGCCGCCCATCGCTGGACTCTGAGCCTGTCCGTTCAAACTTGCCGTAGTTGGTACTGCACCCGCTGCGGGGATTGGTCTTGCGGTACGGCTCCCCATAAGTGAATTGCGGATGGTACACCGGGGACTTCTGATAGAACACCAGAACGTTCTCGGACTTTTTCAGCGGCGCACGGTTGGCATTGAGAAATCCTGTTGCCCGGGACTTGTACCATACCCACTCATAGCGGAGCATGGCGAGGTTGGACGCACCCAGCACCTTGTCAAAGGGGCATTGAGCAAAAAACAGGATGGCTCCGTTGGGCTTCACCGCCCAGCGCACCGCCTCCCACAGCTCCGGGAGCGGCAGCGGCACATCCCAAAAGTTCCGGGTCGTGCCGTAGGGCGGATCGGTCAAAAGCATATCCACACTATGTTTTGGCAGAGAGCGCAAGCCCTTGATCCCGTCCATGAGGTGCAGCGCATCCAGCTTTGGGACATTTTGTCCCAAGGTCATATTCATCCCTCCTTTAATGTGCGCTGAACACGCTGCGGGCGATGGAGCCAGTTTTGAACAGGCAGAAGCAGAGCAGCACGGAATAGCCCATGCAGCCCCATATCGCGCCGATGGGGTCGCCGCCTGTGGCGATACCTTGTATCAGCACCGCATAGATAGCAACGCAGACGAGAATGAGTAATCCTTGAAAGCCCACGGCAAACAGGAATTTCAAGTAGTTCTGCCCGGTATTGCCCAGCTCCCGGTTAGAGAGCGTGGCAACGGGGATAGGCGCTAAGCTGGTCAATAGGTATATTTCGATCATGCGGCCATAGACGATAACGAAGATCACAATATTGATCGCCCACATGGTCACATGAATGAGCAGGGATTGCAGCCACAGCCCCAGCAGAGAGCCAAGCCCCAGCGTTTCCAGCGTGGCCTCCAAGTCGGCAAGCATGGCCTCCGAAATATCCGTTGAGCCTTGCACGATCCCGGCTGCCCGGGCGATGACGCTTTGGGACACATCGAACACGGCCATGACGATATTGAAGGTGTTGGACAAAATCAAAATGGCGCAGGCCGTTTTGAATATCCACTTGAAGAAGATCCAGTAGTCCAGATCATGCAGGTTGTTTTTCTCGATAATGAGCTGGATCAGCTCATAGGTGGCAACAAAGGTGAGGATCAGACCGGCAATCGGCAGTATCACCGTTTCAGAAAGCTGCCGGATCAGGGAGAACACCCCGGCGTTCCACGCCGCCGGGGTGGTTCCCACTTGCACCGCAATCTCTCCGACACGGGAATTGACCGTATCAAAAAGCCCCGTGAGGTTGCCCATGATCCCCTCAATCAGCAGCTCTTTTAGCCAGTCTGTCAGCCAGTCGGTGAGAAATCCCATGCTTTACGCCCTTAAAACAGGGTGGACAGCAGAGGGATCAGGGTGGTGCCCAGCAGGATGATGCCGCCCAGCGTGTTGGCGAAGGCGGAGTAGGTCTCCCAAATGCTCTTGGGCAGGCCGCCCAGGGCCTTTTTGGCCTCTATGCGGTTGTTCTCCCGGTATTGCTCCAGGCGACTGAAATCAAGCATGGATGCCACCTCCCTTGGAGGATATTTTAGCATATTGGGGGCAGGATGGCAATGCGAAGCGGTATTACATCTTGTCGCCATAAGATAAATAGTGGAAATGCTCTCCATTAAATGGTATAATAATTCCGCAAGTCATTTACAAGGGGGTGCTGCCGTGGACTTTTGGAGCAGAATGCTGTCTGGCATTGCAGATACGATCCTGCCAAGATATTATTGCAAAAGAGGAACTTATAATGAAGAATCAAGAACTGCTTGAATATATTGGCCTTTTTAGAGAAAAAGCTGAACAGGGAAAACTGGTTGTTTTTGTTGGTGCAGGAGTTTCCTGCAATGTTGAAGAAATGCCTGACTGGAATGGCCTAATTCAAAACATGTCTAAGGCAATTGGCTACTCAAAGTGTACTTCTTGCAAACATAAAAATGAAGGTTGTGAAAAAAACTGCTTGTTTAAAGATGATTATTCTGCTGATGAATTTTTAAAAATACCGCAATATGTGTTTAATACAGATGAATCGCTGTACAATAAAGTCTTGGCAGAAAGCATTCCTATGATGACCGTAGATGCGCCTTTGTCATCTGCTATCTTTGATATTAATCCAGGCCATATCATAACGACAAATTATGATCAACTGCTTGAGTCATCGAGGAATGTATTTCGTGAGCAATATCAGGTTATCGTGAATGATAAAGACCTTCTGAATGCAGATAAAAGCAAATATATCATAAAAATGCATGGAGATTTGTCTGCGAACAATATAGTTTTAAAAGAGCAAGATTATCTGGATTACTCTCAGAATCATGTATTAATGGAACTTTTCATCAAGTCACTATTGACTGACCATATTGTTTTGTTTTTGGGGTACTCGCTGACTGACTATAATATCAAGTTGATTATTAGTTGGCTGAACTATATGCGCTCTCAAAATGGTACATTAGAAGAACACCGAAAAGTTGGATATATTGTTTTAGATCAAGCGCAAATCGATGGGACGCAATATGCCTACTTTGGTTGTAACAATATTGGAGTAATTAATATTAATGCAATGCCACAGATTCCGGATATTCCAAAGTCTTTGTCCAAAGAAAGGGGACGACGGCTGTATAGTTTTTTGAGAGTAATAGCTGACCCTGCTTTAGAAGAAAATATGTCCTCCATCGAAAGATCTGTTCAATTTATGTCTCGGTACAACTTTATAAATTATGAGCAGATATTGAAATTGCTCTATGTAAAAACATACGATGTTATAGATGGACAACTACGGTTGTTTTCCGAAGGTGATTATTCTCGATTAACAACATTTATGGGAACAAACACGGCAGAGGCAGATAGGCTCAAAAAGCTGTTTATAAATGCGGGTATAGTGTCAATGCTATACGATGCGAAACGATATTCTATTGGAGATTTATCGGAAAATGCTTTGTTCAAGGATAGATTCTATAAACTTTATATTCTGGATCAATATGATGAAATCAAATTGCTGATAGAGAATGATTCCGAAAATATTGAATCAGACAAAAAGTATTTTTACCAAAGCATTGTTAATGGGTATAGTGAGATTCTGGACAAATACAGCGAAATGGATATATCACAGTTTAATACAGAGCAAAGGGTTGCCTATTTAAGTAATTCCGCTGTAGTTGAGGCACTTAGAACTTTGCATCCCGATTTGAATAAAGTAAAACACTTTATTCAGAATATTTCCACAAGTAGGGAACGAGAATTGTTTTCCGGATATCTCGATATTTATAATGGTAATACTAAAAAACGCCTTGCAATGCAAACGGCTCTGGAAAAATTAAAAAAGGATGTATGCGACAGGACTACAATTCGTTTTGGCGGCACATCATGTGCTAAAATTTATGAAATCAAGTGTCTTGCCTTGACGCAATATTTCTTTTACTTCAATAACCACATTTTATACCGTGGGTTTAGAGATCTAAACGAATTTTTTAGACCATATATTGAGGCTATTATATGCTCGAATTGTGATGCGGCCGAAAATGACAGCCATTTTGGAAATATTAAGTTTGCAAATAAAAAGTATCCCATAGGCTATATTGATCTTGATATTCTCACAAAATTCATCTCGACAAAGGAACTTAGTGCACTCATTCAAAAATACAGTGTGAGGAAGCTGAACATTGGAGAGAAAAAAGTTGGGTTTCTTACGGAATGCCTTCAAAACCTTTGTAATTCTATAACTGTCAAAAAAACATACGGATTTATGCAGTCGTCATTGTCTACTCTTTCTAATTTGATCGTTCTACTCAATTTAGTGGACTTGAGTGATGACAATAAGAGAGTTCTTGAAACTGCAATTTTGAGTTTGGTAAGCGATAAGGATACAGCGCAAATTTTGTTCTCGTTACAATGGCCCGATTTTAGGATTACATTGCGTGCGCTTTCAGGACTATGCAGATCATTAACATTGTTTCGTAGTATTGAAATCGTACACGGCATTGTAGGCAGCACAAATTTTTTCGAGTATGCTGTAAATGTAAATTTTGCAGATTTATGTCAGCTTATTACAACTTTCTTGCCGAACGGTATTTCAGCTGATATACAAGAAACTATAGATGATGAGGCAGACTTTAATCGCAAGATCATATTAATGCGCCTACTTTATCGACAGATAATTGATGAGGAAATCCAAAAGATTTACAAAGATTATTTATCAGCGCATTTTTTGCAGTTGCCCACAGGTGCGATATATGACTTCGCTTTTTCAGGGTGGCTTTCCTTAACTTCTGAAACGACGGAAGCATTTCTGAAGGAAATATTGGAAACGAGCAGACACCAGGCTCGTGGTGTACAATCATTTCCCGATTCGATTGAAACAAAGCTGGAGTGTGCATATCTGTTGTATATCAGTGGTAAGATAACTGACATTAGCATATTGAAAGAATTAGCAGAGGGAAGGCCGCTCTTGCAGTTTTTACTGAGACCGGAAAAATTTGATTATAATCAAGTTGATTTTTCAAATTACATGTGGGAGAATTTTGCACGGCAGGAAAAGTATATGGAGTATTTTATTGACCATAAAGATGTAATTGTTCCACGGATCATCGAACGAATAAAAAATAATGATGCATGTGAAGCGGAGAAAAGGATTTTGTATGGATTTTTGCTCGATAGAGATGAGATATGGAAAATATAAATAGTTTAGGTTGACTGAAAGATTTTCGCTGCGGGTCTTTTGAGGACGCAGCCCATGAAAGTAGCTATTCCAAATTAACTTTTAAAAATTTTTGAGTGATGAGGCTATGCTTTTTTCTGATTTTATAAAAGACAGTTTGTTGGGGAAAAATAACATTGCTTGGAATTATTATCATCATGCAAATATTAATACGGATGATATTCTGCACGCGGATGCATCGGCTGAATTTATACGCACATACTTTGCGAATGGTGAAAAAGAGTTGCCACTAATCCTCAATCCCGAACATGCGGCAGCATTTCTTGAAAACTACTTTTTAGCCGCACATAAGGATGGGCTCCTCTCTTTCGACTTCGATAGGCAATACGCTCTTCCCCATGAGCGCGCAATACATACGGTTTCTGGCTTCTTTTTGGGCCTACTAATTGAGAATTGCTTAAATGCCGAAAACCCGCTTTCAATTGAGCATCCATGGTATTTTCCTTTTTCTTACATTTGGTTTTTGACATTTTTATACCATGACTATGGCTATTGCGTGGTAGAAAGGGACGATTCTCCAATTGTTATACCAACAAATGCGCCTATTCCAAATAATAATTATCGCTATAATTCTAAAATTCGTTTTTACGAGTATGCTGCCTTGCGTAAAGTAAAAGCTGAACTTGGGATTACCCTTTCTCCATTTTCGCCTTATCCCTGCACATTTAGCAGTGCATCAAATAGGCAAAAAGTGAACATGGAAAGTGCATTGCTTCGAGAACTTACACAACGGTCGTGTACAATAGACGGTTATCCAAAATTGCAGTTTAATACTGGCGCAAGGATATATCATCATCAATATACAAGTACGGTCGTGACACGATATTTTAACTATTGTATTAATGAGCTTGAGCACCCGGATCACGGAATTATCGGAGGCTATCTATTTTACGATCGAATAATAAAAAACTATTTGGTTGCATATTTGTCTGCGCTCCAAGAAACGCAATATTCGGTTTCTTTAAGTGATTTTTATTTCCATGGCAGGCACTTCTCTGAAAATCAACTTCCGGTTTTTTCGTATATTTCTGATTGCATATTGGCTCATAATATTTGGAAACAATCAGAAAACACACGCGAGTCGTATGATCATTATATTTTGAACACAGCATTAGGAGAAGAATACAAAATTCTTACCATCCATGATAACCCAATTCTGTATATTCTTGCTGTTGCGGATACACTGGAACCAATAAAGGCATACGATCCAATTGAACCACAAATTGTATCTAAATCAATTAATATAGAATATATGCCAGGTTCTCACAAGATTACTTTCTCAAGTAAAAACAATGCTGTCGATATTAGTGAGCTTCATCGACGAGCCAAAGAACTTGAAGAATGGACTTCTGCACGCTGTACTGAAATAATAGGGGGCGCATTCACTTTATTTCTATAACTGACCTTTAGGATGGTATAACAACTGGCAGGCCTGAGTACTGACAATCCAGTACTCAGGCCTGTGTCTTCTTTTGCTTTGCCTTCTTACCCTGCTTACCTTTCTTCTCCTCTATTGGGCTTCCATCACCCTCGCCCAAATCCTTCAGCCGCTGCGTCTCCGCAATCTCTGCCTTCATCTCCACGATCAGAACCTTTAGCTTCTCCTCGCACTCCTCGCGGGTGTGGGCGTAGACATTCCGTGCGTGCTTTTTGCCGTCGGGCCATTTTGGGGAATAGCGTCCCTCGAAGAGATGGTCGTTGATCTCGCTGACGCAGCCGGTGCCGGATCTGCGCTTGCGGCCCACATAGGGCTTGAAATCGGTCATACGCGGCTTTTCCGCCTGGACCGGGGCAGTTTCCTGCCCCGGCCCTGAAGCGTCCTCCTGCGGCGCTGCTTTGCCGATGCCGCGGTCAATACTGGCGGCGGCTGCCCGCTGCATATCGTCGGTGATGTGGGTGTAGATGTCCAGTGTGGTGGCCGCCGACACATGACCCAGTATGGCAGAGAGCGTTTTCACATCCATGCCGTTTTCCAGCGCCAGCGTTGCGAAGGTGTGGCGCAGATCGTGAAAGCGTACATGTTTGCATCCTGCGTGCTCCAAGATGAACTGCAGTCTGCGGCGTACCACGCCGGGTGTAATGGGGCAGTCCTCCTTCACCGGCGACGGGAACATCCAGCGGGAGTTCACCGTCTTTTTGTACTCCCGCAGCACCGCCACCACAGCAGGCGGCAGGACGATCTTGCGGACGGAGTTCTTCGTCTTGGGCGTGCTGATTTGAAGTTGGCCCCGCACATCGTAGACCTGCTTGTTCACATTCAGCACGCCGGTTTTGAAGTTCAGGTCGTCCCATTGCAGCGCCATCAGCTCACCCCGGCGCAGGCCGGTGGCTAAGTCCAGAAGGAAGACTTCGTAGTAGCCCTCGAACTTCGCCTGAATGAGAAACCGCTGCAGTTCCTCCCTCGTCAGTACCTGCATCTCCCGTGCCTTTTTCGGCGGCAGCTTGCAGCCGATGGCCGGGTTCACACGGATCAGCCCATCCTGCACCGCCTTCTCCAATGCGGAGCGGCAGGTGGCGTGACACATGCGCACCATTCGGTCGGACAGTCCTTCGCCGTACTTGTCGGTGAACCGCTTCCGGCCGCTTTTCTTGAGCCGACCGTAGAACTGCTGCAGGTCATTCTGCGTCAGCTTGTTCAGCGGAATGCTGCCGATCTCCGGGATGATGTGCAGGCGGATGCGGCTCTCATAGGTCTCCTGCGTGGTGGGGCGGATCTTTGGCTTGGAGTGATTCTCGTACCAATATGTCAGCCAGACCCCGAAGGGCATCTCTGACCGCACCTTCTCCGGCTTCAGCCCGCCGCACGCTTCTTTGAGCTTTTGAAGCTTCTCGACGCACTCCTTCTTGGTTTTAGCGAGGGCATTTTTCGTTTTGGGATAACCATTGTCATCGTAGCCGATGACGATGCGGCCTTCCCACCGTCCGTCCTTGCGCTGCCTTACGGTTCCGTCTCCGGCTTTTCGCTTTCTTGCCACGGTTTCAACTCCTTCCCGAAGATATCCTCCATAAATCCGCCCACGATGCCGCAGGCCTGTTTCTGCATATCCGATGTGACATGGGTGTAGGTGTCCAGCGTGAAGGAGGCGTTGGTATGGCCCAGGATACCGGACAGCGTTTTGGCGTCCACGCCACTTGTGAGGGCATGTGTGGCAAAGGTATGACGCAGATCGTGGAAGCGGATACTGGGCAGCCCCGTCCGCCGGAGCAGCGTCTTCATGTGGAGGTAGGCCGAGCCGGGGTTGACAGGATCCTCCGGCTTCACTGGATCGGGGAATATCCATTGACTGATGGTATCCGCCTTGCGCCGCCGCAGGATGTCCGCCACCGTCTTCGGCAGGAGGATGGTACGCATTCCCTTTCCCGTTTTTGTCTCGCCGACGGTGTACTCGCCCTTCCGCTGGCTGTGGAGGGTACGGCACACCTTCAGCGTACCAGTGTCCTCGTCGAAGTCGTTCCATTGTAGACCGCAAATCTCACCGCGGCGCAGGCCGGTCATCAGCTCCGTCTGGAAGAAGTCCCTCCACACCTCATCCTGCTCCACCACTTCAAGGAAAGCATCCAGCTCCGCACGGGTGAGGATGCGCTTGGGCCTGTAGTTTGGCTTGGGTGCGGTCGCCCCCTCGGTCGGATTTCTGGGAATGACATGCGCCTGCACCGCGTCTTTCAGTGCGGCGTGAAGCGCGGAGTGGATGTGGCGGACCATGGAGTCAGAGAGTTGATGATTCATTTCGGGATGCTCGTGGATGCGTCCCTCTGTTTTCAGGCGGCGGTACATCCGCTGGATGTCCTGCTGAGAGATGAGGGAGATTTGCTCGTCGCCCAGCTGCGGCTTGATGTAGTATTCGATGTAGCAGCGATAGCTTTTGAGCGTGCCGGGGCGCACCGTACCCGCCTTGTACTCTGTGAGCCAGCAATCCAGCCACTCGCCCAGCGTCATGCGGCTGTCCTCGGTCAGCTCCACGTCCTGATAGCATTCGATGCTCTGGTGCAGCTTTTCCGTCAGGGCTTTCTGCGTCTTCGCGTAGACGTGCCGGAAGATCGGGTCGCCGTTTGCCTTGTGCCCCACGACGATGCGCCCCTCCCAGCGCCCATCGTCGCGCTTTCTGACCATCCCGTCCCCAGATGGCCGCCGTTTTCCCATATGCAGGACTCCTTTCTTTTATGGCTTTTCTCTAACAACTACCACGCGGGAGATACAATAGCAACCTCCCGTGCGGAGAGTTATCAGAAAGTTATCATTTCGGTTTTCTTTGTCTATGGCGGTGCAGGTTTTGAACCGCGCTACCAGCCCATCGACATGGTGCTGCTCGTCTGCTCCTGCTCGTGATCGTCCGCCTTGTGTCCGGCAGCGATACGCATCCGACGCAGCTTGGCAAGCCGCTTGCGGTCGATCTGGATGCCGCTGCTTTGCGGTGCAGGTGCGCTGTCCTGAAAGATCTTTCCCATGTGGTAGAACAGCCGCGTCGCCGCGAGCAGAACGTTCGGAGGCTCCGGACGCTCAATGCGGTCCACGAAGAATCCCGCATAGTCGTGACCCTGCGCCTGTGCTTTTTGAAACCATTCGTAGGCAGCATCCTTATCCTGCGGCACGCCGTCGCCGCTGAGATAGAGTTTTCCCAGCAGGTACTGCGCATAGGGATTGCCTTGCTCAGCAGCCATGCGCACATATTCCGCTGCGCGTTCCGGATTTTTCGGTGCGTTCTTCCCGCTGAGATATTCCTTGCCCAGCCGGTAGGCGGCGTAATTGTTGCCGTTGTCCGCCGAGCGTTTCAGCCAGTAAATGCCTTTGGCAGAATCGTGAACGTCTGCATCATCGGAGAGATACAGCTTGCCGAGGGCGTACTGCGCCGCATCGATTTCCTGTTTTGCCGCGCACTCCAAGAACTTTTGCGCTTTGGCCGTGTCCGGTATCAGCAGTCCGCCGTCACGGTACGCCGTGCCGATGATGTACTGGGCGTAGGCGTCACCTGCATCCGCCAACTGTTCCAGACGCTCCGCCGCTTCATCCCGTTCCACCAACGGAAAGCTCTCATCGTTGGCCACACTTTGCAGATCCTGACACTCGTAACTCATGTCATAAGTACTGATCCGCTCACCGTCATCCTGCATCTCTGCGTCCTCGAAGGAAAACCTGTTCGTGCGGATATGTTCTGCTTCTTTGATGACGGCGTTCTTGATCTGGCGGAACTCCTTCTGCTGAGACAGCGGTGGGCGCAGACGTTTCTTTCCCTCAGAGTAGTAATCCTCCACCTGACACTGCAGCTCCCACCAAGTTTGGTAGCACGCATCCACGGTAGGCAGACGTGCCATTTGGTCGACGATCTCGTCCACCAGCTTTTTCGTTGGCTTCGGCAGATAGCCATAGGTTTTCTTGCCCGGTTCGGTGCTGAGTTGTTTGGAGAGTTTCCAGATCATCTGTTCCGCCTCCGGGTGGATGCAGGTCATTTCCCGCATGGCCTTCGCCAATTCCAGCATGGCTTTCCGTGCTTCCGCCACCAGTTCATCGCGGGACTTGCTTTTCTGCTCGTAGACGTGCAGCAGCTCCTGTCGGAAGATCTGGTTGGTGAGCGTGGACTTGATTTGGCGGATACCGTCTTTGGACAGGTACGCTTGATTCGGTTTCACCGACCACGCCATCATGTGGACGTGGGGATGATTGCCCTCATCGTGGAAGGCCGCGTACCAGCGGAAGTCCTCCGGCGGTATTTTCATCGCCGCGGCGATATCATTGCGGTGGGTACGCAGTAATGTGCGCCATGCGTCCGCATGGTTATACCCCAGCCGCTCCGCGTCCTCCCGGTGGAGGGAGATGATGTGCGTCCACACGTTGCCGGTGTAGTGATCCAGTTCATCCATGACTCTGCTCAGATCCACGTTGTCATCGTCACCGAAGAGACCGTGCTCCCCCAGCCGCTCCGCTCTCGGCCGCAGGGCGATGTATTTGGCGTAGCCTTCCATGCCCTGCACCCGATCCCAGTTTTCCTCCAGCGTCAGTGTGATGAGCGCGGACGCATTTGCTTTTGTCGGGTGTGAGAGGTAGTCTTCGTACTCCATCAGCTCTTTTGCGTCAGGAAAATCCTCCACCAGTTTTGCGATGAGCTGCGTCTGCTTTGGGGTGGGCGGACGGTCATCTGGGATGATCTCCACATGCTCCCGCGTGGCGATGTACTTGAGGTACCCGCCAGCGCTTCGCCCACCGCCGCACTTGATGTACGGGCTTTTGACGATCAGCCTTGCCATGCTTCGCTCTCCAGTTCACGGAGCTTCTGTTCCAGCCGAAGCTGACCGTTGGTGCGCTTGACGGCGGCGATGCTCTTGGCCCGCTCCTGCCGCAGCACTTCCTCGCTCACATTGAGGCTTTGCAGGAGGATGGACATCGCCATGTCCATCTCCACCGCCTGCTTGTAGAGCAGCGACGCGATGCGATCCTCGAAGATCTTCAGCCGCGCGTCGATGGCAGACTGCACCGCCCGGGGCAGTGCGGTGCTTTCGCCAGCCGCAAGCATATCCGCGTAGCAGTTCACCGCCTTTTCGATGAACTCATTCTTGCTGCGGCAGTTATCTGCCTGATACCACCGTTCTATTTTTTGCTTGGTCTCCGGTTCCGGCCGGTAGGTCAAGCGATCCTTGTTATCACTCATAAAATGCCTTCTTTCTCGCTAAGACGCCGTCGAAAAGTCTGTATTCATCGGCTTTTCACGGACGTCAGACGCCAATTACACAAAAAATCTTCCGAATAGACGCCACAACCGCCTGCGTTGAAACCCCCGTCAACTGCCCGCACTGCGGGCAGAAGTGGCGGCTGCGGCGGCGCTTGCGACGCCAGCCCTTTATCCTGCTATAAATAAGTTCCTCCGATAACCGCCCAAACTGCCGAAGCCACGTCCCATACGGCGTGGGAAAGTCCTCTCCGGAGCGGTTTCAAATCACACTCGTACAAACGGCTCACGTTCGTTTTCACAGGTGAAAGCGGGTACACACTCGTCTTCACCAACAGGATCGCACACAGCGGCTTACACGGCGAAACAGAGGCGTTTCGGACGGGGGTGGTATCACTACCCTCGGAGCGTTTTGCGCGGTTCGGAAACCCTGTGGGGCCGGGTATCAGAACGGCGTACTTTGCCGCTTTTTGGCCTTGGTCGGGTGTGTTCCCGAAGAACGCAGAAAGCCTGCGGGACAGCGATGCGTTCATGCGTGTCGCTGTCCCGAGGCGTCGCGGCCCCGCTGGGCTGCGTGATCCCATTGCTGTTTCTCTCACAGCACCGATGGGTTTCGCGGTTTTGTCTGGCCACGATAACAGCATGCAGAGAAAGATGCTCGCCGGTTTCACACGCTGGTCTGCTCCATGCGTCTTGCCACTCGCTGCCGTTCCTTTGCTCTGTCCACAGCATCCATCTGCCGCCGATAAAACTGGTCGATGGAAAACTGGATCGGCAGGATCGTGTAGAGCAGACTTCC
>OHTB01000468.1_pt1 | contig 23083 bp, 19 predicted proteins | sample 1578771 | NCBI WGS metagenome assembly OHTB01 (sample SAMEA3879516, study PRJEB24766) | human gut metagenome | biome: human-associated habitat; feature: feces | place: USA | collected 1985/1987 | reverse complement strand
GCCATTCTCTTTCGCGAAAGAGAATGGCCCCTTTGGAACCCCAAGAGAAAGGCTTTTGATTGGCAGTCTCAGGGTTGAATAACCTTTATGCCTCCGGAGTGGGAATGCCTGCGCGCGGCAATAAAAAAAGGAGCCTCTTTCGAGGCTCCTTTTTCAGTGGCATCAGCCATTATATCCAAAGAAATTATTGAAGAAATCCCAGGGATTGGAGTAGTAGCCGTTGCCGCCATTGCCGTACCCGCCGTTACCATTGTAGCTGTTGTCGGTGCTCTGGTCGGAATTGTTCGTTTCCGCCGATTCGGGAACAGCGTCGAAGGTGAGCTCTACCTCGATCGTCTTACCCTCGCGGTAGACGGTCAGCGTCACGGTGTCGCCCGCGCTGTAGCTCTTCTTGGCCGCGACGAGGTCTTCGTAGGACGTGATGTCGGTGTCGTCCATCTTCGTGATGACATCGCCGAGCTTGAGCCCCGCCTTGTCGGCGGCGCTGTCCGGGTCAACGGAGCAGACGAAGACGCCCTCGGTCACGTCGTAGCGGTACTGCTGCGCCATCTGCGCGGTCATCGTCTGCGGCGTGATGCCCATGTAGGCCTTGTTGGTCACATAGCCGTTGGTCATGATGTCCTTGACGAGCGACACGACGTCGTTGATGGGAATGGCAAAGCCGATGCCCTCCACGGTGGTGTTGGAGTAGCTCGAATACTTGGCCGACACGATGCCGATGACCTCGCCGTAGCTGTTGAAGAGCGGGCCGCCGGAGTTGCCGGGGTTGATGGAGCAGTCGACCTGGATCATGTTGAACGGCGTGCCGTCAACATTGATGGCGCGGTTGACGCAGGAGACGATGCCCTCGCTCATCGAGAACGTCAGCTCGCCGAGCGGGTTGCCGACAGCGGCGACGGATTCGCCGATGGCGACCTTGCTCGAATCGCCCAGCACCACGGGCGTCGCGCCCGTCACGTCGATCTTGAGAACGGCGATGTCGTAGTCCTCATCGCTGCCGATGACCTTGGCGTCGTAGGTCTCACCGTTGTAAAGCGTTACCTTCACGCTGCTCGCACCGGAGATGACGTGGTGGTTCGTCAGGATGTAGCCGTCCTGCGTGATGAAAAAGCCCGTGCCGCTCGCGGCGGTCTGTACGGTCTGGCCGAAGTAGTTCGTGGTGGCGGAGACGTTGATCGAAACGACGCTGTTGACGTTCGAGGCGTAGACCTCCGACATCGACATCTGCGTCTTGCCGTCGACCTTGACGGTCTGCACCTGCGCGACCTCGCGGTCGCTGACCTGAACGCTCGTCTTGTTGACCTTGGTCGTCGCGCCGCTCACGCCTGCGCCGATGAAGCCGCCGACGAGCGCGCACACCAGCGCCAGCGCCACGATCTTGCCGGAAAGACCGCTGCCGCCCTTTTTCTTCGGGCTGCCGCCGGGATTCTTATCCCACGGGTCCTCGGCGTAGTTCTTCGTGTCGATCGGGGCGTTGGGGTTCTGCTCGTCGCCCTTGCGATAGCTGTAGTGATACAGGTTGTTTTCGTCTTCGTACATGATGATGACCTCCTATGGACTGAGACCCTTGCTGGCAGCCTCTTTGCTTTCGATGGTGCTATCATAGGGCATATTTATGTATATTTCTTGAACGCTATTTGACGATTTCTTAAATTCCCGATGACTTTTTTAAGAATCTGTGATAATCGCGCGATTCCCCTTGCGCTTTCCTTTCCGTCATAATAAAATGAAACGCGACTGAAGAAAAAGGAGGCGGCGCACATGCTTCGCATCGACAATCTGAAGCTCCCCGTGGGAGCAAAGGAAGACAAGCTGCGCGCGGCCTGCGCGCACGCGCTGCGCGTGAGCGAGGAGGCGCTCGTCTCTGTCAAGCTCCTGCGCCGCTCCATCGACGCGCGCGAGGGCGTGAAGCTCGTCTGCTCCTGCGCGGTCGAGGTCAAAAACGAATCCGGCGTTTTACGGCGCTGCAAGAATAAGAATGTGCAGCCCTACGCGCCGAAGAAATATACGCCGCCCACGCCTGTTTCCGCGCCGGAGGTCTCCCCTGTCGTTATCGGCGCGGGGCCCGCGGGCCTTTTCTGCGCGCTGCTGCTGGCCCGCTGCGGCGCAAGACCTATCTTATTAGAGCGCGGGCGCGCGGTCGAGCAGCGAAAGCGCGATGTCGAGCACTTCTGGCGCACGGGCGAGCTTGATCTGACCTCGAACGTGCAATTTGGCGAAGGCGGCGCGGGCACATTTTCCGACGGCAAGCTCAACACCGGCACAAAGGACCTGCGCCACGGCTATATTTTAGAGGAGTTCGTCCGCTTCGGCGCGAGCGAGGATATTTTAGTCGACGCCAAGCCTCATGTCGGCACCGACAAATTATATGTGGTGCTGCAAAATCTCCGCCGCGAGATCGTTGACCGCGGCGGCGAAGTTCGGTTTTCTCACAAGGTTGTGGATATCGAGCAGAACAGCGGCAGCGTCACGGCGCTGCGCGTGAGCGCCCCCGAGGGGGAGTACACGCTGCCCGCAAAGCACGTCGTGCTCGCGCCCGGCCACAGCGCGCGCGATACGTTCGAAATGCTGCAAAAGCGCGGCGTGCCGATGGAGCCCAAGCCCTTTGCCGTCGGCGTGCGCATCGAGCACCGCCAGCGCGACATGGACTTAGCGCAATATAAGGAGGCGGCGGGCCGCTACGGCCTCCCACCCACGTCGTACAAGCTCTCCTGCCACACGGAAAAGGGGCGCGGCGTGTTCTCGTTCTGCGTCTGCCCCGGCGGCGAGGTCGTCGCCGCCGCGTCGGAGGAAAAGCGCGTCGTGACAAACGGCATGAGCGAATTTGCGCGCGACGGCGAGAACATCAACGGCGGACTTTTGGTCTCCGTTACGCCGGAGGATTTCCCGTCCGGCGATACCCTCGCGGGCGTCCAGTTCCAGCGCGAGCTGGAGGACGCGGCCTATCGCCTTGGCGGCGGAAATTACGCCGCCCCCGCCCAGCGGGTCGAAGATTTTCTCAAGCATCGCCCGTCAACGGGAGCGGGAAAGGTCGTGCCGACCTATCTCCCCTCCGTCCGCTGGTGCGACCTGCACGGCTGCCTCCCGCCCTTTGTGTGCGAGGCGCTCGAGGAGGGCCTTCCGATGCTGGGACGGAAATTAAGGGGCTTCGATGCGCCCGACGCCGTCCTGACGGCGGTGGAGACGCGCTCTTCGTCGCCTGTGCGCATCGTGCGCGACAACTTGAGTTTTCGATCCGCCCTGCGCGGTCTGTATCCCTGCGGCGAGGGCGCGGGCTACGCCGGCGGTATCATGAGTGCCGCGGCCGACGGCCTGTGCGTCGCAGAAATGATTTTGGAGGAATTGAGCCATGAATGAAAAAATCGGCGTCATCATCGACTTCCTGACTCCGGCATACGAAAAGACGTTGCGCGACACCGCCGCGCGCTGCGGCTACGACATCGTCTTCTTCCCCTCGTCCAAGGCGGCGGAGGGCAATGTGGACGACTGCACGATCCTCTACGGCCATCCGTCCCAGCGCGTTATCGCGGGCGCACGCAATCTCAAGTGGTACGCGAGCTGCTGGGCGGGCGTGGACCGCTTCTGCCGCGACGACCTGTATCAGAATCCCGACTGCCTGCTGACGAACGCCTCGGGCGCTTACGGCACGACGATCGCCGAGCATTCTGTCATGGTCTCGCTGATGCTGCTGCGCCGCCAGATGGAATACACCGAGATCATCCGCGAGGGCGGCTGGCGCGTGCTCCCAGGCGGCATCCACTCGCTCCACGGCGCGCGCGTCACGTGCCTCGGCACGGGCGACATCGGCACGGAATTTGCCCGCCGCGTGCGCGCGTTCCATCCCGCGAGCCTGACCGGCGTCAGCCGCAGCGGCCGCGCGAACGCGGACTTTGACGCCGTTCATCCCGTCACGGAGCTCGATCAGCTCCTGCCCGAGACTGACCTTCTCTTCATGTCTCTCCCCTCGGTGAGCGACACGGTGAACATCCTGAACGCAGACCGCATGGCGTTGCTCCCGAAGGGCGCTTGCGTCATCAACGTTGGCCGCGGCACGGCCATCGATCAGGACGCGCTGATCAAAGCGCTGGATTCCGGGCACCTCGCCGGTGCGGCGCTCGATGTCGTCGTGCCCGAACCGCTGCCTGCGGATCATCCGCTGCGCAAGGCCAAGAACCTCCTGCTCACGCCGCACGTCGCGGGCAACATGACGCTCGGCTACACCTGCGAGCGCAACGTGCAGCTCTTCTGCGAAAATCTGGAAAATTACGCCGCGGGCCGCCCGATGCATCACCTCGTCGACCGCAGAAAGGGCTATTGAATCGCGTCGCGTTCCGCCGCTTTTCCGGTGGGCGCAGCACATAAAAAGGCAAAAAGGCAGCAATATGAAAAATTCCCGCATCAAAAACGGTATCCTGCGCATTGTGCAGGGTATCATCATCGGCGCGGGCGCGATTTTGCCGGGCATCTCCGGCGGCGTGCTCGCAGTCGTATTCGGCATCTACCGCCCCGCGATGGAGCTGCTCACGCACCCCAGGCGCGCGCTTCAACGCTACTGGCGGATGCTGCTCGCCGTCGGCATCGGCTGGGCGATCGGCTTTTTGGGCGGCGGCAGCGTGATCCTTGCGCTGTTTCACCAGTCGGAAACCGTCGCCACGTGCCTCTTCATCGGGCTCATCCTCGGCACGCTGCCCGACCTCTGGCACGAGGCGGGCACGCAGGGGCGCGGCAACGGTTCGTACATCTCGCTGATCGTCAGCTTCCTCGCCCTGTTCGGCGCGCTGATGGCCGTCAAGTTCAGTTCATTTGCCGAGATGCCCGCAAACTTCTGGGGCTTTCTCTTCTGCGGTGTGCTGTGGGGCTTCAGCTTCATCATCCCGGGGATGACGTCGTCGTCCATCCTGATGGCGGTCGGCCTTCTCACGCCGCTGATCGACGGCATCGCGCAGCTTGATCTTGCCGTGCTCATCCCCTGGGGGCTTGGCATGGTCGGCGTGATGGCGCTGTTTGCCCGTATCGTGAGCAGGCTTTTCGACACGCACTACTCCATCGCTTATCACGCCGTCATCGGCATCGTGCTGGCCTCCACGCTCATTATCATTCCGACGGGCTTTGCCTCGACAGCGGAGATGGTCTGGGGCGTCGCGTGCGCCATTCTCGGCGCAGTGCTCGCGTATTTTGGCAGCAAGCTCCAGCCGCAGGAGGACGCGGAGATTGAGGCGAAATAAAAGCAGATACAAAAAGCTGACGGTCAAAAGATCGTCAGCTTTTTACGGTATCATCATTTGTGAGCGCTTCGCTTTTGCGCTTGCGCTTGTAGTGGTACATCATCCGGTCGGCGCGTTTGATCGCATCCTCTACGCTGCCGAGCACCGGATTGAAGCACGCATAGCCGACCGACACGTGAGGCAGGTGCTCGTTTTTCACTCGCCGTGCCGTCAGCTCGCGCAGGAATTCCGAAAGATACTTTTCCGCCGCCGTGTCGGAGATTTGCGCGATGACGCAGAATTCGTCGCCGCCGATGCGGTAGCAGTAGCCGACCTTGGAGAACACGGCGTAGATCGTGCTGCCGACCTCGGCAAGCACCGCATCGCCCACGCCATGGCCAAAGGTGTCGTTGACGGACTTGAACTCGTCCACGTCGAAATAGTAGATGACTGCGTGCCCGCGCAACGAGGCGAGACGGCTCTCATAGCTGCGGCGGTTCAGAAGATGAGTCAGCGTGTCGATTTTCTGCGTGAGCTCGGAATACAGGAATGTAAACCATCAGAACATCGACCGCTGAGCACGCCCACATGATGCGCACTCCGGCACCGTACTGGAGGAACAGCCCACAGAAGAAAAAACCGGCAGGACGAGAACAAGCGCCCGATACAGGCCATAATGGTGCGAACTCTCGCTCAGCAGCTGACCAATGAACAGCAGAACGCCGCTGGCATAGGCCAGCACGTAGACCCAGTAAAACGTTTCGTGATGATAAACGTTTTGTGCGTCGACCGAAAAGATGAAGCCGAAGAAAGCCGACAGCACCTCGAGCCCCGCGTGGACGCCGATGAGGGTATAAATGAGCTTTTTATGCTTGAGCGGCGTCATCAGGTCGCTGCAAAGCACAGTGATGATCGGCGCTGTGGACAGCTCGATGGTCTTAACAAGGATGTGCAGCGTCCGCAGCGACGGGTCGGCCCCGTCCATCCAGACGCCGAACCATTCCGATACCATGCATGCGATCACCAGTAACGGAGATCGTGTAAACTATCTGTTTTTTGTCATGCTCCATCAGATCATTGCCGCTCACAAGCATGTCCATGATAATCATAATAAAGACCGAAAGGAAGATGGTAGCCGAGTAGAAATCAAACATGGCGCGAACCTTCCTTTCTGATAGTTATATTCTTACGATATCACAGTTGAGAAAGACTGCAACTAAAACTAAAAAAACGTCAAATCCTGTCGTTTTTCCAAAATTCACACAGAATCTGACAGCAATTCGCTGTACTGCGCAAGGCTCTGCGTGGCGAGTTGCTGCATCGTCGACCAGTCCGCCGCGCCCGCACTTCCCTGCACCGCCACGGTGCGAAAACCCGCGTCCTTCGCGTTTTGGATCGCCGCAAGCGAGCCGGAAAAGACGATCGTATCGTCCTTTTGCGAGTGCAGGCGCTTCATCGCGCGCTCGAACATCGTGCCGCTGTCCGCCTTGCAGAGCGCGACGGATTCTGTCAGCACGAAGCGGAAATACGAGCTAAGCCCCGCCTTTTCGAGCGCTTTTTGCGCGTCCTCCGCGCTGAGCGCCGTCACCGCGCCGAGCCACACGCCCTCCATTTTAAAAAGTGAAAGCGCCTTGTCGAGTCCCTCGCGCGCCGCGCCGTCGGGGGTGAAGAGGGTATCGCCCAGTGTAAAGATTGCGCTTTGCAGCCGCATATTCGGTTCCTCCTGCGTTTGAATGATGATTGCCTCTTATTATAATGCGCCCCGCCGTCATTTGCAATCGCGGCGAAGAAGAATATCCTATGCAGCACGATTCTGTATAAATTTACGGATACATTCACAAAAGGATCTGAAAGACGGGGGCTTGACGCACTGCTTTGTGAAAAATGATGAACAAAAATACAGATTCAACGCTGAAATTTGGCGGGATTAGGTATGAATATTCTCTTGACTATGTATTTTTATTGAGTTACACTAAACTCATCAACTTTCCGCCGCTGTGTGTGGCGGCATAAGACCACTCTGGAGGACGAAAACCATGAAACATTATCCAAACTCTGTCAGCAAAGCGCTCGCGCTGCTGACGGCCCTGGTAATGACGCTCTCGCTCGCGGTCACGTCCGCGTTTGCCGTCAGCTACCAGGACATGAACCCCAAGGACGATGCGCTGCTGGGAACGAAATTCCCGGTCGACGCGACCATCACCCTTGTCACCGATGAAAACGGCAAGGACGTGTCCCTCTCCATCCCCGTGTCCGGCATGACGAAGGATGCGCTCGCCGCGGCCGTCAGCACCGGTACCGTTTCGCTCTCGCTCGAGCGCGACGATTCCCGCCCCTACGTCAACGAGGAGCTGTTCCCCTACGCTTACGCGGGCGGCCCTCTGAATGACTGGATGACCGAGGGCAAGGACGAGCACCAGTTCACGGACATCAAGCTGACGGCGAACGAGAAAAACGGCAAGGCCGTGCTCGACGTGAGCTTCCACGTGAATAACTACTTCTACTCCACCAACCGCAGAACCGGCGTGACAACGCCCGACTACAGCGTGCCCCATGTGAACGGCGGCTACTACATCGACCTGTGCGGCTACTTTGATCTCGTCGCCAAAAACAGCGGCAAGGATCTCGGCTCCGTGAGCGTCAAAGTTGCGCCGTATGAAAACTTCAACACCATGTGGGAGATCTACAAGGAGCTCGATACGATCGTGGCAAACGGCACGAAAAACGGTCTTTACGTGGAAGAATTCTCCATGGGCCAGTCCACCGCGGGCCGTGATATGCCCTATCTCATCGTGGCCGACTCCAAGGCGAGCGTGAGCAAGTGGCTCGCCCTGACCGAGCAGGCCGAGACCGATCCCGATGCCGTGCTCGCCCAGATCAAGTCCGGCGCGCTCGACGATATCCGCGTGCCCGTGATGTATTCCAACATCCACTCCAACGAGGTCGCCGCCACCGACGGCGTGCTCGACTTCGCCAAGATGATCACGAGCGAAAAGACCATCGACTACAAGACGCTCACGGGCTTCACCGCCGCGGGCGAAAAAGAGCTCAAGGAAGAGATGGGCCCTGTGGGCGCGGAGGGCAGCGTCGCCATCCCCGACCTCGTCAAGGATAAGGCCAGCTATTTGGGCTATCTGACGGCCGACAACAACGGCAAGTCCGGCAAGGTCGACCTTGAAGAGTATTACACCGTCGAAAATAAGAGCGTGAACGTCAAGGACGAGCTTTTGTCCGACGTGTTCTTCATCCTCGTCCCCGAGGAGAATGTCGACGGACGTACTTACCTGACGAGACATTCCACCAATGGCTATGACCTCAACCGCGACAACTCCTTCCAGACCACGAGCGAGACGGCCAACATGCAGCAGCTCATCGGCACGTTCAACCCCATGTCGCTTGCCGAGTTCCACGGCCGCGTGCAGGCCTTCCAGTGCGAGCCCTGCGATCCCCCGCACGAGCCGAACTTTGAGTACGACCTGCTCGCCGAGCACCTCATCACCGGCGGCGAGGCGCTGGGCATCGCGGCGGTCGCCAATAACGACGGCTACAACAGCTATGTCATCCCCCAGCGCGATTACCTGAGCTACACCGGCAACGGCACCGAGACCTACTGGGAAGACCCGTGGGACGATATGTCCACGAGCTACACTCCTCAGTTTGCCATGCTGCAGGGCACCGTTGCCTATACCGTTGAGCTGCCCGCCTACAACGACGATACCGCTCAGGCGGCGCAGTACGGTATCCTCGGCAACGCCGCCTATGTTGCCGCGGAGAAGCTTTCCTATCTCGAATCCCAGGTCACCATCTTCCAGCGCGGCGTGAAGAACTTCAATTCCGACGCCTACGCGCTCGTCGGCCAGTGGCTGTGCGACCAGTACGACGTCGAGGGCGCGGAGATGAACGTCTTCCGCCCCGAGTACAAGGGTGCGGGCCAGAACGGCAACTTCTACCCCGAGTGCTACATCATCCCGCTTGACGGCGAGAACCAGACCAACCTCCAGGCCGCCTCCGACATGATGGAGTGGCTCACGAGAAACGACGTTAAGGTCAACGTAACTGAAAAGGAATTCACCTATGACGGCGTCACCTATCCCGCAGGGACGATGATCGTCTCGATGTATCAGGCCAAGCGCTCTGTCGCCAACGGCGCGCTCTATGACGGCACGCTCATCAACGGCTGGACGATCCTCTACTCCGAGGGCATCACCTCCTTCAATGAAACGCGCGGCTTCGACATGGTCACCGTGGCCGAGCCCGCCGCCTACAAGAGCATCTCCGCCGTCTGCGGCGACGCGATGGACCACGACGACGCGCTCGCTTACACCAAGGCGCTGACCTCCTACTTCACAGGCGACAAGAATAAGGACGTCATCCTCTCCAATGCCTCCGAAGACTCCACCGCCGCCGTCAACGAGCTCTTAAAGGCCGGCAAGACCGTCGGCATGGTCACGAGCGGCGACCACATGGGCGATTTCATCTGCTCCTACGCCGACTATCAGACCGTCACGGGCAAGTATCTGCTCTCTGCCGCGGGCGTCGACAAGACGAGCGTGAAGGCGAAGATCATCACCAAGTCCCCGACCGTCTACGTCCCCGGCACGCCTGCTGAAAGCGAGAAGGGATTTGTCTACACGCCGCAGATCAGCCAGAGCGCCGGCTGGAACTATGATACCGCCGCGATGAACCTCATGGGCTTCACCACGACCTCCGACGTGACCAAGGCGGACGCCGCCGCAGGTGCGACGAAGCTCGACGCCGCCGCAAAGACCGCCGTGAAAAACGGCCTGCCGTACATCGGTTACAGCTATTCCGCAGCGTCCTCCGCCTCTGACCTCATCGCCGGCGTGGAATACACCGAGCTGGACGGCGCGATGGACTGCCTGACCCCCGTTGTCTATCCCAACAAGACCCTTGTGAACGCGAGCTACATTGCTGACGGCGACGATATCCTCTACGCCTACGGCCTCGGATACTTCTCCAAGGTCCCCGCCTCCGCGACGGTCCTCGTCAAGAGCGATAAGACCAAGACGCCCACCGAGGGCTTCATCCCCACGAACACCGCCGAGCGCGCCGCGGGCTTCAAGGCCTACTTAAACGGCGGCGTGCAGGGCTTTGCCTACAAGGAAAACGGCATGAACGTTGTCCTCTTTGCAAACTCCCTGACCCATAAGGTCCACCAGAGAGACGAATATGCCTACCTCAGCAACTTCCTCTTCTCCTCCGTCCTGAGCGACAAGAACTACGACGGCTCCGCGTCGCTTCCCTTTACCGATGTCGCCGACGACGCCTACTATGCCGACGCCGTTGTCTGGGCCGTTGCGAAGAACATCACCTCCGGCGCGACCGCCACGACCTTTGCGCCGAACGCGGGCTGCACGCGCGGCCAGATGGTCACCTTCCTGTGGAGAGCCAACGGCAGCCCCGAGCCGAAGTCCATGACCACGTCCTTCACCGACGTGAAGAGCGGCGCGTATTACGAAAAGGCCGTTGCATGGGCGGTGGAAAACAACGTGACCACCGGCACGAGCAGCACGACCTTCTCCCCGGATGCTTCCGTCACGCGCGCACAGGCTGTCACCTTCCAGTGGAGAGCGGCCGGCGCACCGGCGGCTGAGGGCACGAACGCCTTTGCCGATGTGAGCGCGAGCGCCTTCTACGCCCCCGCCGTGCAGTGGGCCGTCAACGCGGGCGTGACCACCGGCACGAGCGACACCACCTTCTCCCCGAACAGCAACTGCCTGCGTGCGCAGATCGTTTCCTTCCTCTACCGTGCCGCCAAGTAAGCGGCCACACAAAAAATACGCTGCGGAGCAATCCGCAGCGTATTTTTTGTTCCGCAGCTTCCACAGGGCGATCAGTTCCTGTGGAAAAGGAGCGAAAATTTTTCCGTCCCGCCTGTTGACATAGGGGACATCGCAGACTATAGTACTTCAAAAAATGAATAGTTCAAAAAAGAAAGAAGGAAGGGCATGAACCGAAGCATATCGATCTCCCGAAAGATCGCTCTGGCCTACAGCGTAGTGTGCAAGCCGCTCTGCAAGGAGCTGGGCCTGCCGCAGACGGCCTTCGACATCCTGATGTTCCTGGGGAACAACCCGGACTATAAAACGGCCAGCGAGATCGTGGAGATCCGCCGCCTCAAGGCAAATCTCGTATCGGTCAATGTGGAAAAGCTCGTGCAGGAGGGCTATCTCACGCGCTGCGCGGTGGCGGGCGACCGGCGGAAGACGGAACTTCTCTGCACCGAAAAGGCAGCGCCCATCCTCGCGCGCGGGCGGCAGCTCCAGAAGGATTTTTCCGAGAACCTCTTTGCAGGCATGGACGAAGCGCGGCGGGAAGCCTTCGCCGCGGCGCTCGCGGAGATCGAAAGCAATCTTGATGCAATTCTGGAGGCAAACGAACCATGAGTATCCTGACGACCGTTCTGGTCACATTTTTTGCGGGCATGGGCGCGGGGCTCGGCACCGGCTTTGCCGGGATGAGCGCCGCCGCAGTCATCAGCCCCATGCTGATCACCTTTCTGGGCGTTGAGCCCTACATGGCCGTGGGCATCGCGCTCTCGTCCGACGTGCTCGCGAGCGCCGTCTCGGCCTACACCTACCACAAAAACAAGAATCTCGACATCAAAAACGGCCTCATCATGATGGCGAGCGTGCTGCTCTTCACCGTCATCGGCAGCTATGCGGCAAGCCTCGTCCCCTCGGCGACGATGGGCGGCTTCTCCGTCTTCATGACGTTCCTGCTGGGCGTCAAATTCATCCTGCGCCCCGTGATGACCACGAAGGAAACGATGGCGCAGGTGGAGGCGAAAAAGCGCGCGGTGCAGTCGCTCGTCTGCGGCGCGATGATCGGCATGATCTGCGGCTTCATCGGCGCGGGCGGCGGCATGATGATGCTGCTCATCCTCACGAGCGTCATGGGCTACGAGCTGAAAACAGCCGTCGGCACGAGCGTTTTCATCATGACCTTCACCGCCCTGACCGGCGCCGTTTCCCACTTTGCCATCGGGGGATTGCCGGATACGCTCACATGGGCGCTGTGCGTCGTTTTCACGCTCCTCTGGGCGCGTATCGCCGCAGTCTTTGCCAACCGTGCGCAGCCCAAGACCCTCAACCGCGCCACGGGCGTGGTGCTCGTGGTGCTGGGCATTGCCGTGATGGGCTTTCAGCTGCTTGCGTGAAAATGCGCCCCTTTGACGGGCACTTCGATTTTCTTCGCCATCACAAGACCTCCTGCGTCCCTTCGTTTCCGATAGGAAGGCAGGAGGTCTTTTCTTTTGCCGAAAACAAGAAAAAACCCTTGAAATCATACGATTTCAAGGGTTTTGGTGGAGACTGCTGGACTCGAACCAGTGACCTCCTGCGTGTGAAGCAGGCGCTCTAACCAGCTGAGCTAAGCCTCCAACTGTGGTGACCCGTACGGGATTCGAACCCATGTTACAGCCGTGAAAGGGCCGTGTCTTAACCACTTGACCAACGGGCCATATGAGACACGGGATGCTTTCGCATCCCGTGCATCTGGTAGCGGCACCTGGATTTGAACCGGGGACACTGCGGGTATGAACCGCATGCTCTAGCCAGCTGAGCTATGCCGCCAAATATTCCTGCTCGACAGGACAGAAGCTACTATACCAAATAAGATAGCCTTTTGTCAATAGTTTGTCCAAAAATTTTTGCGATTTTCCGGAATCGGGGAGAGGGGCGCGCCCTCTCCCCCGTCTTTCATCGGCAAACGACGTTTTTTCCCTCCGACCAGACGGAGACGATGTTGTGCCGGTGCATCATGTAAATCGCGCGCTCGAAGCGCTCGCGCACCGAGAGCGGATGCGCGGCCTCGGTAAAGTCGGAGTCGTCGACGACAATGGCGTGGAGATAGTCGCCGGGGACAAATCCACCGTGCCCGCCGAAATACTCGTGTCCTGCGCTGGAGCCGAGGTAGTAGCCCTCCTCGACGGTCAGAAATTCGTCCTTTCCGTCGCTCTGCATGTGGCGGAACTTCGACGCGCGGATGGACATGGTGATGACCTTGTTCATCGCCAGCAGCGAGCCGCCTGCGATATCCGACCCGAGCGTGACGAGGTTGCCCTCGCGCAGCAGCGTCCGCACGGGCGCGACGCCCGAGCAGATGTTGATATTCGACCCCGCGCAGTGCGCCGTGACGACGCCATGCTCGCGCATGGCCTCGCGCTCGCGCTCGTCGGAGTGGACGCAGTGCGCCATGACGGTATGGTCCTTCCACAGCCCCGCGCGGTCGTAGCTCTCCCAATATTGCGCGCAGTCGGGGCAGAGCTCTTTGACCCACGCGATCTCACCCTTATTTTCAGACAGGTGCGATTGGACGTACAGCCCGCGCTCCGCGGCGAGCTTGCCGAGCCAGCTCATCAGCTCGTCGGTGCACGATGGGGTGAAGCGCGGCGTCAGGATGGGCTTGACGGTCTGGAAGCGCCCGCACGCGTCCAGCCAGCGCAGCGTTTCGCGCTTGGACTGCTCGGTCGTCTCCTGAAGCTCGGGGCTGCCGTTGCGGTCCATGTTGACCTTGCCGACATAGCCCGTGACGCCCGCCTTTTCGAGCTCTTCCATCAAAATGAGCGTCGCGTCCGTGTGGAGGGAGGAAAACATGCAAACGCGCGTTGTGCCGCTCGTGATGAGGTCGCTCGCGAGCTTTTTGTAAATGCGGCGGGCGTAGTCGCTGTCTTCAAAGCGCGCCTCGGTCTTGAACGTGTAGGTGTTGAGCCAGTCGATCAGCGGCAGGTCCATGCCCATGCCGAGCATGGGGTACTGCGGCGCGTGCAGGTGCATGTCGACAAAAGACGGCATGATGAGGCTATCACCGTAGTCGATGACTTCCGCGTCGGCGTTCTGCGGCACGGCCTTTTCAACGCTTTGGATGCTGCCGTCGTCATGCAGGACGAGGCAGCCGTGCTCGACGATCTCGAGCTTGCCGAGCGCCGGTGCGGAAACGAGGTTGCCCTTGAGGATCTTCATATCAGTCACTCCTGTTTTAGCTTTGTGCAAAAGAAAAAGCGCCCCGCCCGGGGACTTCTCCCCCGGCTGAGCACCCATAGCAGAGCCTTTCGGCGGCTCCGTAGAAACTTTCGCGCCATGTAAGCGAAACTATATGAGTTTTTCTCCGCTGCCATCACCATACCACGCGAAAGCGAAAATTGCAAGCGAAAAGCGGCGGGCGCGCTATGTCATATCGGCGCAAGTGCGCACATAGGATTGTCCCAAGAGGTGAATCACGATGCAAAAGAAACGGACAGGACGGATGCTGTGTTCGCTCGCGCTCTCGGCGGTGACGCTCTGGGGCGTGAGCGTCACGGCGCCGGCGAAGAACGCGCGCGATGCGCTCCGCTCGCTCAAGGACGAGACGCTGGGCGTGATGCTGCTGAGATATGAGCGCGGCGACGGCGGGGAGGACTTTCTCAGCCTGCAAACGTCGCTCGCGCTGCACGCGACGCCGCTTCTGCGCGAGGGCGAGGAGAACATCGCGCAGGCATGGTCGGCAGAGCTTGAGCAAAAGCCCGATGACAGCGCGGACGAAACGGGCGACGCGCAGGACAGCGAGGGCACGGTGCTCACGCAGGAGGAGACGCCGGACGAGATCGCCGTGACGGAAAACGGCTCGCCCGCCCGCACGCTCAAGGCGTCCGACCCCTCGGGCTATACGGTATTCGGCAATGTGTACATCAACAACGGCTCGGATGCCGCGCTCGACGCCTCGATGCTTGCAGGCGATTATGCAGCAAAGCTCGGTGCGGAGGGGCCGCAGGTGCTCATCATCCACACCCACGGCTCGGAGAGCTACACCATGCCGCCGGGGCAGGAATACGACGTGTCCGACACGTTCCGCACGCTGGACACGAACTGCAACATGATCCGCATCGGCGACGAAATGGCGCAGGTGCTGACCGACGCGGGCATCAGCGTCGTGCACGACCGCTCGCTCTACGACTATCCGAGCTATTCGGGCGCTTACAACCGCTCGCTCGCGTCGATCGAGAGCTATCTGCAAAAGTACCCCTCGATCTCGTTCGTACTCGATGTGCACCGCGACGCGGTGCAGGACGCGAACGGCCAGCAGTTCAAGCTGCTGTGCGGCGAAGATAAAAACGCCGCACAGCTCGAATTCGTCATCGGGTCGAACGGCGGAGGCCTGAGTCACGATCTCTGGCGCGAGAACTTAAAGCTCGCCTGCGCCGTGCAGGAAACCCTGTACAAAGACTATCCGACCCTCATGCGCCCCGTCACCGTGCGCAACTCCCGCTACAACCAGCACATGACGACGGGCTCGCTCCTCGTCGAGGTCGGTACGGCGGGCAATTCACTCGAAGAAGCCGTCAACGCCGCGCGGCTTTTTGCCGCGGGCTTTGCCAAAACGATACAAAACGGGACGTAACGGCGCTCCCGCCGCCAAAATAGACGGAAAGAGGCAAAAAAAGCACAAATTCTTGTCAAAGTTGCCGTGTTGCATTCTGCACAAAAATCCTGTTAAATGGAAGTTACCATTTCAATCGAAAAATTTCGTCAGAAATTATTTTTTCAGGAGGGGTAATTCCATGGAGCTTCTTCAGGAGCGCATCCGCCGCGAGGGCAGAGTCCTGCCCGGCAACATCGTCAAGGTCGACGGTTTCCTCAACCACCGCGTCGACACCCGTCTGCTCGAGGACATTGCGGACGAGTTCGCCAAGTATTTCGACACCAGCAAGATCACCGTCGTTCTGACGGCGGAGGCCAGCGGCATCGCGCTTGCGACCATCTGCGCGCAGAAGTACGGCGTCCCCATGCTCTTTGCCAAGAAGGCCAAGAGCGACAACATCGAAAGCGGCCTGTACCAGAGCGAGGTGTTCTCCTACACCTACAAGAAGAGAGTCACGCTGCTCGTCTCTCAGGAGTGGCTGAACGCGGACGACCACGTGCTCATCATCGACGACTTCATGGCCAACGGCTTCGCCGTGCAGGGCCTTGTCGATATCGTCAACGAGGCGGGCGCGAAGCTCGAAGGCATCGGCATTGCCGTGGAAAAGGGCTTTCAGGGCGGCGGTGACCGCTTCCGCGCGAGCGGTATCCCCTACAAGGCACTCGCCGTCATCGAAAAGGCGGACGAGAACGGATTTGTCTTCCGCGAGGAATAAGTTCTTCAAAAAAGAGAGGCTGGCCATTTGGCCAGCCTCTCTTTTTTGAGCAGGTTTGCACTGCGCTTCGTGCCTTGCCGCCCGTAGGGCGTCTGCGACACGCGCTCCGTGAGAAGTGTTTTTTGGCACGCGCATGTCGCGCCAAAAAACGATCCGAAATCATTTCGCGTCTGCGGATGCGAAAAGCTGTGACGCTTTAATTATTTGTGGTAAATAGTTACAAATGGGAACAAAAGCTCGAAAAGCGTAGTCAAAAGAAGTGAAGTCTGCTATAATGACCGCGCAGTTTTGAGAGAGGAGATTTTGACATGAAACACTTTTTTGCACTGCTGCTCAGCGTGCTGATGGTGCTGTCGCTGCTGACTGCCTGCGGCGATAAGACGACGCCGTCCGACGGCGACGATCAGACCGTCACGGACGAGAATGGCAGCGACACCGACAACAATACTGACGATACAACTGACCCCTACGACGCCGTGCGCAACTACTGGTCGGAGGACCAGCTCACGCAGGCCTGGGGGCCGGATCAGGTGGTGGAGCACCTCTTTTTCCACCCGATCATTGCCTACCCGCAGTGGGCCTTCCACGACTGCAATGCCAGTCAGGACCAGCGCTACGGCCTCGACGACTGGATGGTGACGGTCGACGAATACAACAAAATTTTGCAGTCCGTGTACGACAAGGGCTACATCTTAGTCGCGATGGAAGACGTCTGGAGCGAGGTGACGGACGAGTCCGGCACGCACATGGTGCGAAACACCCTGATGCTGCCAGAGGGCAAAAAGCCGCTCGTCATCAGCTTTGACGACGTGAACTACTACCCCTATATGCTCGACGAGGGCTTCACGAGCAAGCTCGTCGTCGGCGAGGACGGCGAGATCTGGGCGCAGTGCACCGATCCGTACACAAATGAGACCTTTTTGACCAAGGAACTCGACGCGACGCCCATTCTCGACCAGTTTGTCTACGAGCACCCCGACTTTTCGCTGAACGGCGCGAAGGCCATCTTCTCGCTGACGGGCTATCAGGGTATTTTAGGCTATCGCACGCAGGATGACCGCGACATCGCGGCAGATTCGCCCGACCGCCCCGCGTTCGATGCCTACCGCGCGAGCGAGATCGAGGCCGTCAAGCCCGTCATCGAGCGGCTCAAGGAAACGGGTTGGACGTTCGGCAGCCACACCTGGGGCCACATCCGCCTCGACACCAAGCCGCTCCAGACCGTCATCAACGACACCGAGCGCTGGGCGGACGAGGTCGGCTCGCTCGTCGGCCCCACGCAGATTTTGTTCTATCCGCACGGCGGCCGTCCCGACGGTGACGACTGGCACCAGACCGGCGAGCGCTTCAAGTACCTGCAAAGCCAGGGCTTCCGCATCTTCGCGAGCGTCGGCACGAGTTCGTTCAGCTATGTGAAGCCCGACATTTCCGCCGTCATCTGCGACCGTCTGCATCCGGACGGCACCACGCTGCGCCACGCGCGCAGCCGCTATCTGCAATTCTATAACGCCGAGGACATCATGGATACGCAAGTGCGTCCCGATCTTGGCGTAGACTGGTGAGGAGGCGTTTTTATGGCAACGTTAGAAGAACTCAAGGCGAAGGCCGTCGCCATGCTGGACATGGCGTATGTGCCGTATTCCCACTTCCCCGTGGGCGCGGCGCTCGAATGTGAGGACGGCGCTGTCTTCACCGGCTGCAACATCGAAAATTCGAGCTACGGCCTGACGAACTGCGCCGAGCGCACCGCGGCGTTCAAGGCCGTGAGCGAGGGGCACCGGCGCTTCAAGCGCATCGTCATCGCTGGGCGCAGCGACGACTACTGCTACCCCTGCGGTGCGTGCCGTCAGGTGCTCTACGAGTTCGGGCCCGACATGGAGGTCGTGTGCCTGAACAAGGACAACGAGGAAAAGCACCTGCACATCAAAGAGCTGCTCCCCTACGGCTTCGACCAGACGTGGCTTGCAATCGACAAGAAATAACGAAAAAAGAGAGCGGCGCTGCCGCTCTCTCTTTTTGCGCTTTAGTTGCTGCCGGAGGAGGCATCGATCGTCAACGTGCCGCTGACCGTCGAAATTTCCAGCTCGCTCATCTCACCGCCGTCGAGCGCGGGCACAGAGTAGTGTGTCGCGCGGTCGCCGCAGGCGATGAGCGCTCCTTCGCGCTCGGTGAGCGCAGAGCGGAACGCGCCGCTTTTCGTTTCATAGTCGAGAGTAAAGCCGTCCTGCGCGGGAAGGGTCAGATAGATGCAGCCGCTCTCCGTTTCGGCATCAAGGCGCAGCGCACGCTCGGTAGCCAAAATCAGGTTGCCGCTGACGCTTTCGAAGTCCAGCGCGCCGAGCGCGCCGGCGATATCCACCTTGCCGCTCGCGGTTTCGATCTCGGCGCTCTCCGCATCGCCCGCCAGCTCGATCGCGCCGGAGAGCGTCGAAATATCGACCCTTGCCCACGTGCCGTCCACCACACCGGCATTGCCGCTCGTGGTCTCGATCTCCACCTCCGGGCAGTTCGCGCACATCACGCGCGCATCGCCTCTGAGCGTCGAAAGCTCGATCTTCTGCGCATCGGCGCTCACGTAGGCGTAGGCGTCCGTTGTTTCGACTTTTATCTCCTCAAAGTGACCGGCGCTGACCAGTTCCCTCGGAAGTCCCACGTCGAGGTACTTTTCCCCGTCGTAGCTGCCGCGGTAAGCGTCGCCGAGGAAGCGGATGCGCAGCGTATCGCCGTCGATCGCGCAGACCATCTTCTCGCTCTCGGCGAGCGGCGCGGTGGATTCCTCCTTCACGCTGATCTGCGCGCTCTGCTCGGCGGTATAGATGTTCACGCTGCCGCTGCGCCACGAGATGTCGATCTTGCGGATGTCTTCGCTCTCGCCGATGCTGAGCACCGCGCCCGGGTGGAGCTCTTCGCTCCCCTCCGCCTGCGTGCAGAAGGTGTAGGTCGCGCTGCTGCCGTCCCAGAGGGCGTCGACGGCGAAAATGCCGTCGCTTTGCGGCAGTTCTGCGCGGAATGTGCCGTTATCCTGCCGCTGGGCGGTCACGGTCTCGGACGGCATGCCGGTGCTGCCCCAAGCATCGGACGGCCAGCAGCGGAGACTGACGGAATCGGGCGAATTATCGCCGAAATCGAGCGTTACGGTGTAGAAATAGGCGGCCGACACTGCAAAGGGCATTTCCAGTACAGGCGTGATGTCACGGGAGGTTTCGTCCAGCGGGTGCGCGCCGCAGGCAATGGCGGTCATGCTCTGTAGGCCCTGAGTGTAGGTCCAGTCGTAGCTGCTGCTTTTGAGGGTGACGCTGCAAGCGTTTGCGCTTGTCACCGTCAGTGTTGGCGGGGTTTGGCGCGCGGCCTCGTCTGCGCTTTTTTCGCCGCAGGCGGTCAGGGAGAGCAGGAGCGCGAGGGGGAGCAGGAGGGAAAGGAGCTTCTTCATCGTTCGTTCCTCATTTCTTTCGGATACTTCTATAGACGTATGATAGCCGAAAAAGTTCCCGCGCACAACGGCGATCGCTGCACACAACGCGGCAATTTGTTGTATCGTGAATTCTAATATTGGGGGCGGTACAGCTTTTTGCCGCGTTGTGTGCAACGTTTCTTCATGATACGGCGTATCATGAAAAGGCAAATCATGCATCAGTGTTCCCGCGTTTGCAGGGGGGTGTGGGCTGCCTTTTCCAACATTACATTTTGGGGGAAAGCGCATGGACAAGACGACAAATTTCGACCTGCCGCAGTGGGTCAAGGAGGACCCGATCAAAATGCAGGACTTCAATGCCGCGTTTGCGAGCATCGACGCGGCGCTCAAGGCTGAGGGCGACGCGCGCAGCGAGGCCGACGGCACGGCGGCGGAGCGCATCACGGCATTGGCGCAGACGATCGCAAACGGTAAAATCTGCCGCATAAAATACGGCTCGTATACCGGCAACGGCACCTACGGCGCGGCGAACGCGATCAGCATCGAGTGCGGGTTCTACCCGCTGCTGGTGATGGTGAGCAGCGCGAGCAGCAGCCACTACTGGGCGGTGCGCGGGTTCGACAAATTCTACTACAGCAACAACCGCGAAAACGAAATGACGTGGGGCGATACCGGCGTGAGCTGGTACTACCCGCAGGACGACCAGTATTACCCCCCGTCGGGCAACCAGATGAACGCAATCGACACGACCTATTACTATCTGGTGCTGGGCTACAGCAACGACGGAGAGCAGGGAAACTGAATCACGGCAAAAAACAGCCCCGAGGCTTTCGCCTCGGGGCTGAAACTCTACTTTAGGGGGAAAGATCCCTCAGAAGAGAAGTTTTTAGTTAGCGAAGGACATGATCGAAGTGTAGGAACCGGCGGTGACCTTATAGGTACCAGCGCCGATCACGCCGCTCAGATTAATGGTGACAGAGTTAGCACCATCGATGCCAACCGTACCGGAGAAAGTGCCGACGGTGACATAGCCGTTGTCACGGAGCTGCTCGAGAGTGACGCTGTAAACATCACCCTTCTTAGCATCGTTGTTAGCGTTCAGAGACACCGTAGCGTCCTTGTTAGCGTTGAGGGCAACGCCGATAACAGTAGCGGTGTTGGGAACTTCGACGCCACTCTGGACCTTGTCGTAGGCGTAAGCCTGCAGTGCCAGAGCGTTGAGCTGACCGTTGTTCTGGATAGAAACAAAGTAGTAGTTCTGGTCGGCAGGATTGCCCATCGTGCCAACAACCTTGGTCAGATCAGCGACCACGCTGTAGTACTTACCATCATAGTCATGATAGAGAGAATCAGCGAAGGTGTCACGATCAGAATAGTTATTCTCCACAGTGCCAGCAGCACCCTCAACGATGTTGATCGTGATGTCGCTATAGGTGTTATAGGCGGAGGAAAGCGGGTAGTTTGCATAACCCTTCAGCTGCTCACCGTCGGTGACGATGTGACCGCTCTTGACAACGCCATCCTCAAGAGTGACAACATAGAGCGTGTTGTTCACAGGATAGCCAGTCTTACCATTGATCTTCAGGGTGTTCTGCAGAGCGTCAAAGTTAGCGAACTTGACTTCGCCGGCAACGCCGTCGACATAGCCCTTAACGACCCACGTACCGTCGGCGAGGGTGTAAGCGCCCTGCTGACCGTCGAAGTAGAACAGGCTGGTGACCTTGGAGGTCGTGGTGGGAGCGATAACGTAGACGTAATCGGCAACCTTATCACCGTTCAAATCAACATAGTCAACTTCGCCCTTGGCATAGTTGTCGATGTTGGTGAAGCCGGTGATGGACTTAAAGGTATAGGGGTTAGCAGTGGTGCCAGCACCAGAACGAACCAGGAACACAGTATTGGAGTTGACAACGAGAGTACCAGTCGCGCCGCCATAGACCTGAGTGTTCTTGCTCACGGCAACATCGGCGAGATTGTGGAGCTTCTCATAAGGAGCAGCATTGTTGTTACCAGCAACCTCAACAGCGGCGAGAGTGCCGTTGGACTTGGTGGTGAACTGGAACAGGTGGCCGTTCAGAATGTTATTTGCAGTCTTGGGAGAGTCGGCCTTGGTGTTGGTATCGATGTAGGTATCAACGTAGAAGTTCTTGTCGGTAGTGGTCATCACGCCGCTGGTAGCGGTGCTGTGAGTAACGGTGCCGGACACGAAATCGGTGGCGTAGTAGGTCATCTCGCTGATGTCAACCAGAGCGGTGGTGCCGTCCATGTAGGTGACGTTGGCCTTCGCCACGCCGGAACCGTCCGCAGCGTTGCCAGCCCACCAGATGGAGTTGATCACGCCGTAGCTGGTAGCAGCAGCGATCGCAACGTTACCGATGAGGTTGCCATACTGGTCAAAGAACCAGGTGTACTTGCCGTTGTCCCGCTTAGCATTGTCGAGATAGAACTTGGCAGCATCATCATAGACAGTACCCTCGACGTTGTGCTGCTGGGCGTTCCAGTAGATCACGCTCTGAGCGCCGTCAACAGAAGTGGCCTTGCCGACGATCTCGGCATACTGATCAGCAGTGTTGAGCACCTTGCAGCTGACAGAGACGGAGTTGGTAGCCTTGTCGGTGTAAGCGTTGACAAGGACATACTCATCCTTGGCATAGCCATAGTTGTCGTCGTAGTCCTTGAGCGTCAGAGGAGTAGAAGCGTTCTTGGCATCATAGACCTCGAGGGTGATGGTGGCAGGAGTCTTGACGTGACCCTGAGCATCATAGGTGATGTCAGCAACGTAGGCGACCTTGGCAAGGAAGGTGTCGATCATGACGATGGTACCGTCATAGACCTCGAACAGACGGCCCTGAGCACCCATCGTGGTCTTGGTGTCGGTCAGGTTGACGGTGTACTTGGTGCTGGCGGTCTGACCGTTGACGATCAGGGTGTAAGCGGTGTCGACCTTCAGGCCAGCATCGTGAGCGACGTCGCACTCAGCAACAGCCTTGGTGTAGGTCAGGTCGGGCTTCTCAACGAAGGTAGTGGCCTTGTCGCCGGTGGTGTAGGTCCACTTGGTGGCGGGACGGCCCCACTTGTCGGAAGCAGCAGCGGAAGCGAGCTTGAAGTTCTTCTCGCCGAGGCTGTTGGTCTTGGTGCTGATGACCTTATCGGTCACATAGCCGAAGGCCGGGGTGTAAGTGACCTGAGCCTTCTGGATGCCCTGGAACAGGAGCTCGGCAACCAGCTCACGGGAAGCGGGAGCGTTCAGGTCGGTGGTCTTCGCCACGTTGTCCAGAACGCCGAGCTGCTGCGCGGTCTGCGCAACATGGAGCGCCCAGTCAGCGCCGGAGA
>OHTB01000467.1_pt1 | contig 23163 bp, 25 predicted proteins | sample 1578771 | NCBI WGS metagenome assembly OHTB01 (sample SAMEA3879516, study PRJEB24766) | human gut metagenome | biome: human-associated habitat; feature: feces | place: USA | collected 1985/1987 | reverse complement strand
TTGTGAATTTGTATACCATGTCCTTGCACAGGTGGTTACCATGTTGCACTTGACAGTCCTTCTGCCCCTGCCAGTGATTTTTGGCTTCGGAAAGCGATTTCCGAAGCCTTTTCTCTTTTAATTCTACCAAAAATTATACCACCTTTATGCGATGTTCAAATTTATGGCGCTGTCGAGAGCGTTTATCGTCGTCTCCTTTGCGGTCTTTCGACGGTTGATATAAATTCTCTCGGTGGTGTTTACGCTTTCGTGTCCGAGCAAAACGGAAATGTCCTGAATCGGTACGCCGTTGTCGTCAAGAATACTCGCCACAGAGTGGCGGAATCCATGAATCGTACAATGCGGCAAGCCGGCGTTCTCAGTCAGACTGTTTACCACACGGTTGATTGCGCTGAGATTGACATATGGCTTTCCGAGAACGGTGCGCACAATGAAGTCGTGGCTTTTGTCGTAACCGTTTCCGAGCAGCTTGGCATAATCCTCCTGACGTTGCTTTTCGGCTTTCATCTCTCCGATAACAAAATCGTTTATCGGGATTTTGCGGTTACTGCTCTTTGTCTTTGGCGTGGTGATTTGCATTGTCACGTTCTTGCGGCTGCCTGTTCTGCTTTTGTTGACGTTCAGGAGCTTTTTGTCGTAGTCTATATCCTCCCATGTCAAGGCGAGCAATTCGCCCTTTCTCAGCCCTGTATAGAGGGCTAAAAGCAGGAATATGTAGATATGACTCTCGTGCTCTTTTGCGTAAAGCAGGAGCTTTCTGACCTGCTGTGCGTTGTATCGGGTATGTCCTTCTTGATACTGTGCGGAAATGACGGCATACGACTTCTCGACACTGGATTTTCCTTGACGTAGTTGTTCTCGACGGCGTACTCATACGCCGATGACAGCACGCCACGGATATTCTTGACCGTTTTGTAGCTCAGTCCGCCCTTGCCGTTTGACTTACCGTGTTGAGAGAGAAATACAAAATACTTGGTGAATACCTCCGGCTTCATATCCTTGAACTTGTACCTCTTTGACTCAAAATAGGGCTTTAGCTTGCCACTCACGGTTTTGTCGTAAGATTCCCACGTAGAGGGCTTTATGATTTCCTTGATACCTTTCAGCCATTTGTCGAGAAAGTCGGTAAAGAGAACATCGTCGCATTCAAGGTTGATATCCTTGTAGCTCTCAATGATTTCTTTCATCTTCTCAATTGCACGGCGTTTGTTGTTACCCTTAACGGGTATCTTCGTGGCAATCATTTTCTGTTTGCCGTTGACACGGAATTTGGCATAGTAGTAATTGCCTTTTATTATTAAGCTTCCTTCCAAGCTTGTAAATACCTTCTTTCTATGATTTATTTAGAAGAAAGCCCGCTGTGCATACAGTATAACACAGCGAGCCATTCTATAACAAATGTGCAAATTAAATAATTTTATGCGGCAAGAAAATCAATAACGCTTTTCTTAGGAATAACGTATTTCTTGCCAACTCTGAGTGTATGGATTCTGCCTGATTTAAGCAGATTATATACGGTGACTCTGCCGAGATGCAGCATTTCCATAACATCCTCAACAGATACGATGTCATCATATTTAGAAAACATTTCATATGCATGTTCAGTCATTGTTTTCACCTCGATTCCCTGTTATTTCTGTTACGCTGTCGTCGCTGATAGTCGTCCTGTGCGAGTTGTATCAATCGTCTGTAAATATCCTGCGGACTGCATTTTGGAAAATATTTACTTATCTCTTCAAAAGAAAAGCTGATTTTCTCTTTTTGGTTCGGCTTGTCCTCTAAGATGATTTTATTGATGATTTCCGTGTCAAGTTTGCCCTGTTGAGAAAGCTTTTTCATTTGGATTGCCTGCGAGAGCGAGGGAGTTTTGTCCTCTAACTCAATTGCCTCAAATAAATCCTCTTGCTCATATTCGGTCAGATAGGACAGCTCAACACCAACACTAAAGGCAATGCGTTCCTCATCCACCAACTTCAGGAGCTGAGGTATCAGCTTTGTCAGCCGAATATATCGCTGTACCGTTCGCCCACTTTCATTAACACTTACATCGTCAGCACTTTCACATTTCCCGACAACTTGTCGGGAAGTAACACCTTGGTGTTTTATAGCTTCAAGCTTCATTTTGTAGGCAAACGCCTTTTCACTCGGCAGTATATGCTCACGCTGCAGATTAGCATCCACCATAGCGATAACGGCTTCATCATCAGTCATATTTCTGACGATAACAGGAATGGTTTTCAGTCCTAACTTACGACATGCTTCCAAGCGGCGATGCCCTGAAATCAGCTCATAACCGCCGTTAGAAATCGGTCTTGCAATCACGGGTGTGATTGTCCCAACCTTGCCGATACTCTCAACAATCTTAGCCATATCCTCGTTATCAGTTACGGTAAACGGATGATCGTGAAATGGCTTTATTTCAGTAATTGAAATGCTTTGAACATTCTCTGTAACTTCTTTTTTCATCTTTCATATTCCTTCTTTCTGTAATTTAATTTCCATCCTCGTGCAAGGCTTTGTGCCTGCATTTCGATACAAATATTTTCATTTATCTTCAGGTCGTCCTCAATAACGGTGAGGGCAATTTTCTTTTCTCTACGGAGCTGTTTCAGCGTTTCGGTGCAGTCGTCACGCTTGGATAATAGTTTCTTTCGCTTATCCTCATCGGTACATCGGCGCAGCTTGTTGTAGATTTTTGTACGGTATTCCGTAACCTCATCAATATACTTTTCTGTTCCTTTGATCAAGCCTTCAACATCCTCAAGCGTGTTTAACTTTTTGTTGGAAAGCAGAGTTATTTGCCGTGAGATTCTATCCAGATGCCGCCACGCTTCACGCATTTCAGGCGATAACGGCTTGCGCTGATTCCACTTCGGCAGCTTACCCATCAAGTAAAGATAATGCAGGTATTTGGCATAAAGTCCGCCAATACTTCTCAGTTTTTTGAAGCTGCCACGGAGCACAAATACCCTCGGCTGAAACCGCCGCATTTGCAATCGTTGTTCGTCATATTTCCGTGCATTTTTCAAGCCGTAAAGCTCTTGCTTCCTGATTCTGTGGAAGATTGCATCGTTCGAATAATCGTCACCCAATCGGTACATTCTAACGCACTTCTTACTGTTTTCAGAACGAATCGTCCAATATTTATGCCGAGGATTAATATCAACGTCATAACCCTGATTCATCATCACACGCTTAAAATCTGAGATTCCGTAGCAATGGTCAATGCCGAAATCTATCGCTTCTTTCATCAGATTAAAGGTTGTCGGCTTGCCGTTTTTCTCAGCAAAATAGATGCTTCTCGGTGTTTTCCCCAACGGATTTTTGATTACCGTCAGCCGGTGTTCGGCGCAAAGCTCGTCCGACAAAGCTCGCAATTTCCAATAGGCTCCCTCGTTGCAGTCAAACTTTTTGCCACTCCACATATTCACGCTATTGACGACAAAATGATTATGAAGTGTACCTGTATTCAGGTGAGTTGCAACTAAAACCTGATAATCATTACCCCACATTTTCTTTGCCAACTCTACGCCGATTTTGTGGCAAAGCTCCGGCGTAATCTCTCCTGTTTTGAAGCTCTGATAAGCGTGATAGGCAACGTTTCCCGACGTTTTTCCAAAGCGTTCCTGAACGGCTTTCATCTCCTCAAAGGCAGTTTCAGCATTGCAATTTACGCCTGTTACATAGCAACGGTTTTCTGTTTTTGCTTCATTTTCTGCGTAATGGATTGAGTTTTTTAAATCGGAATCAACCGTCTTTTCGGGATTGGCAGCGTAGTTCAATACACGCTCAACGCTGTCCTTAATAGCTCAGATTTTTGTTGTCGCCACCGCTGTCATCATCCTCCTTTTCGTGATAGGCAGAAAGAATTTTACGCTCAATTTCGTTCAATCTTATCTCAATATACCGACGGTCAAGCGTTGAAAAATCTCTCAGCAAATCGCTAATATTCGAATATGCTTCATAGAGCTTTGCACTCGGTTTCTCGGTCAGCTTTTTGTTTAAGCCGACCTTTCGTAAGTATTCGGATAGCGATATTCCGCAACGCTTTGCAGCGTATCTCAAACGCTTTTTCTCGCTCTCGGTCACTCTCACATTGATGTTAAAATTTCGTTTTCTCATTCCAAAAATCTCCTTTCAAATTGGGGTTACAGGGGCAGCTGCCCCTTTCGGCTTTTCAGCCGTCGGTTTTGGCATTACAAAACCTATGCTCGCTACACAATAGGACTGTTGCCCTGTGTAGAGCCGTGTATCCACTATTCGTTTTCAAGCACCTCAACCTTTGCAAGATAAATTTTCTCTCGACCGCTTTCACGATAGTAAAGTTTAAGCTGTGTTCCGATTTCCATTTCATAAAAGCCGAGATACTTTTGCCACCAGAATACAGGTGTAATTATTTTTCTGTCATCACTGAGCCGAAGAAAAATTCTGAGCATTCCGCTTTTCGCTTCTGCTTTCATTTCAAGCGTTCCCGTGAAATCGCCCACTTCATCCATAAAGCAATAGTCCGAGGTGTCAATCATCATTTCTCTCATTTCTGCACAGGTATAGACCTTGTTATTTTCCATTGAGTTTCCTTTCTTACTTCCCGAAAAGAAACCGTTTTTTGTAATCATAAGTTTATCTATAAGGTAAGAATCTACTTCTTCTTGGTAAGTATTTTTTTATTTATATATTTATCTATGCTATATATAGGAGCTAAACGGAGAAAAACTTTTATATTTTCCGTACTGCCAAGGCTTACTTTCCTGACAGGCAATCCTGCTCGACGCTGTGCCGTCAGCCTTGCGGCTGCGCTCGCTCTGTTAAGAGGTCTTGGCGGTTTATCCTTCACTTGGCAGCTATTCAATTTTAATTTTAATTTTGATTATCATCTTCCTTCGAATTGTATTGAGAGGACTTATCAAATTGCCCTTTCACTTGTATGGACAAATTCAGCCTTTTTGAGGGGGTGTTTTTCAAAAAAATATTGCAATTTTGAAAATAAAGTTTTTAGAAAATCATTTTATCTGCTAAGTATATACAAGGTGATACAGAAAACTATGAAGCAGTTAAGTGTCCCCTCACTTATTTGGACAAACCATACCCTTTTGTCAGGGTATTTTTGAAATTTTTTTATTTTAGCGTTATTAAAACAGTGTGCTGCTTTTTCAACAGCTAATAAAAATTACCTCTCTACTTATTTGGAGCAGGAAAGCCCGAAATTCAACCCCAATACATAAAAATTTTGCAACGGAAGATTGAATTTTAAATTTTAGTAAAATTCGCAAAAAAATAACACCTGCCCGACGGCAAGTGTTGATTCTAATAATTTATACAGTTGTAAACTAATGACTTGAAAGACTAATATTTATATGATAAAATCAAAATATAAAAATATCCAAGGGAGGAGCAGAACAGTGGCAGAAAGAGATTATTATATTATGTCAGACGACACAACCGTTGCTAAGTGGGAAAATAATGAGCTAACGGTTATTAACACCAGTTTGTTACCGCTTTACTTAAAGCGTGTTCACAATGCCGATATGTGGCTTGAAACACGAGCTATTGATTCTCACAGAGCAAACTCCCGTCTGCTGAAAAAAGCGCTCAGGCTCAAAGAAAAGGACGATATCAGCACTGTACTTTTTGTCAATGCCGCAACCATTACCGACAATTATTGGATTAAGCCGCTTGACAGCGAACTAAAATACAGTGATGTTCGCTTTTCAAATGATTACTTTGCTGGGTTGGCACTCAAGGGAAATTATTCCGGCTTCAACAAAGCCGCCAATTCCAAACACTCCAACACCCCTGAGCTTACAAACATCGGAAGCTTTGAAAAGTGCTGGAGATTGATTGACGGAAAGTGGTGGATGTTCAAATCTGCAAATCACGACGAGCGGTTTTCTGAGTTGTTCATATACCGATTTGGAAAAGCGTTGGGAATGAATATGGCTGTCTATGAGCGTGGCGAAAAGTGCGTTAAAACTCTCGACTTTACCGACGGAGCAAGTGTAAATTTTGAGCCTGCGTTTACCTTTATGGGCGACAACGAGGATTATGACGATGTTGCCGAGAAACTGGATGAGATATGCCCTCAGGCTGTCGGGGACTTTGTAAAAATAATTTTCCTTGATACCATAGTTGCCAATCCAGACAGACATACGGCAAATTTTGGACTGCTACGCAGCACCGAAACAGGCAAGCTTTTAGGATTTGCTCCTGTTTTTGACCATAATATGGCTCTTATTTCAAGAGGTTACCCAAAAGCTCCGACAAAAAACGATATTCTCATTAATCTTTTCAACGATTTTCTGTCAAGCCACCCTAATTATAAAAAGCTCATTCCGACCGTCACCGAGGAAATGATAATGAGCATTATTAAAGAGCTGAATATGAAGGTCAGAAGCAAGGAAATCGTCAACCTGATTATGAAAAGATATGAAATGATAGATAAGTAAAGCTTACCCCTCTCACAATTGTGAGAGGGGCGTTTTCTGTTTACAGAATTGTTCTTATATGTTACAGAATTGTTTCTAAATACAACTGATTAGTTACAGTAAAAAGTGGATTTTTTCACGCATATTTGATATCATTATATCAAGATATTTTGATTTCAAATCGAGGTGAAGCTAGTGGACGATAAAACAAAACAGGTACAAGTACGTCTTACACCTAAATTACATAGTCAATTAAAAGGCACACTGGCTTTAAACAATAAGAAACTTGTAGATTTTTTCAACGAAGCAGCTAAAGCTTATTTGAAAGACAGTGTAAAATACGAAAAAATGATTGCTAAAATATTAGGAGGAAAATAATATGCCCGACACTAAAGTGATTGTAATACCAGAAGGAAAAATCTGTGACTATGTTGACGGAAAGTTCCGCAATGATACACCAGAGGAATATGTGCGCCAAACAATTGAGAAACGTCTTGTAAATGAGCATAAGTATTCTCCAAAACAGATCCGTATTGAGTACACTCTTCAGCTTGGTTCAAGAAAACCCCGTGCCGACATTGTTGTTTTTAAAGATAATGATGTCGAACAAACTCAAAACAATGTTTATCTTATCATTGAATGTAAAAAGGAAACTGTTGACGCCCGCAATGCCAAAGATGGTGTCGAGCAGTTAAAATCCTATATGTCTGCCTGCCCTAACTGTGAATGGGGTATGTGGACTAACGGGAAACAAAAAGAAGTTTTTAGAAAATATGTTGACGACAAAGGTAATCTTGCCTTTATGGATTACAACGATATTCCTTCTGCCGACGGTAACCTTGACGATATCAACCGTCCCAAGAGAAACTCACTGAAGAACGCTTATGATGATAATCTTCTATTTGTGTTCAAAACCTGTCACAATCATATCCATGTCAATGACGGCTTGCAAAAGCAACCTGCCTTTTTCGAGTTGTTAAAGGTAATTTTCTGTAAAATAGAAGATGAACGTAATATTCCAAAGCCTTTGGAGTTTTATACTACTTCTGAAGAACGTTCCAATCCAGACGGACAGCTTACCGTTAGAAAACGCATCTCTAAAATCTTTGAGAGAGTAAAGAGAAAACACGGCAAGATTTTCGATGCTAACGACGAAATTAAACTTTCACCTCGCAGTCTTGCTTATATTGTCAGTGAGTTACAGAAATACAGTCTGCTTAATACCAACATTGATATTAAAGGTAAGGCTTATGAAGAGATTGTTGGAGCAAACCTTCGTGGTGATCGAGGAGAATTTTTCACACCCAGAAATGTAATGAAAATGGTAGTGGAAATGATTAACCCTCAAGTCGACGAAAAAGTATTAGACAGCTCTTGTGGTACAGGAGGCTTTCTTGTTACTGCAATGACTCACGTTATGGCACAACTCGAAAATGATTTTGCTGAAGAAATAGGCTGCAAAAGAAAAGATTGGGATTCTGATACTATCAAAGTATTCCAGGATCGAATTTCCGAAATGGCTGCAAGTAACTTCTTTGGTTTTGATATCAACCCAGACCTTGTTAAAGCCACAAAAATGAATATGGTAATGAATAATGATGGTAGCGGTAATATTTTGCAAACTAACTCTTTGCTTCCTCCTCATGAATGGAGCGATGAGTTTAAGACAAAACTTGCTGAAGCGCTTGGAATTATGAAGTCTGACATTAGGAATCACACTACTTTGGGATATTTTAACGTAATAGTAACAAACCCACCATTTGGAAGTAAAATTCCAGTTAAAGATAAGAACGTTTTGGAACAATTTGAATTAGCTCACATTTGGGAAAATGATAAAACAAACAACAAATGGACAATGACCGAACGTTTACAATCTTCTGTTCCTCCCGAAATACTTTTTATTGAGCGTTGTACCCAGTTACTTGTGCCTGGTGGTCGTATGGGCATTGTGCTCCCTGATGCTATTCTTGGTTCTCCTGGCTTGGGCTATATCAGAGAATGGTTGATTAAAAATCATAGAATTGTTGCAAGTATTGATCTTCACGTCGATACATTTCAACCGCGTAACGGAACACAAACCTCTGTACTGTTCCTACAGAAAAAGACAGCAGAACAAAAGCAGGCAGAAGAAGCAAGCGGGACAATGGCAGATTACAATATTTTTATGGCTATGGTTGAAAAGATTGGACACGATAAACGCGGAAATCCTATATTCAAGCGAGACCCTGAAGGTAACGAAATACTTGTTCCCGATACAAACAGTGTATTAGTTTTAGGCGAAACCAGTGAAGGTGACAAAACAGTTTCTCATCAGCAAAAGAAAAAAGTTGAGGATGACCAAACACCTGATGTTCCCGGTATCTTTAATGAATGGAAAAAGCAGGAGGGATTAGCATGGTAAACTCAAATCTTGCATATCAGGATATTAGCACCTCAGAAGTCCCACAAATTAAAGACGATCCTGTAAAGTGGTGTTCTGTTTCGTTATCTGATGTTATAAAGCGTGGTATGCGATTGGAAGCAAGCGTTTTTGATGTTGAGGCAAAGCAGGCTTGGCAAACTGTGATAAACAATAAATACGGAATTAGATATTTAGGAGCAAAAGATGGATTAATTGATAATGCCTATTATCCAGGACGATTTAAACGAGTGTACTGTTCAAAAGGGAATGGAGAAGCATTCTTTTTGCCCTCTCAAATGAATGATATCTACCCAAAAACAGATAAGTATATCTCCAAAATAACTAAATGTAGCATTGATGAATTGAGACTTAAGCCTCAGACATTATTATTAACACGTTCAGGTACTATAGGAACCATTTCATATGTTTCAAAAACGCTTAATGGTAAAGTCTTTTCTGACGATGTAATACGGGTAACATTCAAAGAAGCCGTAGATTTAGGATATACATATGTATTTTTAAAATCAAAGATAGGACAAAAAATATTAACAACAAATGGATATGGGTCAGTTATTACGCACTTAGAGCCTGAACATTTAAATACACTTCCAATCCCTAATGCACCTGATAAGATAAAACAAAGAATTAACGATTTAGTTGTTAGCTCTTACAAATTGCGAGATGAATCCAATGAACTGATTGATAAAGCAACTCAATTATTGATTGATGAGTTACATTTACCTGATATAAGCGAATTTGAAGTTGATGATTACAAGAAGAACGCTCCTGTTGAAACCTTTAGTGTAAAACTAAGTGATTTAAACGGGCGTGCAGACGCTTCTTATCATATACCTATTGTTGAAGCTATTGTTAACCATATGAAGAAATATGCCGATGAAGTAATAACTGTTGGCGATAGCAGAGTTACAAAAGATGTTATTTTAGCTGGTGTATTCAAAAGAACTTATGTGAATGAGGGGTTCGGTTATCCATTTCTCGGAGGAAAAGAAATAACACAGTTAGCGCCTCAAACGGAAAAATATTTGTCAATAGCAATACATAAGCAAAGATATGAAAAAGAACTAAAAGTTGAAGAAAACACGGTTCTGGTCACAGATAGAGGAACAATTGGTACTGTAGCTCTGGTACCCAAACACTGGAACGGATACGCCGTAAGTCAAAACGTATTGAAAGTTATCCCTTCAACTAAAGAAATTGCTGGATATCTATATATATATCTTAATTGTACTTACGGTAAATATCTTATTCAAAGACAAACTTATGGTTCTGTTGTTGATATGATAGATAACAACAGTCTATCCTCTGTTGAATTTCCCCTATTAAAAAATGAGGAAATACAACGTCAAATCAACGATTTAGCTTTGGAAGCAAATCAAAAGCGTTACGAAGCTTATCAGTTAGAGCAACAAGCTCTGAAAATAATGGATAATGAAGTGATTTATGCAAAATGAGGTGATTTAGATGTCAGGATATAAAGATTGGATTGATCAAGCAGATGTAAAAATTGACTATTACTCAGCTTTTATGAAGGCTTGGATAGCTTTCAACGCTTGGTATAATTTTAGCGGCGAAATACCTCCTGGAACGGATAAGCAATGTATTGAACACATCGTCGGACAATCCAACAGATTTAAAAACTATATAATAAACCTATTATCAAACTCAGGTACCGAAAGTGATGCTTTTAAAAGTAGTTTAGCTAAACTGCACGAATCTCTATTATCATCCTCTATTACATCCCAAGAGTATTTTGGATTTTCGCAGATTATATCTTTTGCGGAAGTGCCAATAAAGAATACGAATAATATGCATCGGTTTGATTATTATAATCATCATTATGAATGCAAAAGAGAACACGGGAAACTTATTACTCGAATTACTAAAAAATTAGATTGCAGTGAAGTATTTAGATACGAACAACTCGGTTTTGATGAAGACGACTTAACACAACAATCGTCATATCAGGCACTTACGGTAACACAAAAAGAAGCCACTCTACGCTGTTATAAAACCTTAGTACCATATCGTAAAAAGAACATTTTAAGCACAACACCAAACGCAAGAGAAAATGAGATTGTTAAAATTGGCAATTATGAATTCATTAATGATTATGAGGAAATCAGTAAGGCGATTATAACGGTACTATATATGCTTCGCTGTTGTTTGACTCACGGAGATTTTTCACCTGATATTCTTTCACAAACTGTTTATCGATATGCATATGAGGTTTTATTGCCTCCGTTGAAGAAACTAAAATAGTTCTTTTTTTCAAACATCTGTATGAAGAAAATCGGCTGATGTAATCCAAAGTGGACTACATCAGCCTAAATTCATCGATAAATTATTTCTGATAACACACCTCTCTCGCTCGCTGTGTTGCGTTATTCACCCTCCGCACCCACGCCAATTGCTCGGTTGCCTTGAGTTGTTCTGTGGCACTTTCCTTTTCGGCGTATTCTTTAGCATTACGCCACTTTCATACATAAGTATCATTCATTTTTATTATATTACAATAATAGAAAATCACAAGATCATAAAGATGCTAAATAAGTACAATCTATCTTATTGGTTACACCTTTCTGATTATGCTTTATCAGCTTTTAGTGAGTTTGTCGACTGTACTTAAATGATAACACTTCACTATCATTCGGCACGGAAGCGGACATGCAACATTCGAAACAAGGATTGAATAAAAAGATATAATTCCGATTGAATTCTGATTTATGTATGATATAATAAAAATTAGAATAATTGTTAAACGCATATTAAAGCTAAGGAGGAAGTAGAATGCTCGGCGGAATGGTTAAAAAACTAATTATCGTCACCGGAGAAAAGGAGAGCGTGTATGCTGAATTGTTATCATCGCTGATTTCGTTAAAAGATGATGATACCGAAAACAATCAGGTAATCGGTATTAAAGACGAAAGCGTAGAAGCAGTTGTGTGGAGTGAAAAAGTATATGACGACAATAAGATACAGCTTAGCTCAAAAGCAAAAGTTATCTTTGTTGGAAAAACAAAAGCAACAGAACCGTTTATTGTTAGTATTCGCTTTAACAAAAATCTGGAAAGATTCGGAATAAAGCTTGGTTGGTTGGGAAACAAGGCAATCGTTTATACTGAACCCGATAAGCTTTTGGGCGATAAAAAGCTCTACGATGAGTTCTATGATTCATATATTGAACTGTCAAAAAGATATGATGACAGCATAGTAGATACCGAGGCTATAAAAAAAGCAAAACATTCCGAGAGCTTATGGGATACACTTGGGAAAGGCACGCAGGCAGTCAGTGATTTCTTTGGCGGATTGTTCAATAAGAAAACAGAAAATGAGTTACCTGAAAAAGCACAAGCTAAGGATGAACTGATACACGACGAAATATTACAAAGTGAAAGCACCAATTTCTTTGATTTTGGCGCAAAAATAGAGGCGGGAAACTTAATTCCTGACCAGTTATTTAGATATGCGATACTGGATTTATACTTGAACAAGCTCACAGGATTCTTAGGTATAAATGATGAATGATTCAGAAAAAAACTTTAAGGATGGTTACCAATATTATTGTGACAGCATTGGAGCTGCCTACTCTGCCGACACAAGTGCGGACGCACTAAATAATGAATTTGAATATATTTTTCAGCAGAAGGATCAGATTGGTAAACTGATTTCTGAAATTAACGAAATCACTGAAACTTACAGAAATAACACCGCAGGTTCTCGACAGGGTTTTCAGTTTGAAGCGTTTCACAGGAAAACATATGATTACAGTCGAGTCGTTCATCATCAAAGTTACCTATCGGAGGCGGAACAACCTGCAATGAGTGGATATGCTTCTCCGGACGCAGTTGTTGACGGCATAGAATACAACGCAAAGGTTTATGCAGACGCTCATAAAACTTTTAAGGCTATTGCTGTTGCTCATCGGGATGATAGTAGTAAATTAAAATACGAAGGCGAAAAGCACCTTGTGGTTTCTGACCAGAAGCAGGATATTGTTCGAGATGCAAAGAGTGCTGCAAGAGCCTCCGTTAACTGCGGAACAGCAAAAGAAAAAAACTACAGAGATATAGCCCGTGAGACGGTTGACCACATAGAAGACCACTACGGCAACCAATCAATTCCAATCTCAAAAACCGGACTGGAAGAGTTAGACAAGCAAGCTTTGAATAATCGACTTAGTCCGGAAGCTCTCAAAGCATTTGGAATAGATCCTTCTGTTACCGTCAGTTGGGAGCAACTAAAGCAGCAAATGGTTCAACAATGCTTGAAAACAGGGGTTTCAGCAGGGCTGATAGCCGCAGTATTAAATGCAGTTCCGGTTATTATCAATGCAATCTCTTTTTTGTCAGAAAAAGGTGAATTTGACAGAGAAGTTTTTTGTCAGTTGGGTTATCAGTCACTAAGTGTTCCGGCAAAGGCTTTTTTGATTGGTTGTTCAACCTCAGCAATTATCAATGCAACTAATTTCATCAAATTGAAAGAAGCCGCAAAAAGCACTGCAAAGGTTAAACCGCTGACAGGAATACAATCATCAATGATTGCACTAGCAGTTTCAATCCTAATCTGCACAGTTGAAATCGCAATTCAAAAAGCATCAGGAAAGATAAACCGCTTCGAAATGGCTGACAGAATCTTTGACTGTTGTCTTACTTCGACATTATCTGTAATTGGCGGTATGGTTTCTCGGAAAGTTATCACAACTTTGGTAAAAGCTACTACTCAGGAAGCATTTAATACCATTCTAACTTCATTGGTATCGAAGGTGTTTGGCGCAGCGTTTACTGCGGCACTTCCTGCGTTTAATGCTCTTGCATATTTAGTCGGCTCTGCAGTCGGTTTTGCAATAGCAGAAATCATCCATTATAGCACAAAACAAATGTTTCTCTCTTTCTGTGTAGAATCAGGCTGCACCTTTTTTGGCATCGTAGATCAAAACTATCAATTGCCTCAAGATATATTGGGTGAGATAGGCATTGATGTATTCGATTACGAAAAGTTTGACTACAAGGACTTTCAATACGACAGTTTTCAATTTGATTCTTTCTCACCCGATGTTTTTGAATATGATAAATTTGGAATTACCATCATTAGGCGAGGGGTAATCGGTATTGGTAAAATAGGTTATCAGTATTGAGAGCAGGTTTTTAGGAATTTGATATTAATGTGTCTAAGCAACACAATACTAGATGTTGAATGGAGTAACATATGAAAACAATGATTTTGAGACTCGCTTCATTAGTTATTATATTTTCATTGCTTTTTTCTTCTATGCCTTTTTCTGTTTTTGCAACCGAAGATATAAATATCAAAGCTACCAAAGATGAAAGTAGTATAATTACTTTAGGTGAAGAAGGCGGATATTTAATCGGAAATCTTAAAACCACAAACAAGCTTTATGCTGATAGGAAATTCAGCCTTCGAACCGGTCACGGTTTTGCAGCAGAAAACGGCAATAATCTATATGATAGCCTAAAAGGGATGAAAACAAGAGTAGTTGGCGATAATAATGTAAAAAATGGAGCTGACCGTATTGTATTTAATAAAAACGGAACTACCACACTTATACAGGACAAATACTATAGTACGCCTCAGAGATCTGTCAATGCTGCTTTTGATACTGATGGGATTTATAAGTATGTTGACGGTGATGGTTATCCAATGCAATTAGAGGTTCCCGCTGATCAGTATGAAATTTCTGTTACTTTACTGAAAGAAAAAATAAAAGAAGGAAAAGTTCAAAATGTCACTGATCCGGATGAAGCCGTAAATATCATCAGGAAAGGAAAGCTAACTTACAAACAAGCGGTAAACTTAACCAAAGCAGGCAACATCGATTCACTCAGATATGATGCAACGACAGGAGTGATTACTGCGTCTAGTGCAGCAGGCATATCGTTCGTATTGAATCTGGCTATTGCTACAATTAACGGAGAAGACTTATCCTCTGCATTAACCGATTCCTTAAAAGATAGTCTAAAAACCGGTGCTGTTGTTGGAGTAACAAATATCCTTGTAAGTCAATTATCAAAAACGAGTATTAATAATTTGTATGTTCCTGCCGGCGAAGCTCTTTCAAAAGTGTTAGGTGAAAAAACATGTAAGGCTATTCTTGACAGTGTTGGGGTTGCAAGCTCAGGAAAAAATGTTCTTAGCAAAGCGGCAAAAATTCTATCCAGCGAAATTCATTTACAAGTTGTATTATTAGTGATTTTAACCATTCCTGATATTGTTGATATTTTCCAAGGAAGAATTTCCTCGGAGCAGATGATTGCTAATCTTACAGTTACTGCATCAGGACTTGCCGGAGGCGCATTTGGAGCGTGGGGTGGAGCTGCTTTAGGTGGAGCCGTTGGAAATGCTCCGGGTGCAGTAATCGGTGGCATTGTAGGCGGAACTCTTGGTAGCGCGGGACTTTCAATAGGAACACATTTGTTAATCGATAATTTCACCGAATCAGATGCAGAAAAAATGTGTGCAATTATCCAAGAAGAATTTGAAAAATTATCTGTCGATTATATAGTGTCAAAAGATGAAGCAGATAGAATAGTTGACGCTGTGCAAGCAAAACTGGATGGTGAAACAATAAAAGATATGTATGCCTCTGAAGATAAAAATCAGTTTGCTAATGATTTGCTGAAGGAGGAATTTGAAAAAGAGGTTGCTAACCGTAAAATATCAGTTCCCACTGAAGCCGATTTACGCATACAGACAAAAAAATACTAAAAAATGTCATTTTTATTCATTAACAGAGGAACCTCAGTATGAAAGAACTAATTGACGCATTAAAGAAAAATGGTTATTCCGGCGAAGAAGAACTTCAGAAAAAAGAGATAAAAAGCGAAGGATTATCCTTTACAAAACTTAGAGATAAATTATACGTATTGGGCGAAATAATATTTGAAGATCAGGTTAAACATATTTATATAGTGACTATTAAACCCAATATATTGAGTAATACAGTTACGGTTGCAATCAAGTTGAAAACGAACAATCTATATATTTGTGGTTACAGTAGCAAAGGGTTAATAAAAAACAATTCCGTTGAAAAATCTTTTGCTAAAATTGAAAGCACAGTACATAAAGATTCAAAACCTCAAAAGAGATTATATAAAAAAGCGATTATAATATCTATTTGCTGTGTTGTTTTTTTAATTGGGACAATTATTACTATTCGTGCTATAACGATAAAATCTGCAACTGAGGATTATAATAATGTCGTAAAGGGTTTTAACCAAACTGTTGAAGAATATAACGAGATAGCAGTTAAAGGTGATTTGAAGTCAGTATCTGATCTTCCTGAATCGATGGAAACAATTGGTTTGCAAAGTACAGATTTGTTCTCAATACTCGGAGTCGCTTTCAGTAATAACAACAGAGAAAAAATAGAAAAAGATGCAGAGACTGTTCGAGAAATAACAAACGATAATGAAAATGCTATAGCGATAGTAAAACAGCTAATATGCCCTAAACAAGATTTTGTTCAGCAAAAGCTCAAATCAATTGATGCTATTAAAGATATTGAGGCGGTTACAGAAGAGAATAATCCTGATGGGATGCTCAACAAAGATGGCGGTTATTATGGTTGTCTATACTTTACAACAATATTAATTGATGAAAACTCAATCCCAGGCAAGAGTATTGTTGATAAAGGAACAGATGCAGGAGGAGCAGTTGAACTATATAGTTCACTTGAGGATGCAAAAAAGAGATGTGAATATCTTGCCTCTTTTGATGGGACTATTTTGACAACGGGTTCATATGTATTAATTGGTACAATGGTGATTAGAACATCATTTAAGTTGGATGATAATGAACAATACCAACTTACAGATAGTATCATAAAAGCAATGACAACAGTATAGTTATACGAACAAAAACCCGCTGCCTACGAAACAACACAGACAGCGGGTTGAATTATGTATATATCAATTCTGCATTAACAACCTCTCTCGCTCGCTGGGCGGCATTGCTCATCTTTCGTACCCACAGCATTTGGTTGGCGGCTTTCAGCTGTTCCGTACAGCCGTCTTGCTCCGAAAAACGCTTTACAAGCTGTTCATACATCTCTTCCGCTTGTTCATCAATGTCGGCAAGATATTCATTGAGCTTGCATTTTGTGAGCGGGTTAATGTAGCGAATTTTGTGATTCCTTTCGATATAGCGCAGGTGTTGCTTGCCCCATAATCCGATTGGACGGCTATCCTGTTCCGGTAGTTTTAGGTTTGGCAGCAAATAATCTCCGTGCATTGTGTATGTAATCTTCATTTTTTAGACCTCCTTAACCTTGATTTTCTTCATTTTGGCTCTTGTTAATTTGACAAGCAGCTCGTCAACTACATCGGTGTACTTCCTCTTAAAAAACAGACGGTTTCTTAGTTCAATCAGGCTACTGATAACTGCTTTATGTTCCTCGTTTGTCAGGTAAAGATGGTATTTATCCCTCATTGTTGACCTCCTTGAGAAAATCGTCATAAGGTGTTGTATTATCTACAAAGGTGTCATAGATAAACCTTGCACCAAGTCTAAAACCGACAATAAAGCTGTCAAGCTCAGATTCACCTAAGACAATACCGGATGCATTCACAAAAGAGAGGAAAGTTTTCTTATCATCGCCCTTTAGTCTTTCGGTCAGTATTTCTTCTGAATGAGACATAATCGTCATTTGCTTCTGCAAATAGCTGTCTTTCTTGAAACCACGAGCCTGCGGATCAATATTGCCGTAGAATAGTTCTTCAATGATGTTTTTCATAGTAAAATCTCCGATTCTTTAATTGAAATCAGCGGACTTTCTTCTACCGTTTTTATACCAATTATTATACCCAAGTGATTTTACATTTGCTTTCAAAGCGTTATGCAAAGGTATATGATTTACAAGAATACGCAGTATTTATCGCACTTTGTAACATCGCATTAACTTGTGTAAGAAAATATGATTTCAAATATTCCCTTCGAGTCCTTCTGCCCCTGCCAAGGTAAGATGTCTCAAAAATGGCTTAGATAAGCCGTTTTTGAGACTTTTTCTTTTTGCAGAAATTTTCTCTGTCGGCAACTTTTTTCGGATTTTCTAAAAATTGTGATTTTCGGCTTGAAAATTAACGGCACAAGATATCAGTAATCATCAGGATTTTCGCACCTTTTTAACCGCAAAATCCGTTCTAAAAATACAGTGAATTTTCCGAAAAATGAAAATTTATTCACGGAATTACAAATCAATTTTCAGCTTTGTATCAAGAGTGCGTGAAATGTTCAGTTTGCTTGTTTTGTCAACATGAGCATAAAAGTTCAAGAACTGTTTGCCTGAGTGTGTCAATCTCTTTTATCCTAAAGGTATATTTTGGATGGAGCTTGATAATTTCGTAGGTATCGAGTCCGTTCTCGATTTCTTCAATCAGAGCAGACATATCGGGAGAATTTTCATCAACAGGCCTGGGAACATTACCACCCTCTTCAAAGGTATCAATAAGGCTTGTCTGTTTCTTATCAGAACCCTGCCACTTGCCCTCCTTGCGGAGATAGTCACGATTTTCCGTTACACTGCCGTTAGCTCTATCAATATGTGCAACAGGGAATCTGTTCTTCAATGTTGAAAAGCGAATCGGCGATTTTAAGTAAATAAAAATGTTCATATGCTTGGTGCCTGTGGTTGCAATTTCATCCACAAAAAACTGTTTTAACTTGCTATTGCAATTTGCGAAATTTTATTTTCGTCCAATGTTCCAAACTGTCCACTATATTATACCAAAGGTTACTGTACCATTATCTACCCTTTGCTTGCAAAAAAACAGCCCTGCAAATGGGTACAGGGCTGTAAAATTAAAGATTTATTCATTGCTTATCAGATTTAATCGTCTGTAGCTTTGAAATTTATTTTATTTTCGGTCGCAAAGGTGTGTGCATAGGAATCTGTCGGAGCGTGGATTGTTAGGTCTTTTGAATCTTTGAAGGCAGATTTTCCTATGTAGGACACATTTTTGGTCAGGTAGATATCCTCAAGGGAGTAGGATTCTTTGAACGCATTATCGGCTATGAATTTTACTGTGTCGGGAACGACTGTTTCCTTTGCGCCGCCGTAATTTATTGCGTCATCTGCAATTGAAATCACATCCAAGCCGTCAATATTTGCAGGAATTTCAAGCTTTTCCTCTGACGACATTGGGTTATATTTAGTTATTACGCACACGGGCTTGCCGTCATCATAGATAACATCATAATTATAATATTCGCCGTAATACGCACCGTTTCTGATTTTTGAATAATCGGTATTTTTAGCCTCCGGATTTTCAGGCTCGGTCGTATAGTTTTTATAATTGATTTTATTTTCAACCGCAAATTTTTCAGCATAAGAACCCTTTTCGGCATATATCGTAAGGTTGTCAATGCCGTCAAAAGCGGTTTTTGCAATCTTATTTACGGAGGGCGCAATATAAATTTCCGTTATATTTTTTGAATCCTTAAATGCGTCATCCTTGATTTCACAAATGCCGTTGGGGATAACAACTTTTTTCAGACAATCAAATTCGCTGAAAGCTTCCTTTTCAATAGCGGTTATTTTTGTATTTTCATCGTATGAAGTAGGAATATACGCATCGTCCAAGCCGTAATATCCGCCCTGAAACAAGCCGACAGTGGCATAAAAATTTCCGTTTTTATCATCTTGAAATTGAATTAAAAACTGACCGTCAGCAGAAGGTTTTAGACGATATTTTCGGTCAACAGCCATTTGTTCAAATCTGTTATTTACGATTGTCGCTCTGGCAAGGAAAGACAAGCCGAGCAAAGCGGCAACCGAGATGCAAAGAACAACGAAAAATTTATGAGTAAACAGTTTACTTTTCATGCAGCTCACCTTCTGTCATTTTCAAAACAACATCACAAACTTCTTCCAAATCCTCTTTGTGATGAGTTGTGATAACTACGAGCGCACCTCTTTCTTTTTCTTCTTTAAGAAGCTTGTAAATCAGCTGTACACCGTCATTATCAAGTGCATTTGTCGGTTCATCAAGCAGGATGATTTTCTGCTTTTCAAACACAGCCTGAGCAATATTCAGCCTCTGTTTCATACCAAGCGAAAACTTTTTCACCTTTAAATCGGACTTTAATCCAACACGCTCAAGCGCTGTTGTAATGTCCTCATCTGTGGCGGTTTTCTTGATTTTGCCGAGGATTTTCAGATTGTCAAAAGCATTGTACTGGGGCAACAGGTTCATATTTTCAATCACGATGCCTATGCTCGGAGGGAACGACATATCCTTGTGCAAAACCTTTCCGTCAATCACAACAGAGCCACTGTCGGGAACAAGCAAGCCTGCAATTGCTCTCAAAAGCATAGTTTTGCCCGAACCGTTGTGTCCGTAAATTCCGTAGATTTTGCCGTACTCAAAATTGTAACTTACATTATTTAAAATCGGTCTTGATTTGATACTTTTACAATAATTTTTTATTTCTACCATAATATCACCTCAAAAAATATCGGTTTTCTTAAATCTCAAATTCAGAATAAAAATGCACAAAGCATTTAACGCAACTATGAATAACAGGTATCCGTAGTAAATGCTCTCGCCCGACACAGCACCGTTCTGCATTCCGAACATCAAGCTCGGAAAGAGAAGCATTTTCAAAATCGGTGCGTCAACAAAATTCTGAACCAAATAGTACGCAATAAAGCAATAGGTGAAAATTCCTATGTTCACAATGTGTGCAGGAATACTGATTTCAAGCAAAGACTGAATAACTATCAGCGAAAAAATTGTCAGAAAGTACATAATCAAAGATTTAAGAGTTCCGCTTTCAACGGGAGTCATACTTTCTCTTGCAACAAAAAAGATTATGAACTGGAACAAAACAATGCAAATCAATGCTATAAAATTGTTAAGACAACGCTTTAAAATCAGCACTGTTTTTGAATAATTGCGTACAATCAACATCTTGCCGTAGCCTTGTTTAAGGTTCTCAATTGAGCCGCTTGTAAAGAAGAGAATAAAACACACAGGCAGCAAAAGCGGCAGAAATTTTGTAATTTCAAGACCGTAATCGCTTGGGGCTAAACCAATCATAAAGGCATTTTGAAAATCTCCCTGAAATACACAACTGAACAATTGAGCAAAGCACGCAACAATCAGTATTATCGACAAAACAAGCTTACTTTTTAACATTACTCAAAACATCCTTTTTCTGATACAAAAAGTAGGAAGAGAAGATAAGCATAAACATCATAAGCAATGCTCTTAATATAATGCCCCACATATCCGACAGAACCATTTCGCCGTTCATAAGTTTTGACACCACTATGGCATCTCTGAACGGAAGCCATACCCTGCTTATCATAAAGGCTACATCTGCAAAAAACTCTGTAAAAATCAGAGCTATGGTGATAATTGGAGCAACTTTTGGAGAAATGATTATTCCGAATGAGAGCATAACGAGTCCTGCTCTGAAATAAAACAAAAACAAAGTCAAAAGTTCAAGTGCCGAATATTGCAGAAAATTCGATTCTAAAATCAGGTTAATGTCAAAGCAGATGAGTGCCGCAACTACGCTGACTGCTTCTATCAAAAATGAAAACAGAAAAGCAAATACCGCACAATCAGCAATTCTTCTTGTAACAAAAGAGGCTCTCGATTTCAGTCTTACAATGTAACTTACATTATCATCGGTAAATATGTAAAACAAAAACAGAACAAACACTACTATGAAAATGCAAGCAACATTACCTGATGCATTAAAATCTCCGTTACCTGCAACTCTGCAAAAAACACCTTTTGGGCTTAACTTCTCAGCATAATCCGAATTAAAATAATTATAAAATCGCAAATATGTGTATGTGCAAAGCATAGTGAAAAACACTGCACAAAGCGGAAGTATGATTGCATACTTTTTTAATTTACACCTGATCATACTTAGTCACCTTAAAGAACGAAAACAGAACAGCAACTATATTTATTGCTACTACAAAAATAATTGTAAAAGTATAATGTGATAAAGGATACACAGTAAACGGGGTTAATGCTCCTATGATAGACGGTTTGATGGCAGTCGATATATACCATAATATGAAAGCTAACGGATAAAGAATAAATCTGTTTGGAAATGCCATTGCAAGTGCCGTTGCACCGCTTCCCACAATACCGCCAATGAATGAAAAAACAAGAATATAAAGTATGTTATAAAACATCGGATTGCTGTAAGACTGAAGTAGATTGGGTTCAGATTTCAGCATTTCCACATCAGCAGGAATATATGTACCTCCCGCAAAAACAATATGCACCATAAGAAGATTGAGTAAGAGAGGAATTATAAGCACAAAAAATGAAACAGTAAAACTTTTAAGCATATTTAATGCAAAATATTTATTCTTACCTCTTTTTGTGATAAGAATATTTTTGTATCCTATTCTGTAATCTTCAATGCAATCATCCGCAACAATAATTGCCAAGAACAACGGTAAATACCCTGTCAACACGCCTTGAAGTCCTGCCGTCATGAAAGATCCCAAAAAAGTAACTAATCCGGGAACAGGAACAGATGCTCCTTTGAACACATCCACAAGAGCCATCAATATATCTAAAATCGGAGCTATAAAAATAAAAAGTATAACACCTAATTTAAGTTTGTTATTAAATATTCGGGTAATATAATATGACATATTTTTCACCTCAATTTATAGGCTGATTCGTTATATAGTTATATGGTAAATCTGCAAATGACTTATGAGGAATAAAAGTTAATTAACTAACAGTAATTTTAAAAGCAGCAAAACTTATTAGTATGAAAATTTGTGTTTATCTGTTTCTTCATCCCAATAACCTGCAACATTATACTTATTGCTATCTTCCTTGTTATTGTTCTTAATAGCAAGTCCAACATCCATATTTTGAGCGGAATCATACGCAGCAAAATATTTACAGCCAGTTCCCTGTTTTACAGATTTCACATCTGACACTTTTTCATACCAAGGACCTGAAAGATAGAAGTACATTATGGTACCTCTACCTTCTTCTGAGAAAGTAAAATCTACTTTCCAAGGAACTTCCGGTCCTGAACTACCTCTGTATTCAGCTTTTGAATACCCTTTTTTCTGATTTCCGGGAACCTGCACCAAGAACGGAACATCGTTATCCGAGCCGTATGCCGTTGCACCAAATGCAAAAACGGAAATAAAAACGGTTGCCACAATTGCCATTGCTAATAATCTTTTATAGAATTTCATTTCGTCACCTCATTTTTCTTAATATCCAGACCTCCTCACAAGCCATTGTACAGATTTACCATTTAAACAAACGCAAATGCACGGTTTATCCGTTTAAATTATTTATAATATTT
>OHTB01000456.1_pt1 | contig 23645 bp, 13 predicted proteins | sample 1578771 | NCBI WGS metagenome assembly OHTB01 (sample SAMEA3879516, study PRJEB24766) | human gut metagenome | biome: human-associated habitat; feature: feces | place: USA | collected 1985/1987 | reverse complement strand
AACAACAACGGCAAGGACGAAGGCGGAGAGAACCGCAGACGTCCGCCAAGACAGAACTCCTATAACAAGGAAAGACGTTTTGAGGAAAAGCCGGCGGTATCCAACGAGAATATCCGCAGTGAGGTACCGCGCAGCACTGCTCCAAGTGAGGCGCAGGACAAGCCGTTGTACGCAAAGATTGATCTGGAATAAGCAAAAGCAAAATAAAAAACAGCAGCTATGCGGCTGCTGTTTTTTTATTTTGCAGATAATCTTGCAGGTGCAGCAGGAAAAGAGAAACAAAGGGAAAAAGACTGCATAAAAACTTTATTCTTTGCCGCTTTTTTGCTATAATATAAATACCTATGGATAAATTTGAGGGACCGCAGGGGATGCGGTCGGAATATAGAATTGGTTGAGTGAGAAAGGAAGGACCGACCATGAACAGCACAATGGCTCAAGATACAATCGCAGCGATTTCTACGCCGGTTGCGGCAGGAGGAATCGGGATGGTGCGGGTGTCCGGTCCAGATGCCCTGAAGGTAGTGGACAGGGTATTTACAGCGGTTTCGGGTAAGCAGGCAGAGGATACGCCCGGATACCGCGGTCTGTTTGGCAGGGTGCATGACGGGCAGGGGGAGATCGACGAAGCGGTGGTATTTGTTTACCGCGCACCCAAAAGCTACACCGGAGAGGATGTGGCAGAAATCTGCTGCCACGGTGGAATCTACCTGGTACAGCGCACTCTGAGAGCCTGTTTGAACGCCGGAGCCAGAGCAGCGCAGGCGGGGGAATTTACCCGTCGTGCGTTCCTCAACGGGAAGATGGACTTAAGTCAGGCGGAGGCTGTAGCCGATTTGATTGCATCTTCTTCCGCAGCCACTCATCGTTTGGCCATGAGTCAGATGCGGGGAGGTTTTAGCAAAGAGTTAACAGATCTACGCAACAAGTTGCTGAACTTCACTTCCATGATTGAACTGGAACTTGACTTCAGCGAAGAAGATGTGGAGTTTGCTGATCGTTCGGCATTGCGAAAACTCGCAGATGAAATAGAGCAGGTTATCTCCCGACTGGTTCATTCATTCAATGTAGGGAATGCCATTAAGAATGGTGTTCCGGTGGCTATTATCGGTGAAACGAATGCGGGGAAATCAACTTTACTGAATGTATTACTGAATGAGGATAAAGCAATTGTCAGTGATATTCATGGTACCACGCGTGATGTCATTGAAGATACTATTAATATAGGTGGCATCACTTTCCGATTCATTGATACTGCCGGAATCCGGGAAACAAATGATACCATTGAAAGCCTTGGTATTGAACGTACATTCCAGAAGTTGGATCAAGCGGAGATTGTACTTTGGATGGTTGATTCATCTGATGCATCTTCTCAGATAAAGCAATTATCAGAAAAGATCATTCCTCGTTGTGAAGAGAAGCAACTAATTGTTGTATTCAACAAAGCGGATTTGATTGAGGAAAAGCAGAAAGAAGAACTATCTGCTTTATTAAAGGACTTTCCTAAAGAATACACGAAGTCTATCTTCATATCGGCAAAAGAACGTAAACAGACCGACGAGTTACAAAAGATGCTTATTAACGCAGCACATCTGCCTACGGTAACACAGAATGATATTATTGTGACAAACGTAAGGCATTATGAAGCTTTAAGTAAAGCTTTAGATGCTATTCATCGAGTGCAGAATGGGCTTGACACGCATATATCCGGAGATTTTCTTTCGCAGGATATACGGGAGTGTATTTTCTTCATTTCGGATATTGCAGGGGAAGTGACGAATGATATGGTACTCCAGAATATTTTTCAGCATTTTTGCGTCGGGAAATAATTGGTGATTACCAACGATTAGCATATATTACTATTGATTGATAAGGCGCTCATAATGAGCGCCTTTCTTTTTGCTCGTATTAGCGATAGTCATCGTTGACACTCGTTTTTCAGCTCATTTTTGTACCGTATTTGGGTCTCGGAGGTTTGCAACCTATTTCTCACCGGATAGGTGCAAGAGAATTGAGGAAAATGGGGTAAAAAGTATCCTTATGCAATACTCTCATGGAGAAATAATTGGGACGACTTAACAGTGTTTTTCCAGTTCCCACTTGAAATCAGAAAAATCATTTATACCACAAACCTCATTAAAAATCTCAATGGGAAGATTAGAAAGTACACTAAATCAAAGCTCTCATTCCCTTCTGATGGTGCGGTTAAGAAAACTGTATACCTCTCTTTAAGGGAGATTGAGAAAAAGTGGACATAGCCTATTCATAACTGGGGATTGATTATGAACCAATTTATGCTTATATTTGAAAACAGAATCCAGATATAAGATAAATATCTGAATCCTGTTTTCTCATTTACACAAAGTTATAGACAGTGCCGTTATAATTCTCACAACTTTTAATTTTAACGACTTTCTTTTAACTCCCATAGCACATCATTCTTTAGATTCACTATCATTATACATCTTACTCACTGCATCTGCTGAATCTTTCATCATTTCACGCAACGATGCCGGAGCCATCACTTCAATCTGCTCACCAAACGAACGAAGTAAGGAACGAAGTTCATAATTATTCTGGACCTTGAGAATCACTTGCCAATAATCTTCTCCAATAGGAATAGATACAGCTGATTGCGATTCATGTAATGGTTTAGTTACAATATATCCATAAGCCTTATTGCTTACTTTCAATACAATCTCTTCTACAGGAGCATTGCTTAAAGAAACTCCCACTATATCACTGAAATATTCCTTGAAATCAACATCTTCCGAAAGCGGTTCGTATGGCTTAGATGTCTCTTTATAGCTCTCAATTCTATCTATTGCAAAATTGGAGAGGTATTTAGAATCCTTATGCTTTCCAATGAGAAACCACCTATTATTGTACTGTTTTAGGTAGTATGGAATAACTATAATTGTTCTTGCATACTTGCCAAAAGGATGATATACAATTTCAATAACCCTTTTGTTGACAATAGAATCAAATATAGGTTTGTAATATGCGTCCATACCTTTCAAGTAAGGATTATGTTGAAAACTAACAACGGAATCCAAGGTTTCTCCGAGTTTGCTTGTGGTATATAATCGTTTTTCCAAATCATCCAACCATTCAAATTGGAGTACTCCTTCGAACCGTTTTAAGAGTATAAGAGCATTGTGTATCAAATCCAATTCCTCTTGATTGATAGGTTGCTCCTTGATTGATGCGCCTTTTTTGTGATAACGGTAATACTTGCGATGACCATTTTGAATTGCATCAATCAACATTCCATACCCCTCTTCACTCTCAATGAACTTCAAATCTTCTTGTACTTGCCGCTTCTTTACTCCCCCTCCATCTTTGGTTTCGCCATTATATTGGTACAGTGCTTCATTGCATGCTTCAACAAGGTCTTCAATGTAATAACGTCTTGACCAATTGCTCAAGCACCTGTCAAGGACTTGGTATCTTAATTGTGCATTTTTATTTGTTGGCATAAACTCTATATTTTTAATGTATATAACAAAAGGATAGCTAAACGCACCTCTTTACATATTCATACGCCCATGCTACCAAGTTACCGATTATTGCTCCTATCATATCAAGACCTCTCCATATTTACATCACACGAATAATTAAATTTTCCGTCCTACCGTCTGTCTTTCAATATAGTTCTTCTGTATGGATGTTGTTCTTTTTCACAATTCAATATTTTATTTACTACACAAACAGGAAAAACTCCGTTTTGTAAAAATACAAAGTAATATCCATTTTCTTGATGAAATCATCAATTATTTTGCTTATTGCGTGATAATTCAACGAAAGTAGTGTACTTTTCTCAGAAAATACTATAATTTTGCGATATACAATAAATTAATAGCTAAGAAGCATGGAGAAACTACCTTTAAACCATATCAAAGTGATGCTTGCAGAACGCATGCTTACCAACAAGAAACTGGTTAAAATACTCGGAAAAGCCCCCGCAACTATTTCGAAGTGGATAACCAATACTTCGAAACCAACCTTAGAGAATTTGATTAAGATAGCCCGTTGTCTCAAATGTGACATGAACGACCTTGTCCGTCTTAATGATGCAGGTCCAGTTAAACCCAACAAATAACCCATACGTTGTCAACAAAACCATTCACCTCTCACCAGGTAGTTGATGGCCCCAAAACACACGTCATCAAGCTCGTGGTTCGTCCGAATAAAGAACTCGAATCCTGCATTTTTCCCTACGGTAACCAGATGGAAGTACTTAAACCGCAATGGTTGAGAAAGCAAATAACAGAAAAGTTAGAGGGGATATTAATAAAATATTCTACTGTGCAGAAAGGCTGCTCAATAGAGCCATAACTTTGCATACAATTATATGATAAAAGATACAAATATAAGTGAAAACCAACTTCTCGTCAGTTATGGAGAAAAGGTTTGTATGAACCTACTGAAGGATCATACCACCCAGCAGAATATCTACTGGGCAACCGACTCGTATGCCGATTTGGGAGATGATTTCACCTTTTTTGCCCCAATTACTCTCGACAAAATTACGTCCTATATTTCTGATGAAAATACTGTTGTAACCAAAGAACAGTTTGATGAGATTGTCAAGCAAAATCCGGAGGATAAGAATAAGTATCAAGAGATTATCCGCCCTCGTGCAGTCAAGTCAAAGGAAGAACAGACACAGCGTGCTAAAGATAAGGCTGAAGTGTTCACCCCTGCCTGGATTTGCAATGCACAGAATAATCTCATTGACGAAGCTTGGTTTAGTCGAAAGGAGGGGCTATTCAATTCTCCCGATCCTGAGGATCCTCAGAAGTGGATTAACAACGAAGAGAAGATAGAATTTCCTGAAGGTAAAACATGGAAAGACTATGTAGCGGATATGCGTTTGGAGATTACTTGTGGTGAGGCTCCTTACCTCTGTAACCGATACGATGCCGTTACCGGTGAGTATAACGACGACGTGAAATACCGCATTGGTATGCTCGACCGCAAGCTCCGCATTGTGTCAGAGAATGCCAGGGATTCGAAGGAATGGATTCTGTGGGCAAAGATCGCTCTTCGTTCTACATATGGTTTTGAGTGGCAGGGCGACAACCTGCTTCTTGCACGCGAAGCCCTCTTCTTTACTTTTGAGGAGCATTACATAGCTCAATTCGGTGAGAAGAAATTCAACCAGAACAAAATGCGCATGATGCCTGGAGTAGCTTACATTATATCATGGAATGTGTGGCAGATGGATGGACTGAAGTTCGGTCTGCCAGGCCATGAGCCATATATTGAGAACAAGCCACAGACAGATTCTGGTCCCTCCCTTTTCGATATTATTGAGGATTGGAGCGCACCGGAAAACAGACACGAGCCTCTCCCACATGAACGTTTCTGTTTGGTCAAGGACTTTCTCGATGGAATCAACATTCAGAAAGCCACACTCAATTCAAAGGACTTTCATGACCTGAGTGCTCCCAAATACACCTTTGAATCATTAGTAAACAAGAATAATTAAAATAACATATATCTATGGTAATGTACTCAACACTCGAAGATATTCAGACTGGCATGCAAGATAGTCTGTTTTCTGACGACCAGATAAATCTTCGTTCTGAACAAAGGGATGCAATCGACCATGCGAAGGAGCATTTCTGTAAAAGAAGTGGAAGAAAAGGGGAATATCAGTATGCCGTTCTTACTGAATATCGCCAGTATCTCTGGAACGCCAAGATGCGTTTTGGTAAAACCATCTGTGCCATGCAGCTTATGCGTGAACTGAACGTAAAACGTACACTCATCATCACGCATCGCCCTGTCGTTGGTGACAGTTGGCTGGAAGCATTCGGCCAAGTAGTAGGCACAAAAAATTCAGCTCCAAAAGTACAAGGCAATTCAGACATACACAAAGCATATGATTTTGGTAAGCGTTCAGATAATGAGAACGAAGGAAAAAACTTCTATGACTTGGAAAAATTTATTAAGGCAGAAGGCAATCATTATGCTTTCTTCGTTTCAATGCAGTATATACGTCTCTCAGAGTTGGTCAACTCCAATACTCAAGCAAAAAATAAAAACAAGCAAGGAGATACCTCAAGACATTCTGCTACCAATGAGAACGAAAAACTAAAAGCCGATATACTTAGTGCAGATTGGGATCTTATCATTATTGACGAGGCTCATGAAGGCACTCGCACATCACTGGGCAAAGGTGTAATCGAGAATTTTCTGAAGAAGGATAAGACCAAGATGCTCTATCTTTCCGGTACTCCATTCAATTTGTATGAAGACTTCAATGAGGACGAAATCTACACATGGGATTATATTGCCGAACAGCAGGCCAAGTTGAAATGGTCTTTGGAACATCCTAATAAGAAAAACCCATACGCCGAACTGCCCAAGATGAACATCTTCACATACGACATTACTAAGAATATAGATAATGTCCTTGATCAGACTGGTGTATTCTCGTTTCCTGAATTTTTCCGCACATGGACAGGGAATCCGAAAGCAGACAAGGCTTCAATGCCGGTTGGAGCCGAGGGTAGGTTCGTACACGAAGCCGATGTCTTGAAGTTCCTGAATCTTCTCTGCACTAAAGATGCCGAGAACAACTTTCCCTTCTCAACTACGGAATATCGTCAGATGTTCCGCCATACTCTTTGGGTAGTTTCTCATGTCAATGAAGCTGCAGCATTAGAACAGTTACTCAATGAACATCCTACATTCAAGCGATTCAAAGTGGTAAATGTAGCCGGTAAGAATGATTCGGACGAACAAAACGAGAATGCACTCGATAAGGTACTTAATACCATAGGTGATTTGCCGGAAAAAACATCAACTATCACTGTTTCGTGCGGCCGACTCACTACTGGTGTTACCGTAGCTCCATGGACTGCTGTCTTTTATCTCAAAGGCGGAGATCGAGCGGCCACCTATATGCAAACCATCTTCCGTGTGCAGTCGCCCTACAAGACTCCCGAAGGCAAGATGAAAACAGAGTGCTATGTTTTCGACTTTGCCCCCGACCGAACACTAAAGATTGTAGCCGAGACTGCCAAGTTTTCATCAATGGCCAAGACTAAGGAGAAGAAACAGCAGGAGTATGAAGAAGAGAAGACTCAGGAGATGCGCGACAAGGAAACTGTTCGTGACTTCATAGAGCTCTGCCCGGTTATCTCCATGGATGGAGGAAAGATGAGCCAGATGGACGTCAACTCTATCTACAAGCAGCTGGAGAATGTTTTTATCGACCGTCTGGTACGTAAGGGATTTGATGACCTATGTCTCTACAACCAGGAGGAACTCAATAAGGTTAATCCGGAGATTCTCAATCAAATTGGTGCGAATGGAGGTCAGGCTCCTGACGAGAAACGCAAAGAAACCCAAGAAGTCATTGACCTCAGCCACATGACAGAAGAACAACGTGCAGCTTGGGAGGAGAAAATCCGTCAGAAAAAAGCCGAAGCTGCTGACAGAGCAAAAAAGAAAGCCGAAAAGGATGAAGAGTTCCAAAAACAATGGGAGTCTTGGTCAGAAGAACAGCGCGAAGAATGGCTGCGCCAGGAAGCAGAAAGAATAGCCCGTTGTGAGAAAGCCAAGGAAGAACGCGAAGAATTCCGAAAACGTATAACCAACATCCGTGGCATCGCCCTGCGCATTCCTCTCTTGATGTATGGTGGAGCCGATGCCGGAGACACTAAGGAAAACATCACCGTGGACAACTTCACCCGCAAAATTAAGGAAGAATCGTGGGCAGAGTTCATGCCAAAGGGTATTACAAAAGAGGACTTCAACAAAATCAGGAAGTGCTTCAATGCAACCCGCTTCGAAGAGGCAGGCAAGAAATATCGAGCCCTGACACGCGAAGCCGACTTTATGCACGTAGATGAACGTATCAGGCAGATAACCGAAATATTCTCTTACTTCCGTAATCCCGATAAGGAAACCGTCTTAACACCATGGCGTGTAGTAAACATGCACATGAGCGACACCATTGGTGGCTGGTGTTTCTATGATGAAACATTCGACGAGAAGACCGGCTTGCTTGAAAAGCCTCGTTTTGTAGATCAAGGCAATGTAACCAGTCAGCTATTCGACAATGTAGATTTGGCCGGTGAAGTACAGACCAAGATACTGGAGATTAACTCCAAGACCGGTCTATACCCTCTTTATATCACCTATTCTCTCTATCGCCGTCGCTTAGATGAGTACGTCAAAGCAGAATGCATAGATATAGAAAGTGTCAGCGTTCAGGAAGAGCAGGTGGTTTGGGACGACATTGTGAAGGACAACATCTATGTTATCTGTAATACCCCTATGGCAGTAGGTATTACTCGCCGCACCCTCTTTGGCTTCCGCGACGTAGAGAGAAAAGCAAATATTAAGAATAAACAATTAATCGAACGCGCCTCCAATGATCAGGAAAGACTTATCAAAGAGCTAAAGTCTGTTGGATTTTGGAAGGGCAATACAAGTAAACAAGAAATGAAATTTAATGTTGTAGTGGGAAATCCTCCATATCAAGAAAAGAAATCTTCTGAAAAGACAGTAAATAATGGAGCTTTTGCCAGTGCTTTATATCCTCACTTTATTGATTTGGCAGCTAACACTAGTGCTTCATATATTTCTTTAATCACTCCAAGCAGATGGATGACAAGGGTTGGTCAAGGCATTACTAACACTTGGGTAGACAAAATGCTTCAAGGAAATCATTTCATAAAGATGCATGATTATCTGAATGCTACAGAATGTTTCGATAATGTAGAAATCAAAGGTGGTATAAACTATTTTTTGTTCAAGCCTGATTATACCGGAGAATGCCAATACACACTTCACCAAAATGGTAATAACATTACCATTGATACTTACTTGGACCCCATTAACTCTGGAGTTGTCATACGAGACTCTATGGCTATTCGTATTATCAATAAAGTGATGGCTGTGGAAGGTAATTATTTCAATGGCAATAATTTTGTATCCATGGTAAGTCCAAAACACTATTTTGATAAAGGAAAACTTCTAAGTTCAAACTGGACAGGATATTCAAAACAAAAAGATGAGAATCACAATATCAAATTATATGTAAATAAGAAGTTAGAAGCCACAGGCTATGGTTGGATAAAAGAATCAGATGTACCCAAAAGCCATTCAACAATACCTCTTCATAAAATATATATTCCAAAATCTGGTGGTTCAGGTACAGATGCTATTGTATTAGGTAGTCCATTTTATGGAGAGCCAAATAGTGTTTGTTCATACACATATTTGGTTATCGGATATAATGCGGAAACTCACAATTTCTCTCAAGAAGAATGTTACAATATAATAAGGTATATAAAATCTAGATTCTTCAGATACATGGTCTCTATTAAGAAAAAGACCCAAGATAACCCAAGAGATGTCTTCCAATTTGTCCCACTTCAAGATTTCTCAAAACCATGGACAGATAAAGAACTTTATGGAAAATATGAACTGGACTTATTTGAGCGTGAATACATTGAATCTTTGATTAAACCCATGGAATAATGCTAAATAAATTTTATACATCCATACCCACTAATTACCCGATTTGCGGGTATAGTGACTGCCCAATGGCAGCCACATGCTTGCACCAGATAGTGTATGCTACCATGCTGGAGAATAAAGAATATATTCATTTAATCAACCCCAACAGGTGCAACAAGAACGAAACATGCAGTTACTATCGCGACAACAAGCCTATCACATACGTACGAGGTTTCACCAACTTCCAAAAGCAAATATTCCCGGAACAATACCTGAACTTCATGAACAGACTGATAGGTAAGTTTGGTCGCAATCCATACTTTGAGCGGAGAAGAGGGGAAACAGTTCTATCCCCCAAAGAGCAAGCGATAGTACAACAAGCCTTGAAGCAATCGGGAGTAACCGAAGATTTGAAATTCGACCATTACGAAAAGAATCTAAACTGGTATGACTAATTCAGTAATTTCAAATAAGTATCGCAGTACTCTCGAATAAGTACTATGGTACTCCTGCGAAAATACTACAGCACTTTCACAGGAGTACTGGACTTATTATCTAAAAAGCAAAAAACAAATGGCAAAGAAACAGATTACACCTACGTCCGAATCCATTCGCAAGGCATATATACAGGAGTTTCTAAAGAGAAAAGCCGATGCAGAAGCTTTTGCCAACTTCACCGAAACAGAGCTAGCAACATTCATCCGTAAGTATGACTCGGCAAACTTTTCAGGCATTTACGAGTGTCTCGACCATAACTTCTACGACCGGGTACGCGACAAGATTGCAATCAATAGGAAAATGGCTGCTCTTGATGAGGAAACAGGACTGATGTACTCTATCCATCTGAAAACCTACTCACAGTTTCTGGAATCAAAAGCATTCAAGAATCTGTATAAATGCAAAATCAATACAGAAAGTTACGCACCCTATCCAGGCATTACTCCGCCCTCTTTTTCAGAACAACAACCAACCCACAAATTTAGAGAGGAGACAGAAGGGGAACGCAGACATCTTCTGAAGGAAATGGATATAGTGTACCGCAATCCTCAGCTTCGCCAGCAGTGTCTGGACAAGTATGGCTACCAGTGCCAGTGTTGCGGCATGGACTTTGCCACCGTTTATGGTAAAAAACTAGGTACAAACTTCATTGAAGTTCACCATCTGAAACCCATCTCAAGCTATGAAACAGATGGCGTGCCCGAAAACTTTGTTGACAATCTTATACCTCTTTGTTCCAACTGCCACTCTATGATTCACCACATCAATGACAGCGAGTATCCGCTTCGCGACCTGCGCGAAGCATACAAGGGAGAAAAGAAAACGATAAAAATATGGAAAGAAGGCTGACAAAATCGCTCGAAGACAAGATAGCATCACTAGACATCAGCAAACCGTACGTTTGGCAGCTGAGATTGTCCGAAACAGATTTCAAGGAACTGGAAGTCTGTCTGTGGGCTATTTCGTCTGCTGACGGCGTTTCCGCTTTAGCCAGGCGGGAGAACGCTTTGATCACTATTGTCTATATGGCAGAGTGGTACAAGCGCAGATACCGGGGTGGGAACAAAAGTGAGCTTGTTGCAAATCTTGACCTAGAAACCCTTTGGACAAATGCCGGCATCAACAAGAAACTCTATCTGTACAAGGATGACAGCAGCAACAAGCGTTGGCTGTATTCCATCTATGTACTGGGCGGACTAGCAATTAAACATGAGCTCAGCAGAAACGACAACATGAAGTTCCTCAAGGGACTTTGCCGCATCTATCATGGCGAAAGCTATACCCTCGAAAATCTTGATGAAGCTTCTAGAGCTATCGCCTTCCGCGAAAGCATCAAGCGCCAACACTCCCTTTATGAATACATAAAGGAAATACTGAACGGTCAGATGCCTTTCCATAAGGATGATCTAAAAAATGAAACTTCTGATGTAAACTGTTTCGTGGCTACCATGAAAGCTGCGAACGATGAGATATTGAAAGTAAAGTTCCGCTTTGAATGGATCGTCACCTTCTCACCTAACTATACTTACATGTCTCGCCGACTCAATATTTTATTGAAACCGGAAGAAGTGGGCGGTGACTTACATCAATACCTGCGTTATGACAGGGTACATCTTTGGGGTGTTCCAAACCCGGAAAAGCAGCTACACCTACATATATATATAAGGTATAAAAATGGTGATGAGGTGATTGAGCCATCTACCATGGACAAACCCATCATAACCTATCTGAACCATAGCGTAAATGACTTCGTTGCATTTGGTGTAGAGAAAGGCGTGCAGATAAAGCATATCCCTACAAGCAAATTCAACAAAATTGAGATCATCGTAAAGGATGATACAGGTAATGAATATCTTGCTCAATCGCAAGAGACTACCGAATATATACAGATCTGGAAAGCAGACAGTCACGAAGACACATGGACATCGGCTCAGAATGCTCAAAAAGAAACGGCTCTCCTCTTCACGAACCGCTGCATGCTAAAGAATGAGACGATAACCGATGAAGTGTACCGCAAGCATTTCAGCGACCGTAAGTTTGGCACTACCGAAATCTGGAACTGGATTTATATTTACGATTCCGTATCTTTCTATGACGAAAGGAGGCGTGAATTATGTCTCTATAACCGCATAGGATATGACCAGGTAACTACAAAGCTATATACAGATACTATCCGCTATTTAGGTGGCGGCAAGGTGAAACATTTCTATATTGACGATACGAACATCAGTGAAGATTACGAAACTGATGAACTTCCTCTGATATTTGGATGGGAGGATATAATTGTACGCCATTTTTCAACCAAGGATGACATACTTAATGCCCGGCCGGACATGGACACTATGGCAGAGCGGATAGAGTATAAACTACAGAATGGAAGATATACAGAATGGACAGCCATTGACGAACCGCCTTACGGTGAGGTAATCCTTCGTGTAACCGTAAAGGGTAAGCCATTATTGTTTACTGCCGTCTATCTTCCAAGACTAGACAAAGAATGCCCAATAAATCGGGACTTCGATTCGACAGTCATCCGTTATAGAACTTTTGATAGAAGTATAGCAACTTGTCAGGATCATATCTCAATGGATGGTAAGATACTGTCCCCTACTCTACCCATCAAATATGGTGAAGGTCAAAGCTATTATGTGATAGATGTTTATCGTCCTACTCTCGTGAAGGAAGTAATGCTTGATGGCAATATTATCCGGTATCTGAATGAAGACGAAAAACTCTATCTGCCTTATATATTCAAAGACAGAGTGCAACTCAATGATTTCAGCCGAAAAGGCTATCAAGCCTACGAGTGCAGGAACCTAGGCAACATTTATACTCAGGACTTCATCAACATTGCCGGTAATCCGTCCATTGGCGAAGCTGCACTCAATGCCTGGCGTATGGACAACAAGTATTTGGGTAAAATGCTCGATGCTATGTCCCCCAACAGTCTTTTGGTATGCTTCGGCAACTCACAAGCCAATAGCTTTTGGGAAGGCAAAGAGGCTATGTTCTGGAATTACGATGTAAATACAGAACCTGTACCTATAGCCCCTGATAAAGATGTAGACTCAAAAAATATAGGAGTGATATTCCAGAATATCCGTAATTCAAAAGAGCTTTGTTGCAATCTTGGCATAGACATAGACAACGATCCATGGGCTTGGGATGACATCAATGAATCTATCCTGAAATGTTTTGAAGTGGCAAACCAGTATGGAATATACTTCTTCCTGATGAAGCCATTAAGAGACTTAGGTAAAAATAAGATACTCATAGATCTCTATGAGCCATTGCTTGAAGCAAGATGTGATAAATTAACTTCAGAAGACAAGCAAGGGCTACTTAGGCTAAGTGAAGAGTTAGGATTTGACTGGCAAGAATTTAATATTTACATTGATAACGAATAACAAACTATACATATATGAATTTTTCCGAACTATACAATAACAATCGCAAAGCGGTAGAAAGAGCACTCATCGCTATGTGGTGCGGTGAATCAAATAACGACAGCCAGCGTTCATATATCAAGCAGATGAAAGCACTTATAGGTGATTTGTTTGCTCCAAAGAATGCCGTACCTGTTGTTCAGTGTATGAATTCCTATATTCCTGTGTCTTCTGAAAAAGCCGAAAAAGCAAAAGCTTTGGTGGGTAAGCTTTGGAACTTCCCATACGCTCCTTACGAGCATCAGTATAAGTGCTGGGATATGTTATTGAATCAAAGAACGGCAGATAACAAGCCAAAGTCAATTGTGGTAACCACCGGCACAGGTTCCGGTAAAACGGAGTGTTTTATGATGCCATTGATTCATGACCTCTCACTTAATGCGCTCCCTGGAGAGATTCAAGCTCTATTTCTCTATCCTCTTAACGCCTTGATGGAAGATCAAAAAGAGCGTTTGGAGGAATTGCTATCAACAGCCGAAGCTACGACTGGTACTCATCTGACCTATACAGTGTATAACAGCGACCTTCCGGAGTTGGAACCTAAGAATACCGATAAGTCCGAGGATGCAGAGAGGTTGCGCAAGCGTATCGAGCAGGTAACTGGTGGTAAGTATGAGCTCGTAAAACCCGATCCCAATAAAGAGGGATACTATGAATTGAAAAATGTGAAGTTTCCTCACATGATATATACGCGCAAGGATGTACGCAACAATCCTCCTCATATTGTACTGACGAACCCAACCATGCTGGAGTACATTCTCCTGCGTGGTGCAGACTCTAAACTTATTGTGGCAAGTAAGCAAAGCCTTCGTTGGGTGGCCATCGATGAAACTCACTCTTATACAGGAGCAGGTGCAGCAGAGTTGGCCATGCTACTCCGACGTGTGCTTCTGGCTTTTAAGGTTGATGCACAAGATGTTCGATTCGCCACATCATCGGCCACATTCGGTAATGGCGAAGACAAAGGGAAGGAGGAAAGTGAACTGAAAGAGTTTATCGCCGGCATTACCGGTCTCAGAATTGACCAAGTGGAAGTAGTTGACGGCACTCGCACCGGTGAAACGGAGATCCCTCAAGGAGAAGATGAAGAACGTTGGAGAAAAATTTTCAAAGCAGACTATATCACGTTAGAAGAACTCTATCCACAGGAAGCTTCGATCAGCGAGAAGCTCCGATGGCTCGACGAAATGTGTCAGCGTGAGGAGGAACAATATAAGGTAGCAGGCAAAAAGGTGCCGGATATGAAATTGAAGGTACATTATTTCTATCGTGTACCCAACAATGGTCTGTTCGTCCGTCTGAATGAGTTCACCGACGGTTCGTTCAAAATTTATACAGAGAACGCCGTTGGCAAGAAAATAGACGAAAAAGAAAAAAGTACCGTTCCAGTAGAAGAGCCCCCCTTGTTGGAATTGGGCCGATGCAAGCATTGTGGTGAGTATGTTGCCCTTGCAATGGTCAATATAGAGAATTGGACTTACGAGCCTATCGCTACCGACGATAGCGATATGTTTGATCTCGACATCGCGGAAAATGATGATAATTCAATTAAGAAGTATGCTATCTTCGGCCTGTCTAATAAGAAGAATATGAGGGGAGACAACAATGTCAAATTCCGTTTGCTACCAGGCGCTAAGCTTCAGCCTCTGACTCCAGCCGATGAAAAAGAAACAGAGGGATGGCATGTGGTGGGAAACACCCAGTGTCGCTGTCCTTACTGCAACACCAACCAGGGCAAAAAACATCATCAGGATAAAGACACGGAGGGTGAAGCCAACAACAATATGGAGGACAATCGATTGCAAAAATTCCGTCTCTCTGCCGATTTCATATCTCGCATAATGGCTCCAAGCATCCTTGAGCAGTTGGAGAAGGGCCAATCGAAGACTAATGGCATTGTGCTGCACGATGGACAGCAGTATATCAGTTTTGTGGATAGCCGTCAGGCGGCTGCAAAAGCGACATTGAAACAGAATCTGGAACAGGAACGTATGTGGTTCTACAGCACCATATACCACGAATTGTGTCGCCAAAAAGCCAATGGTATGACCAAGGAAGCAGCCATGACTCAGATTATGGCAGCCGTTCAGACTGATCCTATGTCAATGCTGAAATACGCTCCGGTGATGCAGAATCTTCAGTCGGCCAACCCTAATGTAGTGCAAAAGCAATTGGATGAAATGTCATGTAATTACATGACATGGTCGGAAATTGCCGAACTCATCAAGAATGACCCATACTGTCCTGTATTTGCATCGGTATTCGTAAAACGCTCCGGCGACAGCGACGAGATCGAAGACGGACTTCCATCTGAGGAAATCATTGAGAAGTATGTACAGAGCATTATGGTGATGTATCTGGCACACCGTCCTGCATCAGTTGCCTCTCCTGAAACCTTGGGGTTGTTTGAGGCATGTTATCCGCAACTCAAACAAGTAAAATTGCCAAAGGCAGTAGAGAACTTCAACGACATACTCGAGAATCCAGCCAACCAGATTACAGCAGAAGACTGGCAAAGCCTGATGCAGGTTTACCTCGACTATACTGTCCGAAATAACCAGTCTTTCTATCTGAGAATTCCTGGCAATGACAAAATAGACATATTCTCCACAGTGCGTTTCGCAACAGATAAACCACGTCGCCGACCGTTCAATAAACCAAAGTTAGAAGAAGGAAAAGTATCACAAGCTCGTATTGTAAGATACCTGTGTGCCTTGATCTCCCGTGATGACAGTTCACTCTCCATCAATGATGCCCAGCGCCAGTACTCCCATGAGATTTCAGATGTGATAGATGCACTTTGGGAGACATTGACCGGCGACGAGTATAAGATTCTTCAAGTAGGACAGCGTCTGGATGATTCAGGCAAGTTCGTATACGAGAAGGATAACGCTCCTCGTTTCAACCTGAATGATCTTTGCTTTAAGCTCTATGATGACGTGTATCTCTGCGATACCAAAACTGATGGAAGCCGTCATGCTATATCCCTCCGTCCTATCGGAAACAATTTCAAACGCTTTTCCCCATATCTTGATGGCAGTACTCCTATCGAACTCAATGAAGACCTACATGAAAAATGGGAAGCATTCCCCTACTATGTTGGCTCTGGAAAAGAGGGAGACAAGAAGGCTATCGGGATCTGGGCAAAAACACATCGTTCAATGCTTTGGAATCATAATATCTGGGGGACAGACGGGGTATTCTCAGACCGCCTTGAGGACATTCATGTATTCCCAAACCTCTTTGTTCAGCAGGAGCATACTGCCCAGGTGGATAAAAGTGTAGCTCGTGGGCTCCAGTCAAAGTTCAAAGACCATACTATCAATATTCTTGCTTGCTCAACTACCATGGAAATGGGTGTTGACCTTGGTAATTTGGAAGTGGTGATGCTTTCAAGTGTTCCTCCACAACCGGCTAACTACAAGCAGCGTGCAGGACGAAGCGGACGTAACAACAAGGTACGTAGTGTCTGTATTACACTTTGTGGTTCAGACGTAATAGGTCTCCGTACTTTAAAAGACCCGATAGAAAAGATTATCAACCGTCCTGTACGTGTTCCGACTGTTGACCTAAAAAGTCCTCAAGTGGTTCAGCGACATGTCAACTCATTCCTTATTCGCTCATTTGGTGTATTCATTGATGGCGCGAATGGTGGTAGCCTAACCCAAAAAGTGGCAGATTACTACACTCCATTCGAGGTGCGTATCAGCAATGGTAAGATAGTCATTCTTAATGGTTCAAGTGAAGCAGATCCTGATGATTTGCTCGGTGACCCAAAGGGTACAATGTATGAGAAGTTCAACATCTTATGTTCCAAACCTTTGGATAAAGAAGTACATGACGAACTTATCAAACTATTGAAGGAAACTGTCTATGATGGTCAGTTGACTCAGGTAGTGAAGAATGCCCAAGAGGTGAATGACCGTTGCTATGCAGAATTACGTAATAAGTTGGTTGATTACAAGACTGCATTCTCCAGTAGTGGTCCTATCAGTGACAAGTTCCGCATCAAGCTGAAGATGCAGTACATTGAGGTACTCTACAAACGTTTGCTGAACTTTTGGGCAACCAGTCGCTTCACTCCTAATGCCAACATGCCGGTCAACATACTTACTCTTGACTTGAACAGCAACGGAAAGAAAGATTTCTTCACTCCAATGACTTCGTCTAACCCATCATATTCATTGCGTGATGCCATTGCCCAGTATGCCCCTGGAAATAGTGTAGCAGTGGATGGCGTGGTATATACCGTTCGTGGTATTGAGATTACCAACATGTATAACGACAACCATAAGGCTTACAAGACTATCTATCGAAACAGCGACAAGACCGTTATTGATGATGTCAATCTCAGCAACCAGATTAAGTGGACAGTCAACGAAAAATATGGTATTGAACTAATTCAACCTGTGGGTTTTATGCCCGATATAAACGAGGACAAAACCCGTATCATGGACAGCAATGTCTTTACACGTGTAAGTGCCCAGCTGATTGATGCGGATGACTGGTCGAACAATGTAACAGAGCCTCATCTATTCTCTGTTCGACCAAATAGCGACTCAGGCAATGCCAAGATTCTCTATTATAATGAAGGCAAGGGATATGGCTATTGTTTCTGTCCCCGATGCGGTCGGACTGTGATTGAGGAAGAGGTAGCCGACAAGGATGAGCCTCTGAAATTCCCATACGAGTTCAACCCTATACAAGCAAAGCACAAAGAGGGTCAATCGGAAAAGCCGAACTATCACTTTGCGATTACCGGCAAAGATATGCGCAAAGCGTGTAGCTGCTCAAATGACAAGACCAAGGTAAAGCGCAATGTCATTATCGGCGACTTGATTCAGACAGACTATAGCGAGATACGTATCCGGCATAAGGGCAAAAACAAGTGGATATCAAACCGTGACGAAGAAGAAAATTTGCTCTTCACGCTCGGTATTGCATTTACCCAGACTCTGGTATATATTCTCGGTAAAGAGCGTGGTGCGGTTGACTTTACTGTCATGCCGAACGGACATCTCTGTATTTTTGACTGTAACCCTGGCGGTGCCGGCTATGCCAACCAGATGGCAAATATTCTGGTCATGAAGGAGGTTATCAAGGCTTCTAAGAAACTTCTGATAGAAGCGCGTGAGAAGAAATCGAAAGACATGTTGCTCGATAAGTTCACGCTTCGTTTTGTCAAGTTCCTCGACATTGATGCTGCTCTTGACTGGATTGCAGAGGAAGAAGAAGTGGGCGATACTGTTCCTCAGAACATTAAAGATGCGTTCCCTGGTGCTTCACCATCACAAACCACACTCTATGATTTGAAAAAAGCATTTGCCTCTTCACATCAGGAGCTAGTACTGTTTGCCGACAATGACTATAAACAATGGGATTATGACGATAACGAAAATGGCTGGCAACCACAGTTCATGAGTGACTTTGTCATGAAAAGCCAAACCACTTCATTCTGTGTGATGGAATCAAAACAAGAGACTATGGTTGAACCGATCTCTGCCATGTGTCGTGAGATTAAAGCATGGGCGAAGGGAGCTGATGTCAAGATTATGGTTAATCCGTGGGCCGATAAAACTCTCTACCCTATTGCATATATTGACGGTAACCTATATTTCATAAGTAGCAAGGAACATGCCCAACTCAATGTTCAGTGGGGTAACGATACCATGTTCTTTGTGCGAACAGATAATCCTATTACATCAGCCAAGTCTATCGATTTGTCGCATAAGCCATCAACCAAACTCTTAAAGTTGGTTGGCGATGAGTATAAAGAAATAAATACCTATGAATTAGGAGCAATACTCCAAGCTAAGTCAGAAGGCCTTATTGACCAGTTCATCACATACGCTAAACAGAATGACGATCGATTGAAAATTAGCTATCAGGATGAGCATTTGAAAAGCATAATGGGTATGATTATCACTCTTCAAACTATAGAGCATATCGTAAAGCAGATTGGTTCTGACTTTGATATAGAGTTCAAAGTGGAGGTTTACAAAGATGACAAAGGCAATGCCAACAAGATTTGCACAAATCAGCCTACATCAGAGAAGCGTGACACCTGGTTAACCTGCCTTACGAATGCTTGGATAAACGACCTAAATTATGAACAAAATATAGAAGGTCGCTTATCCCCTGTCATATCTGCCCCGAAGCGTACACTTACTCATTGGCGAGTATTGTCTATTGCTTGTAGTAACAAGAAACTTTCCATCTATCCGGACGGAGGTTTTATCAATGAGTGGAACATAGGTCGTCAGCCAAATGGCGAACGTTTCGAAGTTGAAACAATCACTCACGACGCAAAGATTTATTTGTTCCGTAACAAGGATATTAAGTTTGACATAACAATTGAAAACAGTTTAATAGAATTATAAGATGAAAGGCGCAATAAATATAAGTGACTATTTCTACGGTGCAAAGACACTGTTTATTATACCTCTCTACCAGCGTAGATATGCTTGGCAGCAGAAGCATTGTGTACGTTTATTTGAAGATCTGATTAAAATTCATAAAGAAGGATTGCTAAGCCATTTCTTCGGAAGTATTGTTGCAACAAAAGCTAGCGAGGTCGAAGACGATTTGCTGATTATTGATGGTCAGCAGCGTATCACGACTTTATCGCTCTTGATTCTTGCAGCACTCAATGCAGTTGCCAATGGTGATATGCAAACCGGTAACGAAGATATTGAGGAAGTCAAGAAGAACTATCTCTATGCTATAAGAAGAAGAATTGACAGGCAGATAAAACTGCGCCCGATTGAAGGAGATATGGAAGCATACGATGCATTGTTCACTAACAATTCTGATGATTTTATCAAAAATACAGGTATCACCTCAAATTATGAGCTCTTCTATCAGTTAATCCAAGTCAGTGATCTCACTTTTGAGAATCTCATTGGAGCTATCGAGAAGCTGGAAGTGATTGATATTCGTCTGGAATCAAAGGATAATCCACAGTTGATATTTGAATCGCTGAACTCGTGTGGTAAAGACCTTGAAGAGGCAGATAAGGTACGTAATTATCTACTCATGTCACTTTCGTCCAAAGATCAGGAAGACTATTACCATGCCTACTGGAGCAAAATAGAAAAACTAACAGATGGAGAACCGACGATGTTTATCCGCGATTATCTGACATTAAAGAAAGGAGCAATCAGCAATATTGATGATCTGTACTTTGACTTTAAATCATACGATATGGAGTCGCACATTGACCGCCAAGTTCTCCTCGAAGATATGTTGAAGTTTGCAAAATACTATCGTCAGATACTCAAAGGAGAAACTGGTAATACTCGTCTCGACCGCAAGTTGAAACAGATTGCAAATATAGAATCTCTTGTACATCTTCCCTATTTATTGTCGTTCTTTGATTATGCAGAGACTAATAACTTAAACGAGGATGAACGATATAAAGTATTAGATACAATCGAGAACTATTGGGCTCGTCGAATTATCTGTAACTACCCAGCAAATGCACTTCAAAAGATGTTCGCAACTCTTCATTATGATATTATGAAGATATACAAGCGCCATAAGGAAAGAGATGTAGAACTACTCCTTCCATACTCTCATATTCTCAGATTCATCTTGCTCAGAAAACAAGGAACAGTATCATTCCCTAATGACAACGATGTCAAATCAGCCTTCCCAACCAGACAGATTTATCGTATTCCGAGCAGCTATAAGTTCTTCTTGTTTGAACGTATGGAGAATGAAAATAGCCCAGAAGCAAATGATACAATCGTAGAAAAGATGAGAGATGGTGTGTTCACTATAGAACACATTATGCCTCAGACATTGACTCCTCAGTGGAAGGAAGAACTGGGAGAAGATTGGCAGCAAATATATGACACATATCTCCATACTTTTGCCAACCTAACCCTTACAGGATTCAATACGTCATACAGTAATCATTCATTCCAAGAGAAAAAGGATGGATATATAGATCGTAAAGGGAACAAAATAAATGGTTTTAAGAACTCGGCTTTCTGTTTGTCAAACTATCTAAAGCAATGTTCAAAATGGACTATTGATGAGATTAAAGCAAGACAACAGATTCTTCTTGAAAACTTCCTCCATCTATGGCCGATGATAGAAACAGATTATGTTCCACTTGAAAAGGAATATGAGCTGGTTTCATTTGATGACGATGAATACGAACTAAGCTGGCGACAAATCATCGGCTATCGTTACAGGGACGAACGACATGCTGTCTCAAACTGGGTGGAAATGTTGGTACAGGTCTGCAAACTCATGTACAATGAGAGTCCTTCTACAATGACTTATGTAGCCAGCAAGAATTACTGGATACATGACTCTGAAGCTAAAGGGAGAAGTAAGGTGGCAGAACACTGTTACGTTCATACTTCTTGCAGTACAAACACCAAACGCAGCATCCTGAACTACCTATTCAAAGAATGCGGAATACCAACAAGTGTTCTCGAATTTGAATTGGCTCCATTAGCAGATAAGGTTACAGAGTCCAATGAAGAGTAATCCCTTTTATTGTTTAATTTAAATCTGTACTTATCAAATATAGAACACTATCAAACTAATAAGCTATATAATTAACGTAGACGAAACAATCGCTATCACAAAGTTTTTTTTATAGTGCAGATAGACTGCATCATAGAATGATATCTTTACCAAAAATTTAGATGTAAATAGTTAATATAATCCTTGAAGAAGGAGACTACAAGTACATACTAACTACATTAATGCGATTTATTTAATATTATATAGCCATATAAGATGAGAACATATAAAGAAAGACTAAGTGAATACGTCGAAACTATCTTCAGAAAGTATAGCAATCCTGGACTTCATATTTGCGACATTGCCACTGGTGGTGGAAAATCGTATACTATTGGCAAATTGACATGCGAATACTATCCACAACACTTTGACCGTATAGTAATTCTTTGCGTACAAAACAAGCTTGTGGAAGGCATGAACCGAGAAATTGAGCAATTCGTTAACACCAAACATAGTCTTATTAAATCCACAGATATACTGATTATAGAAAAAAATGCAGACGTAATCAAGAAAGCTATTGAAAATGGTTCATTTCAAGAATTAATAGACCAATTAGAATATAATATTGGAGCATTACCTAATAACAATGTTAGGGATTTAACTTATGGATGTAATCGCATAAAAAAGACATTTGAAGGAGTTAAGAACCTTATTTGTACTCAGGGAAATAATAATAATGAATTAATCTCGAACCAAATTACTGAGGCTGAATTCCGCCTAAGAAATGATGTACGCAATTTTTTTGAAGTATATAAAAAACACCTTAAGCAGACGAAAAATAGAAAGAATATTGACATCAACTATCTATTAAAGACATTCCCTGCACTTGCAAAAGCATATCCACAAGTTGACTATAAAAGAAAAAGAGTATTGTTGATGACCGTCCATAAAGCCATGTACGGTATCGACCCAATAGTAACTGAGAAAATAAGCCTTCACAACATCACAGAAAAAGATCAACGAACCTTAGTCCTTTTTGACGAATCCGATCAAGCGGCCATTGCTATGCGCAATACAATCATAGAACAGGCGATAGAGAACTCTGGCGGTAACAAATGCTTTGCCAAAGGTTACAACGGTTATTTACAATACAAGTAATTGATTGATATGCCTGAACATTTGTCGGATGAGTACCATGGTGAATTACTGTACGTATGTCTGAAAAAAGCAAATCAGTTAATCAAAACGAATTGGAGTAAAGTATTTGGTGACACTGTACACTGTAAAAATATTTTACATGGCAATATTGAAGATTTAGAGAATTATCGTCGTGGCGTTTTCTTCTCTGGTTCTGCATTGAAGCTCAACGTTTCAAAGGCTAAAGACAGTACACATTCATATATCTGTTTCCGCAAGGGAGAAAGACAATTCAAGCTTTTCCATGCGGCAAATGATACAGAATTAAAAGAAAACTTTGATTATGTAGTTCCTATGGATAAATTCTTGTCTTTGATTGTCAGAAATACCACAGCCATCAAAGCATGTAAAGTATCAATAGATACGCTACACTTTTTCTTTTCGTAGGCAAATCTTAATCCGTATCTTCGTAGCATGAAAGAAGATATACGGAAAATACGGATGCGCCAAAAATGGCTTGAACTATACGCCGAAACGGGTTCTGTGACAAAAACTGCCCTTCGGTGCGGGATTGCCCGTTCCACGTTATACCGTTGGATA
>OHTB01000449.1_pt1 | contig 23893 bp, 22 predicted proteins | sample 1578771 | NCBI WGS metagenome assembly OHTB01 (sample SAMEA3879516, study PRJEB24766) | human gut metagenome | biome: human-associated habitat; feature: feces | place: USA | collected 1985/1987 | reverse complement strand
TTCAATATTACTTGTAATTTGACCTGTAAAATTACCTGTAAAATGACCTCTATCTTCACTAAAATCTACAATTTTTGCATCATTATTTTCCGTAATTTTTGAATGAATTTTTGAATTAATTGACCATATACCTATATATAGTAATAATATTACAAGTAATATTATTACAAATAATGAATATATAATATATATACAAATTCCAACTCGTAATTCAGAAACTATATCAAATAATCACGTAATTAATAACGAATTTAATAACGAAAAAATTAGTTCAAAAATTAGTGATTTTAGTAGTGCAACTGGTCAAGATACTAATGTCGTCAAAATTGATTCTTTTGGTGGGAAAACTGGTGATGTAAAAAGTGATAAACTTTGAAGAGCTTTCAATAGAGATTTTATTAGTTTTAACTTGTGTACTCCCGGTGGGAGAGCAGGTTGGACGCCCACTTGTGAGGTCTTGCAATCGCTAATACTGTAATTACTATTAGACTTATTGATAATTCTGCTTCTGATAGTGATAATTTTATTAATTCAGTTTGAAATTTATTTAGATTTGCTTGCATGGGATAAGATTATATTATATATTTGTACTCGTAGTTATAATAATGTAAATCCTAAACAAAGTAAAACTATGGAAACAAAAATTGCATTTAGTCCTCGTGGTAACAAAGTTCTTCTTCGTGCAGATTTTGAAGTATCTACTCTTAATATTCTTAATAACGAGGAGATTAATAAGATTCCAGCTAAGGCTTATACTGTTATGGCTATTGCCGAAAATGTCAAAGGTCTTAATGTTGGAGATAAAGTAAAACTGGAAAACGGTTGTATTCCTACTCTTATTCAAATGCCGGGCGATACTCAAACACTTGCTGCTAAACAGAAAGTTCACCGTGAAGGTAAATCTATTATTGGTGTTGGAACTGTTAAGTTTAGTGAGTTTGTTCTTGTAGATGAATATTCTATCGTAGGTGTTTGGATTGAATCTCCTGCTGTTAATAATTAAACTATGCTCAATCCTTTTGTTTATGATAAGTTAGTTCCTTTCGTAGATGAACGTATTGAAAAACATCTTAAACCTTATGTTCTTCGACGACCTGCTTCTTATAAACGAAGTGTTGCAGCTTGGGAAAAGCTAAGACCTGACCAAAAGGCGAAAGTATTAGAGTTACTGGAAAGAACACAAAAGGATAGTGTTGCTAAAGCTATGATGCGAGGAGATGAAGTTGTTAGTGTTCCTCGCGTTGGTAGATTTGAATACAGTCCAGCTAAGTTCTTTAAGAAAACTCATGCTGAGGAACTCGAAGGTTTAAGTCGAGAGGAACGTAAAGCAAAGATTATTGCTTATCATATTGCTAATCGTCGTAGACGTAGAACTGCCGAAGAAGATGGGAAGAAAATGCGTTTCAGAAAAGATTTTGCCAAAGGGTAGAATACTGTACTTTAATGAAGAGGAACATAAGTACACAGATGATTTAGGTAATGGTTACATATCTGTTACTACTCTTATTGGTAAATATACACAAGAATTTAAGAAAGAAGAAATTGCCGCAGCGTGTGAACGTATAGGTAAGAATCCTCGACATCCAAAATATCAAAAATATAAAGGTAAAACTAAGAAACAAATTCTTTGGGAATGGGAACAAGAAACTATTAAGGCTTGTGATAAAGGAACAAAAAAACATAATTACCTTGAAACTGCTATTAAGACTTGTAACGGATATAAGCTGAACGCTAATGGTTTTATCAATGATAGAATCTATACGATAGATGATATTGTTGGTAGTCATAAATACGGTAAGCTTAATCTTGAATATTTTGTTAAGACTGGTATTCGAGAAAAGTATCCTGATATATTTAGTCTGATTGCTGCTCTTGTTACGAAAGGTTATCATATCTACGCTGAGATTGGTGTTTATGATAGTCAAAATCTTGTTTCCGGTCTTATTGATATTCTTTTAATTCGTGATAAAGAATTTATTATTTTAGACTGGAAAACTAATAAGGCTCCAATTAGATTTGAAAGTGGTTATTATGATAAGAAACTTGATGGTACACTTGACCTCAATAATTTTATTTATAAAGAGGAATATTTCGGTGCACCACTTGACCACCTCGCTGATAGTATAGGTAATCATTACGCAATGCAACTTTCTACTTATGCTAATCTTGTTGAGAGCTGGGGTTATAAAAATGTAGGAATTATTCTCTGTCATATTAGAACTATTCAGAATCAATTTCAAGACGAAAATGAAGAAGATGAGGAAGTCGTAGAAATGTATGATATGCCTTATCTTAAAAATGAAGTCGGAATGATGATTGCTGATTATTCAAGTAAACATATTTATAAAACTGCTAAAACTCTTTTCTAAGCTATGAAAACTATTAAGATTTATTATATAGATACTCGTGGTAAACTTGCAGTAAATCTTATTAGGATTTTTAATAGTAATTATCGTGGGCAACTATAAAATTTAGTTTGGACGATAGAAGTGTTATAAATGATGATGCAAATGGTGTCGCCAGTGGGCGTCCAACCCACTCCCCCACCGGGTGAGGGTGCGGAGCACCCGAAAGGCCGAGCGGAGCGAGGCCCACACAAGTTACAAAAAGTATTACAAATATGAAAGCAACTAAGGAATCAAAATATAACGCATTATTTAATAAACTTATTGGTGTAAATGATTTACCAAATAGATTTATTGAAATTGCGAAAGATTTAGAATATCCTATATTTAGAAAAAATGATAGTTATCCTATTAATCTTAATATTTGGGGTATTCGTTCTAAAAGTACTTGTACTAAACATTATAATGATGTTATTGTAATGTTTTATGAACGAGATTTTAATATATGGGAATGTATGGTTTTTGAAGCTACTACTGACCCAAGTAATCTAAATCTTGAAACTCTTATTAATAATAAAGGTTGTGCAGTTCTTCGAGAAGGTGTACACAAAGCTCTTTGGAAAATAGGTAAACATAAAGGACAATATAAAGCTCTTGTTCAAGCTAATCCTTGTCAAGTAATTCGTGACAATAATCGAGATGACAAAATTGATATTACCGATAATACTGACTTTGGTATGTTTGGTATTAATTTACATAGGGCGTCAAGCTGGAAAGTAAGTGACGAGATTGGTCTTTATTCTGCTGGTTGTCAAGTTATCAAAGATGTAAATCAATGGAATGATATTATTATTCCTTTGTTTGATAAGGCGATTGGTAAAGGAACTCAATCTTATGTTCTTATTAATGAAATGGATTTAGATTTGTAAGTTATGAAAGATACTGTTCGATATATATTTTATATTGTTTTGATTCTTGCGATTGGTATTGGAGCTACTTATTTTGGTAGATATGTTAATCGTAAGTTTTTAGGTATTGAAAGACATGATGAAACTATTAAATCTTTAAGAGATAGTCTTAATAGTTTCATTAAGAAATATGATACGATTATTAATGAACAACAATTTGTTATTGATAGTCTTAGAGGAATTAAACAAAAAACTATTACTATTTATGAGAAAGCTGAAAGTGATTTTAATGATAGTAATATCATTAGTGATGATTCCGTTCTCCGCTATATCGCAAAAAAGATACAAGATTGATGGCGATACAGTTATTGTTTTTACTCCGAAAGAAACTCGTAAGTTAGCTATAAAACTTCTTGAAGGTGAAAAGTATGAAAAACTTTATCTTACTGCCAGTGAAATTCAAAGGGTACAAGATAGCGTTATATCCTTCCAGTCTTATCATATTGCTATTCGTGATAGTCTTTTGGTTATTTCTTTTGGTGGCCTTGATTCACTCAATAGTAAACTAATTGATTATCAAGAAAGATATTTAGCTGAACGAAAAAAGAAACGTAGAAATGGTTGGATTGCAGCTGGTTCTATTGCTTTGAACGCTGTATTAATATTTATATCAAGTCGATGATATATGGTACATGGATTTAAGATAGAAAATGATAAACTAATTCTTGATGTAGAAGAGATACTTCAATATCCTTTACTTCAACAGATATATGCTCGTGATGATAGTAAAGATAAATCTTTTGCAGAAAAAGAATTTAGATTTATATTATATTTATCCGATAGAAAAGGTTATGTAACGAAAGCAGGACTTACTAAAAAAGAAGCTTATGCTTATGCTAAGTCTAATGCCGGTTTGGATGAATCTTATCTACCGGATAAAGTTGTTTTATCTGCTATTGAATTTGTAAAATCAAATCTTAATATTACAGCTGTTGAAGATTTAATTAATTCTACTATTAAATCTTTGAATCTTTCAAGTAAGTTAGTTCGTACATTAACTGATGGTATAGAAGATTTAATGTCGAAAGAACTTGAAATGAAAGATTTAGCTCTTTGTGAAGATACTCTTAAACAAATTATTAAAATTGCTAATGAAATTCCTGCACGAGTTGAAAGTCTTACTGAGCTTAATGATAAGTGGGATAAGATTGAAAAAGGTGTAACGTCAATTCGTGGTGGAGCTGAATACAGAGATAGCTATGACGGAACAAATGATAGAGCATCTAATGCTCCTAACGAAACAGAAACATTATCGTAAAGACAATCGTTATGGTTATGAAACTGGTCGAAGTCCGTTTATAGATTACATACTTGAAGATAAAGAAAGTTACAAACCTTTATCTTCAAGTATTTGTCGTTTTACTGGTAAACCTTGGATTGACAGAGATAACGATTTTCTTATAGGTGAAAGTGGTGGTGTACTTATGAAAATAGACTTTGTTTTCGTAGGTACTGAAATATTTAGTCGTGTTGCAGACTTTTATGAAAAACATGGATGTTATTGTCTTGAACCTGATGATAGTCCTAATGCCATAAAGTTTTGGCAACGTGAAATGGATAGGCGAGTTAAAGGTGTTCAAGCATATTGTAAATTATACATTAAAGATATTCCTGCTTATTTAGCAGCTAAATCTGATGCTGAACGTAAAGCTTTACTCCATAAAGTTCGTATAACTGGCGACCATTATAATTATCTTAACTATGGTCGTATCGAACGTGCTCCTAATGAAAAGGAACGTAAACAGTTAGATAAAGAGGGAAGATTTAAGGTTAATACTGTTGAAGGCTTTCCTCGATTTTGGGATGGAGATTATTGGAACTTTAAGATTGATGAGCTGATTGCTAACAATAGTTGTAACTTATGTAAGGCAAAAGCTCGTCGTAAAGGTTTTTCATATAAACGTGGTAGTCAAGCAGCTAATACTATTAACGCAAATAAGAATGTAACTGTTACACTTGCTGCCGACCAAATGGATTATTTAACTGAAAAAGGTGCTACATCTTATATGGTTAAAGTTAATCTTGATTGGTATGAAGATAAAACTTATTGGCGAAGAGGTTATCTAAGTGAGAACTTTGATAAAGGTATTGAACTTGGATATAAGAAATCAAAAGAAGGTCAAAAGGCTTTCGGATTTCGTAGTAAACTTTTAAGTGTTGCTATTGGTAAAAATGAAAGTGCCGCAGTAGGTAAGAAAGCTATTGAAACTGATTTTGAGGAAGCAGGTAAATGTCCTAATCTTCAAAAGGCATTAGATGTTATGATGTCTAATAGTGAATCAGGTGCAATGCGAATTGGTACTATTCGTGTATATGGTACGGGTGGTACAAAAGGTGCTAACTGGGAAGCTTTCAGTAATTGTTTTTATAATCCCGGAAAGAATGATATGCTTCCTATGGAAAATATCTGGGATGCTAATAGTAGACATGCTGTTTGTGGTTTCTTTTTTCCGCAGATATGGGATTATGAACCTTTTATAGAAGATGGTAATTCTTTACTGTTTGCTTCTTGGAAGGATGATTATGATAAGAAACGTGGTGCGGAAAAAGAGAAAGATGCTGGTGAATATAATATTTATGTAGGTCAACGTGCTAATAGTCCTAATGAGGCATTTACGAACACACAAGAGAACATTTTTCACAGTCCGGAACTTACTAATCATATTAATGCTATTAAATATGATAAGTCTAATCATTTTTATGAAGATGGTTGGTATATACTTGATGATGGACGTGTTAGATTTGTTACTAAACAGGAATGTATTGAACGAGCTATATTTGGTTCCGATAGATTCCATGAATATATAACTGATGTACCTCATAATTCAAAGACTGATGTTCATGGTTGTATAAGAGAGTTTTATTCTCCTATTCCGAATGATGGTAGTCTTTATTTTATTTCTTATGATCCATATCGTGTAGATAAAAATAAAGAAGAAGTTAGTACAAAAAATTCACTTGCAAGTTTTCAAGTGTGGATGCGTACTAACAGCAAAACTCCTTACATGGGTAAACGACTTGTTGCTTCTTATTGTGGTCGTCTTGATACTATGGAAGCTGTCGATAAACTTGTTCTTTATGCTTGTTTACGTTGGAATTGTAAAGTTCTTTATGAAGCTGGTACTGGTGAACTTGTTACTAATTTCAAGAAATGGGGTTATAGAGATAAGTTACTGAAAGATCCAAGTAGTTATATTAATCGTAGTGTTGATGGCCCTCGTATTACTGGTTATGGTATTGTAATTGGTGATGGCGATATTAAGTTAGAGGGTATGCGCATGGTGCGGGATTTCTTATACGAAATTGTTGGAAAAACGTCCGACGATACACCAATATATAGATTTAATCAAATTTATGATATAAGTTTCTTATTAGAGTTAGATAGATTTATATTTGGGCGTAATGCAGACCGATTAAGTTCGGCTATCGTTGCAATGTTTGAATTTCGTAAAGATTCCCTTTTACTTGAACGAGAAGCTAACTCGAAAAGTAAAACTAATAACACTGATCGTAAAGTTAATAGATTCCTAAAATGAGTGAACGTGATTTAAGAGCAACTCCACTTGTTATGCCTGACCAGCGTGCAAGTACTGCTACAAAACAAACGAAAGCTTGGTACATTCCTAATTGTAATTATTGGATTAATCTTGCTATTGGTCAGAATGATAAAACTGTTACGCAGAAATTTCTTGATGCTGCTAATGGTTTAGTAGACCCTAAGACTTATGAATATGTTCTTCGGAATTATATTGATAAGGTTGGTGAGAAAGCTGTCATGTATGGTGAGATACGTGATGTAGATTTTCTTACTCCTATTAAAGAACGATATATGGGAGAATTTATTAATATGTTCTCTAATTATCAAGTATTTAATAATGACCCTTCTGTAACTCTTGCTCGCAATAAAGTTCTTGCTGATAAAGTAATGGCTTATTGTAATCAAGAAATTATTAATCGTCTTAATGAAGCAGGATTTAATACTGGTCAAAAGACAATTAAGCAAGGTGAACTTAACGATATTATTGAGGAAGTTCTTAACGATTGGATTGATGATGTAACTATTACAACTCAAAAACGTCTTGAACTTATCAATACTATTGTTGAAGCGAAAGACAAGTATCAACAATGCTATTTCTATTGGTGGGCTTGTGAAGAGGTTTATACTTATCGAGAAGTTTATAAAGGTGATGTTTATCTTCAAGTAATATCTCCTCTCGAATATTATCGTATTGAAAGTGGTCAACGATATATCGAAGATGATGATGCAGGACTTCGTGTTTATCGAATGACTATTCCTCAAATCATTGATAGATTTCGTGATGAGCTTACAGATGCAGAAATGAATTATCTTAAAGATATTTATACTGTATCTCCTAAATATGATGCTCCTGATGGTATAGTTCAAATCTTCAATAAAACAGATTTTGCTGAACGTAAAGCTATCTTACATACTAACGCAGAAGCACTTCGTAGTGAAGCTCGATTGTATGGTAAAGAAATTGATATTTATCATTATGTTTGGAAAACTGAAATTAAACAAGGTATTCTTAAACATCGAGATTTATTAGGAAATATCGTTGAAAGTGTTGTAGACGAGAATTATGAATTTGATGCTTCTGCTGGTGATATTGAAATTGAATGGGAATGGATAAATCAAGTTTGGGAAGGTTGGCGTATAGGTGGCTGTCATAGTGGTATTTATATTAAGCCACGACCTATTGAAGTTCAACGTGAAAGGTTTAACAATTATAGTGATTGTAAATTACCTTATAATGGTATCGTAGGTTTACATAAAGATAATCTTCGTAATCCTATTCCTTTCCGTGTTTTACCTTATCTTGCTCTTTATCGCATTTATACTTTACAACAAGAACGTGCAGTAGCTAAGTTTAAATCTTGGTTATTATTCCCTGAAAGTATTCTCGCTGATAGTAGTGACATGACTACCGAGGAACGTCTTGCTGTTGCGAATAAAGATAGTTTCTTACCGTTTGATGATTCTGATGCACAACCTAATGCTTTACAATCTATTCGAGAAGTAGCCACAAGTGCTATTACGAATTATATTCAAATGCTTGATAATCTTAAACAAGGTTTGAAAGCAGAAGCTTGGGAAGCAGCTAATATGAATAATGCTCGCTTTGGTGATGCCAAAGATTATGCTGGTAAGGCTGTTAATGAATCGAATTATTCTCAAGCAATGACCGGAAGTGTTTGGAGTCTTGAATGTTTTAATCTCTTCCGTGAACGTGATTATGTTGCAAATATTGATTACAGTAAGTTTGCTTGGATTGATGGTAAACGAGGTTCTTATGTAGACCCGACAACTAATAAAGTTGTTGTAGTTGATATTGATGGTTCTTCTGATTTCTCTGGTAATATTGGAATTTATATTCGTAATAATGCCGATGTTCAGAATAAGCTGAACATGATGAAAGAACTTGCATTTAGTGCAGGTCAGAATGACCAACTGGAAGTTGCTATTGAAGCTATTGAAAACAATAATATTACTTCTATTGCTAAGAATATTAAGAAAGCTATTCAAGCTCGTCGAGATTATGAACTTCAAATGCAACAAGTTCAACAACAAGCTCAAGCAGAAGTTGAACAAATTGTTAGTCAGCGTGAAGCAGCTAAACAAGAATTTGAAGCTCAACAAAATGCTCTTGATAGAGAACATGATGTTAATCTTGAGATTCTTAAACAAGAAGGTGAAAAAGAGATTTGGAATATGCGACTTAAAGTCGATACCAATGGAAATGGTAATATAGATAAAGATGAAGCTATGGCTGCTCAATCTGGTTACACTGCTTCTGATGTTAATAGAATAAAGTTACAAAAAGAATTAAAGCAATGATGACCGAGAATTATCGACGGAGAGCAAGAGAACCTGCAAGATAATGCTACTATAATTATTGATAATATATTATATATGGTATATCTTTGTTCATGTAATAATATTCAACTATAAATAAATACTAATATGGCTGTTGAAAAAGTTGTTATACCTGATGATGAAACTCAGGAGCAAAAACAAGAACGTCTTCGTAAAGAATTAGAAGAACGTAAAGCTAAGGAAGCTAAAGAAGCTCAAGAAGCTGAAGAACGACGTAAAGCTGAAGAGGAAGCTGCTCGTAAGAAAGCTGAAGAAGAAGGTGATAAGGGTGGTTCTACTGGTAATGGTGAAGAAGAAACTGAACCTGAACAAGTAGAAATTGATGGTACTCTTTACACACTTGATGATAACGGAAACGCCGTAGATGATAACGGTGAAATTAAGTTCACAAAGGAACAGATTGATGCAATGTCTGACGAAGGTGCTAATGAATTAGACGGTGATTATATCGAAGCTATTTCAAAAGCAAGTGGCATTGTTATTAAAGATGAGAAAGGTGAACCTGTTAAGTTTGAACCTACGATTGAGGGTTTTGCTAAACGTGAAGCTGCTGTAAAAGCTCTTGGTGAACGAGAGGGTTTTGCAAAAGGTTTTAACGAGTTTTTAGCTAATAATCCTGATATTGCAGCTCTTGTTGAATATAAGAGTAAGTTCGGTACAATCGAAGGTTATTCGGCAAATGTAGATTATAGTAAAGTTGAAATCAAAGATGATGATAACTTACTTGCTGATTTAATCTATAAAGCTGAAATTCAAAAAGGTACTTCTCCGGAACGTGCCAAACGAATTGTTGAGTTTGCAAAAGCAAATAACACTCTTAAAGACGATGCGACTGAAAGTCTTAATTGGTTGCGTAAAACTCAAGAGAGTGAGATTAAAGCAATTCGTGAACGTGAGGCCAAAGAAATGCAGGCTGAACTTGAAAAGGAAATTAAATACTTTGGTGTTTCGTATGAAGATGACGGTACTGTCAAAGTTCATAATGCACCGGGTAGTCTTTATGATTTAATTGTTGTTAAAGGTCAGATTGGAGAATATGCTCTTCCGAAAGAAGGTCTGAGAATTAAGACAACTGATGGTGAAAAACTTGTTTCTCGTCAAGAGTTATTTGATTATTTCTCTCGTCCTGTTCAAGAGATTAATGGAATGGTTTATAGTCAAGCACAGATTGATGAAATTAATCGTCTTTCTAATCCTGCTGAATTGGCTATGCGATTTATTATGAATCTTGATGGTGGAGTTGACCAACTGATTAAAGCTGAACTTGCTAAAAAAGAAGTTAAACGTCTTCGTTCATTAGCAAGTAAGACTGGTAAAAACAATGGTAATCCTAAGGTTCAAAAGATTGCAAAGGATGATAAAATTGTTTTACCTATTAAATAAAGCAAATGTTCTTGCCTTATAATAATAACTTAACCAAAAATCTAATTTACAATGCGTGAAATTGGAACTGTAAAATTTGACTCGAATCAATATACAGATGCTAATATGCTTCTGAATTTTGATTTGATTGACCCTGTTAAACTTAATCGTAATCTTACTTATCTTTGGGGTAAGGATAGTGACAAGTATCCTCTTCTTACTCTTACTGAGGGTCAGGGTGCTGTTACAACAAAAGTTAAGCTGAATGGTGGTGATACTCAATATACTTGGGAAATTGCTCCTCGTCAGCGTGTTACTTCTCGTTTGAAAAAGCTGGTATCTGATAAAAGTGCTATTCAGCCTTACGGAACTGTTGAGGTTGAAATGGAGGATAATTGGTTTATTTATCAGCACACGGCTATTGCTCCTTCGGGTATGCAATGGCGTATTCAGAATGAGGGTATTGCTACTTCGACTGGTGGATACGTTTATCGTTTTACCAATATGTCGGGTGCTCCTATCTCGGCTGATGCTGTTGCAAAAGACTTTATTAGTGGTGCTATTTGGGCATTAGGTGCTTCGACTATTCCGGGTAGCAAGTCTGATGGAAACCGCTCGAATAACCAGTCGTTCAGCAAGGCAACCAACCAGTATGGTTACTATCGTTTCTCGAAAGAGATTGCTGGTAACATGGGTAATAAGGTTGTTAATATTGCCTTTGATACTGCATCCGGTGGTGAGCGTAGTCTGTGGATGCCTTACGAAATGAAGATGTGGGAAATCATGCGACGCGAGATGCTCGAAGAGGACTTGTGGTTCTCGGAGTACAACCGCGATTCGAATGGTATTATCCACTTAAAGGATGAGAAGACTAATGAGGCAATTCCTCGTGGTGCTGGTGTTCTTGATATTCTCAAGGCCGTTGGTAATTATGAAACGTATTCTGTTCTGACACTTAATCGTTTCGACCGTATCATCACTCGTATCTTTGACAATCGTATTGATTCTACCGTTGAGGAACTTGTTCTTTATTGCGGTAAAGGTTTCGCACGAATGTTCAATGATGCTATCTATTATGATGCTCGTCTTAAGAATTACTTTGTAACTCTTGGTGATAACGAGATTAAGAGCGATGGTGAGATGATGTCTTATGGTAAGTATTTTAACCGTTATAAGATGTTTAATGGTAAGATTCTTACTGTCAAGATTGTTGATATGTTCGACCACGGTATTCGTGCTCGTCGTGACCGTGAAGCCGGTAATATGTATCAAGGTCTGCCTATTACTTCTTATAGTGCTGTATTCCTTGACCATACTATGGGTTCTAATGGTGAGCGTAATATTAAGTTTGTTTGTGAAGAGGGTCGTGAGTATAAAGTAGGTGTCTATAAAGGTATGGCTGAACTGCCTGCTTCGTGGGGGCTTGCAAGTGGTACTCAACTGTCGGATACGAAGGATATTGCTTCTTATGAAGTTCTTGGTTCGCAGGGTATCAATATTGATAATCCTACTACTTCGTTCTGGCTTGATTTAGCTCTGAACTAAACACCCAATTTGAGTAGTAATAATCGAAAGGTTATTACTACTCATTAACATATAAAAGATTGAATAACTTAAAATGTTAAAAATATGATTAAAGTTAATCGTTCAGTTCGTATTGAATGGAGGAACAATCCTTCTTCTTTTGAACTTCGGAATAAAGATGCTTTCAAAACTGATTTTCTTCGTCTTGGTTCTGCTATTCGTCCTGTTAATGAATTGCTGAGCCGTAGTGAGGAAATGCGAGTTCTTCTTCCTACTGTTGTTGGTGTATCTCCTATTGATAGTTCTTGGCAAGAACGAATCACTACATACTTAAATGATTTTCTTCTTGAGATTCCTGTTCATGGCTTAGAGTTCGATACTTCTTACGTTTTAGATTTAGGTAATCCTGCTCTGAAAAGTAATATCGACGAACTTATTGGTAAACTTAAAAAAGCTGATAAGATTAAGAATGAAACTGGTTCGGAACTTGAAGCTATTGTTCTGAAACGGATTAAGGAACTTGATGAAACGGAACTTTATAAGTATGTTACTTTTGTTAATATTCCCGATTATATTAGTTGGAGATATTGCCTTTTAAGTAGCAAGGTTGCTAATAAGGTTGAAGATATTAATAAGAGCGTCAATATTCAATTTTATCTTACTTCGGATAGTGAGCGTAAAGCACTCAAAGCTGCTCGGACGAAACTTCGCACTGATGCTCTCAAGAAATATACGGAGCTTATTAATAATCCGAATAGCGCACTTATCGACAATGTTGTTGTATCGACAGGTAGCGTAGGTGATTATTCAGAATTTATGGCAATGACTGCCGATGATAAGCAATCTGTTCTTCTTGAACTTATTGACAGTGACCCGCAGAAGTTTATTAGTATTGTTGATGATAAACATCTGGAGATGAAAGCTAAGATTACTATTTATCTTTGGATGAATATTATTCGACAACTTCCGAATAGTTCTATCATTGTCGATGCTTCTAATCCGGAAAATGTTATTGGTAATAATATTAATGATGCTATCTCGTATTTCTCGAATGATAACAACAAAGGTATTGTTGCCGAGTGGAATGCGAAGTATCGTAGTTTGAAAGGTTAGTCATGTATGAAACGGTAAAAGAGTTACATATCGAAATAGAGCAACGAATACAGCAGATAACATCTAATAGACATCGGAGTATTGCTCCTCAGTTTATTGATATGATGCTGAATCGAGCTGCCGTTAAATATATACAAACTAAATCAAATAGGAAAACTAATTATAAAGGCGAAGGTCTTGAAGATAGTAAAAAACGTGTAGATGATATTCAATCATTAAAACGTGAAACACCGTGGCTTAAACTTAAACGTGATAAGCAAGATGCGGATTATCCAAATAGAGCTTTCGTTATTCTTCCGGGTGATTATCTAAAACTTATTTCTTCTACTTCTCGATTAACTTATGGCAAAGCTCGACTTGTTGAGAATTTACATGAGGTCTATCCTGATGATGAAGTTAAGAATTTGTATTATCATCTAATTGATTTGTCTAAAATAACCTTAACTGGTGATGAATTTAATGGACAAATTATTGTTAATGGGAATGAGATTGATATTTCAGATATTCTTTCTCTTTATGATAGTGATTCAGATAAAATTGATTTGTATGAAATTGCAGGTTTAACTTGTGATAGATTACGTCAAGCTCTTTCTAATGAATATAATGTTTATTGGGAGAATCTGATTGGTCGTTATTATAAAGATTGTATTATTATTACTTCTAATGCAAAAGATGAAATTGCATTAAAAGTTAATGATACAGATATTCCTGTTATTACTTATAATACTACTTATGACGAGTTCGTAAATGTAGGAAATAAGTTTTCTGAAAATGATTTAATTGCTACCGAAAATATTCGAGCTACTCTAAACAACTTCTATGGTAATAAAAATAGACATCTTAATCCAATAAGTGAACTTGTTGATGATAGGCTGTTTGTTTATTATGGTGATGATTTTTGTGTTGATGCGGTTAAGATTTCATATATTAAGAAGCCACGTCTTTTTAATATTGATATTAACCAAATGTCAGATATGGAAGTTACACCTGATTTCATAGATAGTGTAGTTAGCGATATTCTTCTTGTTCTTAAAGATGACAGTTTTAGTACTGTTAAACAACAATCAAATTTAGAATAGAAAATGAAAAGTGTAATTGTCGCAAATGATTTTCTGACAACACTTGCTAATAACGATGTTAGCAAGCTGACTCGCGGACAAGCTGTTCTTCTTAATTCGGCTGGTAAAGTCGTTGCAGCTGCTTCGGATGTCAAGGATGATGAGATGTTGCAGTTTGTTCTTGGTCTTGGTAATGGCAAGGTTAAACGCGGCGTTTGGATTAATCCTAAGTGGTCGAAGCAACATAAGGAAAAGTATCTTGCTCCTGCTGGTAAAACGTATAAGTTTACGAATCTTGTAGCTAATCGTGGTATTGGTTATCAAGGTTTCGATGCTGAGGTTATTATCTCGTGCAAGCCTATTAATTCTTTTGGTGGTTATCCTCTGGAAGTTTACAATGCCAGCGTAACTATCAACGGAATTGACGAAGCAAGTGCAGATATTATTGCTCGTCTGAAAGTTGAGGTTAAAAAGACTTTGACTAAGATTAATGCTCGTTTTGGTGCTGATAGCATCACGATTAATGATTTTACCGAAGCAAGTGTTACGTTCACTGGCGCCGCAGGTTTTGAGTATTATGTGACGTTTGATGGTATTCTTCGTGCTACGCTTGAAGAGGGTACTGAGAATCAAACTCCGGTTGGTACTTATGACCAAGTTGCTAAACTTGAGAAAGAAGCAGATGTTGCCGGTGTAGGTTATAATCCTAATTTCAAGGAATATGACCGTGTTTATGGTGATATTTTTACAGCTACCGAGGGTGTTATGTATGACACTTATGTAATTACTTCTCGTGCTGATTTCACACATCCCTTTAATTTACATACAGAGGGTTTACAGGTTACTCAATTTATTGCTATTGACAATACCAAGAGTACTGCAATTACTGCACTTGAAGGGGTATTGGCACTCATTAAGTAAGAAATTGATTTGTTAAAAATGTAACTACAAGGATAACTCCTAATGCTATTAATTGTGGTGTTAGGAGTTATTCTCTCAATGATGCTAATGTTATGTGACAAGTGGGCGTGCAACCTCCTGCCCCACCGGGGAGCGAGGCCGCAGGCCGAGCCATACAAGTTGCACCATTATTATTATTAATCGTCATATAATAATAAATACGATTAGTATTATGATAAAGAAAATATGGAATAAAATAACTACTTTTTTAAGTGGTTATTATTCAGAACATAAAGACGATATTATTATTGGTTTCGTCATTGCTACTGTCGTAGGTATTTTATTTAAGGCTACTGTTGCTACTTGGTTTATGAGTTTATGGATTACATTAGCTTATCAAATCATTACTTGTGGTATTCAAGCTGCAAGAAAGAAAACAGTAACTGGTCTTAAAATCCATCCTATTATTATTAACTTTGTAGTTGGAGTATTTATTTCGTTATTGTTCTTGGTATGGCAGTAATTAATCTTCGAAATGTTGTAGCGCTCGGTGTGCTTGAAGATGGTGTATATCCGAGTGTTTATAATGGCCAAACCGGAGAATATATTGGTACAGTAGATGGTGAAGGTGCTGGTGTTAAAACAGTTCCTACATTATATATGTACTATCGAAAGAACGGCCACCTATATTTATATAGGACAAAGGAGAGGATTGAAATAGACTTAACTAATGTAACTGCTTACGATAATAGTGCTCTATTTAAGCTAACTGAAAAATCTGATATTAGTTCTGCAAAGATTACCGAGTTTGAATCTCGAAATATTAATGTAGGACATTATGAATATAAAGTTCCGTGGGTTAAATCAACTCAACAATATCTTTATATACTTGTACCGATTGTTCGTTCTATACATACAATTACAGTACAAGGTATCATAAGTAATCAGATATTCACTCTTACTGGTATTTATGTTCATGAAGGTAAATCTTGGTGGATTTATCGGACGAATGTAAAGACCAATTTTGATTTTAATGATGCTGTTAATGAGATTCTTGATGTTCAAGTATATGTTCGTGAGCTTACAGCAGAGGACTTAGATCCTGTTGAACAACTTACAAAACTTTTATTTGAACATATTAATAATAAGTTTAATCCTCATGAGGTAACAAAAGAACAAGTTGGTCTTGGCAATGTTGATAACACTGCCGATATGGATAAACCTGTATCTCGACCTCAAAAAGAGTACATTGATGCTCTTGAAAATAGGGTTAAAGGTTGGTTCAAACAGTTGAATGTTTGGATTAACAATCATGTTGCAGAAGTTAATAAGAAGTTTCAAGATGTTTGGGCTGCTATAAACAAGAAACTTGATAAAGAAGATTACGAGAATGACAAAGATAATTTCAATGCTCATATTTGTAATTATGATAATCCTCATAGAGTTACTGCCGCACAAGTTGGTTTACCAACAGCTGCAAGTGATATTGAGAAATTAAAACAAAAAGCTCAAGAGCTTCAAGGTTTGCTTATCAATAAGCAAGATAAAACTTCTGAAGAACTTGTTACTGATAACAAACGTATTGTAGATGCTATTAATGAGATTTATGATATTGCTGTAGAACACAATAATCATGTTCGTAGCAACAGTATTAATCAAATTGAAGTTACAAGCGAGATTCCTACTACGTTTGAAGATGGTACACTTTGGATTCGTATTCCTCGAAATGAAGAGGATTATATAACAATTAAGATTGAAGCTGTTCCGGTTGATTCTATTATACGAATGATTAATTCGGAAGGTAAAGAATCGGCAGGTGTTGGAAGCGCAAGTCTTGAATGTTTAATTCAAAGTCGTTTACATTATATTGTAGAAAAAGAGAATTATATTACAAAAGATGTTTATGTCGATGTAGGTGTTGAAGATACGACGATTAACGTTGTTCTTACACCTAAGACTAAAAAGACATTAATTGTAAATGCAATTCCTAATAATGCTTTAATTATATTTACTGATAAACCTTCTAATGTAGTTATTGCTCAAGGTACTGGTACTCTTACATATGAAACTTATGACCCGCGTGATATTTTAATTCAAGTTGGTGCAAGTGGATATGAAACTTACGAAGAGCGTATTACATTAGATGAGAATATAATTCGTGATATTACTCTTACAGCTCTACCAGTTGAACAAGGTGCTGTAAGTCTTACGGTAGTCGATAGCGAAACAAAGGCCAAAATAGCCGCATACGTCTATGATAAGGATACGGGTGGTATATTAGGTCAAGTTACAAAAGATACGCCGCTACAACTCACCGGAGATATCAATACGAGCCGAATTTTGAGGTTTGTTTCGTCGGGTTATATAGAGGTTGAACAACTGGTAACTTATGCAATTCCTACCGCAGAAGTTACTGTTGAAATGGATAAAGTTCCAGTTCAAACTGGTACTATCTATGCAACTGCTGTAAATACTGAATCTACTGCTTTAGACGGTGTTACGTTTGAGTATAAGCTCAGTACTGAAAGTAGTTGGAAATCTCTTGGTAATGATGAATCAACCACTGGTAAATCTGAGGTTGTTACAGCTCTAGTTGGAACAAGTGTTGATTTCCGAGCTTCTAAAACTGGTTATATAACCAATACTGGAACTGGTACGATTAATTCTACTGGTGAACATAGTGTTACTATTGTACTTGAAGAGGTTCCGCCTGAACCTACTACTAAACAATATTATATCCATGCTGTAACTGAGGAATCTGTTAATATCACAACAGGTGTTCATGGTTATTTATGGAATAATAATAGTTGGGTTGAACAAACTTTACAAGGTGGAGCAATGGGATTTGCTTATACTGGTGAACCCGGAACTTCTATTCGTGTTAAGTTTACTGCTACCGGATACAACGATACTGAAAAAGATATTGTTTTAGAAGATGGTAGTACAGAACCGATTGATGTTAAAGTCGTAATGACAGAGGAAACTCCTCCTCAACCTACAACTAAGGAATATTTTGTATTCGCTGTTACTGAAAAGAACGCACCAGTTGAAATAGTTACTGCTGCTTCTGTATTAGTTGATAGTGAATGGATTCCTCAGGATTTACGAACTGTTATAGCAAATATCGGATTTAACTATACTGCTATACCAGGAACTGTTATTAAAGTCAAATTCGTTGCTACTGGATTTATTACTGAAGAAATTGATGTTACTCTTCAAACTGAAAGTGATGAATCTTTAATCGTACCTGTTACTCTTCGTTTTGAGGACGGTATTGATTATATGCAAATCGAAGGTGACGGTACTAAACATCCTATATTTAGGGTTGGTGATGTCGAATCTAATTAACGGTTTAATGATATGAAAGAATCAGTAATTCGCAAAGTATTTTGTGCCTTAAACTGGCCTCCGAAAACTGGTGCTTTTCAGAAGTTAATTACTTTTGTAGTTGAAGGTTTAGCCACTAAGGCTGAATCTTCAACTGTTCAACAATTACAAACAAAAGTAGAAACTCTTGAAAGTACTGTTAATACATTACAAGAAACTGTTACTACTTTAAGTGGTAAAGTAAGTACATTAGAGAGTAATTATACTTCTTTAGAAAGTCGTGTAACTGCTCTTGAAACACCGCAAGGTTAATATTAATCTACAACTATGGCACAACTTAATCTTCTTGAACGAGCTACGGAAGCTGTCGTAATGCTTAATGGTAATCGTCGGCAGGTTCTTGATATGTGGCTTAATGGTAAAAAAGTTTGGCCAATAGATGAACCTGTTGTAGAATTAGCTGTTGATAAAACTCTTGTTATTCTAAATAAAGATAATAATTATCATGATACCATAACTGTTTTCGCAAGTGATACAGTTGAATGGGAATTTGGTAATTAGTTTGTTATTATAGTTAATCGACCAAAAAAAAACAAATGGCAACTATTCCGAGTTATTTATCATGGGTTCCTAAAACTGGTACTGGAAATGCACAGATTAAGATTAATTCTGTGAATCCTTATACTGGTCGTACTGATAGAAGTACTAAAGTTCCCGGTAAGATTGTCGGAAAGACTAACGCAGTTACAGTCACGGTTCTTGAAAAGGCTGCTGACGAATTTATTACTCCCGATGGTTTAACTATTAATGTTGCTAAAGGTGGTGAAACAATTCATGTAACTGGTAAGTCTAACTCGAAACTTCTTACGTTTACATGGAAAACTAACTTCGGTATTGCAAATGTAACATCATTTAAGGTTAATGGTAGTACAACTGCTACGTCTGGTACTGCTATTACTGGTGACCCCGGTGCTACTGGAGAATATACTTATGATGTTACTGTTGTTGTACCGAAGAATGAAACTATTAAAGCTCGTTCTGCAACTCTTGAAATCAAAGGTGAAGGTGCGAGTGTTGTTAAAACTATTACTATTACTCAGGCTCTTGGTGACAGCTATCTGTATCTCAATTCGCAGGGTACAACTACTGCAACTGTTACTATTCCGAAGGGTGGTGGTGAGAAGACTCTGAATGTTCTGTCGAATGACGAATGGACGTTCGAACCTGCTGAATAAATTAATTAATTATTTATGAGTGTTATCACTAATAAATGGAATGACGGGAGTGGAGATTCAATTAATATTGAATCTCCCTCTTTTCAAGGAAATCAGACTATTAAAATTTTATCACCTGTTCAAAAGGGTACTTCTAAAAGAAGTATGAAGTTTATTGGAAAGTGTAAAAAAGATTCCAGTAAACAAGTTATTCTTACTGTTGAACAAGAAGCATCTACTTATACATATGATTTAACGTTAAATAGTGATAATACTGAAATTGCCGCAAAAGGTGGAACTGCAACTATTACAGCTGTACTTAAAACGTATCGTAATGGTAATTTAGTTAGTACAGATAATGTTACACCAGTTCTATCAGGAAGTGCTACTGGATTCTCTATATCTGGTTCTAAGGTTACTGCAAGTAATCGTGGAATACGTAGTGGAGCTGAACGAAGTATTACTGTAACTGGTAAATTTTCTGATACTTTTGATGGACAAACTGTATCTTCAACTATTGTTATTAAACAGTCTGAAAATTATATAACATCTCTTAAAATTGGAGGTGGTTCTACAAGTGAATTTTTATCTTCGACAATAACTTATTCTGCTGCTGGTGGTTCAAATCCTTTTACTGGATGGGTGATTTATTCCAGTGGAGAACAAGCAAATGTTGATACTTGGGGTAATGATAATTGGATATTATCTGAATCGTATTTTACTAAATCTATTGCTAATGGGATACTCACCGTAACTGGTGAATATCGTGGTATAACGGTTGGTAATAAACGAACTGGGGTTTTAACTCTCAGTTTAAATTCAGTAGCAACCAATAATAAAATCGTTGAAACAAGTCTGACATTAACACAGGATGCTAATGTTGAAACTGATATTACTTATGGTAATATTTCTATTACTTATTTTACTTATCCGGATATTCCTGCGTCAGGTGGTAGTGTTAATCCTAAATTAGCTTATACTCAAGCTAAGATACAACATTATTCTTCAGGTGGTTCTAAAAATATTGATATTATAAGTTCGGGTGCTACTTTAACTTATGGTAAGAGTGGTACAGCTGGTGGAGGTAATATTAATGCTACTACTGGTGTTGTATCAGTTGGAACAAGAGGAACTGCTGTTGGAAATCGTTGGGAGATTGGAGAATTTTTTGTTATTATAAAACTTAATGGTAAAGAAGTAACTTCTTCTCACGTTATTTGTTATCAAGAAGCTAACGAAGCTTCTTATGGTGTTTTAACAGGTGGTTCTATTTCTGCATCTGATATTCCTGCAAGTGGTGGAACTTCTTCGACCAGTATTTCTAATATGTCGCAAACAATTAGTTATACATCTGGTTCGACTCGTGCTGGTACAGTTACCTATTCAAAAACAAGTGAAATTACAGTTTCTTCTCTTGGAACCACAGTTAAGGCAAGAACTAAGGTTGGACAAGTTACTGTAACTTATACTGGTGAAGGTGGTGCAACTGCCAATAAAACTGTTAATATTTATCAAGCTGAAAATAAAGTAACTAATAGTAATTACAATCCTCGGATTACTGCTTACGGAACTCCTACTATAAGTATCGGTAGTGGTTTGACAGCAGCTGGTGGTTCTGCGACTGTAAGTGCTTCTGTTACTAATACTGAAACTTATAATGCTTTGTATAGTTCGGGTGCTACTGGTCCGAATCAAACACGAAGTGTTACTGGTAGTTTATCAATTTCTATGACTGCTAATGGTAATAGTAGATTCAGTTTATCTGGAAATACGATTACCCATAGTAGTATGAGAACTAATGAAACTACTGATACTGTTACTATAAAAGCTGTAAATGATGGAGATAGTTCTAAGTCAGCTACTGCTTCTAAGAGTATAGTAAACAGTAAAACTGTTAAATCTACTTCTGGTGGTGTTTATACATATGGTAATATAACAGCTGGTACAATTACGAATGCTACGATTCCTGCAAGTGGTGGTTCTGCTACTGCTAAAGCTGGAAATGGTACTCAAAGTTGGAGCAAGTCTGCTACTATTACTACGTATCAATATGATTCTGGTTCTACACAAAATGTTACAACTGAAAATGCTTCAAGTGGAACAAATAATGTTTCACCGAGTATTGCTTTTATTAAAGCTACTGCATCTTCAAAAGGAACCACTGTTTCTTCTCAAACTACTGTAAAGAGTCAAACTGTTACTTGGTCAGCTAATGGTAAATCTGCAAGTGGAACAATGTATATTTATCAAGAAGCTAACAAGATTGAATCCTATAATTACGGTAGTTGGAATATTGGTATTACAGCAAATCCTACAACTATTGCTGCATCAGGTGGAACTTCTACTATTACAGCAAGTTGTACGAGAACTAAAACTCCTGTTTATACATCAGGTTCTACTGGAACAGCTACTACTGAATCTGCAACTCCAACATTAGCAATTAGTGGTGCTGGATTTACATTAAGTGGAACTACTGTTACAGCTTCAAAGAATAATGTTGCAGCTCGAATTGCTACGGTAACTGCTTCATATTCTGGAGCTACTTCTAAATCTGTTACTATTACTCAATCAGCTGGACCTGATGGTATTGGTTATATGCAGATTCAAGGTAATGGTGTTGACCACTATATTTTCCAAGTTGGTCGTACACCAAATACTCGTTCTAATGATGTTCAAACTTTATCAGAAGAACCTGTTGAAATTGCAACAGAAACTAAATCTGAAAGTTTGTTTGCTAAAATTAAACGTATTGTTACTAATCTTAATTAATTAAAAGTTATGGCTTTATCCAAATCTGCTTTGAAAGCAAAGTTTATCACTGGTGCTATACCAACTCAAACTAATTTTGCCAACCTTATTGATGGTATGTTAAGTATGCCATCGAGGAAGGGGACTGATGATACAACAATAAACTTCGGAAAAGGTGATAGTTCCGATAAGATTTTTATTAATGCTTTTCGATATTTCTATGGTGTTGATGAATCATTTTTTCTAATTGGTTCTTATGATGAAACTGAAAGTACAAATCTTATTTCAGTAATTATTAGATTTACAGATAATTCATTAGCTGGTGTTGATTGGAATTTTACTTATCATATATTAGACAAATCTGATAGAAGGGCTTTATATGAAGAAGTTGGTGGTATAAATGAAGCTAATGAAGAATCTATTTATAATTGGATTCGAAGTGCTAATCTTCCTTATTATAATATCGAAAATAAGTTTAATAATAATCCTTCTCCTCGAACTATTGCTATTAATAATAGCGCTTATATTTGTTGGCCTGTTAAACAAAACAATGAATGGTATGTAGGAATTGTGTGGGAAATGGAAGTCGATATGGCTGATTTAAATACTCTATATCGTTATTATCCTAAGGGTAATTCTAAAACCAAATGGAATGTTTCAGACCAACAAGTTGTTAATGACTTAAAGACAAAATGTAGTAGAGCCAATGCTCCACTGTAAACTCTGACTGTTATTAGTAATAATAGTTAGAGTTTAATTGATATATGTCAAACTTTAACTATTATTACTATGACTATTGCACAAATTAAAGCCTTGTTTCAAACTGGGAAAATTCCTACACAAGCTGATTTTGAAAATTTAATAAATAAAATTCCGAATGATGATTTAACAGGGGGGGACAATACATTAAAACTGTATAATCCAAATGCTCCTCATGTTTGGGGTTATAGATTTGTATAATTATACATACATCTTTTTAGGTGTTTATGATGCATCTCAGGAAGCTATTGTACCTTTTTTAATTATTCAATGTAATCAGGGTAGACCTCTTGAAGGTGGTGCTGCTATAAGTTGGGCTTTTCTTACAGATGCTCAAATGATGGATATGTATCTTCAAATCGGTGATTTACATAGTGTCGATGATACATCTCTTGTTAATGCTATTCCTTCTGAGATTAAATGGAATAGAATGAATTCAAATCCTACTGTACGAGTTATTTGTACAAAAGGACAAGAATCTGATATAACATTTCACTGTTTTCCTTCTAAATATGCTAACAAATTTTATGTAGGATATGTTATTAAAGAAGAAAATGCTCATAGGGTTAGTATTTATTATAGAGGTTTAGCTACATCTGGTATTGGTTACAAGGATATTGCTTGGGATAAATCTGATGAAGAATTAGCAAGTGTATTAAATGGCTCTACAAGATTTACT
>OHTB01000379.1_pt1 | contig 26584 bp, 17 predicted proteins | sample 1578771 | NCBI WGS metagenome assembly OHTB01 (sample SAMEA3879516, study PRJEB24766) | human gut metagenome | biome: human-associated habitat; feature: feces | place: USA | collected 1985/1987 | reverse complement strand
AGCTTATGGCTGGCGGAGGTGTCGTTTTGATTGGTACACAGCTTATTCCTCTTTTGAGCGGATTATTTTAAGTAAACGAAAGGAGAACCGCCCATGTTCGATGGCATTTTTGAAGCAATCGAGGAGTGGATGAGGGGACTTCTGACGGGAATGGTGGAATCCAACCTGACAACAATGTTTACAGACGTTAATGAGAAAACCGGAGAGATTGCGGCTCAGGTTGGACAGACACCACAAGGCTGGAATGGAAGTATTTTCAGCCTGATACAGAATTTGTCCGATTCTGTCATTGTGCCGATTGCAGGCATGATTATTACATTTGTACTTTGTTATGAACTGATTTCCATGTTTACAGAAAAGAATAACATGCACGAGGTTGATACATGGATGTTCTTTAAATATTTTTTCAAAATGTGGGTAGCTGTGTATCTGGTCAGCCATACATTTGACATTACTATGGCAGTGTTTGATGTAGGACAACATATTGTCAATGCTGCAGGAGGTGTCATTGAGTCGGATACGGCAATCAATGTAGACACGATGCTGGAGCAGATGAAAACAGCAATGGAATCTATGGAAATCGGGGAACTTGTGATATTGGCATTGGAAACCATGCTGGTCAGTTTGTGTATGAAAATCATGTCTGTACTAATTACGGTAATTCTATATGGAAGAATGATAGAAATTTATCTTTATACCTCGGTTGCACCAATTCCGTTTTCCACGATGTCAAATCGGGAATGGGGACAGATTGGAAACAATTATTTCCGTGGGCTGTTTGCCCTTGGATTTCAGGGATTTTTTATGATGGTGTGTGTCGGTATTTATGCAGTGCTGATTGCGACCATTGAAATTTCAGATAACATGCACTCTGCATTGTTCGGAGTGGCAGCATATACCGTAATTTTATGTTTTAGTCTGATGAAAACAGCAAATTTAAGCAAATCAATTTTTAACGCACATTAAAGGGGGAATGAGAATGGGAAAATATCAAGTGATTTATGCAGATCCCCCGTGGGCATATCGGGTTTGGAGTAAAAAAGGAAACGGGCGATCAGCGGAAAGCCATTACCCAACTATGAGCATAGAAGAAATAGCAGATTTGCCAGTAAAAAAATTGGCAGATGAAAATTGTGCATTGTTTTTATGGGTTACATTTCCGCTTCTAAAAGAAATATGGAAAGTAATTGATGCGTGGGGATTTACCTATAAAAGTGTAGCATTTGTGTGGATCAAACAGAATAAAAAAGCAGATTCTTTGTTTTGGGGTATGGGGTACTGGACAAGAGCCAATGCAGAGATTTGTATTCTTGCAACAAAAGGAAGTCCAAAACGTTATTCCAAACGTGTGCATCAGGTTATTGTAAGCCATATTGAGGAACATAGTAAGAAACCAGAGGAGGCAAGAAGAAGGATTGAGCAGTTAATGGGAGATGTACCACGTATTGAACTGTTTGCACGTAGAGAAACACCGGGATGGGACGTGTGGGGAAATGAAGTTGCCTGTTCTTTGGGAACAGAAATATTACAGGAAAATAAAAGAAAGGAAACATCAGAGAAGAAGATGGGAGATTTGCTGAACCTGTGACAGCCATTTTCACTCTGGTCGGAAAAAAGATGGCATTTGTATCCGTACCAAAGGATTTGACAAAGGTAAAAAATAAAGTGGTCTTGAATTTGACAAAAAGGCAGCTTCTTTGCCTTTCGATTGCGGCGGCAATGGGATTACCGTTTTATTTTTTAACGAAAGACTGGATTGGGACGAGTAACGCAGCAACAGGTATGGTCATTCTTATGGTTCCAGCTTTTTTATTTGCAATGTACGAGAAAGATGGAATGCCACTGGAAAAGATTTTGTTCCATATTATTCAAGTGAAACTGCAACGTCCGGCAGTCCGCAAATACGAAATAGAAAATTTTTATGAGAAGGAGGAAAATTTGCAGACGGAGAGAAAGAAAAAAGGAGGGAAGCCTGATGGTAGACAGAATGGATAAGAGAAAACCTGTAAAACTTACAAGAAGTGAGAAAAAAGCCAGGAGGCGTACAGAAAAACTGGCAGTAAAATTAGAAAAAGAACAGGAAAGGGCAGATAAAATCCGTAGGAAAAAGGAAGCAAAAAGAGCTGCCCGTGAGGAAAAGAGGAGAAAAAAAGGAAGTAGAAAAAGTGGATTGCAGAGAAAGGATAGGAAACCTACACCGAATAAGAGAATAGAAAAGAAGCATTCTTATTCAGAACAGAAATCTTCTACCGGAAAGGTGAGATGTACCAATGTGAAAAGAAAACAGGAACGGAACATATCAGCACAGAACTCCATTCCATACAGAGAGATGGCAAAAGACGGAATTTGCAGGGTTCAGGAAAAGTATTATTCCAAAACAATCCGTTTTTATGATATTAACTACCAGCTTGCCCAGAATGAAGATAAGAATGCTATTTTTGAAAACTGGTGTGATTTCTTAAATTATTTTGACAGCACCATACATTTTCAGATTTCCTTTATCAATCATCACAGTAATATGAAGGAATTTGAATCCGTAATACAAATTCAGCCGCAGAATGATGCTTTTGATGATGTGCGTATGGAGTATGCACAAATGTTAAGGGATCAGCTTGCAAAAGGGAATAATGGTCTGGTACGGACAAAGTATATTACTTTCGGAATTGAAGCAGAGAATATCCGGGAGGCAAAACCAAAACTGGAGCGTATTGAAGCCGATATTTTAAATAATTTTAAGGTTCTTGGTGTGTCTGCATATCCATTGAATGGAGAAGAGAGGCTGCAAATCCTCTATGAAACTTTTAATCCGGAAGAGAAAGTGCCATTTCAGTTTTCTTATGACAGGATATTACGTTCCGGCATGGGAACAAAGGATTTTGTAGCGCCTACAAGTTTTGTTTTTAAAGAAGGGAAAACCTTTCAGATGGGAAATACCATAGGTGCAGCGTCTTATCTTCAGATTTTAGCGCCGGAGTTGACAGATAAAATGCTGGCAGAATTTTTGGATATGAACAGAAACCTAATCGTGAATCTTCATATCCAGTCCATAGATCAGATGAAAGCCATTAAATTGGTAAAAAATAAGGTGACAGATATTAACCGTATGAAAATTGAGGAACAGAAAAAAGCAGTACGTGCAGGGTATGACATGGACATCATACCTTCTGACTTAAATACATACGGAGGAGAAGCCAAGAGGCTGTTGGAAGATTTACAGTCCAGAAATGAAAGAATGTTTTTAGTGACAGTTCTTTTCCTGAATACAGCGAAAACAAAGCAGGAATTGGATAATGCAGTATTCCAGACTGCCGGGATTGCACAGAAATATAATTGTTCTTTACGGCGTTTGGATTATATGCAGGAGCAGGGATTGATGAGCAGTGTTCCGTTGGGAATGAATATGATTCCGATTAAACGGGCATTGACTACCACATCTACTGCTATTTTTGTGCCTTTTACTACGCAGGAGTTATTTATGGGAGGAGAATCCCTATATTATGGCTTAAATGCGTTATCCAATAACATGATTATGGTAGACAGAAAGAAACTGAAAAATCCAAATGGTCTGATTCTTGGTACGCCGGGGTGCTTTACCGAGGAAACAAAACTGCTGTTACCAGATGGAAGAAAAGTCAGCTTTTTAGAATTGTTTGCAGAGAAAGAGGAAGTTTTTGTCAATAGTTTTGATTTCCAGAAGCAGGAGCTTGTAAAAGCCAGAGGGTATGATGTGCGCTGCACGAAAGAGGTTACAGAATTGGTAGAGGTAGAACTGGAAAATGGAGAAACCGTACGCTGTACTCCGGATCACTGGTTTCTTACGCAGTCGGCAGGATATGTGGAAGCCTGTAACTTGAAAGTAGGGGCAAAGTTTATACCGGAACATGAAGTGAAGGCAGTCCGTTTCCTGAGTTTAGAAGAAGCGGTTCCTGTTTATGATATTTCCGTAGAAGGTTATCAGAATTTTCTTTTATCCTGTGGCGTAGTGGTACATAATTCAGGAAAATCTTTTGCGGCAAAGAGAGAGATTGCCAATGTGTTTTTTGCAACACAGGACGATATTATTATCGGAGATCCGGAAGGAGAATATTATCCGCTGGTACATGCACTGGGGGGACAGGTAATTCATATTTCCCCGACAAGTCACGATTATATCAATCCGATGGACATCAATCTGGATTATTCAGATGATGACAATCCTCTTGGATTTAAGAGTGATTTTATCTTATCTCTTTGTGAGTTGATTATGGGTTCCAGAAATGGAATTGAAGCAGAGGAAAAATCAGTGATAGACCGTTGTCTGCCACTGGTATATCAGAAGTATTTTGAAAATCCAATACCGGAAAATATGCCGCTACTTGGAGATTTATATGACTGCCTGAGAAAACAGGAAGAAGTACAGGCACAGAGGATTGCCACAGCGCTTGAAATTTATGTCAATGGCTCCCTGAATGTATTCAATCATCATACGAACGTGGAACTGAATAATCGCATTGTATGTTTTGATATTAAAGATTTGGGAAAGCAGCTAAAGAAGTTAGGAATGCTGATTGTGCAGGATCAGGTGTGGAACCGTGTGACCGTAAACCGTGTAGCCCATAAGTCTACCCGATACTATATAGATGAGTTCCATTTGCTTTTGAAAGAAGAGCAGACTGCAGCTTATTCCGTAGAAATCTGGAAGCGATTCCGTAAATGGGGAGGTAAACAAAATACAATACTTAAAATATTGCAAAGGAGTATTGTGTATGCCGTCTTAATTGAAGCCGAAGGAAACAATTAAGAGTATAAGTGGAGAAGAAAACGGGAAGGGGGTTGCAACCCTAATCCGAGTGGAAGTTTCAGAATAATATTTGAAACACACGCAACGCATAGAGCCTGAACCCCAATCTGTGATGTTTGGGAATATAATGGCTCCACGAGGCTCCGCTGTCGTTTCGGCTTGTGTAAAAACACAGGACAAAAAGATATGCTATGCCGGGAATGAAAGGACATTCCGATGAAAATGAGTGAAAACTCCGGAGGGACAGATAAAAAACTGTCTGTTAATCACAAACAGATACCAACAGGAATTACGCAGAACATTAAAGATCTCCTTGCCAGCCGTGAAATTGAGAATATTTTTGAAAACTCTGATTTCATTTATATGCTGAATCAGGCGGCGGGAGATAGACAGATTTTAGCAAAGCAACTGAACATTTCTCCGCATCAGCTTTCCTATGTGACAAATAGCGGGGAAGGAGAAGGATTGATTTTTTATGGAAATGTCATCATTCCTTTTAAAGACCGTTTTAATCATAATCTGCGCTTATATTCGCTTATGACAACCAGACCTTCGGATTTGGAAAAACACGCAGGAAAAGGCGCTTAGGATAAAGCAGAGAAAAAGGAAGTGATGCACAATGCAGGAACATAAATATCAGGCAAGAGAAAAGCCAGTCCGGGAGATAGAACGTGAGGAAAAAACAAAGATCAGACAGGAAGGAAAGGGGCTGGCACGGGATAGACCGATTGAAAAGGTACTATTGGAAAAACATATAAAGGATAAAGAAACCGTGCCTGCAGAGAAAGAAAAGCAGGAAGTTTCAGCCGGACAAAGAAAAAAGAAACAAAACACGTTGAGAAACTTTGCAGGTCACAGAGAAGAAGACGCAGATGGAAAGTTTACCAGAGAACCTGTTACCATTTCAGAGCCGGAGAAGAAAGTGGAAGGAGAGAATGGAAAGGAAGAATTATCAGAACATTCTCTCCGCATGGGAAATCTTCGGGGAAAAGCAAAGAACCAATCTTTAGAGAGTGAGAGTTTGCAACGGGATAGCCGTAAGAAAAAGCTGGTACAGGAACATGCCCGTAAGAGAAAAACAGAGGGAGAAAATTCGGTCAATCCAGAAGAGGAAAAGGGAAGGAAACCTCAGGATAACTCTTTAGAACATGTTCGGGAGAAGAAACAAAAGAAGAAGCGATTGCAAGAAGAAACAGCACGTTCCCAAAAGAAACTTTCTTTTTCTGATGAGGGAAATGGCATGATCCGTGGTGCAGGAATGGGAATTGCAAAAAAAGGAATTTCTGTAACAGCCAGTACCATTGAAAACTCTTTGCAAACACAGGAAACAGATGAAAATGCAGCGACAGAGGGGGCAAAGCAATCCGGAATACTAAGTGAAAAAGCCTTACGTTATGCTGTAAAAAAATCAAGACGACAGGCACAGTATCATAAAGGAAGATATAAAGAGGAAGAATCCGTAAAGAATTCTTTGCATTTTGATTCTGTGCAGGGAACTGCAGACAATATAAAAACAGAGAGAGAAGGGAAACAGGCACAGGAGAGAAAACATCTGTTAAACCGTTTCTGGCAAAAACAGCGCTATAAAAAAGCAAGGCAGGCAGCACAGCAGGGAGAAAAGACAACTGCGGAGGCAGCAAAGACAGCGCAGACTTTTTTAGAAAAAGCGAAGAGCATTGTAACTTCCTTTTTTAAGACACATAAGGGATTTTTGGGAATTGTGATTGCGATTCTTCTATTTGTCCTGATGATAGGTGTGGGAATGTCCAGTTGCAGTGCGATCTTTCAAGGGACTGTTTCGACAGTTGTAGGGACAACTTATGCCAGTGATGATGAAGATATTTATGCCGTAGAAGCTGCTTACTCTAAATTAGAATCAGAGTTAAATCAGCAGATTAACAGTATGGAAGCTCGACATGAGGGCTACGAGGAATACCGCTATCAGGTGGACGAGATTTCACACAATCCGTATCACCTGATTTCTTATTTTACAGCCTTATATGGGGACTTTACTTATGAACAGGTGGCAGGAGAAATAGAAGAAATCTTTCAACAGCAATACCATTTAACGACAGAAGCAACCAAAGAGGTTGTAACAGAAACAAAGAAAGTAAAAGTAGGAGAATCTCTTGGAAAGGTTGTAACCAGTGGGTACTGTAACTGTTCTATTTGCTGTGGAAGCTGGTCAGGCGGTCCGACAGCAAGCGGTGTCTATCCAAAAGCAAACCATACCATTGCAGTAGATGCCAACAATCCGTTTGTACCCATTGGAACAAAGGTTGTCATGAATGGTGTGGAGTATACGGTGGAAGATACGGGAGCATTTGCCCGTTACGGAGTTCAGTTTGATGTTTATTATGACAATCATGCGGCGGCTTCCGCACATGGACATCAGACTTGGGAAGCTTTTATTGCGGACAGTAATGGGAAAAATGAAATTGAAGTTACAACAACACAGGAAGTAAACCGTATGGACATTACCCTGACAAATAAAGGCTTGGACGCTGTTCTTCGCAGCCGCATGGACGAAAATGAAGAAAAACGCTATGACATTTATAACACCACTTATGGAAATCGGGACTATCTCTTTGATAAGAATACCATTCCAATGGGTGGAGGAAATGGCGGTTTTGGATATGAAATTCCACCGGAGGCTTTGACGGATGAACGCTTTGCCAATATGATACGGGAAGCAGAAAAATATTTGGGTTATCCCTATGTATGGGGTGGTGCATCTCCAAGCACCAGTTTTGACTGTTCCGGATTTGTATCATGGGTAATCAATAATTGTGGCAATGGCTGGAACGTGGGACGGCAGACTGCAGACGGATTACGTTCCTGTTGTGCTTATGTTCCGCTGGAACAGGCAAAGCCGGGAGATTTAATTTTCTTTCAAGGCACGTATGATACGCCGGGAGCAAGCCATGTGGGGATTTATGTAGGCAATCAAGTGATGATCCACTGTGGTGATCCCATTCAGTATGCAAATATCAGTACCCCATATTGGCAGCAACATTTTATGGCATTTGGCAGACTTCCTTAAAAAAGAGATGGAGGCAGGATATTGAATAAGAAGTTACAAAAAGTGTTAGATGAAATTGAAAAAACAGAAACAAAGATTGCACAATGGCAGGAACATTTGAAAATGCTGCTGGTTCAGAAGAAGCAGTTGGAAGATACAGAAATTTTAAAGAGTATCCGTTCCATGCACCTTGAGAGCCGGGAGCTTTTGCAGGTTTTAGAAAAACTGCAGAAAGGCGAGTTTCAGCTTACCGGGAATCGTTACGAAAATCCACGCAAAAGTGATTTTTCAGAAAAAGAGGAAACGAAGGAGGAAACAAATGGCGAACGTGAAATTTAAAAAATGGCTGGCAGCCTGTATTGTAAGTATGGGAATTGTTTGCAGTACCAGTGCGACAGCATTTGCATATACAGGAGAAGGAACACCGACAGAACAGGGAATGGAAGCTCCTACTCCGATACCGGAGCAGACACTAGCACCACAGGAGGGACAGACGGAAGAAGGAACCCCGTTTTCTGTTTCGGGGAATGGGCAGATTCTGGACGATAAGAACAATGACAGCACAAAGCAGTTTTTGACAGTTCAGACAAAGAACGGGAATACTTTTTTTCTTGTTTTAGACCGATCCAGTTCTACGGAAAATGTATATATGCTTTCTATGGTAGATGAAAATGATCTGGCAGAATTTGTTCCAGAAAAGAAGCCGCAGACAGAACCCCCGTCTGTGGTCATTCCGGAAACAGAGAAAAAACCGGAGGCAGAAAAGCCAGAGAAAAAAGCAGATAAGGCAGAAAATCAGATGGGTGCACTGCTTGCAATCAGTTTACTTGCGGCAGGCGGCGCTGGAGCCTATTACTATTTTAAGGTGGCAAAACCGAAAAAGGCAGAAACAGATGCCGAAGATGAAGATTTGGAATTTTATAACGGTCCGTATATCAATGAAGATACAGAGGACGCAGAAGAAACAGAAGAATAGAACAAAACAGGGACAGCTTATGAAAGGGCTGTCCTTTTTGAAAAGGAGAGGAACAATATGTTTTTAGTATTAGGAGAAAAGCCCAGTGTTGCACAGGCATTGGCAGAAGTATTAGGGGCAAAGAAAAGAGCGGACGGTTATCTGGAAGGAGAGGACTGTATCGTAAGCTGGTGTCTGGGACATTTGGCAGAGTATGCAGCTCCGGAAGTATATGATGAAAGGTATAAGAAATGGGAGTTTGCAGACCTTCCAATTCTTCCAAAGGCATGGGAGTTACGGATTGCCAAAGATAAAAAAGAGCAGTTTGATGTATTAAAAGAATTATTAAACCGAAAAGATTTGGAATATGTCGTAAATGCCTGTGATGCAGGTCGAGAAGGGGAACTGATCTTTAAAAGAGTGTATGATTTATCGAAAAGTAGCCTTCCGGTGAAAAGATTATGGATCAGTTCTATGGAAGAACAGGCAATTTGTGATGGATTTTCCAATTTGAAAAATGGAAAAGAGTATGAAAGACTGTGCGAAGCTGCTGTTTGCAGAGCAAAAGCGGACTGGCTTGTTGGTATGAATGCCACCAGAGCATTTACAACTACTTATTATAAGAGAATGGTCGTAGGAAGAGTACAGACGCCCACTCTTGCTATGTTAGTGGAACGTCAGAAGAAAGTGGAAAATTTTGAGAAAGAAGCCTATTATCAGGTGGAACTTCCGGTGCTTGATTTTTTTGTTACATCAGAAAAAATGAAAAAAGAAGAAGAGGCAGATACACTGGTAAAAATGTGCGAAGGAAACCCCATTCATATTTTAAAGGTGGAACGCAAACAGAAAAAGACAAATCCACCAAAGCTATATGATCTTACTACGCTGCAAAGAGAAGCAAACCGATTTTTTGGATATACGGCACAGGAAACATTGACAGAGCTGCAGAAACTGTATGAAGAAAAATGGGTAACGTATCCCAGAACAGACAGCCAATATATTACAGAAGATATGGAACAGTCTGTACTGGAACTTTTGGATATTCTTTCAGATATGCTTCCTTTTTGTAGCAGGGAGCTGGTAGGGAGGAATGTAGGGGCAATCATCAATAACCAGAAGGTTTCCGATCATCATGCGCTCCTTCCAACAAAAGAAGCATGGAAACAGGATATAGGGGCTTTATCGAAAAAACAGAAGGATATTTTCTATCTGATTGGACAGAGATTAGCACAGGCAGTTTCAGAAGCGGCAATTTTTGAAGAAACAGAAGTATCAGCAGAATGTGCAGATCACCTTTTTGCAACAAAAGGGAAGAGGGTGGTGGAACCGGGCTTTCAAAAAATTTTGAAAGCGTTTCAGGAAAATGTGAGAAAAACAGAAGAAATGGGAGAAAAAGAAGAAAAGGTTTCTATTCCGGAAAATATTTCAGATGGAATGGAAATAGCAGGAAGGACACCGGAAAAGAGAAAGCGTTTTACAGCACCGCCAAAACCGTATTCTGAAGATACTCTGCTTTCTGCAATGGAAACAGCCGGAAATCATTCTTTTGATGTGGAAACCGAGAAGAAAGGATTAGGAACTCCTGCAACAAGAGCGGGCATTATTGAGAAATTAGTGTCTTCCGGATATGCCGTAAGAAAGGGGAAACAGCTTCTTCCTACGAAAGAAGGAATTGCATTGATTTCTGTATTGCCAGAAGAATTAAAATCAGCGGTTTTAACAGCAGAATGGGAGAATGAATTACTTCATATGGAGAGAGGGGAGGTTACCAGTGAAACATTTATGGAGGACATTACGGAATTTGTCCAGAAATTGATTACAGGTTGTGGGGAAATTCCAAAAGAGGAACGATACCGTTTTTACGAAAAAGAAAGTATCGGGAAATGTCCGGTATGTGGAAGTCCGGTGTATGAAGGGAAAAAGAATTTTTATTGTTATTCCCATGATTGCAATTTTGCCCTTTGGAAAGAGAGCCGTTATCTCGTTGGAATGAAAAAGACGTTGGATCAGAAAATGGCAAAGGAACTTTTAGAGCATGGGAAAACCCGTGTGACTGATTTTTATTCCCAGAGGACGGGAAAAAAATTTACAGCAGATTTATTGCTGGAACTGCAAGGGGACAGGGCAAGCTTTAAAATGGAATTTCCAAAAAGAAAATAGAAAGAAGAGGAGGGATTGTTCATGGGAAAACTCTATGAGATTTTGGGGCTTGCCCAATATGAAGCGGAAAAAATCAGCAGTTCTCCAAGAGATTGGATGCATTATCTGGATACTGCATCACAACTGTACCGCTACTCTTTTTCTGATACACTTTTAATTCATGCACAGCGTCCGGGGGCAACTGCCTGTGCAGAGCTGGAAACATGGAATCATAAAATGAAACGGTGGGTAAACCGGGGAGCAAAAGGGATTGCTTTAATTGATGACAGATACCCGAAAAAAAGGCTACGGTATGTATTTGATGTTTCTGATACACATAAAGTGCAGGGTGGAAAAACACCGTATTTATGGCAGTTGAAGGAACATCAAAAGGAGCCGCTTTTGGATCATTTGTCTGAGGTATATGGTCTGGCAGGAGAAGATACCGTTGCCCTTACGTCGGCACTTTGGAAAATTGCACGAGATATGACAGAGGAAAATCTGGAAGAAGCAATGGAAGGTCTGGAGTATGAAGTAGAAGGCACTTTTTTAGAAGATTTGGACGAACAGACCATACAGACAGAGTTCCGGGAGTTGCTGCAAAACAGTATCTTTTATTCTTTGTCACGCCGCTGCGGTCTTGATCCTATGGACGTTTTAGAAGAAGGAGATTTTACTGCAATTACAGATTTTCGTTCGATGTCAGTCCTTCCGTTTCTAGGAAATGCAACCAATCAGATTGTAGAACTGATTCTTCGGGATATTGGGCGGACAGTATGGAGAATGGACTGGGAAGAACAAAAGGAAAAATCTCAAAAAAGGGTTGAAAATTCTTCTCGGACACATTATAATGAGTTTAACACGTTAATGCGAGAAAGCGAAGAAAATGGAGGAAATGAGAATGGAACTGACATACTACCGCAAAGGGGATTACCTGTTTCCGAACCTGACAATAGAAAACGAACCAGTGAACATCGGGAAGTACGGAATGCTTCGGAAGACATTCCTGAAGGAAAACCGGAAGAACTGGTATCAGAGCATGTTGCTGACAGGAAAATTGGAGAAACATCTGATGGAAATCGAGAAAGCAGCACAGGAGAGAATGGAAGTTCTGATGAATGGACTTCTTATTCAATATCCGGCTCCGGACAAGGAGGCAGATCAGATGAAGTGGGTGGCACACATGAACAATCTCCAGCAGATGGCAGAGGAGAGCGTTTTGACGGAATTGGTATACAATTAAGCGAGGAACAAACAGAACAGGATTTCGATGGAGCAGAGGAAGAAATTGCCTCTGCTCTTTCTTTGCCCCAATTACCTCCCGTAGAAAAACAGATTCGTGAAATTGAAGAAAGGCAGGCTGCTCTTTATGCAAAAGAAGTGACAATTCCGGCAGAAATCGTAGATGAAGTATTGCGCTATGGAGGAAACCGGACTGGAAGCCATTTACGGATCATCTATAATTTTATGATTGAGCAGCCAGAAGAAGCGTATACAGAATTTGTCCAAAAAGAATATGGAAAAGGCGGCATTGGGTTACAGATTTCAGGAAGGGAGTATGCAGTCTGGTATGATGAATTAGGTATGCAGATTGCAGTGGGACATACGGTACATGATACCGTATTCGATAAAGTATTCTTATCTTGGGAGGAAGCCAGTGGAAGAATACACCAGTTGCTCAGACAGGGAGAGTATGCACCACAGGTTGTCTTAGATGCTGCGAGAGAAAATGCTCTGAAAGAACATGCAGACGCTTTAATCTATATGGAACGGGATATGGCAGAGGGCGTTGCAGAACTGGTATTTGAAGATACAGAAGTATTCCATAATACTTTTCCGACGGTTACAGAAAAGGTCTGCGCATTACTGGAGCAGCCGGGGTATTTGGCAGATTTGAATGAGCGATTGGAAGCGCTGGCAGAGTATTACCAAGAAGATAAAGAAATCATGCGCTTTCATTTTTACCGCCCGGACAAAGTTTTAGAACAGTTTCAGAAATTTGCAAAAGAGGCAGTTCCTTATCAGGCAAGGGAAGGGTTTGCTTGGGAGGAACATCCCATTTTTATTACACAAGATGAGATTGATGCGTTTTTAGTTGGTGGCGGCTCTTATCGTGATGGAAGGCTTAGTACTTATGCTTTTTTTATTCAGGATAAAAGCGAAAGAGAGAAAGCGGATTTTGTAAAGGAAAGTTATGGGATTGGCGGAAGAAGTCATGCCCTTTCTGATGCAGATCACTCTCATGCGGATTACGATAGCAAAGGACTAAAGCTGGAAAGAGGTTCTTATAGCCACCCGGAGGCTACCGTATTTTTGAAATGGACACAGGTGGCAAAGCGCATTGAGTTTTTGATTGATCAGGATTTTTATTTAAAAGCGGCAGACTATACAAGAATGCCCTCTTATGAGAGAGAACAACTGGCAAAGCGTATTGTTTCTTTTTATTATCGGCTGCCAGAGGAGATTGAACGCCCGTTTCCAGACAGTTTTTTGGGGGAAGAAGCAAGACGGGAGTTACCACTTCTGTTAGAGCAGGAAGAAACAGCGGAAGAACTGGTTAAAAAAATGGACGAAGCCCTTGCAGCTTTACCTTTAGAATTTGAGAATTATGAAAAACGTGTGGAAACCCTTGCAATTCTTCATCAGTATATAGAAGGGACGTATACACTGTTTCCGGAGCGGCAAAAAGAAATATCTGTTGAGAATGAAAATCAACAATTATCCCTGTTTGATTTTATGCAGGAAGAGCCATTTGACATGGAAAAATTAGAAGAACCAAACTTCTCACAGCCTGATAACGAAGTTGCCGATACGATAGATGTGATAGGTACAGACGGAGAAATTATAACGGCTGTTCCACAAAAACGAAATCAAACAAAAGAAGATACCATTCCACAGCAGAAAGAATATGCAGAAGAAGGGAATAACTTTCGGATTACAGATGATGCGCTGGGTGTTGGAAGTCCAAAAGAGAAGTTTCGTGGAAATATAGAAGCAATTTCTTTATTAAAAAAGCTGGAAGCAGAAAATCGTTTGGCAACATTGGAAGAACAGGAAATTTTATCCAGATATGTTGGCTGGGGTGGTCTTTCAGCGGCATTTGATGACAGAAAAGAAGAGTGGAGTCAGGAATATCAGGAGCTAAAAGGTTTGTTGAGTGAAAGTGAATACAAAGAGGCACGTTCTTCTACGTTAAACGCTTTTTATACACCGCCTACGGTAATCAAAGCCATGTATCAGATTTTAGAAAATATGGGATTATCTACGGGAAATGTACTGGAGCCTTCCTGCGGTGTGGGAAACTTCATGGGACTTATTCCAGAGAATATGCAGGGCATTCAGATGTATGGTGTAGAATTAGATCCAATTTCTGGAAAGATTGCAGGACAGCTCTATCAAAAGAACCGGATAGAGGTAAAAGGATTTGAAAAAACAGAATATCCGGAAAGTTTTTTTGACTGCGTGATTGGCAATGTGCCATTTGGAAATTATCAGGTATCAGACCGAAAATACGATAAGTATTCTTTGATGATTCATGACTATTTTATTGTGAAGTCTTTAGATTTGATACGTCCCGGAGGTGTAGTAGCGGTGATTACCTCCAGCAGGACAATGGATAAAGAAAGTGAAAAAGTGCGATTGCAGTTTGCAGAGAAAGCAGACTTATTAGGTGCAATCCGCTTGCCGGAAAATGCGTTTCGCAAAAATGCTGGAACAGATGTAGTATCCGATATTTTATTTTTCCAAAAACGGGATCGGGCAGTGCTGCAGAAGCCTTCTTGGGTGGAAGTGGGAGAAACCGAAGAGGGATATAAAATCAATTCTTATTTTGTAGAACATCCGGAAATGGTGCTGGGGGACTTTGCGCTTGAGAGCAATCAGTATGGAAGAATGGAAGTTACAGTAAAGCCGAGAAAAGAAACTTCTTTGGAAGAACAGTTAAAAGCGGTTATTCCTTTTATTCAAGGGCAGATTACAGTCAGAGAGTTTGACGAATTGGACTTAAATGAAACAGAAGACTCCATTCTGGCTGATCCGTCTGTGAAGAATTTCAGTTTTGCAAAGGTTGGAGAACAGGTGTATTATCGGGAAAATTCCAGAATGAACCGTATGGATTTACCTGCTGTGACAACAGAACGTGTCATAGGCATGATAGAGATTCGGGATATTACCAAAAAGTTGATTGATAGCCAGATGGAAGATGCCGGTGAGGAGGAAATCAAGAGTCTTCAAAAGAAATTAAACCAAACCTATGATACTTTTACAGAAAAATATGGACTGCTCAACAGCACTGCAAACCGTCGGGCATTTTCACAGGACAGCAGCTATTGTCTGCTTGCTTCTCTGGAATTTTTAGACGAAGAGGGGAGGTTAAAAAGAAAAGCAGATATTTTTCATAAGCGTACAATCCGAAAGGCAGAACCGATAGAGCGTGTGGACACTGCAAGTGAAGCACTTGCTTTGTCTTTGGCAGAACGTGCAAAAATAGATTTGTCCTTTATGACAGAACTGACAGGAAAGCCGGAGGCAGAGATTATTGAAGAATTAACCGGAGTTATTTTCCAAAATCCATTGACGGAAAAGTGGGAAACTTCAGATGAATATTTATCAGGGAATGTCCGGGTAAAGCTGGAAGTAGCAAAACAATTTGCTGAAAATCACGATCGCTATCAGGTGAATGTGCAGGCGCTTGAAAAAGTGCAGCCAAAAGAATTGGAAGCATCAGAAATTGAAATCCGACTTGGCGCAACGTGGGTGGATGCAGAGTATATCACCGAGTTTATGGGAGAACTATTTCAGACACCAGACTATTATCTTGGAAGCCGGATTGAAGTAAAATATGCCCCGGTAAACGGACAGTGGAATATTTCAGGGAAATCGCTGGATACGTATGGGAATACAAGGGTAACTGCTACTTATGGAACAGCCCGTGCAAATGCTTATCGTTTGCTGGAAGATGCGTTAAATCTGCGGGATACAAAGATTTATGATACCATACAGGACGCTGACGGAGAACACAGAGTATTAAATAAGAAAGAAACTATGCTGGCACAGCAAAAGCAGGATATGATTAAAGAAGCCTTTAAGGAATGGATTTTTCGTGATATAGACCGAAGGGAAGCCTTATGTAAGAAATATAATGAGATTTTTAACAGTGTCCGTCCCAGAGAATATGATGGAAGTCATATTCAATTTGTAGGAATGACACCGGAAATTACCTTGATGCCACATCAGAAAAATGCAGTAGCCCATGTATTGTATGGAGGAAACACATTGCTGGCCCACTGTGTAGGGGCTGGAAAGACGTTCCAGATGATCGCAGCGGGAATGGAGAGTAAGCGGCTTGGTCTTTCGCAGAAAAATCTCTATGTTGTGCCGAATCATCTGACCGAACAGTGGGGGAGTGACTTTCTCCGGCTTTATCCGGGAGCCAATGTATTGGTAGCTACCAAGAAGGATTTTGAGCCGGCGAACCGAAAGAAGTTTTGTTCTCGGATTGCCACAGGAGATTACGATGCAATTATCATTGGACACAGCCAGTTTGAGCGTATTCCACTGTCAAAAGAGCGTCAGATGGCAATGATTGAACAGCAGATAGAAGAAATCATGCTGGCAATCGAAGAAGCACAAAGTGATGACAGTCCACGTTACACCATAAAGCAGATGGAAAAAACGAGAAAAGGTCTGGAGAAAAGACTGGAAAAATTAAACGACGATACCCGAAAAGATGATGTGGTGACCTTTGAGCAGTTAGGGGTAGACAGGCTGTTTGTAGACGAGAGCCATTTTTACAAAAATTTGTTTCTTTATACAAAAATGAGAAATATTGCAGGGATTGCACAGACTGACGCACAGAAAAGTTCAGATATGTTTATGAAATGCAGATATATGGACGAACTGACGGGAGGAAAGGGTGTTACTTTTGCCACAGGAACTCCCGTTTCGAATAGTATGACGGAACTATATACCATTATGAGGTATTTACAATATGATACTTTGCAAAAGTTACAGTTGGGACATTTTGATTCTTGGGCGGCAACTTTTGGGGAAACAGTGACAGCAGTAGAATTGTCACCGGAAGGAACGGGCTATCGTGCAAAAACACGGTTTGCCCGCTTTTTTAATCTTCCGGAGTTGATCTCTCTTTTTAAAGAAAGTGCGGATATTCAGACTGCAGATATGCTGCATTTACCTGTGCCGGAAGCAGAGTATATCAATGAAGTGTTAAAGCCAAGTGAAGAACAGCAGGAATTAGTGGCGGCGTTTGGGGAACGTGCGGAAATTGTAAGAAGTGGAGGTGTGGACGCTTCCGTTGATAATATGCTTAAAATCACTAATGATGGACGAAAATGTGCGCTGGATCAGCGCCTGATCAATGATATGCTTCCAGATTATGAAGACAGCAAGATTAACCGTTGTGTGGAAAATACTTTTTCTATTTGGGAAGAAACAAAGGAGCAGCTTTCTACACAGCTTATTTTCTGTGATTTATCAACACCAAAAAGTGACGGTTCTTTTAATGTATATGATGATATTCGGGAAAAACTGGTAACAAAAGGGATACCAAAAGAGGAAATTGTGTTTATTCATGAAGCGGGAACGGAAACAAAAAAAGCAGAACTTTTTGCAAAAGTGCGTTCCGGTCAGGTCAGGGTTTTACTGGGTTCTACCCCGAAATTAGGGGCAGGTACGAACATTCAAGATCGTCTGATTGCCCTTCATCATTTAGATTGCCCCTGGAAGCCCGCAGATTTGGAACAACAGGAGGGAAGAATTTTGCGGCAGGGCAATCAAAATAAAAAGGTAAAGATTTTCCGGTATGTGACAGAGAATACCTTTGATGCGTATATGTGGCAGATTTTGGAGAATAAACAGAAATTTATTTCCCAGATTATGACAAGCAAATCCCCTGTTCGTGCCTGTGAAGATGTCGATGACACAGCATTGTCGTATGCAGAAATTAAGGCACTGGCAACAGGAAATCCTTATATCAAAGAAAAAATGGACTTGGATATACAGGTAAGTAAATTGAAATTATTAAAAGCAAACCATACCAGCCAGAAATATAAGTTGGAAACGGATATTGCAAAGAATTATCCAATGCAGATTGCAGCACAGAAAGAACGCCTTGCGGGGCTTCGCTCCGATGCAGAAGCCGTCCGTCCTATTTTTGAGAACGAAGATTTTTCCATGATTGTTTCCAATAAAACCTTTACGGATAAAAAAGAAGCAGGAACCGCACTTTTGGCAGCATGTGAAGGACTAAAAGCTATTCATACAGAGGGAAAAATAGGAACGTTTCATGACTTTTCTTTATACGCAAAATTTGATGCGTTTAATCAACGGTACATCATGACCATTAAGAGAAAATGTAGTTATCTGATTGAGATGGGAAAGGATATTCTTGGAAACTTACAGCGTATCAGTAATGCGTTGGGGGGAATTGAGAAGAAAATGGAAGAAACAGAGCAAAAATTGGAAACACTGCAAAAGCAGTTGGAAACAGCACAGGAGGAAGCTGCGAAGCCTTTTCCCAAAGAAAAGGAATTGCAGGAGAAGATGGAAAGGCTTGCAGAACTGAACTCCCTTTTGAATATGGATGAAAAGGAAATGCCGCAAGATCAGGAGAAAGAAGTAGATCAGGTGGCAGATTTGCCGAGAAGGTCAGTCAATTATGCAGGCAGAGTGTCAGAAGGTCGAAAAGGAAAAATAGAAAAATCTTCAGTGCTTGGCAGATTGAAAACCACACAAAGAAATATGGAAAAAGGCTGGAAAAACAGAAATATGCAGAAGAAAAAGCCGGAACAGCAGTTATAAAGAGGAAGTCCCGTCAGGAAACTGGCGGGACATTTTTACGATGGAGGATTTGTCTATGGCAGGAAATAGAGAGCAGCAAATGTATGAAATTACGAAGCAGTTGGAAGAAGGTGTAAAAGCGTTATTTACCTCAGAACGGTATACAGAATATTTAAAAACCATGTCAAAATTTTATAATTACAGCTTTAATAATACGGTTTTGATTGCATTGCAAAGACCAGAAGCAACTTTGGTAGCGGGATATTCCGCATGGCAGAAAAATTTTCATCGTCAGGTGAAAAAGGGAGAGAAGGGAATTCAGATTATTGCTCCTTCACAGAGGAAAGAAAAGGAACTGGTGGAAAAATTTGATCCGGAAACAAATGAGCCGATTTTGGGACCGGACGGGCAGGCAGAAACAGAAGTAGTGGAGCATGTCGTTTCTGATTTTCGGGTAGTCCGTGTATTTGATATATCACAAACGTATGGAGAGCCGTTACCGGAACTTGCAATACCGGATTTAACGGGGCAGGTACAAAATTTTCCCTTGTTTTTACAGGAAGTCAGAGAACTATCCCCTGTGCCTATCCGCTTTGGTGAAACAGAAGGAGAAGCAAAGGGGTATTACAGCAATAAAAAGAAAGAGATCGTTGTGAAAGAAGATATGAGTGAAAGCCAGACGATAAAAACACTTATTCACGAAATTGCCCATGCAAAGCTGCATGACAGGGAAGTATTGGAACAGACGGGAGAGGAAAAAGATCAGAGAACAAAGGAGATAGAGGCGGAAAGCATTGCCTATACAGTGTGCCAATATTTCGGACTGGATACTTCTGACTATTCTTTTCCTTATATTGCGGGTTGGAGTGACAATCTGAAGATGTGGGAATTGAGGACATTCATGGACGCAATACGAAGAACAGCAGGAGAGTTTATCAAGGAACTGGAAGAAAAAATGAAAGAATTGGAAACAGACAGAAGTGAAAGAGATGATATTCAGAACGAAAAAAAAATAAAAATTGGTATGGATACCAAAGCGGTGGAACTGAAACAGCATGAAGGCTTATGGCATACGGTAGAAGAAGTGGAAATTGAGAAGGAACATTTCTATCTCATGGAGCATAACGAATACGGAGCTTCGGTTGCGCCGGTTCTGGTAAATGGAGATGGTAAAGTGGTTGCACAGGATTTGGAAAATGGTCTGGATCAGGAGGTTGTGAAAGCAATCAGAGAGTATCTGGAAGAAAAAGAAACTGCCAAAAAGCAGGAGAAGGTGGAAACTTCAAATGCAAGTTTATTCGACGAAGCAGAAAGAGAAGCAGCTTATCAGATAGAAACAACGGGACAGTTTTTCTTTATTCAGGAAACAGAGGAAGGGTATGATTATACCTTTTACGATCAAGAGTTTCAAGAATTAGATGGAGGGGTATACGATACCTTTGATGTTACACTTCAAGAAGCGGCAAAAACACTGTTATTAGAGGAAGGGGCAGATTTGACTGCATGTAGAAAGATTGATAGTGAAATGCTTCAGGAACAGGTTGAACGGGCAGAATATTTTCCGCAGAAGTCGTATGAGGCATTAAAACCCCTGATGGAGAGTGAAGAAAATAACGTGGCTTTCCGATCCGGATATGGGTATGTGATGTTGCAGAAAATTTCAGAAGGCTATGAATGTATCATCTATGACCAAGCGTTTCGTGAGATTGGTGGACAGTTTTACGAGAATATAACTGCCTCTAAAGAAGAGGTTTTTTCCCAGATATTTCAAGAGGAAGGAATAGGTGAATTGCCTTGTGAGCCATTTCCCTATGAAGAACTTAAAAAATCTGTAATACAAGGGGAGAAAAAGAGATTGTATGAAGGAGAACTGACACCAACTTCACAGATTGGTATTCGGGAAGAAAAACTGTTGCATGGTGAGAGCCGACAGAACATTGAAGAAGCGATACTTTGTTACGCACAGGCAGAACTGGAAGAGGATGGGTACGAAGAAATCACTTTATTGGCAGCAAGGGTATATGGAAGCCGTACAAGAGAAACTTTGTATAGGGAAGACTCCGATCTTGATGTGGCGCTTTCTTATACCGGGGACATCAGGGAAGATGCCTTTTTTAATCTGCTTCAGGAAAATGGAATGAGGATTGCCGGATTGAAAATTGACATAAATCCTATTTCGTTGGAAAAAACCGGGACACTGCAGGAATACATAAAGCGTGCAGAACAGTATCTTGACGAAAGAGAAGCAGAAAAGCAGGGACAGATACCACAGGAAACGCTGCAAGAACCCCAAATTTCTTTCTATGCTGCAGAATGTATGGAATTTCCTTCTATGGGGGAATATTATGAAAATCTGACATTGGAAGAAGCCGTAGAAAAATACAAAACGATTCCGGCAGACCGCATTCATGGGATAAAAGGAATTGGATTTTGCCTGAAAGACGGCAGCATTTATGATGGAGAATACGAATTGATGTCTGGAGGGAAAATTTCTAAAGACTTGATTGACTTAGTCCCCCATTATAAGGAAAGTCCGTTGGTACAAAAAGCAATGAGAGATTTAGAAAGAATCTTGGCAGAAAAACAACGGGAAAATACAGCGGAGCAGACAAAAACAGAGGGAACAATGGGAAGAAAAGTTTCTGTGCTAAAAGCCTTAAAGGAGCGTAAAGAACTGTTAAAGAAACAGGAGAAAAAAGAAGAAACGTCCCATACTCGTAAGAAAGAAGCAGAATTGTAATGAAAAAATGGAAATACAGGAGAAACGGTTATGGCAGGTAATCAATTTGCAGTGTATCAGCTTAGAGAAATCCCCGAAAACAGAAAAAAGCGTTTTCGTTCTTATGCAGAATTACAAAAAGAACATATCCAGATACGCTATACAGATTATAAACAAGTATATAGAAGCTGGATGCGGTACGATGAAACACCGGATAATATCCGAAACCGTTTGACAAAGCAGTTACCGAAAAAATTTTCCGGACATGCTCTAAGCATTGGGGACGTGCTGATTTTAGATAAGAATGAGGAAGCAGCAGCCTATTATTTGGAAAAAGAGGGCTTTACTGTTTTAGATGATTTTATTCGGAATGGTTCTTCCAATACGTTGATTTCTCTTGCCACTACTAATTTTCAGCTTGAAGGGAAAGAAGGAAGATGGCTTGCTTTCGATAATCTGGTGGTGGAAGGAAAAGAATTTTTCCTAATGGAGCATACGACATACGGGAAAAATGCTGCTTGGGTAGTGGTAGATGGAACTGGAAAGTTAATCGTGGATCAGGTTACGGCAGGATTTGACGAAACCGTCAAAGAACAGATCGTTTCCTATCTGCACCCGCAAGAAACGCAGGAAAAAAGAGGGAAACCTGTATTGGAAAACTGGCAGAAATCCTATGAAAATGGAGAATATTTAAGAAGTGCAGAGATTACAGAAGAACAAAATTATAATATGATTGATGGAAGAATGAATAATCTGCCAACAAAGCCCCGTAAGATCGGAACCCGAACTTCTGTGTTAGACCGTCTGCATTTAAAACAGGCAGCTTTAAATGCGAAGAACTTGCCACAATCGCTTATGGAGAATGAGATAGAGCGGAAAAGGAAATAAAAAGAAGGGGAAACTTGAATTTGTGTATTCAGGCTTCCCTCGTTCTTTTTATAGTTCTTTTAATATGGAGGCATATTTTGGGCGTTCTGCTTCTGGAATTTTCAGAGCTGCCATAGCCTCTTCGGTAGTCAAGTTTAGTGTTTCCATTAGATTGCGGATACTGTCTAAAGTATTTCGTTCAGTAGTGCTTTCAACAATTCCCTGACTTAAGTTACACATCAGCGACACCTCTCTTTTCAAATTCTGCGTCATTGCAATATCAAAATCATCATGGAGAATTCTTTCTTTTTCCTTCGGTGTTGTTTCTGAAGAAAGCAGAACATTTAATAATTTTAAAACTCCGTGATAATTCTCACTGTCCGGTTTGCCGAGGCAAATCATAACAGCAGACATCAAATCATAATTTTCCACTTTTTCGGTAACATGTCCCACAAGCGATTTTTCTGCAATGTAATATTGGGTAATAGTATTTTCTCTGGATTTTGGTGGATTCATACAAATCCAGATGGAGTAGACTTTGCGAATTTTATCGTACTGTGCAGATGAAAATACAGTACCATATTGAGCAGAAATCATACGACTGCAATAGTATATGCTGCGTTTAAGCAACGGATAACCGGGATAAAAATTGTTTTGTGCTTCTACATTGATAATTAAACGGATGAACTCACCAGACTTTGGTGCAGTTGCTGTGAAACGAATATCGTAGGTAATCGTTCCTTCCGTAATGGTTTTATCTTCTGTGCGTTCTCCCTTGATTAAAGAGGGATTGGTCTGATCAGGCAGAACCGGAACTTCTGCGACTTGCGGTTCACCTTCAATATATTTTTCAATGATTTCTGAAATGCTGCATTCCCGATATTCTTCTAAACAATTCTTCATAATCCAAGCAAGAATGATTTTTTCAGAAAGCAACCGTTTACAAGCAGAGTCATAATCTGAATTGATTCCTGCAGTACGAATTGTTTGCGATAGCGTTGTTTCCAGTTCCACTAAATCACCACCTTTTCTATCTTGCCTTTAGTATAAAGCACATCACAAAAGAATACAACAAAAATAGAAAGAAATTTTGGAACATAAGGGTTAGCGTGGTGGTATATCCTTTTCAGAATTCTTTTCAAAATCAGACTTTCCATGAAGAATCATCTCTACATTTTTACATACAGTCTGCAATTCTTTTTCGTATTGTTTTCTTTTTTGATATTCCTGACGCTGTATATTTTTTATGGAAAGCAGTTTTTCTTTTTCAGATTTTAATAATTTCATAGAAAGCAATGTGTTATTTTCTGAGTGCTGCTTTAAGAAATTCCGGGCAGTTTCATAAAGCGTAATTTCTGACAGATGCTCCTGTCGGAATTGTTTCTTATTTTTTGCGTGTAAAAATTCCCTATAAACAGATTTGTTTGCAAGATATTGTCCGGTGTAATGAATTTGTTCATTGATCCTTTTCAATTCCTGCTGTGTGGAACGGAGGTTTTTTCGGCAGTTGGCAGTTTCCGACTGTGATGTGGTCAGTGCGGTCATCAAATCCTCTTCTGTGGAATAGCCACGTTCCTGTACATAAGCAATGGTTTTTGCCATTTGCTGTAAATTGGATAGCTTTACTTTTCTGGCATAAACCGGATTATTCTGCGCTTTGACACGTTGCTGCAGATCTATGACAAGCCGCAGGTCTGATTTTATAAAACAGAAGTCTGGAGTTTCTTTTTCTTCCGTAACAGTAGAAGCAGAATGAGGAGTGAAAAGTTCTGAGCCAGTGTGAGATTGCATTTGGGGTTCTTTCCTCTTTTCCCAAATGGAAAGCAGATAATCTTCTGTGTAATGGGAACCTAGTGTTCTTCCAGTAATGAACTTGCTTCGTTCCGGGTGCAGATAGCTGAAACGTCCTCTGCTTACTTTTAAAGTAATCTGATAGTTATTGAAAAGTGTTGCCTGAAATTGTTCGATATTGCAGGAAGAAGCAGCGGCGTATTCAATAGCGGTTCGCAGATATTCCTTTTGTGTCTGAAAAACGGTTTGGCGTGGAGCAATTCCTTTGGATAACATTTCTTTATTCAGAGCGTCCAGCTTTTTCTGCCCAGTGTGTTTTGCACGATACTCTCTGTCTGTGATTTTTTTCTCTGCCGGAGAAAGTAAATCCACCTGATGTAAATGTTCTCTATGGCAAATATCCATAAGTGAGCGTTTTAAATAAATAAGATAAGTCGGTGTTAGATGATGCTTGTATCCGGCACGGGCATCGCAGGGACGTTCCATAAATGTCTGGCGCTCTACATCATATTTTCTTAGGCTGTTGATTACAATATGTACATGAATGTTTCCGCTTTTATTATTTCCGTCTGTATGGGTACAGACAAGAGCCTGATGTCCCGGAAAATTTTTTTGAGCATACTCTAATCCGAGTCGTTGTGCCTTTTCTCCGGTTAATCCATGATCTTCGGTATCTTTCGGATCAAAGCTTAGAATATAGTGATGAGATTTGATTTCATCAAAATTTTGGTTTTTATGATATTGTGCATTTAACTCTTTACATTCCAAATCAAAAGAGAAGGGATCGCAGTTGATACCGTCAATGTAATATTCCTTTCTTGGAATGAGTTCTCCATTTTCATTAAGGATTGGCTTTTTCGTATGTTCATCATGTTGAAACAGAAGATAACGTTGTGCTTCTCCGTAGTCCATATTTTTAATTGCAATATGCTTAAGAATTGCCATATTCATTACCTCTTGAATAAGTAGGGGCAGATATATTTTGGGAAGAAAAGTTTCTGGCAAGTTTTAAGACTTCGTATTTCATTTCATAGATTTTAGAAAGACTCTGCTGGAGTGATTTTTGTACTTCCTGTGAATGAATACCGCCGCTATTGAAGTACCGGGCAATCTGATTTAGATTGCTTCCTATTTTTCCAAACTCGGCAATCATTTTTTTTAATTCCGGAAGTTCAGCCACCAATTCGTATTTTATAATTACTCTTTTATTCATAATTTGTTTTCGGGCAAATTCCGCCAAAGGCAGATTTGCGGCTTTTGCCTGAGAAGATATAATTTCGTATTCTGTATCAGTAAGACGTAGCATAATTTGATGTGTATGCCGTAATGCTTTTTCTTTTTTGGGTCTTGCCATAGTATAAAATCTCCTTTTATAAAAATTCTATTTATATATAAGCCGATAGAGGGAACTGTATTGGAAAATATAAAATCACTGTGAAAATAGTTTGAAAATATGATACAATAGAAAAAATAATTATATGGAGGTTGACTATGCCAAGAGGAAGAAAAAAACAGAATGTGCTTACTTTGGAGGAGCAGCTTGTAACAGTAAACGAAAGAATTCAGGAAGTAGAGAATGAATTGAAGCAGCTTCGTTCTCAAAGAAAAGAAATTCAGGCGAAAATTGAGGAGCAGGAAAAGGAAACATTGTTCCGGGCGGTAGTTGCTTCGGGAAGAACCGTAGAAGATGTTCTTGCAATATTAAAAGACCAAGATCAGAAAGAAGAACAGTAATTTAGAAAAAAGATGTTTATTGCTATGAAAAGTGTAGCAGTAAACATCTTTTTTATTACCGTGATGGAACAATCACGCTGCGACTATCAAGATAGGAGCTAATATACATATTTGAAAAATATGATGATGTCGAGGGTATGGGGAGCGAAATCCCCATCAAGTTTGCCGAGTAGGAAAAATCACGGAGTGAGTTTTGAGTTACTCAGGCGAAACTTGCTTTGCATTTTATTAGAAAGTAGAAAAAATTACAATAAAGTAAGGCGAAAATTACATGAGATAGGTATACAGAATAAAATTTGTTATAATATTTATAAAAATTGAAGGAATAAAAAATTAGGAAATGATGTGAATTAAATACTATAATTCTAAAAGATTGGTGGTGGAAATTTAATGGATAGCTTGTTTTTAATAATAGGATATTTGTTGGGAATTAGTAGTGGGGTAATACTGAATAAAGGCATACTAAGTAAGAGTGATTTTAAATGTTTACAGATATTAATTGATAGAAAGAAAATTGAAATTTATTTTGAAGGGAGAGCTATTAAAAGCGTAAGAGAATTGATTTTTTATTTAAGAAAGAATGATGATAGGTAAGTGTGAAATAAAAAGTAAATTTACCCAATCTAGGGAATGCAATTAATATGGAGGCTAGAATATCTTTATAAGCAAGTCTAGTGAAACAAGAAATGGATTACTTTGACTACTATTTGTATTGCCAACTAAAGTTGGTGGAATGGAGATTAAAATGAAGGAAATTAAAAATATTCTTTTTTTTATAAA